>Ga0268266_10006504_pt1 | contig 10691 bp, 10 predicted proteins | sample KBSS13metaG_FD_190356 | JGI IMG/M metagenome (GOLD analysis project Ga0268266, IMG submission 190356) | Switchgrass rhizosphere microbial communities from Kellogg Biological Station, Michigan, USA - KBS S1-3 metaG (SPAdes) (version 2) | ecosystem: Host-associated > Plants > Roots > Rhizosphere... | reverse complement strand
GACGAGATGAAGCTGCCTGTCGCCATCGCCATCGCCTATCACCTGATCAAGGATTGGGCGGGCCATTAAGGCATGTCCTCGCGATAGGGATGCGCGGGATAAACCCCCATGATGGTGTGGCGCGCGGTGTGGAAGGCGAGTTCTTCCAAAGCCCGCGCGACCGCCGGATCGTCCGGATGGCCCTGGATGTCGGCATAAAACTGCGTCGCGTTGAACGACCCGCCCAGTTGATAGCTCTCCAGCTTGGTCATATTCACGCCATTGGTGGCAAAGCCGCCCATCGCCTTGTACAGCGCAGCGGGAATGTTTTTCACCTGGAAGACAAAGCTGGTCACCACCTTGCCCAGGTTGGGCGCGCGCTCATCCTGGCGCGACATGATCAGAAAGCGGGTGGCGTTGTGATGCTCATCCTCGATATCGGCTTTGAGAATCTTCAAGCCATAGAATTCCGCCGCCAGGCTGGAGGCGATGGCCGCCACGTGTTTGTCGCCAAGCTCCGCCACATGTTTGGCCGAACCCGCCGTGTCATACCAGGTGTGCACCGCCCATTTGCGCTCCCGCAACACAGAGCGGCACTGGGCCAGCGCCGGCGCCTGACTGTAGACGCCCTGGATATCGTCCAGGCTCGCCTCCTTCAGGCCCAGCAATTGGTGGCGGATGGGCATGAAATGCTCGCCCACGATATGCAGGCCCGACTCCGGCAAAAGATGATGGATGTCGGCAATGCGGCCGATCAGCGAATTCTCCACCGGAATGATCACCAGGTCGGTATCGCCGGATTTCGCCGCCTCGATGGCGTCTTCAAAGGTCGGTCTGGGAATGGCCTGGGCATGCGGGATCGCCTGGCGCGCCGCCAGATTGGCGTAAGCCCCGGGCTCGCCCTGGAACGCGACGCGCTTGGCGTTTTGGATGGATTGAATCACGACAAGATCTTCCGGGCTCTTTCCAAATCGGCGGGAGTATCAACGGACAAAGGGGCTTCGTCCACGCGCGCCACCGCAATGCTCATGCCCGCTTCCAGCGCGCGCAATTGCTCCAGCTTTTCGCGCTGCTCCAGCGGCGAAGGCGGCAGGGCGACGAAATCTTCCAGTGCCTGCCTGGTATAGGCGTAGAGCCCGATGTGATGATAGAGCACGCCCTCACCGGTCGGCGCCGGCGCCCGGGTGAAATACAGCGCCCGGCCGAAGCGTTCGGCCGCATCCCAGGCGACCACCGCCTTCACCACGGCGGGATTTGTTTCATCGACTTCGTTGTCGATGGGCGCGGCCAGGGTGGCAATGTCGGCGCCGGATTTCCGCAGACACGCCACCACCGTTTTCAACTGCTCGGGATCCAGCGCCGGCAGGTCGCCTTGCAGATTCACCACCACGTCATGCGCGCCCTCAGGATCGGCCAGGGTCAGGGCCGCCCAGATGCGGTCCGAACCCGAAGGCAGGTCCGGGTCGGTCAGGACCGCCCGGCCTCCGGCCTTTTCGACCGCCGCCACAATCTCGGGCTCCCCTGCCGCCACCACCACCGGCCCCAGCCCCGCGGCCACGGCCCGGGCCCAGACCCGCACGATCATGGGGACGCCACCGATATCGGCCAGCGGCTTGCCGGGCAGCCGGGCGGAGGCCATACGCGCAGGGATGAGAAGCAGGGGGTTCATGAGTCTTTGCGGCTGACGTCGGCGGGGCCCTTTGCCCCAGGGGTTGTGAAGGCTTGCTGGACGGGTTCCTTGAGGCGCCTGTGTAGGCCGGGATTGGCGCTAAAACCAGATGGCGCTTACAATTTATGCGACGCTTCGCCGCAATGACGCGAGGGCGGTGGCGGGTAATGTCGCCCCGTCTTTTTGCCGGGGCTCACCCGGCTTTTGGGGAGCTTTCGGGCCATGGATTCCTTCGAGTGGAACAAGATCATCGGCGCTGTTCTGGGCACGGTGATCTTCATCTTCGTCGTCCGGCTTGTGGCCGAAAAAATCTACGAACCCGAAAAGCCCGAGAAGCCCGGCTATGTCGTGGAAGGCGTAGTGGAGACCGGTGCGGGTGGCGGCGCGGCCGCGCCCGTGGAAGAAGCCATGCCCGATTGGGGCACGGTGCTGGCGAGCGCCGATGTCGCGGCCGGCAAGACGCTCTCCACCAAGTGCGAGCAGTGCCACGACCTGACCAAGGGCGGCCCCAACAAGATCGGTCCCAACCTGTTCGGCGTGGTGGATCGTCCGCGCGCCTCGCATCCGGGCTTCGCCTATTCCGGCGCCATGAAGGGCAAGCCGGGCAACTGGACCTATGATGAACTGTTCAAGTTCATCAAGGCGCCGGGCGTCGATATTCCCGGCACCAAGATGAGCTTTGCCGGCCTGCGCAGCGAAAAGGACCGCATCAACCTGATCGCCTATCTGCGCAGCAACGCGGATTCGCCCGCTGCCATCCCGGCGCCCGCGCCCAAGAAGGAAGCCGCTCCGGCCGCGGCCGCGCCTGCCGCCGGTGCAGCCGCTCCCGCTCCGGCAGGCGCGCCCGCCAAAACTCCCGGCGCAGCCGAGCCTGCCAAACCGAAAGCCCAATAAAGGGACGTGGCATCCGGAAAGCCCAATGTCCTGTTCCTGTTGCCGCCGGGATGGGATGCGCTGAGCAAATCGCTGTTTGGCCATGCGGGCTTCAACAGCTTTCTGCACGGCAAGGACCATTACGCCCCGCAGCAGATCGACTATTTCGTCGGTTTCCGTCCGCCCCACGGCTTCCTGAAAACCCTGCCCCGCCTGAAAGCGATCTTCTCGCTGGGCGCGGGTGTGGATGGTTTCCTGCGCGATCCGGAATTTCCCCGCCACCTGCCGGTGGTGCGTTTTGTCGACCAGACCTTGCAGCGGGAGATGGCGCAATACGTCACCATGCATTGCCTGATCATCCACCGCCATCAGCGCGGCTTTGACGCGGCACAAAAAGAACATCTCTGGCGCCAGCGCATGCTGGCGCGCCCTTCGCGCGAGTTGCGCATCGGCATATTGGGGATGGGCGATGTCGGCGCGGTTACGGCCGAGCGTCTGTTGATGTTCGACTTTCAGGTTTTCGGCTGGAGCCGCAGTCGCAAGACGGTACCGGGCGTCACCAGCTTTGCGGGGGCGCAGGAACTTAGCCCCTTCCTGGCCCAATGCGATATCATGGTCTGCATGCTGCCACTGACGCCGGAAACCGAAGGCATCATGGACGCCAAGCTGTTCGCGGGGCTGCCCAAAGGCGCCTGGGTGATGAATGTGGGCCGTGGCGGCCATTGCAACGAACAGGACCTGCTCACGGCGCTGGAGAGCGATCATCTGGCGGGCGCGGTGCTGGACGTTTTCCAGACCGAGCCTTTGCCGGCGGACAATGTGTTGTGGGATCATCCCAAAGTCACGGTGACGCCGCATATCGCCGGCATCACCGACCCGCGCAATGCGGCTGCCTTTGTGGTGGACTGCGTCGCCCGCGCCGAGAGCGGCGCGCCGTTCCCCAATGTCGTGGACCTGAGTCGGGGCTATTAGCCATGAGTTTGGCGACCCGCATCAAGGATTGGGCGGCGGAGCTGTTCGTACGGGCCGAGCAGCGCGGACGGTTTCGCAAGCTGCCGGCATTTGAGCGGGACTTGAGCGAGTATCCCGAACTGGCGGTGCTGGCGGCCAACTATCCGGTCATCCGCCAGGAATGCGACAGCCTGATCCGCAGTTCCTTGCGCATGCCCGGCATGGAGGAACTGACCAGCTACACGTCCGGCGGCATCCACCAGATCGCCTGGAAGAGCTTCATGTTCAAGTCGGGCACCTTCATCGAAGAAAATTGCGCGCTGGCGCCCAAGACCGCCGAACTGCTGCGCGGCATTCCCGGCGTCTACACCGCTTTCTTTTCGGTATTGGAGCCCAAGCAGCATATCAAGGCGCATTGGGGTTATTGGAAAGGCTTTGTGCGCTATCACCTGGGCGTGGTGATCCCCGACAACAACCGCGACAGCAAATGCTGGATCAGGATCAATCCCAATGCGCAATCGCGCGCCGGCGACCGCGCCGCTATCGCGCAGGGCGAGAAATATTTCTGGCACGAAGGCGAAGCGGTGCTGTTCGATGACACCTTCCTGCACGAAGCCGCCAACGAAACCGATTGCGTGCGCGTGGTGCTGTTCCTGGATGTCGCGCGCAAGATGCGCTGGCCGCTGGCCTTGCTGAACCACTTGTTCCTGTGGATCGCGCACAAGGACAAATCGGTGCGGGAAATCCGCCGCAACGCGACGATCAAAGCCGCTTGATCGACGTCACCGGTCCGGCAACTTTTTCAATGCGCGCGATAGCTTCTGCCAGCGACTCTATCGCCACCATCATGTGAAAGGCGTTGGCATGCAGCAGCCGGGCCTCGTCCAGCATCACGCCCATATGGCCCTTCCAGAAGATCAGATCGCCGCGGCGGACGCCCGACAAAGGCACGGCCTCGCCCAGCGCTTTCTCCATCATGTCGGTATCGCGCGGCGCGGCTTTGCCGGTTGCCTGCAACGCGGTCTGGATCAGCCCCGAGCAATCCAGCCCGGCATAGGTCTTGCCACCCCAGACATAGGGCACGCCCAGAAAGCGTTCGGCGATCGAGGCAAAATCCTTTTCGGCCTCCGGCAAAAGATGGCGCTGATGCACAAAACCCGCACCGATATTCACGTAATCGCCGTCGCGCGCCAGCACAGGCACAACGGCATTCATGGGCAGAAGATCGCTTACGGGCGTTTTCAGGTTGGGGCCGCAAAACACCGGCGCCATGAGCGCGCTCACGCGGAGCGTTGCGGCCATCGTATCGCCAAGCGCTTCGGACCGAACATATCCCACATAAAGATCGTTGAGCGCCTGAACCCAGGCCCAGCCTTCCTTAGTCTCATAGACGGTAACCTGTTCACCGAACAGAAGCTCACTGTCCTGCGCCGCGTCCAGCGAAGGTCGGATGCGCAGGGGTGCGCGCCCATTCACAATGTCTGCCCGCCATCCTTCCACAAAGCGCTCCGCCTGCACCTTGCCTTGAAGGTGCGCCGCCGCCAGATCGGGCCGTGCCGGGGTCAATCTTTTATCGGCCATAACGTTCTTTCAGCAGAGCGTACAAAGCCCGCGCGCCATTGGCCTCGCCGCCCATCGGCCGCCCCGGCTTGGCGCGGTCGATCCAGGCGGGAATATCCAGATGCGCCCAGCTTTTGGTGTTGGCGACAAAGCGGTTCAGGAACAGAGCCGCGGTGATGGCGCCGGCGTAACTGTAGGCGGGATTGTTGTTGAGATCGGCCACCCGGCTGGTCAACGTGTCTTCATAGCCGCGCCACAAAGGCAGCCGCCATAAGGGGTCCTGTGCGGCCGTGCCGAGCCGCATCAAGTCCGCAGCCAGCTTGTCGTCATCTGTGAAGAAGGGGGGAAGCTCCATGCCGGTCGCCGCACGCGCGGCCCCCGTCAGGGTGGCGACATCAATCAGCAGTTCCGGCTTGCCGTCATCGGCGTCGGCGAGGGCGTCCGCCAGGATCAGCCTTCCTTCCGCATCGGTGTTGCCGATTTCCACGCTCAGCCCTTTGCGGCTGATGAAGACATCACCGGGGCGCATCGCTGTGCCGGACACCGAATTCTCCACCGCCGGAATCAACACCCTGAGATGAAGATTGAGTTTGGCGCCCATCACCATGCCGGCCACGGCCAACACGGTCGCCGCCCCGCCCATGTCTTTCTTCATGGTCAGCATGGCGGAAGATGGTTTGAGGTCCAGACCGCCGGAATCAAAACACACGCCCTTGCCCACCAGGGTGACAAGGGGTCCAGCTTTTTTGTTGGAGGGGGCCCAATTGAACTCTATCAGCCGCGGCGCGCGGGCTGAACCCGCACCCACCGCCGCGATCAGGGGGTAGTTTTTGGCGAGCGCCGCGCCGCTGATCACCGAAACTTTCGCGCCGTATCGCTTGGCCAGTGCGCGCACGGCGGCTTCCAATTCCGCAGGCCCCATGTCATTGGCGGGTGTGTTGATCAGATCGCGCGCGAGAAACAGATTCTCGGCAATGCGCGAAATTTCTTCGCCGTCCACGCCCGCAGGCAACACCAACCGCGCTTTACGCGCATTTTTCTTCTTGTACCGATCGAACCCATAGCCACCCATCAGCCAGGCCAGCACCGCGTTGGCGCCGCCGCAAGTCTGCGGCACCTCGCCCAACCGATAGAGGCCGGCAGGCAGTTTCTCGGCCGCCGCCGCCAAGCCAAAAGCATCCTTGGTTTCGCCCAGGCCCAAGACCCAGGCAGCAATGCCGCCTCTGGCGTCGGGCAGCGCGGCCAAGGCGCCCGCCGCCCCGGCAAAACCCGAAGCCGACACCAGGCCGGAGCGCTTCTGCCGGGCCAGCCAGGCTTTGGCATCCTTAGCGGCGACGGCATGGAGGGGAATGGCGGTCTTAGCGCTGCCGACCAGGGTGGGATGCATGATTTGGCTCTTATCGTTTGTGATGGAGGACTTTAAGAATGGCGATACCCAACCGCAAGGCGCGTAGGCGTGAGCCGGCGCGACCCAAAATAGAGATCGCCATGTCCCGCTATACCCTGGTCGTCGGTACCCGCAGCTGGTCGAGCTGGAGCCTGAGGCCCTTTGTGGCGCTGAACGCCGTCGGCGTGCCATTCGATATCGTGGATATCCGGCTGCGCGAAACCCAGCATCCCACCACGCGCGAGAAAATCCTCAAACACTCTCCCGCCGGCAAGGTGCCGGTGCTGAAGATCGCGGAAAACGGAACCACCCTGACGGTGTGGGACAGCCTGGCGATTTGCGAAACCCTGGCGGAGCGCCATCCCGAAGCCGGACTGTGGCCGCGCGATCCCGCCACGCGCGCCATTGCCCGCTCCTATGCCTGCGAGATGCATTCCGGTTTTCCGGACGTCCGTGACCAGCTTTCGATGGAGTTTGCCCGCAAAAAGGAATTGCCGCAGTTGCGCGAGGACACCAAGACCCAGATCGCGCGCATCCTGGAGGCCTGGGACGGGGCGCTTGCCAGCCATAAAGGCGAGTTCCTGTTCGGAAGCCTGTCGGTCGCCGACTGCATGTACGCGCCGGTGGTGTCGCGCTTTCTGACCTATGGCGTGGAGACATCGGCGCCAGTCAAAGCCTATATGGCGCGTGTGATGGCGCTGCCGGCGATGCAGGAATGGTTGAAAGCGGCCCAAGCGGAAGTGGATGCGGGTCTGGTCTAAAAGACGACCTAGCCCGCGGCGCTGCCGAGCAAGCCTTTTTCGCGGTAAAAACGCGCCGCACCCGGATGAAGCGGCGCGGGCGGCTTCATCGCCGCACTGTCCAGCCCGATCTCGCGCGCACTGGGATGGCTTACCGCCAGAGCCTCGTGGTTGGCAGGATTGAACAGCGCCCGCACCATGCCATAGATCAAGGGATCAGGCTCGCCGTCGCGCGTCACCCAATAGGCACGGGTTGAAACCGTCTCCACCGCACCGGTGCCCGGATAGGCGCCCGCCGCGATGGTGGCGACAGACAGCTGCGGCACCATCTGGACCAGGCGGTCGCGGCCTTCCCCATCAATCGGCACCAGCCGCGCGACATGGCGCGCGATGAGATCCTTGATCGATTCCAGCGGGACGCCGGCCACCGCGAAATAGGCGTCTATCTTGCCGTCCTTCAGCATCTGGTCCGCGGCGTCGCTGGAGACGACCTCCCGCGCACGCACCCGATAGGCCGCAAGAATGGTGCGCGCGCGCACCCAGCCGCTGCCATTGGCCGGCCCCATCAGCACGCGTTTGCCGCGCAGGTCCGCCACCGACTGGATATCGGATGTGGCGGCCACCACCAGATGGGCTTCTTCGGGGAACAGAGCCGCAATGACCCGCAAGTGACGCGCAGGCCGGCGGAAAGCGCCTTCGCCCTTGACGGCGGCGGCGATGGCGTCGCCATCGGCGAACCCGGAATCCACCAAACCTTGATTGACCGAACGCAGATTGTCCGTGGTGCCTTCACTGGTGCGCGCTGACAAGATCAGTCCTGCGGGACCGCACACCGTCGCCGTGTCGCAACGTCCCACGCCCAGCGGATGGCTGATCAAGCCCGCCATCGCCTGGCCGACGGGAAAATAGACGCCTTCGGTGGAACCGGTGGCAATCTGAAACGAAACGCGGGTCGGGCCGGAATCGGCCATGCCCAGATTGCCCCCCGTAAGCAGCGCGCCAATCACCAGCACCATGAAGGCAAGCAGGGCAATCAGGGCAAGAACACGCTGGGACAACATGAACGGAAAACCTAAGCCTCTATTGCGTCAGGAGTTGGGCGTTAACACCGTGGCGCGAGAGGTTCCTGAGCAGGAGGACGGAGCGATATGGGCGAAAAACCCATGCGCGACGCGCGACAAACTCAGGGCCAAAAGATCCGCGCCCCTGATCGCTATATTCGCCAGAATATACTTAAGGGTTTGTTGACTGGGTTGCTGGCACAGTCACAGGCAGCATTCCTGAAGGCTGCTTCCATGCTTTTTTCCGTAATCCGCAGGGCTCCCCTGGCTGTCGCGCTGATGCTGGGCTGCGCCGCCCTTCCCGCCCAGGCCGGATGGTTCAGTTCCGACGACAAAGCCGCCCAAAAGACGGAAAAGCCAGCAGCCAAACCGGCCGCGGAGCAGTCCGGGGCGGCCGCAACCAATCTGGAAGACAGTATCCGCCAGGCGCAGATGCTCAGATTGGCCGCCCAGTATCCCGAAGCCATCAAGCATCTGTCGCAGCTGATGATGGTGGCGTCCGATGATCCGCGCATCATCAGCGAATATGGCAAGACCCTGGCGTCGATGGGCCGCGCCTCCGACGCGGTGAACTTCCTGACCCGCGCCCAGCAATTGCAGCCGGGGGACTGGACCATCTATTCGGCGATGGGCGTCGCTTATGATCAGCTCGGCGACCAGAAGAATGCGCAAGACGCCTATGAACACGCTTTGTCGATCAAGCCGGACGAGCCCAGCGTGTTGAACAACTACGCCCTGTCGCGGATGCTGGCCAAGGACCCCGATATGGCCCGCAAGCTGGCGGCCCGGGCCGAAAGCGCCGGTGGCGCGGGCGACGTCAAGATCGTACGCAACATCGCCATGATCCGTTCGCTGGCGCCAGAGGCGCCGGTGGTTCGGCCCGCGACCGTGGCCGCCCAGGCCCCCGTGACCCATAACCAGCCTGTAGCGGCGCCGCAGACCGCCAAGATCGCTCCGGAAGCCCATGACAATCGCATCGTCATGCAGCGCGTGCCGGCGGATCCGTTGGCCGGCCCGGTCGCCAAGCCGGCCTCGGTCAATACCGCAACCCATGCCCCCCGCCCGCTTCAGCCGCTGGTTGCCGCTGACGTGCCTCATATCGAGGCGCCGGTCGCGCTGCCCAAGCCTGTTGCCTCCCAGCCCCTGCCGCCGGTCACGGCGGTAAAGGCCGCCGAGGTCAAGCCTGCGCCTCTTCCCCCCGAGGCCGCCAAACCCACGCCCGTCAAGGCGGCACTGCCGGCGCCAGTCAGTGTACCGGTGAAGGCTGCCGAGACGACCAAACCGATGGCCCCCGCAATCGCCAAACCGGCACTGTCCCAGCCGGTGAAAGCCGTCGACAATACCGCCAGCGCGTCGGTGACGCTCAGGCTGGCGCCCCCGCTCAAGGGCGAGGCAGACAAGCCTGCTCAGCCGCCCAAGGTGCTGCCGGCCGCGCCGGTGAAGACGGCGGACGCCAAGCCCGCCGCGGTCGCCAAGCCGAAGGACGCCATGCCGGCCCTGCGCACCAGCGCCAACGCCTACTGATCTGGCGGCAACGCCATCAAGCAAGAAGGCGCGGGATCGCTCCCGCGCCTTCTTTGTTTGCCGGCGCGAAGGATTTTGGCCGCTGAGCAGGAGCGTCGCGCGGAGCGTGCTTTACGCACGTGAGCACGCGCGACGAACTCAGCGGGCAAAAGACCCGCGCTACATCATCTTTTTAATGGTGAGGATAGCCGGGCCCATGATGACCACGAACAAACACGGCAGGAAGAAGATGATCATCGGCACGGTGAGTTTGGCCGGCAACGAAGCCGCCTTGCGTTCGGCTTCCTGCATGCGCATTTCACGGTTTTCGGTGGCGGTGACGCGCAGCGCGGCGCCCAGGGGCGTACCGTATTTCTCGGCCTGGTTGAGGGCGGTGGCGACAGCCTTGACGCCGGAATGGCCGCAACGCTTGGCGAGATTGTCGAAGGCCTGGCGACGGTCGGGCAGGTAACTGAGTTCGGCGGTGGTCAGCGCCAGTTCCTCGGCCAGTTCGGTGGACTGAGAACCGATTTCGGACGCCACGCGGGTGAAGGCGCTTTCGATCGACATGCCCGATTCCACGCAGATCAGCATCAAGTCCAGTGCGTCGGGAAAGGCGCGCATGATGGAGGTCTGGCGGCGCTGGATCATGTTGTTGACGAACAAGTCCGGCAGGTAAAAACCGATCAAGGCGCCGACAAAGGCCGCGCCGACCTTCTGGAAGGCCGGCCAGTTCAGGTGCAGCACCACGAACATGTAGAACAGCGTGACGAGGAACACGATGAACGGCATCACGAAGCGGAAGAACATGAAGGTGATCAGGGGCGCCTGGCCGCGATAGCCGGCACTGGCCAGCTTTTCCTTGGTATTCTCGCTTTCCAGCACGTTGCCCAGCTTGAAGCGGTCCAGCGTCGCCTTCATGTAGGAGACAGGCTCAACCCTGAGGCTGACTTTTTTGGCGTTGAGCG
>Ga0268266_10006503_pt1 | contig 10692 bp, 10 predicted proteins | sample KBSS13metaG_FD_190356 | JGI IMG/M metagenome (GOLD analysis project Ga0268266, IMG submission 190356) | Switchgrass rhizosphere microbial communities from Kellogg Biological Station, Michigan, USA - KBS S1-3 metaG (SPAdes) (version 2) | ecosystem: Host-associated > Plants > Roots > Rhizosphere... | reverse complement strand
GTGGCCGCAAGGGCTACGTGCGGTTGGCCCGCGACGCCGGCGTCCCGATCGTGCCGATCGCCAGCGTCGGCGGCCAGGAAGCGGCCCTTTTTCTCGACCGCGGGCAGTGGCTGGCCAAGCTGCTGATGGTCGACAAGCTCGCGCGCCTGAAGAGTGTCCCCATTCTGTTGGCGCCGCCGTGGGGACTGGTCGTCAGTGACATGGTGCCGCGGCTACCCCTGCCGACGAAGATCGCGATCGAGGTGCAGGAACCGATTGACGTGAGTGTTGAAGCCGGCGACGACGACGTCGTTCACAAGCAGGTGATGGAGAGTCTGCAGGCAGGTGTCGACCGGTTGGCGGCCGAACGTCGATTCCCGGTGATCGGCTAATGCGCGTCCAACGGCACTGCGTCATCGACGCCGACCGCGACACCGTGTGGAAGGCGGTCAGCGACCCGGACTGCTATCCGGAGTTCATGGCCAGCCTCGAGCGCTGGGAGCACGTCACCGAAGGTCCGGCCGACAAGGGCGCGCGGTATACCGTGCATTGGAAGATCGGCTCGGTGCCGATCGGCGGCGTCGTCGAAGTCTCGGAGTTCGACCCGGCCCATGACCTGGCGTGGATCGGGGTCTCAGGTGTCTCGCTGCGCGGCCGGTTCCGGATCCGCGACACCGGCGACGGTCGCACCAAGGTCGTCTTCCGGTTGGCCTACGAATCGGCAGGAAACCTCCTCGGCATCATCGCCGACCGCGTGGCGGCGCGTCAGGTCGGGCGCAACATGACCCAGACGCTGAAAAACCTGAAGAAGCTGGTCGAGCCTTAACCCGGCGGAGTACCCGCGCCGGGAGCGCCTTGGATCGGCACCACCGGAGTCGGGGTCACCGTGGTGACGCCGTTGGCGCCGACGGTCGGCCCACCGGATGGGCCCATGGCAGCGAGCTCGTCGGCGGCCTTCTGGCTGCAGTCGAGCATCAAGAGCATCCGGCCGCCCGCGGTGACCTTCTGCTGATCCACCAGGCACTGCGCCTGCGGGAGCACGCTGCCGAATGAACCGCCGAAGTACGCCTTCACACCCTGGCTCTTCAGGACCTGCAATGCCTTGTTGTAGGGCTCACCGACCACGTTGAGCGAGCTGCCGTCCGGTTGCCCCGGCTGTGAGAGGGCCACCCCGGCGCCGATCAGAGCGACCGAGCCTGCGGCCACGAGGCCACCGCTGAGCGCAACGAGCTTCTTCACGTGATCTCTCCCTAAGTCGGTGCGGTGCGAACATATCGCAGCCGTGACAATTGTGAAACCGGTGACGGACCGCGCAGCGTTACACCGGCGGGTGCACGATGTGTTTCATCGCCCCGGCGAGCGTCGCTGCCCGGGAGTCGGTGAAAACGTCTTCCAGCTGCAGTTTCCGGCCGTTGCGGCCCCGCAGCGGCACCCGCCAATTCGGATATTCGTCGGTGGTGCCGGGCTGGTTCTGGGTGCGCAGATCGCCGACCGCGTCGGCGAGCGACAGGGCCAACAGCTTGGACGGGGTGCGGCCCAGATACCGGTGCAGAGCGAGCACGACGTCATCGACGCTGGGGGCGACGCTCGGGTCGTCGCCGAGCAGCCCAACCCGGCGCAATTCGGCCAGCCAGGCCGCCTGTTGAGCCTGGTCAGCGGCCAGTTCCTCGGCGGCGGGCCGGGTCAGCAGGCCGAGCTCTTCGCGTAGCCGCACATGCTCGCCCGCCAGATAGCCCGGGGTCGGCGGCAGGTCGTGGGTCGTCACCGCCGACAAACAGAACTCGCGCCACTTCTCGGCGGGCAGCGGTCCGCCCGCACCGTCGCGGTCAGCCTCGAACCACAGGATCGACGTGCCGAACAGTCCTCTTTCGCGCAGGTAGTCGCGGACCCAGGGTTCGACCGTGCCGAGATCCTCGCCGACGACGACCGCGCCGGCCCTGTGTGCCTCCAGCGCGACGACGCCGATCATCGCCTCGTGGTCGTAGCGGACGTAGGTGCCCTCGGTCGGGGGAGCGCCCTTGGGGATCCACCACAGCCGGAACAGGCCGATGATGTGGTCGATGCGAACACCGCCCGCATGCCGCAACACGGCGTTGACCAGCGCACGGAACGGCTCGTAGGCGTGGTCGATCAGTTGGTCGGGCCGCCACGGCGGCTGCGACCAGTCCTGGCCGAGCTGATTGAACTCATCGGGCGGCGCACCAGCGGTCACACCCAGCGCGAGCACATCCTGAAGCGCCCATGCGTCGGCGCCATTGGGGTCGACGCCGACCGCGAGGTCGTGCATGATGCCGAGTTCCATCCCGGTCTGGACCGCGGTGGCCTGGGCGGCGGTCAGCTGGTCGTCGAGCTGCCACTGCAGCCAGCGGTGGAAGTCGACGGTCCTGGCGTACTTGGCGGCGAACTCGGCGACCGAAGGGCTCGAAGGATGCTGTAGCTCCTCGGGCCACTGGTGCCAGTCGTTGCCGTGATGCTCTGCCAGCGCGCACCACGTGGCGAAGTCGTCGAGGCTGCGGCCCTCGCGCCTGCGAAACGCGGCGTACGCGAGTTCGCGCCCGGCCGAGCGTTCGACTTTGTACACGGTTTGCAGCGCGGCGCGTTTGGCCTTCCATGCGGCGTCGCGATCGATCAGCTTGGCCTTCTTGGCCAGCGCCTGAACCTCGATGCGGGCCTTGCGGATGCTGCCGCGCTGCCGGACATAGGCGAACTCGTCGATCGCCTCGACACGCAGATACAGCGGGTTGATGAACCGGCGCGACGTCGGCAGGTAGGGCGACGGCTCCATCGGCGGGGTAGGAGCCGCCGCGTGCAACGGGTTGACGAGAACAAAGCCCGCGCCGTGCTGCGACGCCGACCACACGGCAAGGTCAGTCAGATCGGTCAAATCGCCTATGCCCCATGATCTTTGCGAGCGGACGCTGTAGAGCTGTGTGGCGAGTCCCCAGGCCCGGCTCTGGCCGAGCTTTGCGGGCAGCTCGAGCGTCGCGGGGGAGACGATGACCAGGGTGCTGATATCGGCTCCTCCGACCTGCAGGTGCAGCTGGTGATAGCCGAGCGGCAGATCGGCCGGCAGTTCGAAGGTGGCCTCGCCAACCATTCGGCCGCCGAGATCGTAAGGCGCCCTGTTGTTTTCGAGCTGCCGAAGACCGGTGCGCACACTGCCGTCCTCGAGTCGCAGCCACAGGCCGACGGAGTCGCCGTGCGTGACGTGCACCCAGAAAGACGAGGCCGTCCCCGAACGGGCGATGATGGTCGGCGGCAGCGCGCGCTGCCAGTAGTCGCGGTCGTGTGCGGCCAGTGCGGCGGTGCGCTCGTCCTCGGTGGCGGCGGGCACGCCGAGGGCGTCGAGGACCGCGATCAGCGTGGTGTCGGCGACGGCCGTGTGGCTGCCGGTCCAGTTCTCGTATTCGGTCGCCACGCCGTAGCGGCGCGCCAATTCGACGAGCGAGGCAGGCAGCTCAGTCATGCCGCCATCCTGCCCGCTACTGATCGACATCGCGCATCAACAGGTCGTCCCACGTGTCACGTCGCACCACGAGGCGGGCATACCCATTGCGGGCGAAGACAACCGGGACCCGACGGGCGCCGTTGTACTGATTGGACATCGTGTAGCAGTAGGCCCCCGTGACAGGCACGGCAAGCAGATCGCCGATCGCGGGCCGCTGCAGCGGGACACCGTCGACGAGCTGATCGCCGGATTCGCAGTGTCTGCCGACCACACTCACCATCTCGCCACCGCCAACCCGGTTGACGATCGCGGCCTCGAATCGCTGCCCCGTCAGCGACACTTCCAGGTTGTCACCCATGCCGCCGTCCACCGCCACATGCGTCACCACACCCCGCTTGATCGTGGTGATCCGGTACACCGTGCACGCGCTGTTGGCGACCATGCTGCGGCCTGGCTCGACGATGATGCGTGCGCCCGCGGGCAGAAGCGCCTTGGCCTGCGTCACCATCGCGTCGGCGTAGTCGTCGAGGCTGGGCGGGTGTTCGTCGTAGGTGTAGCGCACGCCGAGTCCGCCGCCGAGGTCATAGACGTCGAAGGTGCCGAGCTTCGCGATCGGTTCGACCGCCTGCGCGAGCTGTTCGACGTTGAGCAGTTGCGATCCGACGTGGGTGTGCACGCCGTCCAGCCGCATCTTGGCGCTGCGCTCGATGCGGCCGATGGCGTCGCGGGCGTCGTCGGGCAGCAGGCCGAATTTCGAGCCGGCGTGACCGGTCGCCTGCGAAGCGTGGGTGGCGGCCTCGACGCCGGGGATGACACGGACGAGGCACGGCTGTTGATGTCCGGTTGGCACGATGCGCTCGAGCCTGTCGATGTCGTCGAAGTTGTCGACCACGACGAGGCCGACACCGTGTTTGACCGCCAGCTCGAGTTCTTCGTCGCTCTTGGCGTTGCCGTGCAGCACCAACTTGCCGGGATCGGCGCCTGCCTTGAGCGCGGTCAGGATCTCGCCGCCGCCGGCGACGTCGAGATGCAATCCCTCTTCCACCATCACTCGCTGAACGGCAGTGCACGGGAACGACTTTGACGCGAATGCCACGTCGGAGCGCGGCCACCGGTCCCGGAACGCGGCCAGGTAATTGCGCGCCCGCTGCCGAAGCGCGTCTTCGGAGACGACGATGGCAGGCGTGCCGAACTGTTCGGCCACCTCGTCGAGACGACATCCCCCGACCGTCAGCGTGCCGTCACTGTCGAGGGCGCTGCCCGGCGGGAAGAGGCCGAGCAGTTCGTCAGTGGTCGCGTCGCTGTGGACGGTCGGCTTTAGAGACACAACTCAGCGTGCCACCGCTTCGACGAGCGTGCACTGGCTTCACGCGGGACGGCCTGCTACCGTCTGTCTGTAATGATCCCTACAGATGAACGACGCACTAAAAAGCAGCAGCAGGGCGAGCAATCCCGCGAGCTGATCCTCGATGCCACTGAACGGTTGATGGCCACCCGTGGATACGCCGCAACCTCGATCAGCGACATCCGCAAAGCGTGCGGGCTGCCGCCCAGCTCGATCTACTGGCATTTCGGGTCGAAGGAGGGCGTGCTCGCCGCGGTGATGGAACGCGGCGCCGACCGGTATTTCGCCGCGATCCCCACCGAGGCCGAATTCGACCGGCAGCTGGCCGCGGTGATCGAGCTGCAGGAGCAGCATCCTGAGTTCCTGCGACTGTTCCTTCTGTTATCCCTCGAGCGCAGCCACGAGCCGGCGGTCACCGAGGTTCTGCGACGCGTCCGCGATCAGGCGATCACCCGGTTCCGCGACGCCATCGCACAGCTGATGCCCGACGACGTGCCGCCCGCGAAGACCAGGCGCGTGGTCACAGAACTGGCCGCGATCGCCACCGCCCTCTCCGACGGCATCTTCCTGGCCGAGCATCTCGAACCCGATGCGACTGACGTCGGCCGCATGTACCTGCGCCTGCACCAGACGGTGACGGCCTTGATTCCGATTCTGTTGGAGGAGAAATGAATACCAGAACGGCCGTCATCACCGGTGCCAGCGCCGGCTTGGGCCTCGAGTGTGCCCGCGCTCTGCTCGCCGCCGACCCGACGTGGCACGTCGTGCTGGCCGTGCGTGACGTGAGGCGGGGGTCCGACGCCGTGGCACAGCTCGGCCGGCCGGATCGCTGCACCGTGTTGGAGGTCGATCTGGCCTCCTTGAGCTCAGTGCGCTCTTTCGTCGACGCAGTGCGTGCCGCCCCGCTACCACCGCTGCACGCCATCGTCTGCAACGCCGGTGTGCAAGTCGTTTCAGGCACCGAGAAGACAGCCGAGGGCGTGGAGATGACATTCGGGGTGAATCACCTCGGCCACTTCGCTCTGGTGCAGGGACTTCTCGACGGCCTGGCCCGGCCTGCTCGCGTCGTGGTCGTCAGCAGCGGCACACACGACCCGGCGAAGTTCACCGGTATGCCCTCGCCCAACTACACCACCGCCAAAGATCTCGCGGATCCGGCGGACATCACCGATGCAGCCGAGGGTCGCCGCCGCTACACCACCTCCAAGCTGTGCAACCTGCTGTTCACCTACGAACTGGACCGCAGACTCGGCCACGGCGCCCAGGGCGTCATCGTCACCGCGTTCGACCCCGGCTTGATGCCCGGCTCGGGCCTGGCCCGCGACTACTCCACTGCAGGCCGCTGGGCATGGCGCTACCTGTTTCCGGCACTGCGAGTTCTTCCCGGCGTCAACAGCACACGGACGTCTGGCCGCCACTTGGCCGCGCTTGTGCACGATGAGCGATTCGACGCCGTCACGGGCGCCTACTTCGCAGGCGGCAGGCAGATTCCATCGTCGAAGGATTCCCACGACCGCGCAAAGGCGCTCGACCTCTGGGAGACCAGCGAACGGCTGCTGACACTCGCGACGAAGTAGCAGAACGCATTTCGGTAATGTCGGCTCAGTGACGCAGGAGCGGCGGGCGCGGGTCGCGGTCGCTGCACTGTTCCTGACCAACGGGGCGCTGTTCGCCAACCTGCTGCCGCGCTATCCCGAGATCAAGACCGACCTGCACCTCTCCAATGCGGTTTACGGGGCGGCGATCGCGGCATTCTCGGGTGGCGCGTTGGTCGCAGGCCTGGCCGCCGCGACGCTGATCCGCCGGTTCTACTCGTCGCGGGTCGCGGTGGTCGGCACCATCGGCATCGCAACGTTCGTCGTCGTCGCCGGGCTGGCCACCTCGCCGCTCGTACTCGCTGCAGCGTTGTTCGTCGCGGGCGCCTCGGACGCGATCACCGACGTCGCCCAGAACGCGCACGGCCTTCGCGTGCAACGCAACTACGGCCGTTCGATCATCAACTCGTTTCACGCGGTGTGGGCGGTCGGCGCGATCCTCGGCGGTCTGATGGGAGCAGGCGCGATCGCGATCCACCTGCCGAGGACCACGCATCTGCTGATCGCCGGTGTCGTGTTCAGCGCGGTGGTAGTGATCGCGTACCCGTATCTACTCCGCGGCGCCGATCACGACGACCATCCCACTGCGCACACGTCAGGCGGGGATCGGGCAGGCCTCGCGGTGTATGCGACTCTTGTCGCCCTCGTAGTGATCGCGATCGCAGGAGCCACCGTCGAGGATGCCGGAAGCTCTTGGGCAACACTGTATTTGCGCGACAATTTGGGCGCGCCGGGAGCGATTGCGGTGTTCGGCTACATCGCGTTGGTCGGGTTCATGTTCATCGGAAGGACGATCGGCGACCGACTGGTGGACCGATTCGGTGAGCGCGCGGTGGTGCGGGCAGGCGGCTTCGTGTCGGCCGCGGGAATGGGTGCCGCACTGGCGTTTCCGAGCGTGCCCGGCACGATTGCGGGCTTCGCGGCCGCAGGGCTTGGTGTCGCCACGCTGATACCGGCCGCCATGCACGGCGCGGATCAGTTGCCCGGCATGCGCCCCGGCACGGGGTTGACGGTGGTGACGTGGCTGATGCGGGTCGGCTTCTTCGGGGCGCCGTTGCTTGTCGGTGTCGTCGCCGACGCGACAAGCCTGCGCGTCGGTCTGCTCAGCGTTCCGATCGCCGGCGTCACGGTGATGGCGCTGGCCGGTGCCCTCAGTGGACGGCGCCTGCCGTCTCGATCGTGAGGACGCCGGCGATGATGAACCCGATGCCGAGCAGCATCATCGGAGTCAAAGGTTCCTGGAACAGATAGCGGGCGATGACGGCGACCAGCGCGACGCCACATGCGGTCCACACGCCGTAGGCGATGCCGACCGGCATGCCCAGCGAGAGCGAAAGCCACAGTAGATAGAAGCAGGCGAGGTAACCCGCGATGACGGGCGCCATCCACGCCTTCTTGCGGAAGCCGTCGGAGGCGCGCAGCGACAGCGTCGCGAAGACCTCGACGATGATCGCGGCGGCCAGCGCCAGCCACATCACGACTTGCTCGCGGCGGCTCGCTGCGACCCGAGCTCGACGAGCAGCACGCCTGCGATGATCAGCCCGATGCCAAGCACGACAGGCCAGGTGAACGGGTCTCCGTAGATCGCGGCGGCCAGCACCGCCGTCGCCGCAGTGCCGCAGGCCCCCCAGATCCCGTAGGCCACCCCGACTGGCATGCCGATCCGTAGCACCATCGTCAGCAAGATGAACGAACCGAGGTAGCCGACGGCCACGACGAGGAGCCACGCGGAATGATCTTGTGACGCTCGCAAGGACAGCGTTGCTGCCACCTCGACCGCGATCGCCGCGATGAGCAGCGTCCATTTCCGCACGCAACGAACCTAGCCGAGGCCGGTGACCCCGCGACACGTGACGCGAATCTCCCGGTTAGCCGCACTACCCCTGGGTAGCCTCGACATATGAGCACTGTTGTCAACACCGCGCACGGCCCGGTCCGTGGCGTCGACGACGGTGCCGTGACGTCATGGAAAGGGGTTCGCTATGCCGCCCCGCCGGCGCGCAAACTCCGGTGGCGGGCACCGCAGCCACCCGAACCGTGGACCGACGTTGCCGACGGCAGCGCCCTGGGGCCGGTGTGCCCGCAGCCCGTCGATCCGCGGATTCCGATCGACCTGGGCGCTCCGCAGGGCGATGACTGCCTGACACTGAACATCTGGGCGTCGTCCGATGTCACCGACGGCGCCCGCAGGCCGGTGCTGGTGTGGATTCACGGCGGTGCCTATGTACTCGGGTCGGCCAACCAGCCGCTGTACGACGGTCGAGTGCTCGCCGAGAACGGTGACGTGATCGTCGTCACCGTGAACTACCGTCTCGGCGCGTTCGGTTTCCTGGATCTGTCGTCGTTCAGCACGCCACGACGCCGCTTCGACAGCAATCTGGGGCTGCGCGACGTGCTGCACGCCCTGCACTGGGTCCGCGACAACATCGCCGCCTTCGGTGGCGATCCGGACCGTGTCACCCTGTTCGGCGAGTCTGCGGGGGCGGGCATCATCACCACTCTGCTGACGAGCCCGGCCGCAGAGGGGTTGTTCGCGGGCGCGATCGCGCAGAGCTCGCCAGCCACCTCGCTGTACGACGTGAGCCGCGGTCGCCGGGTTGCCAAGCAGTTCCTCGCCGCACTTGGCTTGGGGGACAACGACTTCGACCGCTTGACGGATCTGCCCGACGAAGCGCTCATCGAGGCGTCACGGGCGGTGTTCAACGAAGTGCCTCTGCAAACTCCCGGCACACTGGCCTTCGCCCCGATCATCGACGGCGACCTGGTGCCCGATCATCCGGTGAAACTGGCGCGCGAGGGGCGCTCGCACCCCGTCCCGCTGATCATCGGCACGAACAAGCATGAGGCGGCGCTGTTCCGCTGGATGAAGTCGCCGCTGATGCCGATCACTCCCGAGGCGATCAATGCGATGTTCAGCCAGATCGCCGCCGAGCAACCGCACCTGAGGTTGCCGACCGACGATCAGATCAACACCGCGTATCCGGGGCTGAAAGGTAAGGCCCGCGGGATGGGCGTGGCCCGCGACGTCGGATTCCGGATGCCGACGGTATGGCTGGCCGAGGGGCATAGCGCCGTCGCGCCCGTGTATCTGTACCGGTTCGACTGGGCCACACCGATGTTGCGGCTGTTGCGGCTTCACGGAGCGCACGCCACCGAACTTCCCTTCGTATGGGGCAACCTGGTCGCCGGTCCCAAGGACCCCACGTTCCGGCTCGGCGGCATGAAGACCGGCAAGGTGGTTTCCGCGCGGATCCAGGAGCGCTGGCGCAACTTCGCGACGCACGGCAAGCCCCTCGGCCGCGACGGTGAGCCCGAATGGCTGCCGTACCAGGAAGCCGATCGGGCCTGCCTGGTGATCGACCGCGAAGATTCGCTCGTCAACGACGTCGACCTGCACATCCGGTCGACCTGGGGCAGTGAGGTGCTCAGCTTCCGGTAGCGATGGGTTGGCTAGACTCATCGCGGAGGTGTCGTCGTGGACCTGGCAAAGGCATTTTCGGATGTGCTGCCGCCACTCATGCATGACCCCGTCATGTATGCGGTCCCGTTCTTCATCCTGTTTCTGATCATCGAGTGGACCGCGGCGCGCAAGCTTGCACACATCGAGGCCGAGCGGCCGCCGGCGGGCGCGTACCAGCGCGCCGACGCCTGGGCCAGCATCTTGATGGGGCTGGTGTCGGTCGGGACCAGCGGGGTGCTGAACTTCGTCGCGCTACTCGGGTATGCGGCGCTCTATGCGTATGTCGCGCCGTGGCATCTGCCGGCGAACCAGTGGTACACGTGGGTGATCGCGATCGTCGGCGTCGACTTCCTCTACTACTGGTATCACCGGATGGCCCATCGGGTGCGCATCTTCTGGGCCACCCATCAGGCACACCACTCGAGCCAATACTTCAACTTCGCCACCGCATTGCGGCAGAAATGGAACATCAGCGGCGACGTGTTTCTGCGGGCGCTGTTGCCGCTCTTCGGCGTTCCCCCGTGGCTGGTGTTCCTGTCCTTCTCGATCAACCTGGTCTACCAGTTCTGGATTCACACCGAGCGCATCGACAAGCTCTGGCGGCCAATCGAATTCGTCTTCAACACGCCGTCGCACCACCGCGTCCATCACGGCATGGATCCGCAGTACCTGGACCGCAACTACGGCGGGATCTTCATTCTGTTCGACCGGGCATTCGGCTCGTTTCAGGCCGAGACCACGCGGCCGCACTACGGCCTCACCAAACAGGTGAACACGTTCAACATCTGGAAGCTCGAGACCTTCGAATACGTGGCGATCGCCCGCGACGTGCGCCACGCGACGCGCTGGCGTGACCGGCTCGGAT
>Ga0268266_10006502_pt1 | contig 10693 bp, 7 predicted proteins | sample KBSS13metaG_FD_190356 | JGI IMG/M metagenome (GOLD analysis project Ga0268266, IMG submission 190356) | Switchgrass rhizosphere microbial communities from Kellogg Biological Station, Michigan, USA - KBS S1-3 metaG (SPAdes) (version 2) | ecosystem: Host-associated > Plants > Roots > Rhizosphere >... | reverse complement strand
CACGTCGTCGTAGCGGCGCGGCAGGCACCACAGCAGATCTTCGACGGTCTCGAGCCCGGCCTCGGCGAGCCGCTGCGCGAACGCCGGCCCGATGCCGGGTAGCGTGTTCGTGGGGGCCGCGAGCGGGTCGTGCGTAGGCGTAAGCGTCGGCGTCGGCGTAGGCGGTGCCGGTTTTTTCGTGAGGATGGCGGCGACCGACTGCTTCGGATCGATCTTCTCCGGCTTCGCCGGCGGCCTCGCGAACCGCGCGACCAGCCTCATCCCGCGCGCGACCTCGACCTCCTGCTGCTCGTGAGCGAGCTGCTCCCATCGCGCGAGACTCTCGCGCCAGCTGACGAGCGCCGCCGCATCCGGTGCCTTCGCGATCACGCCATCGCATGCCGCGCGCAGCGCCGAGCCGAGGCCGGCGATCTTGCGCACGCCGCTGAAGTTATCTCGCGAGGCGAGCTCGAGCGGTCGGCGCAGTGCCTCGACGCGTCGGATCAGCTCGCCGTCCACACGAGCACGCTAGCACTCCGCTCTGACGAAGCTGCTCAGCCGTCGGCGCGGTACGTGAACCGCAGCTCGTAGTCGCACAGGTGGAACACGTCGCCCTCGTCGATGCGCTTGTTGTCGATGCGCATGCCCTTGTAGTCGATGCCGTTCGTCGACCCGAGGTCCTTGATGTAGAACGTGCCGTTGCGGCGGATCACGGCGGCGTGCTTGCGCGAGATGTTGCCGTCTTTGATCGGCAGATCCGACGTCTTGCTGCCGCGACCGATGATGAACTGGTCCTTCGTCACCGGATAGCGCTGGCCGTTGTAGATGAGGAACAGCGTCGGGCCACCACCGGCCATCGGCGGCGGCGGATTCGAGTTCGGCGGCGGCATCGGCGCGGGCGCCGCGTGCGGCGACGACGACGGCATGTGCGACGTCGGGCCGGCCGTGTTGTTGGGATTGCGCGCGTTGTAGCCGGGCGTCGGCGGCGCGGGACGGCGCTGCTGCGGCTGCATCCCGGAACCGTTCGAGCCCATCGCGCCACCGCCGCTACCCATCGGCGGCTGCGAGGTCTGCGCGTTGGTGCGCGGCTTGGCGGCCGCGGGGCCGTTACCGCCGAAGTGATTCGCCTGCGCGCCGTTGCCGGGCTGGCCCATCGGCGGCGGAACCGTCGCGCCGGGACCGTTGCCGCCGGGCGCACCGGGCGACTGATAGTTCTTCGACCGCGCGTAGTAGCGCATCGCCTCGTTGACGAGGTAGTCGATCGAGCAATCGAAGTCGTTCGCCATCTGTTCGAACGTCTCCCAAAGCACGTCGCGGCAGTAAAAGTGCCGCATCGTCTTCTTGCTCTGATCCATTCCTACAGTACTCCTGGGTCGCGCGCGTTCCTTGTCCCCGGCGCTCGTAACTGTACTACATCCACAACAGAGACGCGAGGATGCTCACTATTTGAGGGTCGCTGCGAGGTCGTGAGCCCGCTGGCCCAGCGTCGGCTCGGCCTTGCGATCTTTGGGGTCTACGCCGCTCTGGTCGCCCCAGAAGCCGGTGAGCCTCTCCGACGATGAAACGGCCGCGATCGCGGGCGCATCCGCGCTCGACTTCATGGCGGTCAGGACCTCGATCGCGACCCAGCGGGGGATCCGCCCCCGCTCGGCGAGCAGCTCGCGCAGCTCGGTTTCGGCCTTGGCGGGGGGCGTCATCTGGGTGATCGCCGCGACCGCGCCAAACAGCTGATCGCGTGCGTAGTTGGTGTCGGGCAGCGCGTGGACGACGTCTTTGATCGCCGCGACACCGCCGCACTTGAGCGCGCTGTCGGCCGCGACGAGCTTCAAGTTCGCATTGGGATGCGGATAGCCGATCAGCTCGACCAGCGGCGCGATGCACGTCGGCGGCCCGACGGTCCGGATCAGCTTGATCGCGTAGGCCTCGCCATCGCCGGCGTCCGGATCGCGCGCGATCGCCTCGAGGCCCGCGATGTTGGCGACCAGCGCGTCGGGCACCTGGACGTCGAACTGCGACTCGGGGTCGACGTAGGCCTTGTACAGCGCCTCGAGCGAGCGCGTCGCGAGCGTCTGGTCGGGCGACTTCATGCGCGCGAGATCGACCAAATATTTGACCGCATCGGGGCTGCCCGACACCGCGAGCGCGACGAGCAACTGGTCGCCGACGCGCTCGTGCTTGGCGCCCTCGGCCGGCGCCGTGATGATCGAGTTGACGATCGGCATCAGCTTCTTCGCGGCCGGCGCGCCGACCATACGGATCACCGTCGCGCCGAGCACGGCGCCGGTCTCGGCGCGGCGCTCGTACGATCGGACGCAGTACCAGTCGATCAAGTACGTATCGATCTGCGCCTTCGTCGTGTCGTCGGCCTGCTTGCGGAGCGCGACCAGCGCGTCCTTGGCCTGGACTTGCTCGACGCGCGGCAGCGCCATGTCGCCGTCGATCCGCGCGACGTCCCACATTCGCGCCGCGAGCTTGCCGACGAGCGCGGCGCGTCGAGCGGGCGTCATCTTGCCGAAGCTGGCCTTGACGTCGGCGTCGTCGCCCATCCGCATGAGATTCGCGCCGGCATGGGCCGACAGGTCGGGATCGAGGCTTTCGTTCTCGAACGCCGAGACCAGCTTGCTCTTGCCGCGCTCGGTATGGGTCCACTTGTCGATGTTCTCGTGCGAGGGCTTCTCGCAGGCAGCGGCGAACAACGCCACGAGGGCGATCGCGATCACGCGCACGGACATGGCGCGAGGGTAGCGTGATGATAGGTTCGGCGCGATGCTTCGCGCCGCTCTGCCGCTCGTGGCCCTGACGGGCATCGCGGCCGCATCGCCGCGCAGCGATCCCACGGCCGGGCGTGCGGTATTCACCGGTGCGACCGTGGCCGGCGCCGAATCGATCGATCTCGATCCGGCGGCGATCGGGCCGACGTTCTTGAACGCGATCTATCTCGGCGCGAGCGCGGTCATCGACCACTATCACGTGCGGCTCGACAGCCTCGATCCGAGCACCGGTGCGATCACGCCGGGCGCGAACGTCGGCGACAACGAGCTCGCGCCGGGCGGCATCATCGCCGCGATCATCCACGTCAACGATCGCGTCACGCTCGGTGCCGAGTTCCAGACGCCGCCGGCCGAGAGCTTCATCGAGGGCCGCAACGAGCTCCAGTACTTCACGCTCGGCGGCAGCCAGCGCACGTATCGCGCCGGCATCGCCGCGAGCTTTCGCGTGGTCAACGAGCTGTACTTCGGGCTGTCGCTGTCGACGGACACGACGTACCTGCACCTGCACTACGCGATCGATACCGCGCTCGCGAACGGCAACGGGGCCAACGGGATCAACTCGCTGTGCGGGAGCTCGCCGTGCGGCGTCGGCAACCCGGCGGCGTCCGAGCACTTCGACGTCCACGTCAGCTCGCCGCTGTTCTCGACGGAGAACTTGGTCGCCAACATCGGCGTCCTCGCGCAGCTCGCGAAGGACGTCTGGCTCGGCGTCGCGTATCACGCGCCGCCCGGTCTGGCGATCCAGACCGAGCTCGACGGCACGATGGACGTCTTGCAGGCTCCGCGCGACGGCACCGCGCTGCTCCACGGCGCGTCGACCGTGTTCATCTCGCAGCCGGCGAGCGCCGACATCGAGCTGCGCGCGCGACTCCCGCAGGCGCTCGACCTGCACGTCGCCGGGCGCTGGGAAGATCTGTCGCGGTTCGCGAGCTACGACGTGCGCGGGTACGGCTCGACGTTCCCGAGATACGGCGTGCCCGAGTGGACGCTGTTGCCGCAGAGCTTCCACGACTCGTTCGCGCTGTGGGCCGGCGTCGAGCAGGCGGAGCTCGGCCAGCCGATCCGGTTCGGTGCGCGGTTCGGCGTCGAGACCTCGTCGCTGGCCGACGACGATACGTCGCCGATGACGATCGCGCCGTTCTCGTTCACCAGCGACGTCGGCGTGCAGTTCCGGATCGCGGGCGTCACGCTGCAGGCGACGTACGGCCTCCAGTACTTCCCGACCGTCAACGTCACGAACAGCGCGTTCGATCCGCGCGCGCGGGTCTCGTGCATCGATTCGGACTACGACTATGCGAGCGACGCGTGCGCGGCAACGCGCAACGGCTACGGCATCAACTCCGCCGACGGCAGCTACGAACGCTGGGAGCACACGTTTCGCGTGATGCTGCGCCGTGACCTGTGAGCGCTGACATCGTCGTCTACGGCCCGACCGGCCTCGTCGGCCGCCGGGTGTGCGCCGCGCTCGACGCGGCAGGCGTCGCGTTCGCGATCGCGGGGCGCGAGCTCGGGCGCGTCAAAGAGTGGCCCGAGGCCGAGCGCCGCACCGCGCACGCCGACGATCCGCACTCGCTGTCGCAGGTGTTCGCGGCCGCGCGCGCCGTCGTGTCGTGCGCGCCGATGCCGGTCTCCGAGCCCGTGCTCGTCGCGGCGCTCGCCGCGGGCGCGCACTACATCGACCTCGGCGGCGATCAAGCGGCGATGCACGAGCGGTACGAGCACCACGAATCGACCGCGCGCAAGTCCGGCTGTGTCGCGCTGCTCGGAGCGGGCGTCGACTGCTTGCTCGGCGATCTCGCGGCGCGGTGGGCCGCCGCGTACGTGTGCGGCGATCCCAACGGCGACTGCGACGGCGACGTGATCCGCGACGAGCCGAAGCCGCGGCTCGCCGACGAGCGGCCGCTCGACGACATCGCGGTGAGCTACGTGTTCGACGACCTCGTGCTGTCGCCATCCGGCCAGCGCGCGGTGTTCGCGGGCCTGCACGCGCGCGGCCTCGCGTGGCGCCGCGATCGCTGGGAGCCGTGCGCGCCGGCCGCCGAAACCCGGCGCGTCAACGCCGGGCTCGCGATGGGCGGCGAGCGCGACGTCACGTCGTTTCCCGGCGGCGACGTGATCAGCCTGCCCCGCCACGTCGCGACCAAGACCGTGCAGACGTTCGCGTCGACGACGCGCAAGCGCGCCACGCAGACGGCGCTGCGCCTGCTCGCGCGCGCGATGCCGCTCGTGCCGCCGCGCGCGACCGAGGCGCTCGTCGCCTACGAGCCCGCCGACGACGAGTACGCGCGCACGCGCTTCGCGATCGTCGCGCAAGCTCGGCGCGGCTTCACGGCGGCACAAGTGACGGTGCGCGGCCGCGACCTGTACGCGACGAGCGCGCAGCTCGCAGCATGGGCGACGCGGCGACTCGCCGCACGAACGGCCGGACCGCTCGGCATGTGCTCCGCGAGCGAGCTATTCCGTCCGGCGCCCGCACTTCGCGAGCTCGCCGAAATCTGCGAGCTGGCCGTCGAGCCGAGCTTCGCCTAGCCGTGGTATCAAGGAGCATGATGTCGTCCGAGTGGCAGCTCGAAGCCGAAGCTCCGATCGGCCGCGGCGTCACCGCGAAGCGATTTCGGCTGCACAACGGCCTCGGCCTCATCGCCGCGCTCGATCGCCGCGCGCCGATCCTCGCGCTCCAGACGTGGTTCCGAGTCGGCTCGCGCCACGAGCGGCCGGGCGCGACCGGCATGGCGCACCTGTTCGAGCACCTGATGTTCGGGCAGACCGAGCAGCTGCCGCCCGGCGAGTTCGACCGGCTCGTCGAGCGCACCGGCGGCGAGTCGAACGCCGCGACGTGGGTCGACTGGACGTACTACAAGCTGTCGCTGCCCGCGCGCGACCTCGCGCTCGGCGTACGGCTCGAGAGCGAGCGCATGCAGCACCTCGTGCTCGAGCACGATCGCGTCGAGAGCGAGCGCGATGTCGTGACCAACGAGCGCCGCGAGCGCGTCGAGGACGACGTCGACGGCTGGCTCGACGAGCAGCTGATGGCGCACGCATTCACCGAGCATCCCTATCGGTGGCCGACGATCGGCTGGATGGAAGACATCCGCGCGCTCGCGCTGCCCGAGATCCGCGCGTTCTATCGCACGTGGTACGCGCCGAACAACGCGACGATCGTGTGCGTCGGCGACTTCGACGAGCGCGAGCTGCGCGACCTGATCGCGCAGCACTACGGCCACATCCCGCCGGCGCAGCTGCCGCCCGCGTCGGCCGCAGTCGAGCCCGAGCAGCAGCGCGAGCGCATCGTCCGCGCGCCCAAGCCGATCGCGACCGATCGCTTGCTCATCGGCTACAAGGCGCCCGGTCAGGACGAGCCGGACTGGGCGGTGCTCGAGATCGTCGCGACGCTGCTCGCCGGCTGCCCGTCGGCGCGGCTGCATCGCAAGCTCGTCATCGAGCAGGAAGCCGCGAGCTCGGTCGACGCGCAGCTCACGCCGTTCCGCGATCCGTCGCTGATGCGGCTGGCGGTCACGACCGCGCGCGGCCACGACGCGGACGAGGTGATCGCATCGATCGATCGCGAGATCGCGCGGCTCGTCGAAGATCCGCCGACGGCGGCCGAGGTCGAGAAGGCCAAGGCGCTCGCTGAAACCGATCTGTGGAGCTCGCTCTCCGACGTCGACGGCAAGGCCGAGGCGCTCGGTCATTACGAGACCGCGCTCGGCGACTTCCGCCGGCTCGACACGCTCGTCCAGCACCTCACCGCGGTCACCGCGGCCGATGTCGCGCGCGCGGTGCGCACGTACCTGGTCTCGACGCGGCGAACGATCGTGATCGCCGAGCCTGAAGAAGGCGACGACGAAGCCGACGACGACGACGAGAAGGTGGCCTGAGTGCAGGTCGTCGTCGAGGCGTCCCCGGACACGCCACTGGTGTGGTTCGACATCGCGATCCGCGGTGGCGCGTCTGCCGATCCGGTCGGTATCGAAGGCTTGCATCGCCATGCCGCCCTGCTCGCTCGCCGCGGCGCCGGCACGCGCGTGCGCGCCGTGCTCGACGAGACGCTCGACGGCCTGGGCGCCGCGCTCGAGGTCGGCGTCAGCCGCGACTCGCTATCGATCTCGGGGCTCGCGCTATCGCGCCACGCCGATGCCGTGATCGCGCTCGCGGCCGACATTCTCGCCGCGCCGCGCTTCGACGAGGACGAGCACGCGCGCCTGCTCCGCGAGACGCCGCAGGTGCTCGACGAGATCCGCGACGACGACGGCGCGCTCGCGACGCGCTGGTTCGACTGGCTGTGCAGCCCCGGCCATCCGTACGGCCGCACGTCGCTCGGCACCGAGGGCTCGCTCGCGAAGATCCGCCGCGAAGATGCGATCGCGCTGTGGCGCCGCGAAGTCGTCGCCGACAACCTCGTGATCGGGCTCGCCGGCGACGTCGACGACGCACGCGCGCGCTCTCTCGCGCAGCGCCTGGTCGAGCGGTTGCCCGCCGGCGCGGCGATCGCGCAGCCCGAGGACACCGGCGAGCGCGCACGCGGCCGCCGCGCGTTCCTCGTCGACAAACCCGATCGCACGCAGGCGCAGCTGCGCATCGGCCACCTGGCGACGCGCTACGGCCATCCCGACACGCCGGCGATCGCGGTTGCCGAGGCGATCCTCGGCGGCATGTTCAGCTCGCGGCTCATGCAGGAGATCCGCGTCAAGCGCGGCTGGAGCTACGGCGCCGGCTGCGCGCTGCGCCGGTCGCGGCTGCCGCACTGGTTCGAGGTCTGGACCGCCGCCGCGATCGAGGTCGCCGGCCCCGCGGTCGCGCTCACGCTCGAGCTCTATGCCGATTACGCCGCCAACGGCCCGACCGAAGAAGAAGTCGACTTCGCGCGCAGCTATCTGATCGGCGCGATGCCGTTTCACGTCGCGACCGCGCGCCAGCGCATGCAGCTCGCGGTGCGCGACGCGGTGTTCGAGCTGCCGGCCGGGTACACCGCGAAGCTGCCCGAAGCGCTCGGTCAGCTCGCCGCCGCCGACGTCCGCGCGGCGTGCGCCCGGCACTTTCACCCGGACGATGCGGTGACCGTCGCGGTGACCACGGCGGAGACCGCGCGCGCCGCGCTCGAGGCCGCGAACGCCGGCCCGATCACCGTCGTGCGCCACGACGAGTACTGATCCGACGTGTTCGTGCTCGTGCCACGTGCACGTGCTCGTGCACGACCTCCGAATCGCGTCGACCTCATCTCGAACGGATCGAGGGGCGCTCCACCCTGCCCGTCCTGAGTCTGGCCCTCCCAACAGCCAACTTCCACCTATGTGCCCGGTCAGGAGCTCACGCCGCGACCTTGGGATTGGGGTTCGCAAGATCGTGCACGAGCACGTCGAGATCAACGCCGGCTCAGTTACAAACGTAGACGCTGTTGTGGCCGCCGAAGCCGTCGTCGACGACGTTGGCGTCGCTCGGATCGGCGATGAACATCGTGCCGTCGACGATGAACTTGTACTGATACGTGCCCGCCGTGAAGTCGTGCGAGATCGACCACGCGGCGTCGCTGCCGAGCGTCATCGGGATCGCGCCCGAACCCGGGTTCGTCCCCCACTGCACGAAGTCGCCGGTGAGCCAGACCGACTGCACGCTGGCGTAGCCGTAGAGCTCGAATAGATTTGCGCACGCGCCGCTACCGGAGCCCGGCGCGTCGGCGGTTGCCATGCTCGCATCGACCGTCGCGCTACCCGAGCCCGGCGCATCGGGCATCGCGGTCTGGCCCTGGTGATAGCCCGGCGGCTCGCAGGCGCAGGCGAGCGTGACGGCGACGACCACGAGGCGCATTCGGGCCATGCGAATTCAAGCGACGTGCCACGGCAGCGCGTCGACGGTCAAGGGACATGTGAGCGCCACGTCGACAATCGCAGCGGCGACGCGTTTCGTTTTGCAACCTCGCTCGGCTACGTCACCGGATCGCCACGGGAACCGCGCGGCACGAATCGTGGAGTCCGCCGCCGCGAATGTTGCGCCGAGTCGTCCCTGCCCTGGCCGTGGTCGCGGCCATCGCGCATCCCGCGCACGCGGTCGATCCCGTCGCATCATTCCCCTATCTGGTCACCGGCAACGGCTTCGGGTTCCAGGTCTTCGACGCGAGCGCGAACGCGGTCAAGCAGTACCTGGAGCACCCGTACCGGTACCTGCACGCCGACCCGAACAACCCGGACGCCGAGGGGATCATCCGGCGCAACCTGGTGTTCGACACGTACTTCGGGCTGCGGGTCGGATCGACGCAGGGCTGGCTCGAAGGCGTGACGCCGAACCAGACCGGCTACGTCAACCAGAGCAACGTCATCCGCTCCGAGGTCCCGTACGGCGGCGTCGATACCGAGGCGTTCTTCGTCTCGCCGTTCGGCTACGCCGGCAACGCGATGGTGATGATGCTGAAGGTCACCAACACCGGCTCTTCGCCGGTCGCGGTCACCGCTTTCTCGATTCACAACTTCCACATGGGCTCGGCGCCGAACCCGGATACGCCGGGCGCCGACGGCGAGTCGATCAACTACGACGGCACGAACGCGACCGAGACCGGGCCCGGCGGCGGCGTGATGGTGTACTCGCCGATCGGTGGCGCCGACGTCTCCAACTGCGGCACGAGCGCGTTCTCGACGGTGCAAGGCGGCGGATCGCTGACCGCCGTGGGGAGCTGTAGCGGCACGGATCAGGTCCAGGCGTTCCAGAAGAGCCTCGGCATGATCGCGCCGGGCGCGTCGGCGTGGTGGGGCGTCGCGATCCTGTTCGACGGCGCCGGCAACGCGTCGGGCGCCGAGTCGGCGTGGTCCACGTTTCTCGCCGGCCGCACGGCCGACAAGCTCTACGCCGACGTGCTCGCCGAGTGGGACGCGTATCGCACGCCGCCGCCGATGGGCCTGTCCGCGACCGAAACGGCGACCTGGCGTCAGGCCGAGGCCGTGCTGCGCATGGGCCAGATCCTCGAGCCCTACGTCGAGAGCCCGCGCGCGAAGAACTACGGGATGATCCTCGCGAGCTTGCCGCCGGGCCAGTGGCACACCGGCTGGGTGCGCGATGGAACGTACGCGACGGTCGCGCTCGCGCGCACCGGCCACGCGCAGCAGGCGAAAGACTCGCTGAACTTCTTCTTGAACGCCGACGCGGGTCGCTACGGCAGCTACCTCGACAACGTCGACTATCAGATCAGCGTCGTGCGCTATTTCGGCGACGGCCAGGAAGAGTCCGACTACTCCGGCCAGCCGACGCGCAACGTCGAGATCGACGGCTGGGGCCTCTACATGTGGGCCGCGCGGCAATATCTCGACGCGAGCGGCGACGTCGGCTGGCTATCGGAGACCACGAAGAAAGGCACGACGGTCTACGACGAGATCAAGAACGGCGTCGCCGAGCCGCTCATGACCAACCTGGAGACCTCCGGGATCCCCGTGGCCGACACGTCGATCTGGGAAGTCCACTGGGGCAACCGCCAGCACTTCGTCTACACCGCGGCGACCGCGGCGCGCGGGCTGTGCGACATGGCGTCACTGGCGCTCAACGCCGGTCACATGGACGACGTCGCGCGCTACTCCGGCGCCGCGAACAAGATGATGACCGCGCTCGCGAGCGCGTTCGTCGACAACCAGCAGGTGCTCGCCGGCTCCGTCGAGAAGCTCGCGTCGGGCGCGAACTATCACGACGGCTCGACGGTCGAGACCATGACGTTCGCGACGCTCGATCCGTCGAGCGCGGTCGCGACGTCGACGCTCAACGCGCTCAGCTACCTCGTCACGCCGGCCGGCGGCTACAAGCGGCTCGAGGGCTCGACGGACGAATACGACACCGACGAGTGGATCCTGATCGACCTGCGCGCGAGCGACGCGTTCCGCCGCGCGGGCCAGACCGCGAAGGCCGATCAGCTGCTGAGCTGGGTCACCAGCCAGGCCGGCGTGAACTACGACCTGCTGCCCGAGCTC
>Ga0268266_10006499_pt1 | contig 10697 bp, 9 predicted proteins | sample KBSS13metaG_FD_190356 | JGI IMG/M metagenome (GOLD analysis project Ga0268266, IMG submission 190356) | Switchgrass rhizosphere microbial communities from Kellogg Biological Station, Michigan, USA - KBS S1-3 metaG (SPAdes) (version 2) | ecosystem: Host-associated > Plants > Roots > Rhizosphere >... | reverse complement strand
CAACCGCCGGCTCGGCGTGATGACCGAGATGCGGCCGTCCGCGCTCGGGCGCACGCGCCTCGAGTACCGGATCCCGGCGCGCGGGCTCATCGGCTATCGCTCGCAGTTCATGACCGACACGCGCGGCACCGGCGTGCTCTACACGCAGTTCGCCGAGTACGGTCCGCAAGGCCCCGACATCCGCACGCGCCAGAACGGCGTGCTGATCTCGAGCGAGGACGGCGTGACCAACTCCTACGGCCTGTTCTACCTGCAGGAGCGCGGGCAGATGTTCGTGGGGCCCAGCATCAAGAACTACAGCGGGATGATCGTCGGCATCCACGCGCGCGACAACGACCTCGTGGTCAACCCGAACAAGGTCAAGAAGCTGACCAACATTCGTACGACCGCCGCCGACGAGAAGCTGGTCCTGGCCCCGCCCCGCCAGCTCACGCTCGAGTACGCGCTCGAGTTCATCAACGACGACGAGCTCGTCGAGGTCACGCCGCAGACCATCCGGCTGCGCAAGATGATCCTCGACCACAGCCTGCGCCGCAGGTTCGAGAAGAAGCCCGAAGACATCGACGTGTAATTGCGTCCTCGTGGCGACATGACGCGACCAGCTGCCAGGCTAGTCGCCCGTGTCGCGTATGTGTGCGGATCGCCGCGCCTCGACGCCGGCATCGCGGCTGCACTAGCCGCGGGCATGAAGACCATCGACTCGGCTCTCCTCCACACGATCACCGGCGGCGCATCCGCCAAGCCGAAGCTCGAGATGAGCGGCGGCTGCCCCGCTGACACCGCGCACAACGACGCGCTCGCCAAGAAGTGGAACGCCAAGAATGGCGTCACGCGCGACAAGGGCGGCAACTTCGGCGCGGCCGACGGCAAGAACTACAATCTCTACCGCTACGAGTACTTCACCGGCAGCCGGTGCGCGCCCGGCGCAGACGACTGATCGATGTAGCGTAGACTCGAGGCGTGGCCGATACCGACGTCGCCGAGCTCGCCGAACAGCTGTCCGCGATCGCGAAGGCGCCGCTCGAAGCGACACCCGCGCTGCGCGCCCCGCTCGTCGCGCTCGCCGGTAGTGTCGATGCGCTCGGCAAAGCGCTCGCCGCGACCGACGCCCAGCGCGCACATGCTGCCGACGAGCTCGATCGCGCACGCGCCGCGCTCGCGAACGCGATCCAGGCGGCGAAGCCCGCGCTCGACGCGAAGCTGCCCCAGCTCTCACTCGATGGTCTCCTCCGTATACTCGAGCTGGTCGCGACGTGGCTGCGCGCGCCGACGCCGGAGAGCACGCGCGTCGTCGAGCAGCTCGTCGAGCAGCTCCGCGGCAAGCCCGGCGTCGAGGCGATGTGGCGCGACAAAGCCGCCGAAGAAAAGCGCGAGGCCGAGCTCGACGCCGACGTGCAGAAGTCGCTCGACGAGATCAAGGCGGGGATGCCGAAGTTCGAGCTGTGACCGAACAGCGGTAACATCGCGCCATGTCGAAGGCGCCGACCGTGTTCGAAGAGACACGCTCGAACATCGTGGGCTTTCCGATTTTCGTCCTCGTCGTTTGTCTTCTGCCACTCGCGTCCTCGCTGGTCCGTGGCAGCCAACCGACGCAGACCGCGGCGCGCGTGGTCGAGCTCGTCTTTGCGGCGTGCGCCATCCCGACCTTGATCTGGTTGCAGCGGTGGCGACGTATCCGCCCGTCGAGGCTGACGATCGATCAAGAGCGCATCGAGAGCACGCCACGTGGCTCGACTGCGCCGGGCAAGACGATCGTCCGGCGTCCGGACAGCCGGCTTCATGTCGAAGTCGCGACTGCCGGCACCGCCGCGAACAAGTATTCGGCGTTCCATGTTCTCTTCGACGAGGCCGTGCACAAGCCACGGATCGTGATCCAGAGTTACGGAGTCGCCCGCGTGAAGCAGGCGTGCCTCGATCACGGCTGGGTCTTCGCACCGAAGTCGTAAGCGGCCGTGTCGTTGTTCGGGTCGTGTGCCGCGGGCAAAGTCGTCTGATCCCTGGGCATTACCCAGCAACCCCGCGCATTTGGACGGGCACTCCCGCGGGAAGAAACTGACGGTTTTCCCGTACTATAGGGAGCTGCCGGCCATGGGATCCGAACGCGAAGAACGCGAAAAACGCCGCGCGACCGACGATCTCATTCGCGCGGAAGATCGCGAGCGCGAGCTCGAACGGTTGCGCGCGAAGCGCCATCGCGCGCCGGGACGGCGAACGCTCGTCGAGGAAGCAACGCAAGTCGCCGAGACCAGCGCCTACCAGGCGGCCGCGATGCGCGACGTGTTCGGCGCGATCGGCGCGGTTGCGCGCGGCGAGCGCAGCGGCCACATCGAGCAGGGCCAGGACGTCGGCTCGACGATGTGGCAGGTCGCCGAGCGCCGCGCGCAGACGCTGTATCGCCGCGCCGTCGATCACGGCGAGGTCGATCCGCACGATCCCGCGGTCGCCGAGTCGCTCGGCCGGCTCGGCAGCGGCCAGACGCTGCCCGACCACATCAAGCGCCGGATGGAAGCCGAGTTCGGCGTCTCGTTCGAGCGCGTGCGTTTGCACACCGACGGTGTCGCCGCACAGGCCGCGCGTGCGATCCACGCCGAGGCGTTTACCGTCGGAGAGGACATCTTCTTCGCCGACGGTGCGTTCGATCCGGGATCGCAGGCCGGCGAACGGCTGCTCGCGCACGAGCTCACGCACGTCGTGCAGGGCATGCAAGGCCGCATCGGATCGAACGGCGGCCATGCGGTGAGCCAGCCGGGCGATTCGCTCGAGCATGAAGCCGAAGCGCGCGCCGCGAAGATCGCGTCGCGGCCGGCTGCACGCGCGCCGAAGTCTCCGATCCCTGCGCAGATGCCCGTCGCGCCGATCGCAGCCGCCAAGCCGGTCGCACCAGTGGCGCCGGCTCCTGTCGCGATGGCCGCGCCCGCTGCTCCGTCGGTGATGATGCGCCGGCCGGCGGCTGGGCCAGCGCCCGGCGACAGCTCGAGCGGCGGATCGTCGGGGGGATCGCTCGAAGTTCGATCCGAGCCCGATCCGCCGTTGCACCTGAACGTACCGGTCGATCGCAAGCAGCTGACCACCGCGAAGGCGCACCTCGAACAGGTCGTCGGCAACGCGAAGAAGCAAGGAGCGGCACAGACGCAGGCGGCGCTCGGTCAGAAGAAGCCGACGGCTGCGACGGCGCCGCACGACCCGCACCTCGAGACGGTCGCGAACCACGCGAACCATCAGGTCGAGCAAAAGGCGGCACACCACGACGCGCCTCACAGCGGGTCGAGTCCGCACTCGACGGGCGGTGGTAGCGGTGGCGGCGGCGACAGCACCGGCGGCATCCAGTTCAAGCAGATCAGCGACTGGAACAAGTTCCTGCCGAAGAAGCTGCCCGACCAGGACGACCGCGAGACCCAGAAGCTCATCGGGCTCGTCAAGAAGAAGGTCGAGCGCGATCGCAACAAGGTCGCCAAGGAGCTCTCGGGTCTGCGCTCCGCGCAGGTCAACGCCGCGGCCCAGATGCGCGGCCTCAAGCCGACGGTGCAAGCTCAGGTCGCCGGCGCGCAGTCGGCGGCGCTCGCCCAGGTGTCGGCCGCCGAAGCGACGCAGGTGGCGTCGGTGCAGAGCACGATCTCCGGTCTGCGCGCGCGCGTACGTGCGGCCGGCACGGCGGCGATCGCGGAAGTCGATCAGGCGCATCAGCAAGCCGTCCAGGAGATGGATCAGGCCTTCCAGAAGGCCCAGCAGAAGCTCACGCAGGACCACTCGAAGGCGACGGCGAAGCTCCTGCTCGACACGCTCAACGAGAAGACCGCGATCGGCGAGCAGTTCGAGACTTCCGAAAGCGCGATCCGCGCGTACGGCTCGCAGAAAGCCGGCGAAGCGTCGGCGCTCGGCGACATGGCGCTGCCCTACTCCGGCGATCAGCTGTCGGCGGCGCGCAAGGCCGCCCAGCAGGTCGCGGCGAAGTACGCGGCCGCGATGCCGGAGAACGCCAACCAGGCGGCCGAGCAGATCGGCAAGAACCTGTCGGACGCGCAGGAGGCGGTGCAGCACACCTCCGACTCGGTCCAGACGAAGCTCGACGACGCATTCAACCAAGCGACGACCGCGCTGCAGTCGCAGCACCAGTCGATGGTGCAAGCGGCCGGTCAAGCGCACGACGCGGCAGTCCAGCAACTGCAACAGACGGCGGATGCCGCGGTCGCGTCGCTCGGCGCGCTCGAGGCGAAGACCGTCTCGGGTCTGCACTCGAAAGCTGCGAGCGCGCGGTCCGGAATCTCGTCGGCGGGCGCGGCCGCGATCGCCGGCATCGGCCAGGCGATCGATCAGGCGGCGACCAGCATCGCGGGCGGCGCCGAAGGCGTCATCAACGCTGCGAAGCAGATGGAGGCGCCCGATCCGAAAACGATGGGCGCGACCATCGCCAAGGAGCGCCAGCAGCTGAACCAGGGCGCGACGTCGGCGGCGGACGGCATGCGCAAGCAGGCGACGACGACGGCGGGTGGCCTCACGCAGCAAGCGTCGGCGGCGGCCAGCTCGCTCGCGCAAGCGGCGCAGGCCGCGAACGCGTCCGCCACGCAGCAGGCGACCGCCGCCGAGCAGGGCCTGCACAAGACCGCAGACACGGCGAAGCAGACCGAGCAGAAGATCAGCCAGGGGTTCACGAAGGCCGCGACCCAGCTGACGACGCAGACCGCGACGCAGTTCGACCAGCTGAACACCGGAGCCGAGTCGGCGTTCCGCAACATGACGTCGACGCTCCAGAGCAAGCTCGGGGGCTTCGTCGATCAGGTCAAAGGCAAGTTCGACGAAGCGGTCCCGACGAAGGAGCGGGCCGACATCTTGGCGCAGGCCAAGAAGGCCGCGGCGTCGGTGCCGAAACATTGGTGGCAGAAGGCGCTGGCGTTCGTCGTCAAGGTCGTCATCGCGGTCGCGATCGGCCTCGCGGTTGCCGCGGTCATCGTAGCGACCGGCGGCCTCGGCGGCATCCTGCTCGCGGCTGCGATCGGCGCGGTCGGCGGCATGGTCGGTTACTCCGCGAGCCTCGTCGCGAGCAACCTCATCGAGGGCAAAGGCGCGTTCGACGACTTCAAGTGGAGTGACCTCGCGGTGAGCGCGATTGCCGGTGGTCTCACGGCCGGTGCAGGCTCGGCCCTGTCGTCGGCAGCAGCCGATACGTCGAGCGTCCTGCTCGGTGCATTCGGCGAGGAAGCGAGCGGGCTCACCAACTTCGCGATCAAGAGCGCGGGCGACTTCACCATCAGCATGGCCTCCGATGCCGTCGCCCAGCTGGTCGTCAAGCAGGACTATCACATCTCCGTCGAGGAGGTCCTCCTCGCGGGCGCGTCGTCGGTCATCGGCAACTCGAGCAAGCTCGTCGGTGGTGGAAGTGAGGGCGGTAGTGGTGGCGGCGACGAGGGCGGCGCGACGGGTGGTGGCCCGGACCTCAACCTCGGTGGCGACGGTGGACCGAGCGTGTCCGCCAAAGGTGGCGGCGATGCGGGTGGCGGAGCGCCGGCCGGTGGCAGCGACAGCGCGGGCGCTGGCCCGCACGAGAGTGCTGGCCCGAGCAAGGCGGGCGGCGACGCGCCAGCGGGCGGCGACGCGCCGGCGGGCGGCGGCACCGATACGAAGGCGGGCGGCGGCACCGACACGAAGGCTGGTGCCGGCGGCGACCAGACCAAGGCCGGTGGCGGCGATCAAACCAAGGCCGGCGGCGATCAGACCAAAGCCGGTGGCGACCAGACCAAGGCTGGTGGCGGCGATCAAACCAAGGCCGGTGGTGGCGACGAGACCAAGGCCGGTGGCGGCGATCAAACCAAGGCCGGTGGCGACGAAACCAAAGGCGGGGGCGATCAAACCAAGGCCGGTGGCGACGAGACCAAAGGCGGCGGCGATCAAACCAAGGCCGGTGGCGGCGACGAGACCAAGGCCGGTGGCGACCAGACCAAAGCCGGTGGCGACCAGACCAAGGCCGGCGGCGACGAGACCAAGGCCGGTGGCGACGAGGGCAAGGGCGGCGACGAGGGCAAGGGCGGCGACGAGGGCAAGGGCGAGCCCAAGAAGACGTTCGACAAGGACAAGTTCAAGGACGGCCTCAAGGAGCCGTTCAATCCGAAGACGCGGGCGCAGAAGGCCGAGAGCGCTGCCAAGCCGTTCGAGAAGGCCGCCGACGTCAAGAAGGACGACGTCAAAGACGCGAACGACAAGAAGCGCGAGAAAAAAGAAGAAGACGAGAAGACCGAGAAGGAGATCGAGGAGCACTCGCACCCCGAGATGCCCGAATTCGAGGCCGCCGAATCGCAGGACGAGAAAGAGGGCTACACGGCTGCGTCGCCATCGACGTACAACCGCGCGGTCGGCGCGATCTCGTCGGGCCGCGTGCCCGATGAAAAGGATCTGCGCGATACGCAGGACAACCAGGCGGCACGCGCTCAGCTGCAGAAGCTGTTCAACGACCCGAAGCTCTCGCCCGAAGAGAAGCAAAAGCTCCAGCAGGACCTCGCCTCGCGGCTCAGCGGCAGCAGCGCGCCCGCCGGCAAGATGAACGAGGACATCAAAGCGGTCCGCAAGAAGGAGCAAGAAGACGCGAAGCGCAAACCGCAACAGGGCGCGGCGCCGAACGGCGGCTCCAATCCCAACGCGCCCGATGCGGGACCTGGCCCTGGCGCCGGGTCCGAATCGAAGGACCCGGGCGCCGACCTCGATCCCGATCTCGCGTAACCGCTACGCGTGATCCGGTTTGGCGTCCGTTGTCGATCGCGATCCGCGGTTTCTTGACGGCGACGTCGAACAGCATGTTCCACGAGAACGACGTCGGCCCGGTCGTGTGGTTGCTCGCAAACTCGACGCGTAGCCGGCTGTCCGGGCGCCGGACGATGATCTTGAGCTTGGTTGGCGAGTACCCGCGCGGGGTCATCACGATGCGATCCTCGGCGATCGCGAGCGTCGCCATGGGCATGGATCGCAACCGGCTCCACCAATACACGCACGCGGGAGCGCCTGCGGCGAAGACGAGCACCACCACGCGAGCTGCAGTCTGCGTCGGCAACTCCCAGCGGAACAGGCTGCTCATTAACGGAAGGAGGCAGACCACGCCGAAGAAAATGGGGCCCGCTTGAAGGTCCTTGCGAGGCTCCTCGAAGATGGTCGGTTCCTTCGACACGCCCGGCTCGATCAGGGCTGGATCGCTGCGGTCGTCGTGACGCCGGCTTCGGCGTTGATCGTGTGGCTGCGCAGGTTCATGCCGCCGACGGTCGCCGACAGCGTCGCCTGCCCGGCCGGCACGTTGAACACGAGCGCGATGCCGGTCGAGTTCGTCATCGACGCCTGCGTGTCGGGCGTGTTGTTGCTGCCGAGATAGATCACGTCGCCGCCCGGAATGTTCACAGCCGCGCCCGTGATCGCGTTGCCGTTGCAATCGAACACCGCGACGCCGACCGCGCCCTTTTGCGGGTCCTGCGTGACCTGCGCGAGGCTCGCCAGGAAGTCGAAGTCGCTCTGCGGGATGATCACGACGATCCCGGCGCTGCTGTTCTGATAGAGATCGACGGCCGGATAGAGCGCGCTCGGCCGCATGCCGTTGCCGCTCGCCTCGAGATGAACGTCGACGGGCTTGCCGCCGCTGGTCATCGAGATCGAGTAGGCGCCGCTCGACGCCGAGGTCGCCGTGCCGAGCACGTTGCTGCCCGAGTCGTACGCCGTGATCGAGATGTCGGCGGCGCCGGCTGCGCTGGTGCCGTTCAGCGTCACCGCGGATCCAGACAGCGTCACCGGATCGGGCGCCGTCGTCGGAATCGGCTGGCCAAGGCAGCTGTACGGCCCCGAGCCGGTGTTGCTGCCATTGCTGCCATTGCTGCCGTTGCTGCCATTGCTGCCCGTGCTGCCGTCGACCGGCATCGAGCTGCTGGAGCCACACGCAAACAGGACCGTGGCAAAGAGGGCATTACGCATCGGGACCTCCAAACATTTCTGGCGGCGTAGGGGCCGCAACCATACCGGATCGTCGTAGCGACGGTCACGGCAAGTCTTCGAGTTGCTCTTTCGTCAAGTGATCTTTGCACGCGTCGAGGTCGCTCTCGGTCTGGGCCGAGCTCACGCACGCGAGCGCCTCGTCGGACCACTCCATCCGCGTGCAGCGCGCGAGGGCGGTATCGCGTAGCCGCACTGCATCGGAGCCGGTCGGGTGAAGGATCTCGATCGCGTGATCGATCGCGCCGTCGCAGGTCAGCGTCGGGCGGCGCAGCGTCGCGGTTTGCGGCGTGGGTGGCGGCGGCTCGGGCGCGGCCGGTGGCGGGTCGCGCCAACAACCAGCGGCGAGGACGAGCGTCACCGCCGCCCTCGCCTTCACGTCGCGGCCTTCACCACCACGTCGAACACCAGCGCGGGCTGCATCTGGCTACCGACGCGGCACTGCGTGGTGCCGACTTTTGCCCCGGTGACGATCCACACGTTGGCGGTGCCGCGCGTGACCACCTGCGCGGTGACGAGCGTCGGATCGTCGCAGAAGTAGCCGCGCAGCATGCCGACGTCGCGCTCGACGGTCTTGCCGACGACGACCTCGAGCCGGTTCGGCGCGGGATCGGCGAGCGCTACACACGGCAGCGCGAGCAACAGCGCGAGCGTTCGGCGCATCACGTGCGCACTCTACCGCGGGCGCGCTCCTTAGTAGCGGCGCTTCGCGATCTCGGACACTTCCATGGTCGTGATCCTTTTCGTTCGTTCGTGAGTTTCTCGAAGCAGCGATCAGTCGCCGCCGGTGACTTTGGTCTGGAGGTGCTTGAGCGTGCCCTTCTCGAACACGGCCTGATACGAGCTGTTCTGGAAGCCGCCACCGGCGCCGAGCATCGACTGGAAGCTGCCGTGGCAGAGCTGCGTGCCGCTCTTGCTCGGGCCGCACTTCACGCGCAGGCTCGTCGGGCCACCGATGCCGGCGTGGTCGGCTTCGGTGTTGAGGCGGTCGGTGATCTGCTGGCGCTGGGTCGCGCCGCCGGTGATCGTGGAGAGCAGGTCGTGGTCGATCTTGGCGAAGCTCATAATCAAGTCCTTTGTTGTTGGCGAACCGACGCATGTGCAGTCGGTGTGCCGAGCCAACTGTCGGACATGACGACGTGCCTCAACTCGATGCGCCGGCACCGCGAGTTGCGCGTGGACCCTCGATCGGCCGTCGCCTCGAGGAGGCAATTACGCCCAACCTACGCCCGCCGGCAGCGGCCGGTGGAACGCGGGACCTACGATCGACGACGCGCGGCCGACACGGCGGCGATCGCCGCGGCAGCCGCGGGCGGCGCTTTGTTGTCGTCGAGCACGGTCTCCCAGCCGGGCACGCGGCGCTGCCAGTTCGGGCGCTCGCTCGACGTGCCGGGCACGTTGTGCGGCACCGGCTCGAGCACGAGATCGTCGAGCGCGACCAGCACGACGTCGGCGGGCCCGTTCGCGAGCTCCGCGGTCGCGCCGTACATCGCGCGCTCGAGATCGGACAGCGGCGACGGCGGCGACAGCGCGAGCAGCGCGGTCTTCACCCGCTCCCGCGTCGCGCGCTGGTCGTGCGCTTGTTGTGCATCGATCAGCGCGAGGTCGTGCGCATCGGCGATGTCGGCGCCGTTCCACCAGCCGGCGAACGTCGCGGTGTCGTGCGTGTCCAGGCTGGCGATCGCACCCGCCGGTGAAGCATCGGACGCGCGGCCGACCTCGTGCGGGAACGCCCACTGGCCGACGTGCAGCCGATAGAACCCGTGCTTGGCCATCGCGGGCCGCACGTGATCGGGCACCGTGCCGAGATCTTCGCCGGCGACCGCGCACTTCGCGCGCCGCGACTCGAGCGTGACGATCGCGAGCAAGTCGTCGGCGGCGTAGCGCAGGTACACGCCGTCGGTCGCGGGACGACCGGCCGGAATGCAGTACAGCCGGAACAGGCCCATCACGTGATCGATGCGCAGCATGCCGGCCACGCGCATGTGGTGGCGGACGCAGTCGATGAAGTACTTGTAGCGGCCGCGGCGCAGCGCGATCGGCGACATCGGCGGCAGGCCCCAGTTCTGGCCGCCGAGGAACAGCGCGTCGGGCGGCGCGCCAGCGGCGAGATCGGTGAGGAACAGCCGGCGCCAGCGCCAGACCTCATAGGCATCCATGCTCACGCCGACGGGCAAGTCGAGATAGAGCGACACGGGCTGGCCGTGCAGCGCCGCGAGTTGCGACTGCATCGCCCACTGCGCGAACACGTGACTGTCGACGCGATCGCCGTCGGCGCCCATCGCGACCGCATCGGCGCGGCTGCGCGCGAGCTTCGTGCCGTTCTGGAGCTCGGCCGGCCAATGACGCCAGCCGGCGCGCTGCGCCTCGCCGATCGCGCGAAACGCCGCGTAGTCGAACACGCCGTGCTTGCTCGCCCAGGCGTCGACGGCACCGCGCCGACCGGGCTCGGCGAAGAACGCGCGCGCGAGTCGATCGATGATCGGCCGGCGCCACGCGTACTGCGCGCGATAGTCGATGAGCGCGGGGTACGGGCCCGCCGGCGCGGCCGGCACCTCGAGCTCGAGCGCGGCCGCGAACCGCGGCAGATCGAGATAGAGCTCGTTCCAGAACAGCTTGCTCGCCGGCGAGTACGGCGAGAACGAGTACGGCTCGTCGAGAAATCCGGCCAAGAGCGGCAGCGTCGCGACGTAGCTGCCGCCGCGCGCGTCGACGGCTTCGACCAGGCGGCGCAGCGTGCC
>Ga0268266_10006496_pt1 | contig 10701 bp, 17 predicted proteins | sample KBSS13metaG_FD_190356 | JGI IMG/M metagenome (GOLD analysis project Ga0268266, IMG submission 190356) | Switchgrass rhizosphere microbial communities from Kellogg Biological Station, Michigan, USA - KBS S1-3 metaG (SPAdes) (version 2) | ecosystem: Host-associated > Plants > Roots > Rhizosphere... | reverse complement strand
GCCCAAGACGTCGGTCATCGAGAACTGGGCGGCCACGGCACCCGAGGATTTCCGGTTCTCGATCAAGGCGTCGCCACGGATAACCCACATGTCGCGGCTGCGTGCGGAAACGGCAGCCGAACCGCTGAGTCAACAAACCCCGTTGTCGTCGGAGTTGACGGCAGTCGCATTGCCGTTGCCGGAAATTCTGTAGGTGGCGACATGTCCGCTGCCTTGACTTTGATGGCAAAAGATCGGGGCGGCCCGACCATACGCCTCCAGGTGCTTCTTATTCCCGCAACCGATACCAACTTCGAGACAGAGTCGTACCGCAGGTTCGATAGCGGTCGGTTTCTCGCCCGAGCATTCATGGAGTATGGCTGGAGCGTCTACGCGCCCGATGAAAAATCTCGTCAAAATCCCTACGCGGTGCCGATGCGGGCCAGCACGGAGCAACTCCGGGGGTTACCACCAGCCCTTGTCATCACCGCCGAGAACGACCCACTTCGCGACGAGGGGGAGGCTTACGCGCGCAAGTTAAAGGAGGCCGGTGTCGAGGTGATCGCTACCCGCTATAGCGGGATGATCCATGACTTCGTCTTGCTCAACGGTCTCCACAAGGTGGCGGGCGTGCAAGCGGCATTACGGCAGGTCAGCTCTGAAATCAGAAGACGCTTGAGCGAGTGAGAGCCAACAGTTGGCTTTCGCGGAGTTGACCGCAATGTCTGATGCTCCGCTCGGCGGCCTCGCCGAGCGATGCGGGTACAAGCCAGGAGAGAGTGATGAATGCGACCGGTCTTCGCGATAAGGTGGTGTTAACAACAGGAGCGTCATCCGGAATTGGCGCCGCGATCGCGCGAGAGGCGGCTGCTCGTGGGGCTACCAGCCTTCTTGTCGGAAGGAACCCAGAGAAGTTGGTCGAAGTCGAACGCTCGATCCGAGGCCAGGGAGGTCGCGCAAAGGCATACGTTTGCAATCCTACCAATGCGGAAGAAATCGAATTGCTTCAGTCGCGTGTGGAGGCCGACGTGGGCGTGCCAGATATTCTGATCAACAATGCAGGGGGTGGTCGGTGGGCATATTTGGAGGATTGTTCTTACACTGAAATCGATGAAATGATCGCAGCCCCCCTTCGGGCGGCTCTATACGTCACAAGGGCGTTTCTGCCGGGCATGCTCCGCAGGGGCGCGGGTATGATAGGCAACGTGACTTTTATCGGTGCTTTTCTTCCGTGGCCTGGCGCTACCGGATGTACCGCCGTCCGCTGGGGGATGCGTGGCCTTCACGAGGCAATGAGAGCGGACTTAAGAGGAACAAATCTGACGACGACGCTGGTGGCGACCGCGGCTGTCGAGACCGAATATTGGACGAAGAACCGAACGAGACGCCCTGTAACACCAGCCTGGATTCCCATTCTTAAACCTGAAGAAGTAGCTCGTGCTTCCTTGAATGCCGTAATCAGGCAACAAGCGCTTCTGGTGTTGCCAAAGGGATTTTTGCTCCTTCGAGCATTTCATTGCTTCCTTCCCGGAATGGTCGACCGCGTGATGCGGCGGTCGACGGAAATGCAGCGAAATCCTACCAGTGAAAGTTAGTTAGGCTCTCGCGAATAGTGCGGCCGTTGCACGATGTCGAGCACTGCCTGACATGTCGATTTAGCCCATCGTAAAACCGTCAGAGTATCGCAGGCATGGACATTCTTAGCGACGTCATCAATCGCATTCGTCTTAGTGGGACCTTGCTATTCCACTACGAACTTGGTCGTCCATGGAATGTAGCGCTTCCTCAGTTTCCAGATGCGATCTTCCACTATTTGCGGAGAGGGTCGGCCACAGTTGAACTTGAGGAAGGACGTACGCTAGGCATTGCCGATGGCGACTTTATTCTCATCGCTCCTGGCAAGGCTCACAAGCTCCGCGCCGGCCGCAGGACAAGGCCTCTCTCCTTGTTCGATGTTGAACGGCGTCCGGCGCATCGGGGCGTAATTCGTCACGGTGGTAATGGCGAACCCGTGTCGACGTTGATTTGCGGATATTTTACGCTTGCGCGGCCCTCACGGAGCAATCCGCTAAAACTACTCCCGCCAATTCTGCATCTGAGGCCAGATCACGACTGGCTCGAGATGATGCTGAACCAGATTGTGGCTGAATCGGCTACTGAGCGTCTTGGGCAATGTGCCATCCTCGCGCGGACCACAGAAGTGCTCTTCATTGAAGTACTGCGGAGTTGGGCCAAGTCGTTGGAGCCGGGTGAGGGCGGCTGGCTTGGCGCCCTCGCAGATCCGCACATCGGCAAGGCGCTACAGGTCATCCATGATCAGCCCGAGCGACCTTGGAGACTTTACGAATTGGCGCGGTGCGCCGGACTGGGCCGGTCGACCTTCGCGCTCCGATTTACCAAGCTAGTCGGACAGCCCGTGCACCGTTACCTTGTCGCGCGGCGGATGGAGGAAGCGGCACTCCTACTCGAAACAGAGGACGGCGCTATTGCTCAAATTGCGAGCCGCGTTGGCTATGCCACGTCGACCGCATTTTCGAAGGCATTTCAGAACCACCACGGCATCTCTCCCAGCCGCTACCGCGCACGCGACCTTCGGGATCCAGCAAATGGAGAGAGATAATCAATGGTGCTTCATTCAATACGCGCCAGTTCTCTCCCCTTTGCGGCCACGCTCGCGGGCGCCATTTTTCTTATAGACACACTGTCGTCCTTCCAATTCACCGTGGCGTCACTGTATGTGACGGTTGTGCTGGTCGCTGCTCGCGATGTTCGTCGCCAAGGTGTTGTGATTACGGGCGCGAGTTGCGCGCTGCTCACGGTTCTCAGCTACCTGCTTATGCACGGTTTCGTTGCAGATGGAGTTGCCACATTGCGCTTTGCGGTCAGCTTAGTGTCCATCCTTACCACTACGGTTCTAATTCTACGAAATCTCTCATCAAACGAGCGACTGAAAGAAGTCGAACGGGAGCGGACAAACTTGGCTCGCTTCTTCTCGCCAAAAATTATCGACCAGCTAGTCGATATAGATATCCCGTTCTCGGTCGCGCGCTGCCAGCCCGCTGCCGTTCTGTTCGTCGACATGATCGGATTCACCACCTACTCCTCCGGCAGGCCTCCGGAAGCGGTCATTGGCATACTGCGTGATCTGTTGGGCCGCCTCGGCGATTCAGTCTTTTCCAATCATGGATCGATAGACAAATTCCTCGGCGATGGGCTGATGGCATTTTTCGGCCCACCCTTGACGAGCGTGAGAGATGCGACAAACGCAGCGACGTGCGCTCTGGAGATGGTGCAATCAATCGATCGCTGGAATGAGCAGCACGCCCAGGCGTGCCACCAGAGCGTCCGCATCGCGGTCGGGGTTCATTACGGCGAGGTCGTGCAAGGAGATATTGGCAGCGACAAGCGGCTTGAGCTGACGGTGATCGGCGACACTGTCAACGTCGCAAGCCGCGTAGAAGCCCATTGCCGAGCTCTCGATGCCTCAGTGCTGGTCACTGAAGCGCTCGTGGACGCACTGGCGGCGGAAGGCAGCCTGCAGCTCGCGAAGGCTTTCGTGGACGAAGGATTGCATATGCTGCGCGGTCGCACAGAACCGATCCGTCTGTTTAGCGTCAGAAGGGAGTCAGGCCATGTTAGTGCCGATCTGATTAGGTTGCCGCAGCGATTTACAGCTGATCGAGCTGGCAAGGATGGTTAGGCGAACGAGCCAAAGCACGTCCGCTTGTCCGGTGGCGAGAGCTCTGGACTCAGTCGGAGATTGGTGGACTTTACTGATCCTTCAAAGCGCCTTTGACGGAGTGAGCAGATTTGGCGAATTTCAAAGAAGCCTAGGAGTCGCCAAGAACATTTTGTCTGCTCGGCTCGCTAAGTTAATAGAGCGTGGGATTTTCGAGCGCGCCCCGGCTTCTGATGGGAGTGCCCATCGGGAGTATATCTTGACGCAGAAAGGCCGTGCCCGTTTTCCCGTCCTTGTCGCAATCCGCCAGTGGGGAGAGCACTTCTTGTTTGCCCCCGGCGAACGCCACTTAATGCACGCTGCTAGAAAGAATTGTCGGCGAAAGCAGCTTCGCAAACAAGGTGCGGTATGCCGCGATGATGGTGCGGCCGATGATTGTTGTTAATGGGTCGCAACCTTTGAACGGCTGCGTCGGCACGCTCCAAGCTCCAAACGTTCATGTGAGATGTTGCTCCAGCTTGAAGCTTTCTGTAGCTCGAGCAATCCGACTTCAGGCGCGAAGTGTGGCTGACACGCAGACAGGGTCCATGCTGAGATGAATTTCGATGAGTTCGCAATTGGAGTTGATGAAGACGGATTGGCGCGTGCAGGTGTCGGAACCCTGAGATGTTTCCGTTTCCCGTCGTTCGCCGATGCCATCGAAGCAATCTGGGATTGCGATATTCCGAACAGCGATCTCGCAAGGGCGCTTACGATCAAATGTTTCCCCGGCACGTCTCTCTGGTTGATGGGTCAATATCGCGCGCCGGCGGAGATCGACCAAGTGACGGTCCTATCGACAAAGCGCGCCACGCAGAGTCGTCCGCATGCTGTGACGCTACGCCCCACTGGAGCATTCGGCGTTATCATTGTCTGCCTGAGGCCCGACGCAGCCAGCCGCATCGTCGAGGCTCCACTCAGAGATTGTGTGGACGCCAACATCCCCCTTGGGCGTCTATTTGGCTTGCGACAGTTGTCAATGTGCGATGACGCGCTCGCAAGGGCGCGGACAAGCAATGAGCGGATTACCGGCATTCAATGCTATCTGCTTCGACATCTTCGTCTGCGCACCGAGAGCCTCGCGAGCCGCGCCGCACTGCATCTCAGGCGAGATCCGACAATGCAGATTCACTCGCTCGCGGCAGGACTCGACGTGAGTGTACGTCATCTTTCGCGTGCCTTCACTGCCAATCTTGGCGTCAGCCCAAAGCGCTTCGCGCGCCTCGCTCGATTTCAAAGAATCCTAGCGCAATGTCGAAGCGGCCGCTCGTGGTCGGAGATCGCGTATGTCTGCGGCTTGACTGACCAAGCGCACCTCGTCAAGGAGTTTCAAGACATCGTTGGAGAGACTCCTACGCAACTCTTCATGAACGAAATTCACACGAGTGCAGGAGGAATGGATGATGCAGTCAACTTCATATTCAAGCTTGCCCGGCCAATAGATAACTCAATCACGAAAAGCTGAAGCTGGTGTCCGAAAACACCAAGACGAGGTTTGGAGAGTTCGCCAACTTGAAGCCTGTGTTTAGTTAGCTTTAGCGAAAGGCAGAGATGAGTAGCGTCGAGAGAGTTGCCATAGTAACAGGAGCCTCTCAAGAGAAAGGGGCAGGGGCTGCTCAACAATCTATCGACAAGGGCTACAGTGTTGCCGCATCTCCACGAAAGAGCGAAGCCGCACGGCGGCCCGGTCTTGCCGAAGTTGCAGGTGATGTCTTACAGTCTGAAACAGCCGGGTTGATCGACGTTATAAGGGCGGCCATCGGATTTCTACTGGTCAGCGCCGGGTTTTCGGTTGCCTACTGCGCGCATGCCGCGCCATCCGCACTCGACATCATTCGGGCTCGCGGTGTGTTGCTCGTTGGGGTGACCGGTGATTATCCGCCTTTCAGTTGGCGCAGCGGAAATGGCGACTTCGCAGGCGCGGATATCGATATGGCACGTTCGCTGGCTCGGACAATTGGGGTCGGGGTTGAGTTCGTGCCCACGACATGGGCAGCTTTACTCGCTGACTTTGCTTCACGTCGGTTTGACGTGGCGCTGGGGGGCATAACAATTACGCCAGAACGCGCCGCCAAAGGAGAATTCTCAATTCCTGTGATGAACGACGGGAAACGTCCAATCGTTCGCTGCGTTGACAAAGACCGGCTGAACTCGATTGCGGCCATCGATCAAGCAAACGTTCGAGTGGTCACTCCGCCAGGTGGCACCAACGAGACATTTGCCAGATCCACCTTCAAGATTGCGCGGGTTGCGGTCTTCCCCAACAACGTCACCATTTTTGACGAGATCGCGGCGGGCAGGATGGATGTAATGGTGACCGACGGCGTCGAAGTCGACTACCAGTCCGCGCTACATGCCGGTATTCTCTGTCCTGCAAGCGTGTCGGCACCGTTTACCCGCTTTCAGAAGGCTTACTTGCTGCCCAAGGACGATGAAATGAAGCAATTCGTTGATCGGTGGTTAGCGCAGCAACTGGCGGCAGGAGTCTGGAGTAAGGCGTTGGACAAAGCTAGAAGGAGTGAAATGCATCGCGGAGGCACAGCGGCGCCTTAAGAGTGTTCGGTTCAACAGCGGCCGGTAGGATCGGTACTTACACAAAATGAACACTCCCTAGTCCGGCTCGCTCAACGTGGCAACTGATAGCTGACGAACTCGCGGACGGCCGGAGAGCGTCGCTCCTTGGCGTCCACAATAGCAACAAGACAAGTACCATCGCTGTGGCAAAAATCACCGCGATGGTCCAGATCGACGGCTTTTGCATTTGGTCGTACATCGCGACCTCGTCTGGATCGTCCTTCACGGGCCGCCTCCTGTCAAATTAATCCAACGTTGAAGCCAGCGCCCGTTACTCGACACGATGCATGTCGCGGAGAACCGCGGTCCGGTCATGCAACTGGCTGAGAAATTGAACGCACCGGCACGGAAGGCGGGCGCTAGAATCGTCGCGATCGAATGCGGACGAAAAGGTGATGGAAGGCGTTCATTCCGTTCTCCTGCTTCGATTACACAGGATGGGTCTCAACTCATAGGAATTCCATGTGAGAGCGGATGCTGATTGTATGCGCCGAATATGTATCTGTTTGATCACTGTTGTGCTGGAAGCTGGACCTACATTGGGGAAGCGGCATGCACTCCTAGCATCACGAGAGGTTCGCATCGGCGGCATAAGCGACGGGCGAGCGTACCTCATCGCCTATCAGATTTACCCGACCAGCCATCTCATCATGCAAACGTGAGGTAGGCGTCCGAAAACACCAATACCACCGTATGTGAGATCAGTAGGTTTGCGATCTGGTTAGGCGCCTCAGTCGCTTTGGCGGCGTCGCGCGGAAACCGAGTTGGCCACCAAGCATGAGTTAAGCCCATGATGTCCACTCTGATATGCAGCATGTTAAAAATGAGTCTCCTCGCTACCAGCGCATGCCCCGCAGTTACCTTCGCGGGTGATGGCAGCGCGCATATCGTGGACCTCAGGATTCCAATACCGAAGACAATTTCCCACGAAGCGCAAGAGATGTTGAAGGCCAGAGCGGCGGCGGCGCAACCGTCGACTGATCCGACCCAGATGGTCGGGATGCTCCGCGCGGCATACGCTAAGCATCTGACCGGCCTAACCGAGCAGCTCTTGCGAATGTACTCGGTCACGACGAAGAATCAGCCGCTTGCCGGCGTACCGATTACATTCGTCACGCCTACGAAAGCGCGCGCCGATCTCAAGGATCGTCTGTTAATAAACGTGCACGGTGGAGCATTTTTCCTTGGCCAGAGCTCGATCGTGGAAGCTATCCCAATTGCGGCTCGAACCGGAATAACTGTGTTGGCTATTGACTACCGGCTTGCACCCGAGTCTCCGTTCCCTGCTGCCGTCGACGATATCATTGCGGTGTATCGCGAGCTTCTGAAGACCTACAAACCGCAACATCTGGCGCTGTACGGTTCATCGGCAGGGGCCATAATTTCGGCGGAGGCCACTGTACGGGCTCGCGAACTCGGCATGCCGCTGCCGGCGGCTCTGGGTTTCTTTTCTGGTACCGTTGATTTTGCGCGGCCCGGCGATAGTGAAGCTTTCTTCAGCGACGGAGGACTGGCTCCCACCGTCATGCCGATCGCTGTAACGGCGGCTCTGTACCTCGGCGGTCACAGTACCATCGACCCACTCGTGTCTCCTGCCTACGCCGATGTCAAAGAATTTCCGCCGGTGCTACTGATTTGTGGTTCGCGGGATTTCTTCCTGAGCGGCACGCTGAACTTTCATCGGCAGCTGTTGCGGGCAGGCGTGGTTGCTGAATTGGTAGTCTTCGACGCAATGCCTCACGTACATTGGGAGAACCCGGATCTACCTGAGTCTCAGGAGGCCTTGGACATTCAAGCTCGTTTCCTTGCCGCGAAAGTTGGAGGCCAGCACGAGCCGAGGTAGATGGGCAATAACAACGCGCAAAAGCATTTCGAAACCCACGCCAGCTTCTTAATGAGAAACGACCCCAGCTTCTTTACAGAGGTTGGGGCCGTTTGCTTTCGGTTGGGCTTGGGGGCTTGAACCGAAAGCGCATACCCGACTCTTTCAGCCGGCATTTGTTCCGGGTCTCCTGGTGAACCTTTTGTAGCGCAGCGAGACTAATCTATATTCGGGATTTTGCTCGTACCCTCCCGGGACAGAAACTCAACGCCGCCGGCGATCGTTTCAACGCTAGGCGGCGTTGCTTTGTCTGGGTGCATAGCCGTACAACTACGGTGCCGGGAAAAGGTGGCAGCTGACCGGTTTAATCTATGTCGCTGCGCAACCCATGGTGTAAACCCATAGGGTGAACGATCGAGTTTCCCTCATTCTATATGTCGTCCTGAGTGCGATAACGGTCGTCTTGGTGGTCGTTGCCACCTTCTGGCGCTAGGCCGGCTCGGGCTGCCGGGCTGCCCGTCTCCATTTTTTGAAGGCTTGGTATGCGTGCCCGGGAACTGACGCCGGCCTGTCTGCATATTAGATCGGAACTTGCTGAACCATACGGTTAGGACCCGTAAGCAGGAGATGTGTCATGCAGCGTCGCCGGTCTGTTCCACACACCTTTGAAGAAAATCTTTCAGCGGAGAAAGCGAGGCTGGAAGGCCAAATTGCCCAGCTCAGACGTGGTCCTGAAAGGGACGGGCTGCTTCAGAAGGTCAGACAGATAGAAACCGCCCTCAATATAAACAAGTGGCTTTCCTCTCCGGGCCTTCGGCCGCCAGAAACAGCGAGTGGCTAATTAGGAACGCCAATCTATTCCGTTCATTGTCCGGTTATCACCGGGACCGATCTGGCGACCCATGACTGAGAGACGCGACTGCGCTCCCCGCCCAAATAGAGGAGCGCCTGTGCCGCGCTATTTTTTCCATATTTTGAACGGAAAGAAGTTGATCGATGACGTCGGCGTTGAAATGGCCGATATCGAGGCTTTGAAAGTTGAGGCCGTGAAATTCGCCGGCACGATTCTGATGTCGGAAAAGCCCACAGACATGTGGGACGGGATCCCATGGGAAATGAAGGTCACGGACCGTCCTTCGCCCATCGAGGGACGAACTTACCTCACGCTCACCTTAACCGCCGCGACGGTCACCCCTTGAAGGGTAGCCTCAGTTTAGAATCCAGAACCTCGTACTCGAAGGCCGCGCCTTCAGGATCGTTTTCCTCGAACCACGTTTCCGCGGCGTCCTGGTTGGCGAAGACCTTGATGTGCTCAACGTCGCCGACCTGCTTGGTGATGTTGACGTAGATCAGCACGGGTCATTTCGATTCCTCGCCGATAATGCTCGGCCTATTGTTCGCCGGTTCTTGGAGCTCGCGTTCGCTTTCAGCCCACCGAGCCTTTCGCTTCTCCTTTGCGGCCCGCTCGTAATCCTCTGTCCGGGTTAGGTCGGTCTCCGCCTCAGATGGCTCTTGATCGTTCGTCATGTCGTTGGGGCGGGTATCAAGGTTCGCCTGACGCAATGCGAGCCCGGCGAGGCCTAGCAGCAACAGTATGGCGCCCGCGATTATCAACCAGTGCGGATATTCAATAGATGAGAGGACGTTTGTCATATCCCGTCGCCAAAAGCTGGCGGATTTGTTGGTTGAGGGGCTTGGGGCCGCCCGGCGAGGTGGGTCTACCCAACCGAACGGCCACAGTCCGTCACTTGCTCCTCGAAGTGGGGTCGGCAACGGACTGGGCTCAACGAGGTACTGCCAGTGGGGTTGCTATCCAGGAGAAATAAGCTACTCGCAAAGGCTGGCGGGCTTACGGCGTGGTGACGTTTAAGAGCACCTTCCGCTACTTACTTCAGAACCTCATATTCGAATGCCACGCCTTCGGGGTCGTTCCGTTCGAACCAGGTTTCCGCGGCTTCCTCATCGGCGAAGACCTTGAGGTGGTCACGGTCTCCGACCTCCTTGGCGGTGTTGACGTAGACAAAAACCGTCATCGCAGAGATCCGATATGTTGAGGTCACGATTGAATCACGGACGACTCACTACGGTGGGGCCGCCAGCTACTCGCAATAGCCAGCGGCCCCTATGCCGACCACTTCAAATTGCCCTGCCACAAAACAGAAGCGATGGTCAGCACAGGGGCCAACTGCTGGGAACCGCGCTCGTTCCTGACTTTTGATCACCACCCTCAGGAACGTTTTGGCGCCGGCGGAGAACAAAGTGGCTCGGCATGACTTGAGCCATCATGGCGGAATCATTCGGGACGGAATTAACGATTGTAGAAGTAACCACGGACGATCTGGTTCGCTCAGAGAAGCATCTGTGGGTCGCCGCGGCTAAGCCAAACCAGGCGGTCACCCTCGTTCTAACAGAATGCGCGGTAGGCTGGACGGCCAATGTCGCGATGGCTCGCCTGAACCACAAGGATCTGGAAATTTTCCGGGGCTTGAATCTCAAGCCCGGCGAAGTTCGTAAACTGACGAAGTAAGACACGGCGTGTGTCGTCCGGTCCCGTCGTGCGGCCGGGCCGACTAAGGGGCACTTTTCGCAGCGTCGTCGAGTTCAACAT
>Ga0268266_10006495_pt1 | contig 10701 bp, 10 predicted proteins | sample KBSS13metaG_FD_190356 | JGI IMG/M metagenome (GOLD analysis project Ga0268266, IMG submission 190356) | Switchgrass rhizosphere microbial communities from Kellogg Biological Station, Michigan, USA - KBS S1-3 metaG (SPAdes) (version 2) | ecosystem: Host-associated > Plants > Roots > Rhizosphere... | reverse complement strand
CAGGAGCTGCTGCGAGCCGCCACTCGGCGTCCGTACCACGTTGTTGTTCGAATCACACGACCACATGTCGATACGCGACCCGGGCGTCGTGCCGCGCTTGTAATGCACCACGACATGCCAAGGCGTTCGCAAGCCCTTGGGGTCCCAAACAGTGACGTCGTCCTCGATGGTGTTGGGATCCACCATTCGTAAACGCTCCAGCGTGCTGGTCTGATAACTGTAGTCCGGTTGCAGGCGCTGATACTCGCCGTGAGTCAGGCGAATGGTGTGGATGACGAGCGTCTGCCCATCCCAGAATCCGATCGAGTCGCCATCCCACAAGGGTTGCGCGGCGTCGTCCGGGATATGACCGCGACCGTCGGTATAGATCCGGCGCGCTTCGCTCTGTTGCTCGGTGAGCAACCAGCTCTCACTCGGTGTGACAATGAATTCCCGCAAGAATGGCTCGACGAGCCAGCGGGGATAGCCCGCGGGCAGACAGTCACTGAGCTGGTCCCATTCATTGCCGGCCTTGACCTGGCGGAGCTTTTCTTCAAAAGCGGCTCGATACCGGGGTGTCAGGTCCGCCGTGACCGGCCCATCCGGCGCGAACACATTGCCCGACTGCTTGGCGTCGAACTTCACGCCTTCGGCCGGATCGCGCGACCACACGCCCGACCAGTCGGGCATCTGGCCGTAGCTCGCACGTGTGTACTGGATCCCGCCATGCGCAGCGGCCTTCATTTTGAGGTAGGCGCGATACGACTCCTGGTAAAACTTAGGGATGGGCGTGTCCGGCGGCGGCTTGTCGGCCGTGTTGGCCGTCGACCCCGCTTCTCGCGGTAGATAGGTTTGTGCGTACACGGGCTGCGCTGCAAGCCCTGCTACCAGCACTATCACTGCAGCGCTCGCACGCCAATGAATCATCCCGCCCCCTCTTCCCGCGGAACACGCTTAAGTACTGCGCGGGCCAGTTCGCACCAAATCGTCTTCCTTGTCAAACTGGTGGGGCGAATCGGACCACGCAGCGGACTTGCGTAAGCAGGATCACTCCGCAAGCCGCCGCGTGCTCGATGAGGGAGTCAGCTCAGATCAGAAGTCCGAGGCATGAGCCAATGCTGGAACAAACTTCGAGGCATCGAGCGTACCCAATCCACTGGCGAGGTCATAACCGGGCAGCGCGGGATAGCCCACGACCGTATAGGTATTCCCGTCGGAGTTCGTGAACGGCCCGAACGAGTTGTCACCCTGGGTCACGTCCACCAGGTTGCGCCTGGCCAGGGAGTACAGCTTGCCTCCGAGCACGCCGAGGCGATGGCCCGCGACCTGCGTCGCCATGGCCACGATGCCGGCAAACTCCGGGCACGCCTCGCTGGTGCCGCCGATCAGGTAGTATCCCGCCTGCCCCGGCACGAACGAGGTGTACACGAGAGCGGAGCCATCCACGGCAGCGCTCAGGCTGATGTCGGGCGTGCCTCGCCACCGGCCCGTCAACGAACGCATGCCGAATTGAAACCAGGGCCGCAGGAAGACGGACGACACACCGCCGCCGCCGGCACCGTAGCCATCGTTCCACACCACGTCGGGGCTGAGTCGATTGCCCGCGTCATCGAGATTCAACTGGGTCCCACCGACGGAGGTGACCAGGGGATCGGTCGACGGCCAGGAATTCACCTGCGTGGGATACAGGTCCGTGAGGTTCAGCTCGTAATCGGTAGCGCCATAGTCACCCGAGGCACCCAGCACCGTCACGCCGTGTAGCGCCGCGTTGAGGAAAGCACCGCGCAAGAACAGGATCGACAGCGGGCTCGGAAAGGTCTCCTCGGTTGCGCCGAAACTCTGGCTGATCACGTCCCCGATATTGTGGTCGATGACGTAATTCTCGGCGCGCACGATTTCGGGAAATCCCTGCACTCCCTCCGTCTCGGATACGGGCGTTTCCACCAGGACGATGGCGGCACCCGGGGCGAAGGCATGGGCATACTCCACATCGAGCGTCGTCTCGAAGGCCCAGCCCACCATGTCGGAGTTGTTCGGATCGAACGCCGGCGGTGCCCCCACCGGCTGCAGGATCTTCAGGCTCGGCGGATCCGGCAGGCCGTAATCCTGGTCGAACTTCTGCAGGTCGGCTTGAATCGTGGGTGAGCCGAACGCATCCACGATCACGATGGTCGTACCGCGACCATCTATGCCTTTGTTATGCAAGGCCGTCAGGTTATAGGCCGTGGCGAACTGCGGTGGTCCATAACAGTGCACTCCGAGCGCGTTGAGGCACAGGGTGTTGGAGGGCGGCGCCGCGAATGCATGTTGTATGGTAATGTTGAGGGGCGCGGCTCCCGCGGCGCTACTCAGCCCGCACAAAACGGCCGCACACACAGGCACAACGGAAGAGCGGATCCAGCTTTTCATCGTATTCTCCCCTGGGTCGGACGTGCCTTCGGGATGGAGGCACGGTTGTTGTTGGCTGGATCATAACCCGGAAAGTCAGTGCCTGGCGACGGTCACGGCATTGAGCTTCTCCCGGGCGATGGCGACGTTGCGTTGTGCCTCCACGAAGTATACGGGCGACTCCTCCGTCGCTCTTTGGAAATAGTCGAGCGCGACCTTGTTGTCGTGATTGTTCAACGCCACTTCGCCAACGGCGTTATAGGCTTGAGGAATATCGAGGGCTTGCGACAGACTCGTGAGGGCCTTTGAATACTCGCCCTGGTGCGCCTGCGCCTCTCCGAGCATCCGCCAGGCATCAGTCGTCTGCCTCAATTGCAGGCACTGTTGGAGTGTGGCCGCGGCTATTGCATAGTCCCCCTTGGCGAGCTGGACGCTCCCCCGATGCAGCAGTGGCCCGGGAGCCGAGGGCGCCAACGTGCTCGCACGTTGCAAAAACAGTAGTGCGTCATCGTAGTGCCCGCGACGCTGCGCGATGAGCCCGAGCGCGTCGTAGATGCGCCAATTGCCCGAGTCGACCGCAATACTCTTGCGGAGCCAGGTATCGGCTCCATCCAGGTCACCCTGCGCCAACATTACGAGCCCCAGGTGCGAGGTGGCACGCGCATCGTCGGGAGCTGTCGTGGCCGCGAGCTCGTATGCTTTCCGGGCCAGGTCCAGATTCCCCAGCCCCTGGTGAATGGAGCCGATCTTGCCCAGGGTATTCACGTCCCGCGGCTGGAACGACAGGGCCTGGACGTACAGGTACAGAGCGAGATCAGTGTTGCCGCCCTGCCAAGCGGTATCGCCGCGTCGGACGGCATCATCGAATGAGCTCGCGAGCCGCGTCGACGAGCTCGCATCGTCGGAATGACGGCCTGCGGGTTTGGCCTGCGCCGCAGTGGTCTGTGGCGCAGGCGTGGAGGCGCAGCCGACGATTGCGAGCAACAGCACGATCGCCGGGACGAATCGAAGTTGTGAGTCGTTTTTTTTCATGATTATGAGTGGGCAAAAGCCTGCATGACGCGGATGACCGCCGGTCCGACCGCAATCAGGAAGAAGCTCGGAAAGAAACAGAAGATCAACGGAAAGATCATCTTCGTCCCGAGGGTGGCGGCGATCTCCTCGGCCCGCTGCATCCGCTTGTCCCGGAATTCCTCCGAATAGACACGCAGGGCGTCGGCGACACTCGTCCCGAATCGCAGGCTCTGGATCAACAGGCCGACGAGCCCGCGGATGTCCTCGAGACCGGTCCGATCCGCGAGATTCCGCAGCGCTTGGTCGCGTTCCATGCCCGCGCCTATTTCGGCGTTGATACGACCCATTTCGACCGCAAGCTCCGGATGGCTGACCTGCAACTCTCCGGCCACACGCTGCAAGGCCGCCACGAGACCGAGACCGGATTCCACGCAGACGATCAACAGGTCCAGGGCGTCGGGAAACGCATTGCGCAGCGCGCGTTGCCGTCTTTCAATGAGGCGGTTGAGCACGAAGTTCGGCAGCATCATGCCGACGAAGGTGCACAACACGGCATAGAACACGACCTGGTTGGTCGAGAGCTTCGGCAGCATGTCGGCACTCAACATCCACAACGCCAGCAGCGTCAGCGCCCCCAAGGCTTTCACCCCGTAGAACACCGGCATGGCATTGGGCGAAGCGAAACCGGCCTTTGCGAACCGGTATTCCATCGCGTCGCGTTCCTTGCCGCTGGTTGGCATGAGGTAGCGCGCGAATGGGCGGACCAGGGCGGCGATAGCCATCGCAGGCCCTCCCTCCTCCTGCTGTGCGGCGGCGGCGAGCCCCGTGAGGCGTCGACGCGCGGGATTGGCGGCCGCGGCGGCCACCGTCAGCAAACCCAGGGCGAGGAGAAAAGTCGCCGCGCCAACCGTGGCAACGAGCACCAGGGGCTGCTCGAACACGTTGGCGCTCCAAGCCGACCAGAGACTCAGGAGAGTTTTCATTGCCTCAAACCTCGATGCGCAGCAGCTTGCGGATCCAAAGCACGCCCACCAATCCGAGACCCACGGCGGCCATGATCAGCTTGCGCCCGGTCGGATCATGAGTCAGCACGGGAAGATAGTCCGGCGACGTGATTGAGATGAGACTGAAGAGCACGAGTGGCACCAGGGCCAGCACCCAGGCAGACATGCGGCCCTCGGCCGACAACGTGCGCACCTTGCGAAAGAACTTGAAGCGTCCGCGCACGACCCGGCTGATCTGGTCGAGCACCTCGGCGAGATTTCCGCCCGTTTCACGCTGCACCAACACGGCCGTAACGAAGCTCATCATCGTGACGCTGGGCACACGCTCGAGCATCCCCAGGAACGCGCGGCGCACGTCGTTGCCGTAGTTGATATCGGCGAACGCCAGCTCGAATTCCTTGGCCATCGGTTGCGGCATATCCTCGGCGACCAGCTTGAGACAGGCACTGAGGGGATGCCCGGCGCGCAAGGCCCGACGTAACACGTCGATGGCATCCGGCAGTTGCTCTTCGAGCTTCGCAAACCGTTGGGCACGCGCGTACCGGATCTTGAAGAAGGGCGCGGCGGCGCCGATTCCGGCGGCAGCGACAGCCGCCAAAAGGTTGTGCATCAACCCACCGACCGCGATCGCACCCCCGACAGACAGGAACACAGCGAGCACGACGAGTTGGTGCGCGAGCATGTTGCCACCGCCCTGCTCGATCGTATTGGCCAGTGCCTCCATACCTGGCAGGCTTTCCAGTTGCCGCTCGAGCGGCGACAGGTCGCGCAAGTACTTCTCGCGCATCACGGAAGCGACCGAGCGCCCGCCGAGCTCGTTCTCGATGCCGGCGAGCCGGCGCTTCAGGAGCTTCTGGGTGCGGCGCTGATCCCCGAACGTGGGGACGATCAGCCCCATCGTGAGCATGAAGACGGTGCCACCCACGAGTAAGATGAAAACGATTATCCCGCTGGACATGACATTCCCTCCCTACGGGCGATAGACGCTCGTTGGCAGATCGATTCCGCGCAGTGCGAGTCGCCGATGAAAGCCCGGTACGACGCCCGTCGGTTGCAGGGCCCCGAGCACATTGCCCTTTTCGTCGATTCCCGTACGCCGGAAGGCAAAGATCTCCGACATGGTGATGATGTCACCCTCCATGCCATTGATCTCCTGCACACTCACCAAGCGACGCTTGCCGTCCTCGCTGCGCTCGACCTGCACTACGACATTGATCGCCGAGGCGATCTGGGCTCGCAACGCTTTCATCGGCAGTTGCAGCCCGGTCATCGACACCATCGTATCGATACGGGAGAGTGCGTCACGCGGCGTATTCGCGTGCACCGTCGTGAGCGAGCCGTCGTGTCCGGTATTCATTGCCTGGAGCATGTCGAGCGCTTCGGCGCCGCGCACCTCGCCGATGACTATTCGATCGGGCCGCATGCGCAGACTGTTGCGGACCAGGTCGCGTTGGTTGATTTCGCCGCGCCCCTCGATGTTTGGCGGACGCGTCTCGAGTCGCACGACGTGCGGCTGCTGGAGCTGCAATTCAGCCGAGTCCTCGATCGTCACGATGCGCTCATCGCGAGGTATGAAGCTCGAGAGAACATTGAGCAAGGTTGTCTTGCCGGCGCCGGTACCGCCCGAGATCAGCACATTGAGCCGGGCAGCCACCACTCCGCGAAGCACATCCGCGACGGCCTGGGTCAGCGTGCCAATCTGCAGGAGGTCGTTCACCGCCAGCAATTCAACGGCAAACCGCCGGATCGAGAGCACGGGACCGTTGAGCGCGAGTGGCGGAATGATCGCGTTCACGCGGGAGCCATCGGCCAGGCGGGCATCCACCATCGGGGAAGACTCATCGATTCGCCGGCCCACGGCGGAGACGATCCGATCGATGATGTTCATCAGGTGCTGGTCGTCATTGAAGCGAACATCGACCCGCTCGAGTTTGCCCTTGCGCTCGACGTATACATTGTTTGAGCCATTGACCAGGATGTCCGAGACCGTGGGATCGGCCAACAGCGGCTCGAGCGGACCATGACCGAGCACTTCGTCCTCGATGCGCCGCACGACGAACTGCCGTTGGGTGAGACTCAACGGCGCGAGCTCATCCGTGATCAGCTTGAGGCTGATCTCACGGATCTGCGCGCGCGCCTGTTGCTCCTCGATCGAGGAAAGCAATGAAAGGTCGAGCACCTTCAGCAACTTCTGGTAGATGCGTTGCTTCCACTCCACCTCCAGCGGTGTCATGGGCCGCATCTTCTCATCCGGGGGGGCGACCGCTTCGGCCAGTCCGATGCGGCCTTTCAGTGTGGCGCTGGCGTTCATTTCGAGCTCCTGAAAATACCGGGCAATACGCGGCTGAGGAGGCCGCTGCGAGGCTTGTCATCCGTGCCGGCAAGAGTATGTGTAATCTTCTGCAACGCGCGCACGACGGTGGAATCCCTGTCGACATCGTAGAGCGGCACCCCCGTGTCGGTGCTTTCGAGCGCACTGCGGTAATGACTCGGAACCGTCAGAATCTCCACTTCACCGAGACTGCGCTGCACGTCGTCCAGTTGGACCATCGCGTCCTTGTTATACCGGTTGATCACGACACGCATGCGGTCCGTAGGAACCCCGAGCTCTTCGCGCAGGATCTGCTGCAACCGCATGGCATTGCGAACCTGCAACACCGACTGCTGGAGGACGAGCACTACGTGCGTGGCGATACCGAAGACCGTGGCAGTGAGCGTATCCAACGCATGTGGAGCGTCGACCAGCACGTTGCGATGATGACTGACGAGCAGCTCGAGCAGCCGGGCAAGCTTTTCAGACGAGACATCCTTCGACAGCACCGCGGGACCGGGGATGTTCGACAACACGCGCAGTCCACTTCGATGGGCGGTGAGGAACCCGTTCAGCGCGTGCTCGTCGAGGCTCGTCAGCGCTTCCAGGGCCTGTAGCAAGCCCCGCTCGGGATGCAGGTCGAGATAGTGCAACAGCGGCGAAAAGTTGAGATCCATGTCGATCAGGACCGGTGAGTCCCCCGGCCGGTCGGGCTTGAGTGCCAGCATCCGTGCGACATTGGTTGCAATAAAAGACGTTCCGGCCCCGCCCGCGACGCCAACGAAGGCGTGCAGGGAGCCTGTCGGTCCAGATGAGCGCCGTGAGCTTTCCGCGGACTCCGCCAGCACACGCTCCAGGACGGCAATGAGGTCCGTTGCCGCAACAGGCTCCGCCAGAAAGTCCTTGGCGCCGGCCCGGATGGCCAGCCGCATCGCCTCGGAATTGGCCGCGGGGCCGACTACGATCAACGGGGGTCGGGACGCCGCCGCATTGCTGGCCGTCCAGGCCGCGAGCTCCGCCAGGTGCTCCGCATCGAAACGCAACACCACCAGGTCGGGATCGAAGGGGATCCCGTACAGTGGATCGGTATGCCCATTGCTGATGAGTCGCGCGTGCACTTCAAACTTGCTACGCCCGGCGAGGCACTGTTGCAGGGCACGCAGGGGAGCTGCGGCGCGGGAAGCTATGAGGATACGTATCACTCAATACACCTTGTCAACTGCATGGGGTGGTCGCCAGGGGCGTTACGCCCAGCGACTCGCGCGGCAGAGTTACGGGAAACCCGGGTGCGGTAACGCTGGGATTGATCAGAGGAATGGCGAGAGGGATGGTGTAACCGGTCACCTGGACCCGAACGTAGGCGATGCTGTTGTAGTCGCCAACCAGGTCGGTAACTTGGGTTCCGTTGTCCTTGAGATACTGAACGCTCAAGTTGGTCGAGGTGAAGCCCGGCAGGCTGCCGAACAGGCCCGTGTTGGTAATTCCCGCGTCGTTGACCGGACAGACGGTCGCCAGGCGCGCCGCGCGGCGGGTGCTCTCACCGAGGACGGTGAATGTGGAGAGCAGGCGGCCGAACTCGATCACCCCGAACAACAGGATAAATAGTAACGTGCCGATGATGGAGAACTCGACAGAGGTGATTCCCCGCTGATACCGGTGCTGCTGTATCGTTGTCATAGGGCGCACATGCTCGTGAAGACATTGAGTGTCAACGCGGTGTTGATCGTTCCGGCCGAGACAAAACTGGGAATCGATCCGCCAAAGAGGCTCTGATAGGGATAGGCGACTGAAACCGTGACGTCCGCCGCGCAATTGGCGTCATTTTGCTGTGCAACAGTCACCTGCCCCGTGGCCAGCCCGGGAAGTACCGGGCTTGCCGGGCCGCCCGAGCTTGTCAAGCCGCTCGTGCTGCCGTATACGACCAGGCTCTTCGTTGCACCCGAAGCGGTGCTGATATCCACGACACCGCGGGTGTCTGTTCGCGCGTTCGAGGCGAGATAGCGGTCGGCGTTACGCGCGGCATCCGCGAGCAGCGCGTATTGATACAGCATGTTGCCGAACTCCCCGATCGCATAGAGAAGCAGGAGCAGCAAGGGGCTGGCGATCACGAACTCCACCATCGCGAGACCGCGCTGATGACACGCGCACAAAGATCGCGGGTGGCAGATCGTCGTGGTGGTAGTCATGATTCCGGGCTTCCATCGACGTGATAGAGCTGGATCTTGTAGGGGCCGGGCGAGCTGGTGGGTGCGGGTCCGGGATTGCCGTTGACCTGACAATTCGACAGCACCTCGGCGAACACGTCGGTCGCACCAGAGGTCACGTCCTGCAACAGGAAGATGCAGGCCAGTCCAAACACGGGGAGGGTTGTCGTGCCGCCGCCGGCGCCGCTGCAGTCGGCGATAGGGACTGCTAGTACGCGGCGATCCGGGACACCCGTCGGCGGAGCTACATCATAGCTTTGGCTCGCCAGCCGCGGTGAATACATTCCCTCGTAGCTCCAAGTGGGGTACTGGCTCGCATTCGTGATCGGTTGAGCGGGCGAGCCCGTCTGCACTGCGGTGCACGAGTTGTCCGTGCAACTGAGTCGACTCGTGCCGCTCGGTTGAGCGGTGATGACGTCCGGCGGGTAAGTGCTTTGAGTCCCGCCCATCGGCCCCTGGTACTCGTTGAACCGGGTGTTGATGCCCTGAGATGTGGGCCCTCCGGTTACCCCGGTCTTTGTCTGGACCGTATTGCCGATTGTCGCGCAACCCGAATAGCCACCGGCGAGCGCCGTGCGTACCCCGGATCCACCACTGCCACTGTAGTCGAGCAAATTGTAGTTACCGGGGCCTATGCCGCCACCACCGCCACCGGCATACTTGATGACCATGATCTCGCCGGCCGAGTAGCCATAAATGGGTTGGGAGGCCGGCGCCGGGCTCGTGCCGCACATTGCGATCGGCGCGAGATTGCACGCGGTGCGGATCGCCGGGCTTGGACCCGCTACGGCGGTAGCGGCGATCGTGAAACTGCTGAATCCGGCGACGCTGGCGAGAGTGGCACCGATGCTGAAACCGGTCGCCGTGACGCGCACGTAGAGCGGCGGAGTCGTCCCGACGTTAAACGGAATCAGGGTGTTCGAGTATTCGACCTTTTTGGTCACGTTGCCGTAGACGGCCCACAGATCGGAGTGATTCTGCGCATTGAGCGAGAGAATGCTGGTGGCAGCGGTCGTCGCCTGAGTGGTCGAGCCGGTCACGTCGAGCACCTTGGCGGCCGACAGCGCCGCGGCGTCGACCGTTGCCTGGAGGCGCGATTTGTTCACCATGACGTGCCCGATATCGAGCGCGAGTCCACCAACGACGATCAGAGAGAAGAGCGCGATCGTTACGATGACCAGCGTGATGCCGCGTTGTTTCCGTCGAAGCATGAGACCCTCCCGATCATTGCGAGCCGCCACCAGCCCCACCGTAGGTGAAGATGATCGGCTGGTTGGTGTGCGTTCTCTCGGCGGTGTCTTTGCGCATCGCATCGACGGCCGCCTTGGCCGAGTCGGGATCAACCCCTTCGACGGGAGCGTCCGACCGTTGGCTCAACGTCTCCGGGCGATAAACCTGCGCCCGTACCATCTGGTGGGTGGCCTTGCCGTATTCACGATCCACCGTGCTGCCGGCACAACCTCCCAGGGCCAGGGCCGTCAAAGCGGCTGCCGTCGACAGGAGCACAGTTGCAACGTTTGCTCTGAACATCATGCTCTCCAATTAGTGTTGATCCGTTGCGTGGCCATGGCCTTCCATCCGGCCCCACAGGTAAAAGTCCGCGTCGCTGGGTTCGACATAGCTGTCCGTCGGCAGCTTGATATCCTTGGCGGCCACGGGTTTCGCGAGATGGGGGGTCACGAGAATGACCAACTCGGTGTCGCCCTTGGTGTAGGCCTGGTCGCGGAACAAGGCGCCCAGAATGGGCACGTCGCCGAGGACCGGAAACTTGTTGACCGCGGTGCGCAGACTGTCATTCAGG
>Ga0268266_10006494_pt1 | contig 10704 bp, 9 predicted proteins | sample KBSS13metaG_FD_190356 | JGI IMG/M metagenome (GOLD analysis project Ga0268266, IMG submission 190356) | Switchgrass rhizosphere microbial communities from Kellogg Biological Station, Michigan, USA - KBS S1-3 metaG (SPAdes) (version 2) | ecosystem: Host-associated > Plants > Roots > Rhizosphere >... | reverse complement strand
CAGCATCGCCATCGGCACGGCAGAGTTCGGTGAGGATTACGATGCCATCGTGGCCCGTCATATGGGGCACAAAGTCAAAAGCCAGGCAGTGGATCGGGATGACCCGTGTTGGTTCTTCTTCACCTCCGGCACCACCGGCCGGCCCAAGGCTGCAGTGCTTACCCATGGCCAGATGGCGTTCGTCATCACCAACCATCTCTGCGATCTGATGCCCGGCACCGGACCGGACGACGCCTCCATCGTCGTTGCCCCGCTTTCACACGGTGCGGGCATTCACCAGCTGGTGCAGGTGGCGCATGGCGCGAAAACCGTGCTTCCGGCAGCGGAAAAACTCGATGTGCCCGCCGTTTGGGCGCTGATCGAAAAATGGCGTATCACCAACGCCTTCACTGTACCGACCATCCTTAAAATGCTCGTCGAAGACCTCTCTGTGGATCGTTTCGATCACTCCTCGCTGCGCTATGTCATCTATGCCGGCGCGCCGATGTATCGCGCGGACCAGAAGCGCGCGCTTGCAAAGCTTGGCCCGGTGCTGGTGCAATATTTCGGCCTGGGTGAAGTCACCGGGAACATCACCGTGCTGCCGCCTTCTTTTCATAACGCCGAGGACGGTCCGGAAACGCGCATCGGCACCTGCGGCTTCGACCGCACCGGCATGGAAGTTCAGATCCAGAACGATGCTGGCGAGGAGGTTGGCGCAGGCGAAACCGGCGAAATTTGTGTAATCGGTCCCGCCGTTTTCGCCGGCTACTACGATAATCCCGAGGCCAATGCCAAAGCCTTCCGCAATGGCTGGTTCCGGACGGGCGACCTTGGTCATCGCGATGAGAACGGTTTCCTCTACATCACCGGGCGCGCCTCCGACATGTATATTTCCGGCGGCTCGAACATCTATCCGCGTGAAATAGAGGAAAAAATCCTCATGCATCCTGACATCAGCGAGACTGCGGTTCTGGGTGTGCCGGACGCGGTGTGGGGCGAGGTCGGTGTGGCCGTGTGCGTGGCCCGCGAGGGCGCGGATATCGCCGCCATCGATCTGAAGGCCTATCTGGAAGGCAAGATGGCCCGCTACAAGCTGCCGAAATCAGTGGTGTTCTGGGATGCCATGCCGAAATCCGCCTACGGCAAGATCACCAAGAAAATGATCCGCGAAGAACTGGAGAAACGCGGTCAGATGCCGGCTTTCGAAGAAAAGCGGACAGGCTCACAGGCGTGACATTCAATCGGGAGGAGACGGTATGACACAAGAGAAAACAGGGACAAAAGGGGCCGTCGCAATCACCGGCGGTGCATCCGGCATCGGTTTCTCCACTGCGCAGCTCCTGATGGCGCGCGGCTGGCAGCCATGGTTGCTGGATCTCAAGCGAGAGGCGCTGGATATAGCCTGCGAAAAGCTCGGTATCGATCTCTCGCGCGGCATCGTCTGCAATGTTGCGGACGAGGCATCGATAGAGAGGGCATTCGCCGCCCTGACGGCTAACGGTGCCGATCATGCGGTTGATCTGGTCGCCGTCGTCAACAGCGCCGGCATCGGTATCGACAAGCTGTCCGTCGACACAAGCGTCGAAGAATTTCGCCGTATCGTTGATGTCAATCTCGTCGGCAGCTTCGCGGTAGCGCGCACTGCCGCACGTTACTGGCTGGAGCGCGATATTGCTGGCTCGATCGTGAATATCAGCTCTGTTTCCGGCATGTGTGGAAATCGTGGCCGCAGCGCCTATGGCGCTTCGAAAGGCGGCGTCAATCTTCTGACGATGGTAATGGCAAACGAGCTGGGGCAATCGGGCATTCGTGTCAACGCGATTGCGCCCGGTCCGGTCGATACCCCCCTCACCCAGGCGGTTCATACTGAAAATGTTCGCGACCAATGGCATAGCCGCGTTCCGATGCATCGCTATGGCAGGACGGACGAGATCGCCTCTGCCGTGGCTTTCCTCGTGTCGGATGACGCAAGCTACATCAACGGACAGGTGCTCGCCGTGGATGGGGGCTTCGTTACCGCGGGGCTTGCGGTATGACGGAGACAGGCACGCAAGAGCTTCCCCGCCACATCGTCCATCCCGGACCGATAACGCCTGAACGCTTTCGCGCCGTCGGCTGCCATGCCTATCCTGTTACTCTGACGGTCCGGCCCGGCGTAAGCGCCAATGAAGCGATTGCCGATGCCTTTGCGGAGTTGGGGTTCGAAGGTGGTTACGTCAGACTGAAGAACGTACCGATGAAACGGCTGCATTATGTCATGCCGGCAGCCGCACCGGATGACGCCCATGCCGCATGGTATAGCGAAACCTTTTCCATGCCGGGGGGCACTATCATCGATGCCGGCCTGCATATGGGCCGGCGCGATAACGCGCCGTTTCTGCATTGCCATGGTTCATGGAAGAGTGCCGAAGGCGTTGTCTCCATGGGGCATCTACTGCCTTTCGAGACCGAATTTGCTGTAGAAACAACGCTTGAAGCCCTGGCGCTGGATGCAGCGATCCTCGATGTGCAAAAGGATGAGGAAACCAATTTCCCCCTTTTTACACCCATCGCGCAGCAGCGCCGCCAGAAGGGTTCGGGTCTTCGGGCACTTTTATGCACAGTGCGCCCCAATACCGATATATGCACTGCACTCGAAGAGGTCTCTACCGAGTTTGGAATGCGAGAAGTCGAAGTCAATGGAATTGGCAGCCTGATCGGTGCGGATTATGAAGACGGAACAAGCCTCAACGCTTACGCGAGCGAAATCCTCATAAACAAGGGCCGTATCGGCCAGGCCGTTCCCGGAGGCCGCGAAGCAATGCTGGATATTGCGATGGTGGACCTCACCACACATATCAGCGGCGGGCGGCTGGTGCGCGGCAAGAACCCGGTCTGCGTCACTTTCGAGCTACTTCTGACCGAAAGACAGGGGCACGCCGCATGAGTTGCGCTGCGCAACTCACCGGCCCGCCTGACGACAACTCACGCCGCCTGCGGCTTTTCCGCAGGCAACCACTCTTCCAGCGTCACTTCAAAAGTCATGCAAACCGGGTTAGCTCCGGCGATAAAGGGACCGCCATAAACCGAGCCTTCGGTATCGGCGACGACACCGGTCAGCGAGGCGCGCAGCGAGCCGTCCGGCTGGGCACGCACTTCGCCGGCAATGGAGACGATTTCCACAGCGGGACCGCGTATCTGCAAGAACGCGCCGCTGCGGGTGCCGAGACAGGCATCGACCAGACTGCCCAGCGCGCCGCGCACAAAGGCATTTCTGAAACCTTCGGCAAGGCACAGTTTTTCGACACCGAGAACAAGGTCTTCATTGGGTGCGATGCGGGCATAGGCCACACGCCCCATAGATCCGATTTCGACAGTGTTATGCGTGTTCATCGGCGCGCTCCGTACGGTTCCTGGGTTGAAGAAGGGGAATGTTGGTTTCAGGGTCGAAGGACTGCTGCAGCACGAAACTGTCGAGTGACGTCACCAGGGCAGAAACGCCACTCTCGCCAACAATACAGGATTCAGTCAGCAGATGGCCGCCCTTGACCACACCTGCCGCGGTGCGCATGGCGGCATGGCAATGAACAATCGGCTCGCCCTTCATGCTGCGCCCGAGCGTAGCATTGCCGAACACAAGCCAGCCCGCACCGGCGTCGATGGGTTTCGTGTAGGCAATGACCGCCTTGCCGGAAGGGTCGGGCGGAGCGACGCAATAGGACAATATGTCGAAATAGCCGCCGAGAATGGTGAGCGAGGCATTCTCAATGCCGTTTTCGAAAAGCGGCTGCACGATTCCATCGTAAAGACTGCGGCCCGCCGCAACGAACAGCCGCACGTGGCGCGCGGATGGCGAGTGCAGGCTATTGATGCGCACCGGCGAGGAAATGCCGGGATGGATCAACGTTCTCGGCCTTGGAAAATGATGTTGTTCTACGGGTGCCACGCCTGCTCCTCCCTGCTGCCTGTACCTTGCAGTACGGTACTTAAAAATCAGCGGAAGGTGCTTTCGAATGCCAGCGCCAAACCGCCCGTCTGAAAACATTTCTTTCGCAGTCTGCCGCAGTGACGGCAGGTTTTTTGCAACGTATTGTGTGGAGACAGGGGATGACGAAACCGCTGGACAGAATTGACCGCAAGATATTGCGCACCCTGCTGGAGAACGGCAGGTTGAGCAATGCGGAGCTTTCGGAAAAGGTGGGGTTGTCGCCCAGTCCCTGCTGGCAGCGGGTCAAGCGGCTGGAAGACGAAGGGGTCATTCGCGGCTATACCGCCATTCTCGATCAGGCCAAGCTTGGACTGACCGAAACTGTTATCATCGAGGTGATGCTGGAGCGCCACGACGACGAGGTTCTGGAACGCTTCGGGGAAGCGATGGCTGCTCTTCCGGAGGTGCTGGAAGCCTATCTGACCACAGGTGAGTATGATTATCTCATCAAGGTGGCGGTGGCAGGAACCGCAGGCTACGAGCAGTTTCTGCGCCGGAAGCTCTACAAGATCGAGGGTGTACGCCACTCCCGATCCTGTTTCGCACTTAAATGCCTCAAACACACATTATCAGTCGTACCCGATCTCGAACCTCCATCAATGGAAGCGACTGGCACCGGCCGCGTGCCGGCAAGATAGCGGCAGCGGATTGCGGATAAAGAGGTGGTAGTCGCGTCTGCGCCCCCCTTCGTTCCTCAGCCGGTGGCTGAACCGACTTGAAATTGTCGTTTCGGCGCAATGGCGTGCCGCAGAAGATCGCAGATGTCCAAGGTATGCGGGAGACTGTAGCGTCTCTATTCGATCTGAACCGGAACCCTCCCCCAGCCGCCGCCGCCGGGCGTTTCCACGACGACCGTTTCTCCAGACGAAAGCGTTACCGAGCCTTTGCCGGCTAGCGGTGTCGCAATGCCGGCCGCATCGATGACCGAGTTTTGTCCCGTCGCGCCGGCGTCACCGCCATGCAGACCGTAAGGACCAGTGATCCGACGGTCGGATTGCAGTGAAACACGCGCCTCGTGATCCACCGCTGTAATGGCGCGGATCAGGCCTTCGCCGCCGGCATGGTGCCCCGTCCCGCCCGATCCCTGGCGCAGCTCGTAACGTTCGATACGCAGCGGATAGCTGATTTCAAGCGCCTCGATCGGAGTGTTGAGCGTGTTCGACATATTGGCGTGCACGCCATGCATGCCAGCACCATAAGGACGGCCGCCCTGCCCCCCGCCAATCGTCTCGATATAGGTATAAGGCCTTCCGCTCCGGGGATCACGTCCACCGATGCCGATCAGGTTCATCGTCCCCTGACTGGCGGCAGCGATGCGATCGGGCGCGATAAGCGCAAAGGCGCGCAGCACAGTGTCTGCTACGCGTTGCGTGGTTTCAGTATTGCCCGCGCAGACGGCGGCCGGCGGCTGGGCATCGAGGAAACAGCCCTGCGGAATGTGAATTTCGACTGGACGCAACACGCCGGCATTTGGCGGAAGTGTTGCGTCGGTCAGTATCTTGATGGCGTAGAACACAGCCGAGTGTGTCATCGGCTTGACCGCATTGACATTGCCACGCCGCTGCGGCGCGGTTCCTGCAAAATCGAATACCAGACGGTCGGGCGCAACATCGACGGCAACCCTGATCAGGACTTTCTCCGGGCTTGATCCATCGTCATCCAGCCAGTCTTCGGCCTCGTAGCGGCCGGGCGGCAACTCAGCGAGGCGCTTCAGCATGCGCCGCTCGGAATAGTCAAGAATGGCCGACAAGCCCTGTTTCAGCCCATCGACACCGAAACGCCCCACCATTTCCTGCAGGCGGGTCTCCCCGATCCTGAGAGCCGCCAACTGGGCATTGAGATCACCGCGCCTCTCTTCCGGCGTGCGCACATTGGCAAGCACCATGCGCATGATACCGGCCTGTTCCGCACCTCCGTCGTAAAGTAGGACTGGCGGAATGATCAGTCCCTCCTGGAATATCTCTGTTGAGCTGCCGGGCATCGAACCGGGCTCCATGCCTCCGACATCCGAATGGTGCGCGCGGCTTGCCACGTGCGCAACGAGTTCACCTGCGGCGAAAACGGGAGCTATCAACGTGATGTCGGGCAGATGCGCGCCGGCAACGAAAGGGTCGTTGACGATGACGACATCGCCTTCCTTGAGCGGTGGCAAGTGTGCAAGTGTCGGCGCAACGGCCCTCAGCATGGAACCAAGATGCACCGGTACGTGCTCTGCCTGCGCGACCAGCTCCGCATTCGCGTTGAAGATTGCGCAGGATGCGTCCATGCGTTCTTTAATGTTGGGCGAAAAGGCAGTGCATTTCAGCACGACGCCCATTTCCTGCGCGGTTGCTTCCAGGGCATTTCGCAGAACTTCGAGACGGATCGGATCAAACATGGTCATTCTGCTACCTCAACGATCAGACTGCCTGATTTGTGAACCGTGAGACGGTCGGCAGGATAAAGAACGGTTGTCGAAGAAACTTCCTCGATAATGGCGGGGCCGAATATCATGTTGCCAGCCTTGAGCTTTTCCCGGGCGTAGACCGCCGCCCTATGGAAGGCGCCACGCGCGCCGCTATCGCCAGGCTCGTAATAGACCGGGCGTTCGCCGGTCAGGGCATCGTCGTCGGGCACCGGGCCTCCGTCGTCGAGTTCGGGAAGCACCGGCGTTTTGATGCGGCCGATACCTGTGACGCCGAAGCCGGCGATCTCGATTGCGGCGTTTTCGTCAGCATGACCGAAGCGGGCCCGGTGCGCGGCGTGAAACCGGCGAGGAAGGTCGGCCCACCAACAGGGTTCGCCGGGATTCACCGTCACTGACAGTTCAAACGACTGGCCCTGATAGCGCATGTCGATGCGTATTTCCACGTCGCGCCGGTCCGGCTCGACGCCATCATGATCGAGATGGCCGTCGGCGCGGTCAGTCAGGCGCTTGATGCGCAAAGCCGCTTCAGCTTCGCCATTGGCGGCATAGGGGACGACGTGTGTTTCGACGAAATCGTGGCGCAGGTCTGAAATCAGCTGTCCCAGCGCACAGAGAATGCCAGGGGTCGGCGGCACCATTACACGCGGCATCTTGAGTTCGCGGGCAACGGGGCTGCCATGCATCGGTCCCGCACCGCCGAATGGCACAAGCGCAAAATCACGTGGATCATAACCACGTTCCACGGAAACAACGCGGATGCCCCGAACAATGTTGGCATGGGCTACGCGCAATATTCCTGCCGCCGCCTCATAAACATCAAGACCAAGTGGTTGGGCAATGACATCGTTAATGGCTTTGTGCGCCCCATCCAGATCAAGTGTCATCGAACCGCCCAGACGCGATTGCGGCGAGAACCGCCCCAGCACAAGATTGGCATCGGTAACTGTCGGCAACGTTCCACCGCGACGATAGCAAACGGGGCCCGGCACCGCCTCGGCGCTCATTGGCCCCGCACGCAACGCACCACCGTCATCAATCCAGGCAATGGAACCACCGCCCGCGCCGATAGCATTGATATCGATAACCGGCAGGCGGATCGGCACGGTTTCGAGACTGGCCGAACGGGTGATTTCCGGCCGTCCGGCCCGGATGAGACTGATATCCGTGGACGTTCCACCAATATCCATGGTGATGATATCAGGAATGCCTGCCAGCATAGCCACATGGGCACTGGCGACCACCCCACCGGCAGGGCCGGACAGAACGGTATGGACGGGCTTCAGCCGCGCTCCTTCAAGGCTCATCAGTCCACCGGCTGCGTCCATCACCATTACCGGACGGTCGGGGCCAAGGCCCAGCCCTTCCTTCTCATCCTGCAACATACCGGAGAGCGAAGACAGATAACGGTCCATGACCGGACGAAGATAGGCATTGAGCACCGCCGTCGAGCCGCGCTCGTATTCGCGGAATTCAGCATTCACCTCGACCGAAGCGGAAATTGCCACATCTGGGAGGACTTCAGCCAGAATATCGCGCGCTCGCAACTCATGGGAGGGATTGGCGTAAGAGTGCAGAAAAAGGATGGCGACGGCCTCGACGCCAGCCGCCTTCATCGCTTCACCAGCCGCGCGCACATCGGCCTCGTCGAGCGGCTGCAACTCTTCACCTGTCGGCAGAATACGGCCCCGCGCCGTAAAACAAAGTTCGCGCGGCACCAACGGTTCAGGCTTCACCCTGGTCAGATCGAACAGCGTCGGACGGTTCTGGCGGCCGATTTCAAGGAGATCGCGAAAGCCGTGATTGGTGAGAAATGCCGTCTTTGCGCCATTGCGCTGGATAACGGCATTGGTTGCCGTTGTCATGCCATGGCCGACATACGCAACATCCGCACCGCTCGCGCCCTGCAGGCCTAGGGCCGTTCGCAGGCCTTCAAGCGTGCCGAGCGCACGGTTGACCGGCGTGGTCGATACCTTCGAGACCGTAATTGTTCTCGTCGTCTCGTCATAGGCAATGCTGTCGGTGAAAGTTCCGCCGACGTCGGATGCGACACGTATATGCGGGGTCATAACTGCCTCTTGTGTAACAGTAACGTTGTCGTTACAAAAACAGAAGCAACGGTAGCTGTAAAGAGCTGTTGGCGACAACGCTGCAAAATTCGTTCCTTGCCGAAGAGAGGACAAGACGAGGCAAAGATGATATTCACCGGCCACGGAAGGACGACATGAATGAACGACAGGCCGCAGGCAACAAAGGTGAAGGAAAAGCCGCCAGGATCACACGCGGCGCGCACCTCGCGCACCCGCAAGGCCATTCTTGTGGCTGCGGCAGGCGAATTCGTTGCGCACGGTCTGGAAGGTGCAAATATCGAGGCCATCGCCCATTCGGCTGGCGTTAACAAGGCACTTGTCTATCGGCATTTTTCCCGCAAGGAAGTGTTGTTCCGGCATGTGCTGGAAGACGCTTACCGGGCGATGCGCGATGCAGAGGAATCGCTGGCGATGCCTTCGGATCCGGTTGCTGCGCTCGACCGGCTTGTGGAGTTCACCTTTGACTACTACCGGAACAATCAGGGCTTCCTGACGCTTGTCGGCATCGAGAACCTGCACGGTGGCGAGAACATCCGCGAATCGGAGCCCGAAACGGTATATGCGGGAAATATTTCCCGGATGGTGGCGGGCATTCTGGAGCGTGGCGTCACAGCTGGCGTGTTTCGCCCTCGGTTGGACCCTGTCGAGTTATGGCTGTCAATCTCGAATCTGTGCTGGGCCACGGTCTCCACGGCACACACCATCCGCTTTACCTTCGGGCGGGACGTTCTTGCTGAACCGGCGCGCAGCGCGCGCCTTGCCCATGTCCAGGAAATGATCCGGCGTTACGCGTTGAGGCCGGACCACTTGTAGGGCAGTGCTTCAGACATCAGCGCGACGCAGCGCTGTGCCTCGTCATCCGAAACGCTGTTGGCCAGCGCAAGCAGAGAAACCCCGGTTTCGCCATAACGATTGTCACCGGGCGCGGGCGCAAAGGAAAGCGTCCAGACCTCGTACCCCGCCGCCTTGCGCGTGCCGATCACATAGCCTTTTTCGAGGAACATCTCGATCTCGGCGCGGATGGTATCCGTTTCGATCTGCCATTGTTCGTAATGCGGGGCGTTGATTTCGAGGATGCGTTCGCGGGATTCCCTGTCCAGCCGTGCCATCATGCAAACCCCGGCATGGCCGATACCGAGCGGCAGACGCCCGCCCACGCCCGAAAGCAAGGGTTGGACCGGCGCCGCGCTGAGCTGGAAATCGAGGCAAACGGATTCGAAACCCGACCGCGCCATGAGAAAACTTGATATGTTTGTGCCGGCGGTGATGGAAATAAGCGCCGGACGGAAGAGATCGACCAGATCACCAATACCTGGCACGCGCTGCGCCAGCGCATAAATCGCGCTACCCAGCCTGTAGTTGCCGCGCCGACCGCTCTGCTCAACAAAACCGTAATGAGACAGTCCCGTCAGAGCCCGATGCACCGCCGATTTAGCATCACCGATCCCATCTGCGATTTCAGCAAGGCTCATGCCGCCGACACCCGCATTGCCTAGCGCCAGAAGAATTTCCGCACCGCGTTCGACATTGCTGGACGATTGCTTTGCCATGCTGTCCCCTGGGTTTCGGTGAATATATCATTCATTAAAATCCGATAATTGGAACTGGATTAGGCAATATGGCATGGGTAGTCAAGCGGGTTAAAAAATTGGAACCTCAAGCCGCTCGCCCAAAAAAGACCCGGCTCCCTATGGAGGGAAACCGGGCCAGCTTGGGAAATCAGAGCCCGTAAACGGATTTGGCCGCTTCGGAGGAAATGCGTCCGTCACGGACGTCGGCTGCAATGGATGCCGGGTCGCGCATGGAGGGCTCGCCATATCCGCCGGCACCGGGCGTTACGATCTCGAGAATGTCACCCTTGAAGATGTCGCCGGCACCATTCACCAGCCGCTCGGGCGCACCGAGAATGGTAAAGGAGCCAAGACCACCTGCAAGGCCACCATCCAGACCCCAGGGGCGCGAGACGAAGCGGGAGCCACCGATGGAGACCCGGCAATCTGCTTCTGCGCGATACACGCGGCGAAGACCCATGCCACCCCTGAACTGTCCGCCACCACCGGAACCGTCGACCAATTCATAGGCAACCAGCGTCAGCGGATATTCGGTTTCAAGCGATTCCAGTGGCAGGTTGGACGTATTTGTCATGTGGACATGCACGCCGTCCAGGCCATCCTTGTTATGTCGCGCCCCGAAACCGCCGCCGATAGTTTCGAGATAGACCCAGAGGCTGCCGTCCGCGCGTGTACCAGAGAAGCTCGCAA
>Ga0268266_10006493_pt1 | contig 10704 bp, 11 predicted proteins | sample KBSS13metaG_FD_190356 | JGI IMG/M metagenome (GOLD analysis project Ga0268266, IMG submission 190356) | Switchgrass rhizosphere microbial communities from Kellogg Biological Station, Michigan, USA - KBS S1-3 metaG (SPAdes) (version 2) | ecosystem: Host-associated > Plants > Roots > Rhizosphere... | reverse complement strand
TGCCAGGGTCCCGGGCGCCAGCCCGCCACTGCGAGTCAGGGCTCAGTGGCTGCCTGAATGGCCGAAGCCTCCACCACCCCGATCGGTTGCGGTGAAATCCTGGACCACCTCGAGCTCCACCTGCACAACCGGCACGACCACCAGTTGCGCAATCCGCTCGCCCGGCCGGATGGTGAACGGCTCTCGACCGCGATTCCAACACGACACCTGCAGCTGGCCCTGGTAGTCCGAATCAATCAGGCCCACCAGATTGCCCAGCACCACACCGTGTTTGTGCCCCAATCCGGAGCGCGGCAGGATCACGGCGGCGAGCCCCGGGTCTGCCAGGTAAATGGCGAGCCCCGTTGGAATCAACTCGGCCTTGCCGGGCTCGAGCAACAGGTCTGCGTCGATGCAGGCCCGCAAATCCAGGCCGGCCGAGCCGGCGGTGGCGTAAGCGGGCAAGGGAAATTCGCGTCCAACACGCGGATCCAGTATGCGCACCTTCAGCGGGTGACGCTTCGCAACTCGAGTCTCGGTCACGCGAGGGCCGAGCCGCGTTGCGCAAGTCCGCTCTTGCCCGCGGCGTACGATTCCGCAATCAGTGCAACCAACTGCCGCGCCAGGGTGACTTTGGGTGCATTACCCAACTCGCGGCGGGCGTTGCGCCACAACACGAGCAACGCGTTGTTCTCACAATCAAAGGCCTTGTCGTGGCCCACTTCGTTGGCCGCGATCATGTCCAGGTTCTTTTTCATCAGCTTGCCGCGCGCATGTTGCTCGACCGATTCGGTCTCCGCGGCGAATCCTACAACAAACGGCCGGTGGGGCAGGGACGCTACCGTGGCGAGCACATCGGGAGTGCGCTCCATGCTCAGGTCCATGTGGTCCGAGGTTTTCTTGATTTTCTGCTCAGCGGGCACGGCAGGACGATAGTCGGCAACAGCCGCGGTGGATATGAAGATATCCGCGCCGGCCACTTCTCCCATGACCGCGTTGAGCATTTCGGCAGCGCTCTCCACGTCGATCCGGCGAATGCCCGGAGGAGTGGGCAGGCTGACAGGCCCGCACACGAGCACCACTTCCGCGCCGGCTTCACGCGCCGCCTGCGCAACCGCAAATCCCATCTTTCCCGAGCTGCGATTGCTGATGAAGCGCACCGGGTCGATCCTTTCACGCGTGGGGCCGGCGGTAATCAACACGCGCCGCCCCTGGAGTGGACCACCACGTGTCAACAGCATACGAGCGCGATCAACCAGCTCGAGTGGCTCCAACATGCGGCCGGCACCAACTTCGCCACACGCCTGGTCGCCCTCGGCGGGTCCCAACACCTGGATATTGCGCTGCTGCAGAGTCGCTACATTCGCGCGCGTTGCGGGGTTGGCCCACATCACCCGGTTCATGGCGGGGGCCACTGCGATTGGAGATTCGGTTGCCAGGCACAACGTGGTGAGCAGATCGTCGGCCTGACCGGTGGCCAGGCGAGCCAGGAAATCGGCGCTCGCCGGAGCGATGAGCACCAGCTCGGCCCAACGTGCCAGCTCGATATGCCCCATCGCAGCTTCAGCGGCTGCATCCCATAGATCCGTGCGGACGGTCCGCCCGGACACTGCCTGAAACGTCGCGGCGGTCACGAACTCGCGCGCTGCCGCCGTCATCACGACCTGAACTTCCGCCCCCTGCTCGCGCAGGCGGCGCACCAGATCAGGGCTCTTGTAGGCGGCGATTCCGCCGGTCACTCCGAGCAGTATGCGTTTGCCTTGCATCAAAGGTCCTGTGAAGGGCTTTCCGGGCCGCGGTTTCACCCAATTGACATGAATTATCCGGCGACACTCCCCGGTGGCGCAAACAACCGGTCGGAATATTGCCATTGCCGCCCACTCGACACGAAAACCTAGAAATAGATAGACACTATATCCTAGTTATAGTACAACACGATAACCTAAATTTGGCACAGCAGCATTACCTGGAAAGCGTTATCGTGGTACTTCCCGCAGACAAACTCGCCGAGTCCCTCGACGCCCTCGAGTCCCTTCAAGACGGCGGCCGCGTCGCCATTCGCACGTCCCAGATCTCCCGAACTCACCGGGAGCGGCTGCTGAAGGCCGGCTTTCTTCGCGAGGTAATGAGAGGCTGGTATATCCCTTCGCGTCCCGATGAACCAACCGGTGAAAGCTCTTCTTGGTACGCCTCATTTTGGCATTTCTGCGCCGACTACCTGACGGAGCGTTTCGGTACTGAATGGAGCTTGAGTCCGGAGCAATCCCTCAACCTCCATATCGGCAACTGGACCGTTCCCAAGCAGTTACTCGTCCGCTCGCCCAAGGGCGGCAACAAGCCCATCGCGCTGCTCCATGGCTCGTCCATCTTCGACGTCCGCCTCGAGTTGCCGCGTCTGGAGGATACCGAGACAAAGGAAGGCCTCCGCTTGATAAAGCTGCCTGCCGCGCTCATCGGATGCGCACCAGGCGAGTTCGCCGCGCATCCGATTGAACTCCGGGCCGCACTCGCGATGATCCCGGACGCAGCGGATGTTTTGAGCCGCTTGCTCCGCGGCGGGCACAGCGTTGTGGCAGGCAGGCTGGCCGGCGCATTCCGCAACATCGGCAAGGACCGTATCGCCGAGCAGATTGTCCAAACAATGCGGACAGCAGGCTATACCGTCAATGAGAGCGATCCCTTCAACGACGAGCCCGCAGTCACATTCGGTGCGCGCGAGACTTCGCCTTACATCAACCGCCTGCGCATGATGTGGGCGGCGATGCGCGAACCGGTTATCAAAAACTTCCCCGCTCCACCAGGCCTGTCCAAAGACGTGGCGTCATATCTGAAGCGCGTCGATGATCTCTACACCAGCGATGCTTACCACTCTCTATCAATAGAGGGATATCGCGTCAGCGCCGAGTTGATCGAACGCGTGCGCAGTGGCAACTGGAACCCAGACGCCGATAAGAAGGACCGCGACAATCGCGACACGCTCGCGGCGCGTGGGTACTGGCAGGCATTCCAGGCGGTAAAGCAAAGTCTGGAATCGGTCTTGAAAAGAGAGAATCCCGGCGCGGTTGCCGACCGGGATCATGCGGCCTGGTATCGCGAGTTATTCGGACCGAGCATCACTGCCGGCATCCTCCAGCCCGCCGACCTTGCCGGATATCGAAACGGCCCAGTGTTCATTCGTCGCTCAATGCATGTCCCACCGAGCCGCGACGCTGTGCGTGAGCTGATGCCCTCTTTCTTCGAACTGTTGACCAACGAGACGCAACCGGCAGTGCGCGCGGTGTTGGGACATTTCGTGTTTGTCTACATCCATCCCTACATGGACGGCAACGGACGCATGGGGCGTTTCCTCATGAACACCATGATGGCGGCGGGAGGTTATCCCTGGACCATCATTCCCGTGGAGCGCCGCGACAACTACATGGCAGCGCTCGAAGCCGCCAGTGTCGGACAGGACATTGCACCGTTCGCCCGTTTTCTGGCCGGGCTCCTGCGCGCTTAGTTTGTTTTCCGTGGGCGCGCCGGACAAGGATCGCCGAACCACCAATCAGTTTCCGCGAACGTGATCTCTTTCCCGGGGCCCGCCGCAGTGCCGGGATGAGCGATCAGCAGGATGCGCGAGCCGCCGCGCGAGGGAATGAACGAGACGAAGATTCGGTAAGTACCGCCCGGTCCTTCGACTACACCCGATCCGGTCCATTCGGGCAACAGGCGAAAATGTCCCCCCACCGTGAATATCCACGGGTTGGTGACGGCAGCCACACCCATGGCGAGCGCTACGAGGAACACGGCTAGAAGAACCAACTGCCCCAGGCACCCAGGACAAACTTGGGGTGTTGCCATCATCACTCAGGGACTCGAGTTGGAGCCAGTCTCAGTTTCTGCCAATACGCCCAAGTTTGTCCCCCTATCTCATGGCGCCCGTTCTGAGGAGACTCGATGTTTGCATCTCCAACGGACAAAGGATCCAACACCATGACTCTGCAAACCCACTCCGTGGCTTCCGGGCCGATCGTGGCACAGCCGGTGCCGATTTCGAAGCGGCGCCCGCGGCTCATGCCGCGCCGCCCATCCCGCGTAATCAGGGCAAGTCGCCCGGGAATCTGCAACTGGCCCCAATCAGAGCGGCCCCGTGAGAAGCTCCTCGAGCGGGGCCCGCAGGCCCTTTCGGACGGCGAGCTCCTCGCGCTGCTGGTAGGTTCCGGGACCAAGGGATGCTCCGCGGTCGACATCGCTCGCTCCCTGATCGAGGAATTCGGCTCCTTGCGAGATCTCGTGACCGCCGACCAGCAGCGAATGGAGGAGCGACGGGGCATTGGGCCAGCCCGATATGCCATGTTCAAGGCCGCGCTGGAGATCTCACGCCGCGTAATGGCCGAGTCCCTCCGGGACACCGCAATCCTCGCCACGCCCGAGGACACACGCCAGTTTCTGCTGACGCAGCTGCGCGATCGCCCCCACGAGGTCTTTTGCTGCATTTTCCTCGACAATCGCCACCGAATGTTGGGATTTGAAGAAATTTTCCGCGGTACCATCGATGGCGCCAATGTCTATTCGCGGGAGATCGTCCGTCAGGCGCTCCTCTATAACGCCGTATCGATTCTGGTCGCCCACAACCATCCATCCGGCTCGGCACAGCCCAGCGCGGCAGATGAGCGGGTCACACGGCGCCTGCGGGAGGCTCTGTCGCTCATTGAAGTACGGCTCCTGGACCACTTCGTCGTGGGCGAAGGGACGTGCTATTCCTTTTCCGAACATGGCCTGCTGTAGGGGAGAACTTGTCCCGGGAATCCGAGGCTGGTATAAAGCCCGACTCCGTGCGGCCACCGCCTCGCCCGCAGCGAAAGCGATAGGCCGCCCCGTTGACTCCAAGTCACTGAATTTTCGAGGTTGTTCGTATGTCCCGCGTCTGCGAGATCACCGGCAAGCGCCCAGCAGTGGGTAATCGCGTCTCTCACGCGAACAATAAGAGGAAGCGCCGCTTCCTGCCCAACCTGCACACACAACGTTTCTGGGTCGAGACCGAGAAGCGCTGGGTGTCACTGCGCATTTCGGCCGCCGGTCTGCGTACGATCGAGAAGAAGGGCATCGATTCCGTGCTCGCTGATTTTCGCGCCAAGGGCGTGAAGCTGTAACGCCAGGAGAACCGCACCATGCGCGAGAAAGTAAAGCTGCTCTCCACCGCCGACACCGGCCACTTCTACGTGACCACCAAGAACAAGCGCCTCCATCCGGACAAGATGGAAGTGAAGAAGTACGACCCCGTGGCCCGCAAGCACGTGGCGTACAAGGAAACCAAGATCAAGTAATTTCGGTCTTCCTGCCCATCTAAAAAGCCCGGCACAGCCCGGGCTTTTTTATTTCCGCATTCGGCCCAACAATCCCACCCATGCCCGAGCTACCCGAAGTCGAGACCACCCGCCGTGGAGTCGAGCCGCACGTCGTGGGTCGCCGGATCGTGGAGATGCGCCTCTACGAGAAGCGCCTGCGTTGGAAAGTGCAGGAAGACCTGCCCGACCTGGTCGCGGGACAGGTCATCCGGCATGCGAAACGACGGGCGAAGTACCTGCTCCTCGAGCTCGAGTCCGGCACGCTGATGTTGCATCTGGGCATGTCAGGAAGCCTGCGCGTGTTGCCCGCGGATGTACCGCTCCTGCCGCACGATCACTTCGACATCATTCTGTCCTCCGGCAACACCCTGCGATTCAACGATCCGCGCCGCTTCGGCAGCCTGCACTACATCAGCGGAGATCCTGAGCAGCATCCGTTGTTGGCCAAGCTCGCTCCAGAGCCTTTGGAGGCAGCTTTCAACGCTGACTACCTGTGGCGTGTGACCCGCCGCCGCAAGGTTGCGATCAAACAGTTGCTGATGAACAGCCAACTGGTGGTGGGTGTCGGCAACATCTATGCGAACGAAGCCCTCTTCAAGGCCCAGGTGCGCCCCAAAAGACAGGCGCGCAACCTCACCCGCGAAGAGATCACCCGCCTCGTCAAGGCGATCAAATCCGTGCTGTCGCTGGCCATCAAGGTAGGCGGCACGACGCTTCGCGACTACGTCGGAGTGGATGGCCAGCCGGGATATTTCCGTCAGAAACTGTTTGTCTACGAACGCAACAAACAACCGTGCCGCACCTGTGAAACCCCTGTCCGCCAGCTCACGCAGGGACAGCGTTCCACCTACTATTGTCCGACCTGTCAGAAGTAACGCGGATCAGGACAGGAGGCTGGTGGCCCGCTCGTAGGTGATGCTGAGCATCATCTGTCCGGCTTGCGCTCGGTTTTCGCCGGGGCGGTCGCCCCCTTCGAGGTTGTAGCAAACGGTGAGCCGATCCCCGCTCAGCTCGAAGATTGCCAGCATGCTGCGGCCCGCGTTCGGCCCGTCACGGCCCACGATATCAATCGTCCACGGGCGGGCGCTGTCATTCACCAGGTACTCACCCCGGTCGACCACCTGGTTGCTGCGATCGACAATGTTGTAGTCGTGTCCGTCGAGAATGAGGTATTTGACCCGCAGCTCCGCAACAATCAACTCCTTGCCGGAGACGCTGGCCGCCACGGGCGCCCAGGTCCCTTCGAGGCTCGCCGGATGTTCGCTTTTCATCGCCCTTCAAACGCGCCGCTGTTTTTTGAGTTCCGCTTCCACGATCGGATGCACAAACTCCGCCACGTTGCCCCCGAGCACGGCAATCTCCCGGACCAGGGTGGAGGAGATGAACGTGAACTGCTCCTGCGGGGTGAGAAACACAGTCTCGATCTCACGGTCCAGGTGGCGGCTCATGTTGGCAAGCTGGAACTCGAACTCGAAGTCGGACACGGCGCGCAGGCCGCGCACCACCACCGACAGATTGTTCTCGCGCGCAAACACCACCGTGAGGCCCGAATAACCCACCACTTCGACATTGGGAAGGTCGTGCAACACCCGGCGGGCCAGGTCGACACGGGCTTCCAGGGGAAACATGGGCGCCTTGTTCGGATTGGCGGCAATCGCGACCACAACCCGGTCGAAAATGCTCGCCGCCCGGCGAACCAGGTCGTGATGGCCGTTCGTTATCGGATCGAACGTGCCTGGATACATCGCGTTGCGTTTCATTCGGGCGGTATCTCCCCTTGATCTATGGCGCCCCCACCGCGCACGTTCGGCCTCATTCCAGCCCGCGTGCCAACAAATGATACCCCACGGCCCCGGCCTGCTTTGTTCTCGTTACCTGCCATTCAGGGGGCAGCGCGGGGAGTCCGGTGTCGGCGTCCGTTTCTACATAAATCAGCGCACGTGCACTGAGCCAGTGCTGATCCTCCAGCAGGGCCGCAACCTGCGGCAGCAGCCCGGAGGCAAACGGCGGATCCAGGAACACAATCTCGAACGGTTGTGCAGGGCCGCCCAGAAAGCGCACGGCGTCCAGGTGCTCCACCTGCCCACCGACCGCTCCCCACTCCGTCAGCCGGGCGCGCAACTCCCGCACGGCGACACCATCACGCTCAACAAATGTCACCTGTGCCGCCCCGCGTGACAACGCCTCGAGCCCCAACGCTCCACTGCCCGCAAACAGGTCCAGACACCGTGCTCCCACCACGCGCGGACCCAACCAGTTGAACAGTGTCTCCCGGACGCGATCCGGTGTCGGACGGATCTCTTCCTGAGGTGGAAACCGTAACCGTCGCCCCCGCCAAATACCCCCGATGATTCTCAGAACGCGGGACTGAGCCGCACGATTCGTTACAGTTTTTTTCACATCCATTCCGGCGGAGCAGCGGCTTGCCACCCTTCTCCAGCCCAGCGTACCCTAGGTTTCGACAAGAGGGAGGTTATGGACAGAGGATTGAGGGCTGCCAGCCTGGCAGCGGCGCTGGTCCTCAGCGCCTGCTCAGGCGGTAATGGAGCGATCGGTCAGGCCGACGCCACCAGCGGAACCGGCGCCCCGACGGTCCATGCCATTCAGACCCGTTCCTCGACGGCCGCCTTGTTTCAACCGCAGCAAGGCATCCTCCCGTACCCCACCGATCTGTACTTCGCCGGCTCTACCGATGGCACGCTGAACGTTCCGAACCAGCCGGCCCTCAACACACTGGATGGCTTCTCGACGACCGCGGTGCTCCGGGCTCGGTTTGGCGGAGATCTGAACCCCGCCTCCCTCACTGCGCAATCTGTCCTCGTCCTGCAGGTCACGATCGACAACGCGACAAAAGCCACGACGGGCATCGTCCAACCGCTGGTATTCGGAATCGACTACACCGTCGGGCTCGGTGCGGAATCCGGCGTGGGCAACACCATCCTGGAAATCAAGCCAACTCACCCCCTGGTAGCCAGCGCCGGCTACCTGGTTTTCCTGACGAAGGCGATAACAGACACCGCAGGTCACCCAACTACGGCGGACCGGGCCTACGCCAGCATCCAGGCGGCGTTACCGACCTGCGCGGCCATTTCCGACACCTCGCTGCACGACATCTGTCAGTCGACGGGTGCTCACCTGCAGATCGCCCAGTCCATCGGGCTCAATCCGGCCGATGTCGTGTTGTCATTCAGTTTCTCAACTCAGTCCATAGGCGACTCGCTGAATGCCATCGAGCAAACCGCCGCCGCCCAACCGATCAAACTCCACAGCACGGGCCTGACGACCGCCCAGGCCAATCCGCGCCTGTCAGGCCACGCCAACATCTACGTGGGCACATTGAGCCTGCCGTACTATCTGAGCCGCACGGAACCGCTGACAGGCTACTGGCAGGGCAATCCGTCACCGTTGGACCCGTACAGCCGTTACTTGACCCGATTCAACCCGGCGCCGGTGCCGACGGAGACCTTGCAGGTGCCGATCCTGGTTACCGTTCCCAACGCCAATTCCGTGCCGCAGGGAATCAAACCCGCGGGCGGCTGGCCGGTGTTGATTTTCGAGCACGGCATCGCGCGCAATCGAACGGACATGCTGGCCGTGGCGGATTCGTTTGCGGACAGCGGCTTCATGGTGGTGGCCATCGATCTGCCGCTGCACGGCCTGACGGATCCAACTTCTGCGTTGTATGCCTCCGCCGCCAATCCGCTGTATTCCGGCCTGTCGTTGCCCACGGCCGGCTCCATCGAGCGGACATTCGATCTCGATGTGTTGAACAACACAACCGGCGCCGCCGGGCCGGACGGTCAAATTGACTCTTCAGGTGCCAGCTTCATCAATCTCGGCAGCCTGCCGACCACGCGCGACAACTTTCGGCAAGGCGCGGCGGACCTGATCACCTTGACCCGGTCTCTGCCCAACCTGAGTCTCACCAACGGACCTGACGCGGATGTTGACCTGAGCCGGATTCACTTCCTGGGCCACTCCTTGGGAGCGATGGTCGGCGGCGTTTACCTGGGAGTCGCTTCGAAGGCGGAGGTGGGTACTGCGACGCTGGCAATGCCGGGAGGAGGACTGGCAAATCTTCTTCGCGATTCGCCTACGCTGGGCCCACGAATCATTGCGGGCATTTCCGCACAGCAAGGCACAACTGCATTTGAGCAACGCATGCGCGATTTGCAGACGGTGCTGGATTCGGGGGACCCGGTGAACTACATCGCCGCTGCCGCCAGCCAGCATCCCATTCATCTTCTGCAGATCGTGGGCAGCCCATTGAGCCCGCCCGACCAGGTGGTGCCGAACTCGGCCACGCAGCGCCTGATCGACGCCGCGACGCTCTCGCGGATCAGGGCGCCGTCGACACCCGGGCCGGTGGCGAATCCGAGCGGCTTCCGTTCATACGTGAATTTTATCGTCGGTGACCACGGGTCCATCATCGACCCCACAGCCAGCTTGGCGGTCACCACGGAGATGCAGGCGGAAGCCATCACGTTCGCCGGTGCGCCGGTACCGCCGATTCCGCAGCTCTCGTTTGCGGGCTTTACGGCTGCGCCGCCCGGCACCGCGGTGCTCGTTCTCAACCCGCCGGTGATTCAGCCGTAGACGTTCATGCCAGCCTCGCAGCCTGCACAGGCCCGTTACAATAGGGCCCATGTTCTTCAGAAGAAAACCGACCGAGCCGGCCCAAGAGCCTGCCCGTCCCGCTAACCCCCCGAAACCCGAAGAGAAACAGGGCTTCTTCAGCCGCCTGCGCGCCAAGCTGAATCGCGGGAACTCCTGGCTCACCTACGATCTGGCCGACCTGTTCCGCGGTCGCAAGATCGATGCAGAGATCCTCGAGGAGCTGGAAAGCCGTCTGCTGTTGGCCGACGTCGGCGTCGAAGCGACGGAGTCCATCCTGTCGAATCTGCAGAAGCGCGTTGCCCGAAACGAGCTTCAGGACGTTGCCGCCCTGATCACGGCTCTACGAGCCGCGATCGTCGAAATACTCGCGCCTTGCGCGCAGCCGCTTGTAGTCGACGAGTCACGCAGTCCATACGTGATCCTCGTGGTCGGCGTGAACGGGTCAGGCAAGACGACCACCATTGGAAAGCTCGCGCGCCGGCTCACTGACGCGAACTACAGCGTGATGCTCGCAGCCGGCGATACCTTCCGCGCCGCCGCGATTGAACAGCTGAACGTATGGGCTGAACGCACCGGATCTGAATTCGCCTCCCAACAAGCGGGCGCCGACCCGGGCGCCGTCGTGTTCGACGCAATTCAGTCCGCGAAGTCCCGTCGCACAGACATTCTTTTGGCGGACACTGCCGGGCGCCTGCACAGCCAGTCGCACCTCATGGAAGAGCTGAAGAAGGTAAAGCGGGTCATTCAGCGTGTGGACCCGACGGCTCCCCATGAGGTATTG
>Ga0268266_10006492_pt1 | contig 10705 bp, 12 predicted proteins | sample KBSS13metaG_FD_190356 | JGI IMG/M metagenome (GOLD analysis project Ga0268266, IMG submission 190356) | Switchgrass rhizosphere microbial communities from Kellogg Biological Station, Michigan, USA - KBS S1-3 metaG (SPAdes) (version 2) | ecosystem: Host-associated > Plants > Roots > Rhizosphere... | reverse complement strand
CAGGCGACCATCTCATTGCCTATCTCAACGCCTTTTTCGCTCGACGGGCGGACCTCAACCGGCATCTCGCCGCATTGTTCGTGACCCATACGCATGTCGATCATAACCGGGCGCTGAGGCGGGTCGCCGAAGCCTTTTCGATTGACGGCTATGTCGACAACGGGCTCCTCAACGGCTCCGGCTCCCCGGGCGCCAAATGGATGGCGAACCACGTCTCAGCGCAGGTCCCTCCGATCCCAAGGGTCCAGGTAACCAACCAGGCGATCGATGCAGCGGGCCCGAACGGGCTCGCTGGACCGGTGGTCGATCCCGTCAACTGCCCACGGGTCGACCCCGATATCCGGGTCCTTGCGGGGAGCCACAAGGACGATCTCGAAAATCCGGACGATCCCGAGCATTTGGGCTGGCCCGACGGCGACCTCGAAAATGGCAACAACCACAGCCTCGTCATTCGGGTGGCCTACGGCAAGGCAAGCTTCCTGTTCACCGGCGACCTTGAAGAACCGGCAATCGAGACCCTGGTCGCCAAATATCAGGCGAGCAATCTGCTCAACGTCGATGTGTGGGAAGTCGGCCATCACGGCTCGCAGAACGGCACTACTGCCAGCCTGCTTGCCGCAATGAGCCCCGAAATCGCGGTCATTTCGATGGGCGACGGCGCAATCCACGCACCATGGAGCGCTTATGCCTACGGCCATCCCCGGCGAAGCGCGGTGACAATGATTGCCCAGGCCGTAAGCCGCGTCCGTCCGGCAACCGAGGTGCTGGTCGCCGACAAGGTGAAGCATTTTTCGCCCTTCAACCTCACCAAGGCGGTTTATGCCACAGGCTGGAACGGCGACATCGACATCATTGCCTCACCGGACGGGACCATGAGGATCAAGACCGAGCATTAGGACCTTGGAGCGTCCGGGCCGAAGCGGGCGCCTGGCGGGGCAGGAGCATCGATTTGCGGATTGCCGCCCGGGCCGGCCGGGCGCATTCTTGGCTTCGTGACATTCTTCAGGCTCGCGGTCGCTTCTCTCGTCGCAATTCCAGCGACGGCCATGGCGGCCGACCTTCCACAAGGCATCGCCCGCCAGCTCCCGCCCGGATATCGGGCGATCGCATCGGTCAGCGCTGCTCCCGCCGCGTCGCGCCGCTTCCAATTCGTCGCGCTCGAAGCCCGAAAGGGCAGTGCACGGCTCGCGACCGGGCCTTCTGGACCGAGGCCCTTGCTCATCTTCGAAAAGCTGAAGTCCGGGCGCTACGTCCTAAGGGCCCGTAACGACGGTGTGATCTTCCGTTCGGACGAGGGTGGAGCAGGCGGCTGCGACCCGTTCGAAAGCCACGGGATCGCGGTTAGAGGTCGCTATATAACCGTCGAGCATGACGTCGCGTGCGGAGCTCATTGGACCGATTATGTGACCTTCCGCTTCGACCTACGATCAGGCGATTATGTGTTCGACAATCTCAGGTTCCAATCCTGGTCGATGAGCAACGACCCGAAAGCCGAAGCCCTTGTCCCCGAGCCCGTACGCATCGTCCGTGCCAGGGGCCGGCCGGTCCCCTTCGCCAAGTGGAAGCGGCCGTAAGGCAAGATGCTGGCGCTTGCCTCAACGCGCTGCACCCGTCCAGCCTCGAGCAGCGACTGCTTCTGCGCTGACCGGCTTTGCCCGGCGCTTTCACTTCTGGGCATGCAGGACAACAAAAATGGGGCCCGAGGGATTGTACCGGAGGCCCGGGGCGGCCGCGTTAGGCGCCGGGCCGGGGCCAGTTCGTTGCGCAAGCGGCAGGCCTTCCCCGAGCCGGTCGAGATAGGCCTCAGTCTCGGCCGGCAATGGGCGGCCGCCGCGAAGCGCGGCAGCAAAGCGCGCCGGCCCGGCATTGTAAGCCGCAAACAGGCCCGGATAACCGAACCGGTCGTACATCGAGCGGAGGTAGAAGCTTCCCGCGAGGATATTGTCACGCGGCTGGTAAGGGTCGGAACCAAGGCCGAGGATGCCCCTTATTTCGCGCCAGGTCGCGGGCATCACCTGCATCAGGCCCATTGCGCCCTTGGGGCTGACGACCGGCCGGCCGCCGGGCGCCGCGAGCCCGCCGCTTTCCACCTCCATCACTCGCCGGATCCACACTGCCGGCAGGCCGAACCGGGCCGAGGCTTCGGCGATTTCGGCCGACCAGCGCTCCACTGCGGCGGGCGGCGCAACAGCAAGCGCGAGCGCTGCAGCGAACGCGCTCAGCGCCGCCACAAGAGGATCGCCTTGCCGATTATCTCCCTCCGCCGAGTCACTCCGAAATAGCGCCCATCGAACGCTTCCGCCGACGGCGCCAGAAGGAACAACTCGCCGGGGCCCAGCGTCCGGCAGCCAGCCCACCATGGCAGGGGGCGCCCGGCCAGATCCCGGACCCGGCGCACGGCAACTTGCCGGCCGCCGACAAGGATTCTCGCACCGATCGCACAGACGCGCTCGCCGGGGACCGCCGCGACGTTCTTCACCAGCGGGACGCCGGCCGGAAGGTACTGGCGCCTGGCCGCAAGCGAACGCGCCGCGGGCGGCGGCCAAGCGACGACCATGTCGCCGGCGCGGCCCTCGCTCGTGCCAATGACTGCGTAAAGGCCGAGCGGGCTGCTCGGGCTTGCGTTCCAGACCAGGCCAAGCGGCGGCGGTGCAAGGACGCTCGCTGCAAGGGCAATGATCGCCGCTCCGCCAAGCAAGGCTCCAGGGTCAGCGGCGCGCCGCGCCGGACTCGGCGGACCAGCGGTCGATGTCGTCGATATGGTAGCGGACGAAGCGGCTGTGCCGGCGGAACGGCGGGCCCGAGCCGTCGCTCCGCATCTGTTGGAGCTTGCGCGCGCTGAGGCCGAGATAGAAAGCCGCCTGCTCCGTCGACAGGAACGGACTCCCCCTTTTCGCAACCGAAGCCCGCGCAACATCATCGTCCATCGCTCCATCCCCTTCGCGCCAAGCCAGGCGCGGCCTCGTTCCTTGCAGGACTGGCAAGCGCCGCCGAGGCTCGATTTTGGCAAGGGTCCAAATTCGATCCGGGGGCCGGCCCGGCCCGGAGCCAGGCGAGGGCGTGGTGGTGCGCGAAACAGGCAGGCAATGTCACCGAAGCAGGTCGCGATAGCCGCCAGCGGCCATGCGGCGTGCGGCGCGGACCAGCCGCTGGGCTGCCGAGCGAAGGCTTGGGTCGGTCGTCCGCCAGCGTGGCGCGCCCGCGGCGGCGCCGATCAGATACCGCGCAATGTCGCGCTGCGAAGCGCCGGCCTGGAGGGCGTCGAATGCGCGCAGCTCGAGGATCCAGCGGCGCGCGCGCCGCTCTTGCGGATGAAGGGAAGCAGCAAAATCGGAATGAACGCCAAGCGCAACGAAGCGACGGAGGGTCAGCAACGGCGGCGCCGCCGAGGCAAGGCCGGCAATGTCATAGGCGAGCGCGACCGGCCCGCTGGCGAACGTCCCGGCCGGTGCATCAAGCCGGACCGACCGGTAGCCATCGCTCAGCAGCAGATGGTCGGCGCCATTGCAGGTTACGAGCCGGGCCAGCCGCGACACGGCGCCGGGATTGAACAGGTCGCCCGGAAGGCCGGCTTTTGTCCGGCGGCAAGAGAGCACGTAGGGATGCGACGAGCGGCACCATAAGGGCCGGGCGAGCGGTGCCGCGAGCCCGGCCGGCTCGAACGTCACCAGCCCGAAACGGCAAGGGCCGGTAGTGCTTGAGCGCCCAGCGAGCGCGCCAAGCGCGGCCGCCGCGGCCCGGCGATAGCAAGGATCGCGCCGAAGCCACTCCCACGCGAACGCCGGCCGGCCGGCCTCGGCCAGCCCGGCATAAGCGCCGTCATCGCGCCAATCGGGCTCGAATCCTCTTCCTTGCCGCACGCGCTAGGAAGAGCGCGCTCGGCTTGCTCCTCCCATTCACCCGTTCGGGGGAATTGCCTCATCGAAGGTCACCCAGGAATCGCGCAAAGCATGGACCGCAAGCTGGGTCCTGGTGAGGAGATCGTAAGCAGCCCGGGCGCGCTTCACATATTGGCGCGCCGTCTCCGTGCTGAGGCCGAGGATCTGGGCAATTTCCCAATCGCTCTTGCCCATTGCAACGAGCCGGACGCACTGGCGCTCGCGGCGGCTGAGGTACGGCCGGGGGCGGGCCGGCGAAGCCGGCCGCAAGCGCCGAGCGGCGGCCAGCGCATGCGCTCCGACAAGCTCCGCGGTTGCAAGGCCAAGCTCGGGCAAGGCGGCACCATCCGCGACGGCGAACGAGCAGGACGCGCCCGGCTCGCCCGGGACATGGGCCGGGACAGTGAAGCCGGGCCCGACCCCATGGCACCGGCTCCGCTCGAGGATCTGCAAGTGGCGATGATTGAGCGCGCACCAGGCATCGAGTTCGCTCCAGGCAAAGCCGCGGCTCGCCCGGCGGCTGGCGAGATGGACCGGATCGTCTGCGGCAAAGCCCCGGGCAAGGATCTCGGCAACCCACGAAGGGGGATAATTGTCGATCCGCAGCAGGCTTCCGGCGCCGGCAGGACCGGCCGGCGGCACATATTGCGGATCGAGGCTCGAATGTTCGAGGAGGGCAAAATAGTCATAGCCAAGGTCGCGGGCGGCGTGCTCGAGCAGCGTCGCAAGCGCCGCAAGGTCGGGGCAGGCCGCCGCCGCTTCGGCGAAGCGGTCGCTTAGCCGGCGCACCGCCGCTTCCGGTCACTAGTCGAACGAGGCTGCTTCGTCGGCAAGCCATGCCCTTTTGTCGTTGACGAGCGCCGATCAAATTCTGGCCAAATATATTACTAACATGTGAATATATTTGAACCCGGAAGGGGCGCTTGTTACGTGCGCTCTGCTCAAGCCGCGCCCGGCTCGTTTCCGGATTGAGAATCGGAACAGACAGCCCGGGCGCTTCGCGAGAAAGGGCGCTTCGGGACCAGGGTGACTTGGAATCACAGTCCCGCGGCAAAGGCCGCTGCGGGGGGATGTTCGATCGGGTCGAAGGTTTCGTCAGGGACGTTCGCGGGCTTGAGTGCGAGGAAGAGCTCGCCGAAGCATTGGCCGAGATCAGCAAGGATCTCGGGTTTCGCTATTTCGCACTGACTCACCATGTCGATATCCGCCGAAGCACGGCGGGTATCCGAATCCACAATTATCCCGCGGGCTGGGCCGAATGGTTCGACGGGCAGGCGCTCGGCGCCACCGACCCAGTCCATCGGGCAAGCAACCTCACCAGCGTCGCCTTCGCCTGGTCGTCGCTGCCCGACCTCATTGCACTCACCCGCCAGGACCGGCGCGTGCTCGACCTCGCATACCAGCAGGGAATCGGCGAAGGGATCACCGTTCCCGCCCATGTCCCGGGGGAAGCCCATGGCTCCTGTTCCTTCGCCCGGTCTCCGGGCGAGAATCTCGACGCCGACCAGCTCCCCTTCGTCCAGTTGATCGGAGCGTTCGCATTCGAGGCCGCGCGCCGGATGAGGCGGACGCGGCTGGCGCCGGCGCCGGTTGAGCTCACCGACCGCCAGCGCGACTGCGTCATCTGGGCAGCGCGGGGCAAATCGGACTGGGAGATCGGGCGCATCCTTGGAATCAGCCAGGAAACGGTGATCGAGCATATGAAGCATGCCCGCGAACGTTATGGAGTCGGCAAGCGCACGCTTCTTGCAGTCCATGCGTTGTTCGACGGAACCATCGGCTTTTGGGACGTCCTTAGCCGCTGACCCCCATTCTCCTGGCCAATACCGGCGGAAAGGTTCTGCGGAACATGCCGCATCAACCCTTCGACCGAAGCGGCAGCGCTCTCCTCGATGTCGCGGCGCGAGATCGTCAGCACGCTCGACGCCGGCCGGGCGGAACGGACATTGGTCCCGGTAACGACAATGTCCGCCTGGCCGCCATCGTCAGCCGGCGGGCCGCGCTCCACCACCAAGGCGTCGCCGACCCGGCGGACAATGAGCCCGGTTCCGGCAAGCAGCCGCGCGACGGCTTCGTCGGCCGTCAGCCGGCCGGCCAGCGCCGGAGCAGTCCGCGCTTCCACCAGCTCGCCGGGCGCGATGAGATTGCGCCCGCTCTGCGCCGCGACAGCTGCCAGGGCCTTCGACAAGCCCTGCTCCGGCAAATTGAAGTCGAACCTTTGTTGCCCTTGCGCCATTGCAGCCGTGCTGTCCGCGACAGCCATGACCAGGGCCGCCCCTGGCACGATCATTCCCCGCATTCTTCCCTCTCCCGTCAGGGCCCCTGCCCTGATCGAAAGACGGATTGGGGATGCCGATACCCCCTAAAAAAATGAGGATGATTTGAATCCTTGCCGGGATTCATTGGGAGGCGATGCCGAAGGAATTTGTTCGAGAGTGGATTCGAGTGAAGGCCGATCGCGCATAGACCGCTGACCTCCACGAAAAAGCTCCACTGCTATCAGCATGCGCAAGTCCGAGCCGGAACGCGGCCCATCAGGATTTCAGTGCCGCCGGCGTCGATTGTCGCCAGCCTCAGAATCCCTGAACGCCTTCAGCTCGGCGATTTGGCCGGCGACGAGGTCGCTCGGGACCTGAAAACCGTCGAACCGCTCATATAGCGGTGCGATCGCAATTCTGACCACGTCGCTGAGGTTGCGCTCAATGTCGTCGACTGTCGGGTTTGCCTCGAGATCCACGCTGTCGGTCCGCGCATGAGCGGCCTCGCCGAGGCTGAGGAAACCCGTCAGCAGCGGCTTTGCCCAGGCGAACAGCCGCCGGCCGGCGAGCCCGGTGTAGCGGGCCGAGAAGCGCATCCGATCGCCTTTCGAAGACCCCAGTTCGCCAGCAAGCCAGGCGGCGTGGAGCAATACCTCCGCGGTGCGCCAGATCGGAAGCGTGACGTCGAAGACGGTCCCGGGCTGCAAATCGGGTCCGTCTTCCTGATAGCCGCGCTTGATATAGGCTTTGCCGCCGCGACCGACTTGCCAGAAATCCTGATGGGCGGCGTCCGAGAAGACCCGCTCGGCATCTGGCCGGCCAAGCCAGCATTCAACCAGCCCTTCGCGAATGACCGGCCGGAGCGCGGCGCGCGAAGATACCCAGAACGGCGGCCAGCCTGACGTTGCGGGAGCGTTGGCAAGGATATCGCGAAGATCGCTTAGGGTCGGGTGAACCGAAACACCGCCAAGCGCATAGGCCTGTTCGCTACTGCCGAATGGCTGCCGGGACGGGTGCGGCTCGGGTAAGCCGTCAACGAGCTCGTTCCAGCGCCGCCGACCGGCGTGGACAAAAGCTTGCAGGCTATCGCTCTCGCCGGGATGCAGGAATAGTCCGACTGCATCGAGGATCGCGACAACGCGGTCGAAGCGCAAGTTGGTGTCGCCTTTCTCGAACGAGTTCACGGTCGGAACGCTCACGCCGGCGAGGCCGGCGAGATCGCGCTGCGACAGGCCCTCGTCCTTGCGCCGGCGTATTGCTTCGTCGACGACCGCGCGCCAATCGATCGCTTCGATGCTCATCAAAGGATCCTTCCAAGATTGTTGGTGATGGTCTCCGACCAGCCTGCGCGGAAGTCATCCGGCTGGACATTGCGTCCGATTTCGAGGGCTTTGGCATTTCGGAAGCGATCGCGAAGGCGATCGAGGATTTGCCCCACGGCGGCCTTGGGGAGCCCCAGATTATCCCCGAGCTTCTCAACGAGCGGCCGATCGATCGCTTCAAATTCGCGCTTGCGACCATCGATCGCGAGCGCCGAGGAGCGGTCGTAAGTGGGATAGACGATGGTATTGAGGAGGTCATAGGCGGGACTCAAACGCAGGCCTTCTGGACGTTCGAGCAGCGAGAAATTCTTGAGGTGCGCATCGGCATTGCCGAGGACGAGATTGAAAGCGACCAGCGCAAAATAGCGCCCGAGATCGATCCGCGCGCGCGCCGAGAACCGTATGACCGCTTCCGCGGCTTCTTCGTAGGACGAATCATATTTGCCGTCGAACTCGCGGCCGCGCGGCTTTTCCAGAATCTGTGCAAAGTCCTCGAGGCGCTGCGCGTCCCCGTTCTCACGGTCGAAACGCTCGACGAGGAGCGCAATTCCCTCAAAGCCGGCGAGCTGCGCGACGGCCGCCTTGGTAATCTCATCGGTCCCAAGGACCTGCCGGCCAAGCTCGAGGGACAGGCGCTCGTTTTGGACGAGCGTCGGTAAATCGTCGCGATTGAACTTGGCGATGTGGGTGGCCGGATCCTCAAGGCGGGCTGCGGGGTGAAAGCCGGTTTCGTCTTGATAGGCGAGAAGCTTCTTCTGCACGCCCGACAGCGTCCGGCCAGGGACCGCCGCCGCCTCGTCCAGGGTGTGGGGGTCGGCATCCGTGTGCGGGATTTCGCCGTCGGCGGGACGAATACCAACCGCGCCGATGCAGTCGGCCCCGAACTTGAGCAACAAGCCGAAATCGTCCTGGTTTGCGGTTCCCCCAGCGCGAGCCTGGAGGCCCCGCAACCAGCCTTCGGGGCCGAGATGCTCGAAAAAGGGATGGAGCCCGCCGCGCCAATAATGGTCCTGGACTTCGGCCGGAAGCGCGCAGGCGATATCGCTCGTCCAGCCGTCCTTATACACAAACAGCGTATCGCGGTCGGACTCAATCAGCTGGCCGGCGGGGGCGCCCTTGAAGGTGACGATGGCGGCACGATTCAGGATGACGTCTCCATTTCAATCTTGCTTGGATGGAATATATAGTATCCTACATTTGTTAAAGCAAGATTGAACAAGCTCGTCATTTTGTCGTCAAAACCAGAAAAGATTTGGTTTTGCCTTTCGGTTCCACCCGAAAACCAATCCTTTCACATTATTTGGGCTGTGTAGCGCCCGACACAAGGTAAGATTGACGATTCCTCTAGAACGGCACCAAAAGCTGCCGCCCGTCGGAGCTCCTCCGGCCCAGCAACGCGCCGCCGCGGGCCAGATCGAAAATCGCTGTCGATGGGACAGCATCACTGGACCATCCGCGCAACGCGCGTCAAAATCGGACCTTGCGAAGGTGCGTTGCGCCGGTTCCGCAATCTGCTAGGGTGACCCCGCCAAATCCACAATTCGCTAGCTCTTTAGGGGGGCTCATCGTGGATTCAGGGCGCGCGCTCAGCCTGCTCGACAACATGCTTTGGACGAGCCTCATCGTCGCCGGGCCCGTGCTTCTTGCAATCCTGGTCGTCGGGCTGGTCATCAGCATCTTCCAGGTCACCACGCAGCTTCAGGAAATGACCCTGAGCTACGTTCCAAAGATGCTGGTTGCCGCCGGGCTCCTGATCCTGCTCGGCCCGTGGATGATGGCGCGCCTGACGAATTTCGCCATCGGCCTTTATTCCGACATTCCGGCGATTGCGGGCTTTTGAGGCGATGAGCGGGATCGAGCATCTGCTGGTCGCGGTGCTGCTGGTCAGCCTGCGGATCGTTCCGACCCTCGCTTTCTCGCCGCCCTTCACCTTGATGCGCGTTCCCGCCCAGGTTCGCCTGATCCTCTGCCTCGGCCTGTCGGCATGGATGGTTTCAGGCCATCCGGCACAAACGACGGGCGTCGACCTCGACCGGATCGGCTATCTGTCGGCCGCGCTCAGCGAGCTCGCGATCGGAATTGCGCTCGCCTTGCCGCTGCAGCTGGCCTTCGCTGCCGTCCTCACCGTCGGCCGAAGCATCGACCTCCAGGCGGGCTATGCCTTCGCAATGGTCGCGGACCCGAGCTCGCGCACGCAGATGCCCCTTATCGGCATGATCCTCGCTTATGCCGCGGGCGCGGTGTTCTTTTCGACCGGCGGGCCGTCCGACCTGCTTGCCATCTGGTCCTTGTCGTTCGACCACGTCCCACTTGGTGCAGCGCTCGCCAGCGAGGCCTTGCCGACCATCGCCGCTTATGCCGGCACCGTGTTCGTCATGGCCTTCGGCGGCGGCGGCCTCATCCTGCTCGTCCTGTTCATGATCGATTCCGCAATTGCACTCATGTCGCGGACGTTGCCGCAAATGAACGTGCTGTTCCTGGGCTTCCAGGTGAAAGCGGTGGCGACGCTCGTCCTGCTGCCGGTCGCGCTTGCCGGATCCGCGGCCCTGTTCCTGCGGCTCCTCCGCTTCGCGCTCGACACAATGGTTGAGGTCGTCTGACCATGTCGGGCGAGGAACTGAACAAATCGGAGGAAGCCACTCCCTTCAAGCTCTCCAGGGCCCGGGAAAAGGGAACGCTGGCGCGCGGAACCGACCTTGGCTTCTTTTCGGCAATGGCGGCCTTCCTGCTCTTCCTCACCGTCGCCGGGACCTCGCTTGCACTGAGGCTGGTGGCGATCATGCGGACCGGCCTGTCGGACTTTTCAGGCCTCGATGACCCCCATGCAGCGATTCGCCTGATCGGCCAGGATGCAGCGATCGCAATGTCGATCCTGGTCCTCGTCGGGCTGACCCTCCTGGTCATCGTCATTCCCCTCGAGATCCTCCAGCTCAAGGGGCTGGTGTTCAGCGCACAACCGCTGAAGCCCGACTTCAGCCGACTCAACCCGGCCAAGGGCCTCAAGCGCTTATTCTCGCTGCGGATGCTGAAGGAGGCGCTGAAAAGCATCCTCAAGTTCCTGATTTACGGCGGGCTGACGGCCTTCGCCATCCATTATGCGGTCGCGAAATCGGGCTTCGAGGCGACCGGCGCGGCCCAACTATCCATGTTGCTGTGGCGCTCGGCACTGCGGCTGATTGCCCTGTTCGCCGCGTCCGCGCTGGTGCTTGCGGCGATCGACCAGATCATCGCCCGGCGCGAATTTGCA
>Ga0268266_10006491_pt1 | contig 10706 bp, 8 predicted proteins | sample KBSS13metaG_FD_190356 | JGI IMG/M metagenome (GOLD analysis project Ga0268266, IMG submission 190356) | Switchgrass rhizosphere microbial communities from Kellogg Biological Station, Michigan, USA - KBS S1-3 metaG (SPAdes) (version 2) | ecosystem: Host-associated > Plants > Roots > Rhizosphere >... | reverse complement strand
CGCCGAAGACAGCCTGCCCGACGTCATGCAGCGCGTCGGCCGCGGGCTGAAAGTGGACGCCTACGATCGCGACCTCCGCCGCAAGATCGCGACCGGGACGCTGCTGACGGTGGACAACCAGATCGATCAGACCACCGGCACGGTGAAGCTGAAGGCGGAGTTTCCCAACGCCAACATGGCGCTGTTCCCGAATCAACTCGTCAACGCGCGCCTGCGCCTCAACACCATCGAGCACGCGGTGATCATCCCGAGCGCCGCGATTCAGCGGAGCCCGCAGGCCACCTTCGTCTATGTAGTGGCCGCCGATCAGTCGGTGGCGATGAGAAATGTCGACGTCGAACGCACGGAGGGCGACGACACTGCCGTGAAGAGCGGCATTGCCGCCGGCGATCTGGTCGTGATCGACGGCGTGGACAAGCTGCAGCAGGGGACGCGCGTATCGGTGCAGAGCCCGCAGACTACGGCGGATGGCCAGAAGGCCCACACGCCATGAGCCTGTCCCGGCCGTTCATCATCCGGCCGATCGCCACGTCGCTGTTGATGGTCGGCCTGACGCTGGCCGGCCTTGTCGCCTATCGGCAGCTGCCGGTGTCGGCGCTGCCGCAGGTGGACTATCCGACGATCCAGGTCGTGACGTTCTATCCCGGCGCCAGCCCTGACGTGATGACCTCCGCCGTCACCGCGCCGCTCGAGCGCCAGTTCGGCCAGCTGCCGGGGCTGAACCAGATGACCTCGAACAGCGCCGAGGGTGCGTCGGTCATCACGCTGCAGTTCTTCCTCGATCTCAACATCGACGTGGCGGAGCAGGAGGTGCAGGCGGCGATCAACGCCGCCGGATCGTTCCTGCCGCCCAACCTGCCGAACCCGCCGATCTACAGCAAGACCAATCCCGCCGATGCTCCGATCCTGACGCTCGCGCTGTCGTCCGACAGCATGGCGCTCTCGAAAGTGGAGGATCTTGCCGACACCCGTCTCGCGCAGAAGATCTCGCAGCTGCCCGGCGTCGGACTGGTCAGCATCAGCGGAGGCCAGAAACCGGCGGTCCGCATTCAAGTCAATCCGACCGCGCTGTTCTCGTACGGGCTGACGCTCGAAGACGTGCGCGCCGCAGTCGCCGCTGCGAACGTCAACGAAGCCAAGGGCAACTTCGATGGCCCGCTGCGATCCTTCACCATCGGCGCCAACGATCAGTTGCTCGCCAGCCAGCAGTACGGACCACTCGTCATCGCCTACAAGAACGGCGCCCCGGTGCAGCTTTCCGACGTCGCGCGGGTGATTGACGACGCGGAGAACGTCCGCCAGGCGGCGTGGATGAACGACACCCCGGCGGTGATTCTGAACATCCAGCGGCAGCCGGGCGCGAACATCATCGCGGTGGTGGACCGGGTCAAGGCGTTGTTGCCGCAGCTGCGCGCGTCGCTGCCGCCGGCGGTCGCGATGCAGATCCTGACCGACCGCACGACGACAATTCGAGCGTCGGTCAAGGACGTCGAGTTCGAGCTGATGCTCACCATCGGACTCGTGGTGATGGTGATCTTCCTGTTCCTGCGCACGCTGGCGGCGACCATCATTCCCGGCATCGCCGTGCCGCTGTCGCTCGTGGGCACCTTCGGCGTGATGGCGCTGCTCGGCTACAGCCTCGACAACCTCTCGTTGATGGCGCTCACCATCTCCACAGGCTTCGTCGTGGACGACGCGATCGTGATGATCGAAAACATCATGCGCTACATCGAGGAGGGCGACGCTCCGCTCGAGGCGGCGCTGAAGGGATCGGCGCAGATCGGCTTCACCATCCTGTCGCTCACCGTGTCGCTGATCGCCGTGCTGATTCCGCTCCTCTTCATGGGTGACATCGTCGGCCGCCTCTTCCGCGAGTTTGCGGTCACACTGAGCGTGACGATCCTGGTCTCAGCGGTGGTCTCGCTGACGCTGACGCCGATGATGTGCGCCAAGCTGCTGCGCCACAAACGCGAAGAGGATCGGAACCGGCTGTATCACGCGTCCGAGCGAGCGTTCCAGTCGATCATCGCGTTCTACGGACGGACGCTGCAGTGGGTCCTGCGGCATCAGGTTGCGACCCTCGCGGTGGCGGCGGCGACGCTCGCATCGACGGTTCTGCTCTACGTCGTGATCCCGAAGGGCTTCTTCCCCGTCCAGGACACCGGCGTCATCATGGGCATCACCGAGGCGTCGCAGACGATCTCCTTCCCGGCGATGGCCGAGCGTCAGCGCGCGATCGCCCGCGTGGTCGGCGCCGATCCGGCGGTCGAAAGCCTGTCGTCGTTCATCGGGATCGACGGCACGAACACCACGATCAACAGCGGCCGAATCCAGATCAACCTGAAGCCGCTCGAAGAGCGCGGGATCTCTGCGGAAGACGTGATTCGGCGGCTGCAGCCACAACTGGCGAAGGTCGAAGGGATCACCGCCTTCATGCAGCCGGTCCAGGATCTGTCGGTCGAGGATCGCGTCAGCCGAACCGAGTTTCAGTACAGCCTGGAGGACGCGGACGCCGGAGAGCTCGCCGAGTGGGTGCCGCGGTTCCTCGCCCGCCTCCAGGCGCTGCCGATGCTGCGCGACGTGGCCAGCGATCAACAGCTGCAAGGCCTGCAGACGCGGCTCGACATCGATCGACCGACCGCCTCGCGCCTCGGCATCACGCCGCAGATGCTCGACGACACGCTGTACGACGCGTTCGGCCAGCGGCAGATCTCGACGATGTTCACCCAGCTGAATCAGTACCGCGTAGTGCTGGAGCTCGATCCGGCCTTTCAAGGCGACCCCGGCCGCCTGAAGGACGTCTTCGTGCGATCGGCCTCGGGCGGCCCGGTGCCGCTCAGCGCCTTCACCCATGTCGCGTCCACCAACACACCGCTGGCCATCAACCATCAAGGGCAATTCCCCGTCGTCACCGCGTCGTTCAATCTCGCGCCGGGCGCTTCTCTCGGCGACGCCGTCGACGCGATCGAACGGGTGAAGGCGGATCTGGGCATGCCGGCGAGCGTGCAGGCGAGCTTTCAGGGCACCGCCCAGGCGTTTCGGTCGTCGCTGGCGAACGAGCCGATCCTGATCCTCGCTGCGGTCGTGACCGTATATCTGGTGCTCGGCGTGCTGTACGAGAGCTACGTCCACCCGATCACGATTCTCTCGACGCTGCCGTCGGCCGGCGTTGGAGCGCTGCTGGCGCTCATGATCTGCCACGCCGACTTCAGCGTCATCGCACTGATTGGCGTCATTCTCCTCATAGGCATCGTCGAGAAGAACGCGATCATGATGATCGACTTCGCGCTCGAGGCGGAGCGCCAGGAGCATCGGCCGCCGCGCGACGCGATCTATCAGGCGGCGCTGCTTCGCTTCCGGCCGATTCTGATGACGACCATGGCGGCGCTCCTCGGCGGCGTGCCGCTGGCGCTGGGCACCGGCACCGGATCCGAGCTGCGCCGGCCGCTCGGCATCGCCATCGTTGGCGGGCTGATCTTCAGCCAGATGCTGACGCTGTACACCACACCGGTGATCTATCTCGCGTTCGATCGCCTGGCGCGCCGACTGGCACGACGGACGGTCGACGAGTCAGCGTCGGCTGTGGCTGCTGTTCCCCCGCACGTCTTCGAAGGATCCGAAGGCGCGTGAGCCTCTCGACCCCATTCATCGCGCGGCCAATCGGCACCACGCTGCTCACCGTTGCCGTTGGACTGGCTGGCGCCATCGGCTATCTCGTGCTCCCGGTGTCGCCGCTGCCGCAGGTGGATTTCCCGACCATCCAGGTCAGCGCATCCCTGCCCGGCGCCAGTCCCGACACGATGGCCTCGTCGGTGGCCACGCCGCTCGAGCGCCAGTTCGGACGGATCGCCGGCATTACGGAAATGACGTCGGCGAGTCAGCTGGGGTCCACGGCGATCACGTTGCAGTTCGACTTGAACCGGAACATCGACGCCGCCGGCCGCGACGTGCTCGCCGCGATCAATGCCGCACGGGGACAGCTGCCGCCGAACCTGCCGAGCAATCCTTCTTATCGAAAGGTGAACCCGGCCGACGCGCCGATTCTGCAGCTGGCAATGACTTCCGATGTGATCCGGGCGCCCCAGATGTACGACCTCGCCTCGTCCATCCTGCAGCAGAAAATCGCGCAGGTGTCGGGCGTCGGCCAGGTCTATGTCGGGGGCGGCGCTCTGCCGGCAGTGCGGATCGACGTCAACCCGACGGTGTTGAATGGCTACGGCCTCAGCCTCGAGGACGTCCGCTCCTTCCTGTCGACGGCCAACGTGAACGAGCCCAAGGGGTTCATCGTCGGTCCGCAGCGAACGTGGGCGCTCAACACCAGCGATCAACTGTTCAAGGCCGACCCGTACCGTTCGCTGGTACTGAGTTACCGCCAGGGCGGTGCGCTGAACCTCTCGGACGTCGCCACGATCTCCGATTCAGTCGAAGATGTCCGCAACGTCGGCTACTTCAACGGCAAGCCCGCCGTGCTCCTCATCATCTTCAGGCAGCCTGGCGCCAATATCATCAACACCGTCGATCAGATCAAGGCGCTGCTTCCTTCGCTGCGCGCGTCGATTCCTCCCAACGTCCTGCTGTCGGTCATCCAGGATCGCACGACGACCATCCGCGGCTCCGTGCACGACGTCGAGATGACCATGATGATCTCGGTGGCGCTGGTCATCATGGTCGTGTTCGTGTTCCTGCGCAGCGTCCGGTCCACGCTGATCCCGAGCATCTCGGTGCCGATCTCGCTCCTCGGGACGTGCGGCATCATGTACCTGCTCGGCTACAGCATCGACAACCTGTCGCTGATGGCGCTGACCATCGCCACCGGCTTCGTGGTCGACGATGCGATCGTCGTGATCGAAAACATCACGCGCCACCTGGAGGAGGGAGCGACGCCGATGCAGGCGGCGCTGGTAGGCGCAAAGGAAATCGGCTTTACCGTCGTCTCGATCAGCATCTCGCTCGTCGCGGTCTTCATCCCGATTCTGCTCATGGGCGGGATCGTCGGGCGTCTCTTTCGCGAGTTCGCGGTGACGCTGTCGGCGGCGATCTTCGTATCGATGCTCGTATCGCTGACGACGACGCCGATGATGTGCGCGCTGCTGCTCAAGTCTCATGACGAAGAGAAGCACGGCCGCCTCTATTTCGCCAGCGAGCGCGCATTCGACTGGGTGCTCGCCAGGTATGCCGCGGTGCTGCGCTGGGTGCTGGCGCACCAGCCGATTACGCTCGGCGCGGCGCTCGCCGCCATGCTGGCGACGGTGTATCTCTACGTCATCATCCCGAAAGGCTTTTTTCCGCAGCAGGACGTCGGGCGGATGAACGGTACGCTGATTGCCGATCAAGACACGTCGTTTCAGGCGATGCAGCGGCGGGTCGTGCAGTTCGCCGACGTCGTCCGGCAGGATCCCGCGGTGGACGGTGTCATCGCCTACGCCGGCGGCGGTGGCCTGGGCGGCGGCTCGGCGGTCAATACGGCTCGCGTCAACGTCAACCTGAAGGACCTCGACGAGCGGAGGCTGTCGGTCGATCAGGTGATGGCGCGCCTTCGCGGCAGGCTGGCGCGTCTGCCGGGAGCGACGCTGTACTTCCAGGCCGACCAGGACCTTCGCGTCGGCGGGCGCCGGTCGAGCGCGATGTATCAGTACACGTTGTCGGGCGACAGCAGTGAGTTGCTGAACGAGTGGGCGCCGCGCGCGTTCGACAAGCTGAAGACGCTGCCACAGCTCGTCGACGTCAACAGCGATCAGCAGACGCACGGGCTGCAGGCGTCGCTCGCGATCGACCGGCGAACGGCGTCCCGGCTCGGCATCTCCTCGCAGAACATCGACGACACCTTGTACGACGCGTTCGGCCAGCGGTTCGTCTCGACCATGTTCACGCCGCTGAACCAGTATCACGTCGTGCTCGAAGTCAGCCCGCAGTTCTGGCAGAACCCCGACGGCCTCACACACATCTTCGTGCGCGGCGCGAAGGGCGTCGAGGCGCCGTTGAGCGCCTTCACGCACTACGAGCCGGCGACGACGCCGCTGCAGGTCAACCATCAGGGGCAGTTTCCCGCAGTGACGATCTCCTTCAATCTGCCGGCCGGAGTCGCGCTCGGCGACGCGGTGACGGCGATTCAGTCCGCCGAGCGCGAGATCGGCATGCCGCAGGGGATCCGCGGCAGCTTCGCCGGAACGGCGCAGGCTTACCAGGACTCGCTCGCCAGCGAGCCGCTCTTGATCGCGGCTGCGCTCATCACGGTCTACATCGTCCTCGGCGTGCTGTACGAGAGCTACATCCATCCGATCACGATTCTCTCGACGCTGCCGTCCGCGGGAGTCGGCGCGCTCGTCGCGCTGATGCTGTTTCACACGGACCTGTCGGTCATCGCGCTGATCGGCATCATCCTTTTAGTGGGGATCGTCAAGAAGAACGCGATCATGATGATCGACTTCGCGCTCGAAGCCGAACGCCGCGGCGGCAAGTCGCCCGAGGAGGCGATCTACGACGCCTGCCTGCTGCGGTTCCGGCCCATCACCATGACGACGATGGCCGCGCTGCTCGGCGGACTGCCGCTGGCGATTGGATTCGGCATGGGCGCGGAGCTCCGCCGTCCGCTCGGGATTGCGATCGTCGGCGGGCTGATCTTCAGTCAGCTGCTGACGCTGTTCACGACGCCGGTGGTCTACCTGTACCTCGATCGCGTCAGGATCTGGTCGAGCCGACGGCACGGGAAGGCGCTTCGTAACACCGCTCTACAGCCTGGACTGTGAGCTGCGAGTGCACAAAGGAACGTGGCCGAAGACCAGTGAGTCGAGCGGCGAGCGAAGCGAGACGCTGCACGAGGGTGGGATTCGCATCACTGCTTCCTCACAATCCGCCGGATCCGCACGAAAGCCCTGATGGAAGCACGTATTGAGCACGCGGAAACTGCGATGCCCTTTGCTATCCGCCAGGGCCTTGGCAGCGCTGGCCGGTTCACGCCCACCTAAATGAGGCAAGACCGTCTCCGTTAACTTCGCTCGACCACCACCTCACTGATTTGAACCACGGGACTCACGTCGGTGTAGTTCGGAATATCGCCCATGATCTCCTGCGCGTGAGGCGAAAAGCCCCGTTGATACGCCTCGACCGAGTCGCAGAAGATGTGACACATAGCAACGTACGTCGCGGGAGTCCCTGGCGGGCGGCCGGCCAATCCTTTGTCGACGGTGTAGTACTTGCAGCTGCTGCCCATGCGCGCCTTCAGCAGAGGCATGTGCTTGTCGCGGTAGTACTCGTGGTCGAATCGCGCCCCAGGCGAATTGGGGTACATCACGCTCACCTTGATCATTCGCGGCCTCCAAACTGCGATGCGGAGTGATTGGAAGCACGCATACTGGATCAAAGGAACCGTTCTCGCAATCCCTCGTTACGCGAGAGCCGTCTGCCGAGTTCATGGCCGGTCACAGCGACGTCGATTCCCTCGAACACGATGGTGTCGGCCGCGCGGTCATTGCGCCGGCGTGAGGCCATGCCGCCGCATGATTTCGCCCATCTTGACTCGGTCCGGCGGACCACCAGCGGCCGCATTGATCACCGCGGCAGACTCGCGAAAAAACTGTGGGCCGATTGCGGCCGGCGTGATCACACAAAGCGCCTTCACATCCTGGCTGCCATGATTATCGAATCGGTGAATGGCGCCGCGTGGGATGCAGAGAGCCTGCCCCGGGCCGACGTCGATCCCTTTGCCGTCGACAGTCCATGTCAGCAACCCCTCGATGCCGTAGATGGTTTCCTCGTAGTGATCGTGACTATGGGCCGGCCCCGCCAGCCGCTGCCCGGCTGGGACCGTGAGCTCGAACAGCGCGACGCTGCCGCGTGCGTTGTCGGCCGTGATCAAGAAGCGCACGCCGAGCGGTCCGATCTGAATGGTCTCGTCGGAGGGATTGACGTGGATGTCGGTCGTCTGCGACGTCATTGCGAGCCTCCTCACAGGTAAATCGCGTTTACCGTGGTAGACTGTAAATGCGATTTACTCACATGTCAATCCCCCGCTCGCCACGTCCCGCGGCGGTCGCCCCGAAGCACATGCTGATCGGTGCCCTTCTACGCGTGCCGGCCCAGGCCATTCACCGCCGGATCATCACGGAGCTCATCGCCGCTGGCTTCGAAGAGCTCCGCGTGCCCCATATGGCGGTGTTGCAGTTTCCAGGGCCAGACGGCGTGCGCCCGGGTGTGCTCGCCGAGCGCGCCGGCATGAGCAAACAGGCCATGAACCAGCTGCTGCGGAGCCTCGAAGCGCTCGGCTATCTCGCGCGGTCCGATGCTCCGGATGAAGGCCGCGCCCGCGTGGTTCACCTCACGAAACGCGGACGCGCCGCATGGGCGAAAATTCATGACATCCTTCGTGACATCGAGCGCGAGTGGAGTTCGGAGCTGGGAGCGAAGCGGTTCACCGAGCTCAAGGAATTGCTGCTTCGGGTGTGGGAAAGCCCGTTGGTTCGCTAGTTGGAACTCCATGCCGTGCAGCTCGCCTCCGGTCCTGTTTGAGGAGCCTGCAGGGCCGGGCTTCGGCGCAAAGAGGCGATGTGCTGCGGTTATCGAGTCGGCGATCGCGGTGTCAACGCTTCACCGCGACGGCGTCGTTGTCGGCGCGTGCGGCAAATGGATCGACATCAGGACGATCGTGCCGTCGATCTGCTGGAACCAGTGCGGAGTCTTCTCGGGCACCATCACCCAGTCGCCCCTGGCGATCTTGCGCGGCGTGCCGCCGTCGACGCCCGACCCGGTGAGGTTCTCGGCGTTGGTCCGCTTCTCGTCCTTGAGCTTGCCGCCGGTGACCAGCGTCCCCGATCCTTCGACGACGTAGAACATCTCGGCTTCGCGTTCGTGCACCGACGCGGGCGCCGGAATACCGGCGACACGATGCTCGAGATTGGCGGTGTAGGGCGCCAGGCCGACGATCGGCTGGATGAAGTTGGGCTGGTCCGGCTTCCGTTCGGCCTTCGCCTTCGCGATCATCGCCGTCACGTCAGCGGCTGAAGCGAACAGCCTCGGCGGGGGCGGCGGGTTCTGGGCGCTGAGCTGCCGCGCGATCGCGGCGGTCACCAACAGAGTCAGAATCGTGCAGAGGATCCGTAGGCGCATAAAGCCTCCTGTTCGGCGGCGATTGTATAGCATCCGTATATCAATCACCCAAGCGCGGCATCGAAGGCCGGCGACGGGGCCCCGCTACCCGCTACAGATGGAACACCGCTCCCGCCGCCCGGACGATGTCGTTCTCCGCGATCAGGTAGCACAGCCGCGAGCCCGCACCCAGTTGCGCCCGCTGTCCGCTCGAGTGGTTTCCGAGCGCCGGCAGGTGCGGGAAGATGCAGCCTTGGTTGTAGCCGGAGATGCCGTGTGCCGTGACGACGGCGCTGTGCGTCGGCGCGGTCAGCCACAACAGCACGGCGCCTTGGGGCGGCGTGGCCGGGTTCTGGTTGAAGTCGAAGGCGCTCGCGCGCGGCAGGCGCAGCATCGCGCCCTGGGCCGTTCCGAACTCGGCGCGTAACGTTTCGGCAGCTCGCGACACCACTCTGATGATTCCACGCCGTGTTGAAGCAGAACTCAGGACCAACAACGTTCCCCGACTGTTTAAGGAGACCAGGAATGGCAAAGATCAATCCAAAGAGCATCACACTCGTCGCAACGTTCGTATCCCCAGGCGTGGCCGCCGGGGCGGCAGGCTTCGTGATCGTCGGTGGGAAGATCAAGAAGGTTCCGCCGCGCGGACCCGCGTTCGAGAAGCTGGCGGGCGCTGTGGCAGAGATCGCAGGCCGATCCGCCGGCGGCAGGTAAGCGTCAAGGGCAGTACCCTCTTGACGTAGAAGCGGCGGCGTCGTTGGTCACGGCATACGCTGGCCGCGGCGCCGCTGCTCGCCTCGCCAAGCCCTCCGATTCCCGCGGCGAATCCTCGGTACACACTGCGGCGTTGATCGTTACTTAAGCGTTGGCCGCAAGGATCTGAGTCGCAGGGTGATGTAAACGCAGTCCGCAGTCTGTTCCCAGAGTTTCATCGGCTGGTAACCCTTCTGTTTGACCATCTCGAAGACCCCGTCTGCGATGCGCCTGGCCAGAGGGCTTAGATCGTCCTTGGTCTGCCCCTTCTCGGCCACCAATGTGGTTTCGAACACGACCTGTTCGTTCGAGTCATCTTTCGGACCGCTCACGTGGGCTTTGTTCCGTTGACGTTTCTTGCTCAAGGTGTTGCGGAATTTTCTTTGATAGACGAGCTTGGCCGCTTGTTCCTCTGTGACTTCGCCGTTGAGGATCGAGTTTTTGGTCTTGTCCCACGAATCGATCCAGGTCCGATGAATGCCGCTCATGCCTTCATCTTCTGACGTGCTTCCAGCCTTTGTCACGCGCAAACGTCCCGACGCGTTCGATCGACCCAACTCGAGTTCACGCTGATTACAGGGCCTCTCGCGCGGGAGCGGCAGGCAAGGGGCATCGCGGCCGATGGCCACGTCACAAATCAAGCAGTGGTCATGGTCCAGAGTCCGCTTCGCGTCTCGACAAAACGCGCGTCTGGGTCAAGCGAGAAGCGGCGCCGCGCCGCACGACGCGAAGGGGTGCGGTTCGAATAGCTGCTCGCCGGGCCGGCCTGGGCACAAGTGCAGGTTGAGGTCCGCACGGAAAAGCCGCAGTTTCTGGCCGGTGAGCCCATTTCCGTGATCGTTGAGGTCAAGAATGTCGGTACCGAGCAGGTG
>Ga0268266_10006487_pt1 | contig 10709 bp, 11 predicted proteins | sample KBSS13metaG_FD_190356 | JGI IMG/M metagenome (GOLD analysis project Ga0268266, IMG submission 190356) | Switchgrass rhizosphere microbial communities from Kellogg Biological Station, Michigan, USA - KBS S1-3 metaG (SPAdes) (version 2) | ecosystem: Host-associated > Plants > Roots > Rhizosphere... | reverse complement strand
TGCGTTCCAGCGCGCCGCCGAGCTGTTCGACCACCTGCTCGGACGCCGCCACCACGGCTTCGCGCGCGTGGGGATCGGCAAGCAGCTGCCCGAACTGCTGGACCAGCGCGTCCTGCGTATCGGCGCCCCGCGCGCCGCCGGCGGTGTCGAGCGCCTCATAGACGTCGGTGAAGTTGAAGACGTGCGGCCCATGGATGACCGAGGCGCCGAGCTTGATGGCCTCGATCGGATTTTGTCCGCCATGCTCGACCAGCGATCCGCCCATAAACACGATCGGCGCCAGCCGGTAGAACAAGCCGAGTTCGCCCATGGTGTCGGCGACGTAGATATCGGTGGTGGCGGTGGGCAGGTCCTCGTGCGAACGCAGGGTCGGATTGAGGCCGGCCTCAAAAATCATGCGCGCGATGGCCTCGCCGCGATCGGCATGCCGCGGCACGATCACGGTCAGCAATCCCGGAAAATATCCGGCGAGTTCCCGGTGGGTGTCCGTCAAAATCTCTTCTTCGCCCGGATGCGTCGAGGCCGCGAGTACGACGGGGCGGCCGCGCGTCATCGCCATCAACCGCTCCAGCTTGTTGGCATCGGCCGGCGGCGCCGGCACGTCGAGCTTCAGGTTTCCTGTCACCACGACGTTGTGGCTGCCGAGCGCCTTGAAGCGATTACCGTCGGTCTGCGATTGCGCGAGGCAGATGTCGAACTTGTCGAGCAGCGCCGAGATGGTGCTTTGCATGCGCTGCCAACGCGGAAACGAACGCTGCGACATCCGGCCATTGATCAGCACCATCGGCAGCCGTCGCGCAGCACTCGACAGGATCAGGTTCGGCCACAGATCGGATTCGATGAACAGCGCCAGCGAGGGGCGCCAGTGATCGAGAAACCGGCGGACGTAACGCGGCGAGTCGTACGGCACATATTGATGGATGACGTCGGGCGGGAAGCGCTTGGCGACGATCGCCGCCGACGTCACCGTGCCCGAGGTCAGCAGGATGCGCAGGCCGAAGGCCCGCAGCCGCTCGATCAGTCCCGCCGCCGCCAGCACCTCGCCGACACTGGCGCCGTGAATCCACACCAGCGGTCCTGCAGGACGGATGTCGGCGCTTATGCCGCGGCGTTCGCCGAAGCGCGCCGGGTCTTCCTTGCCTAACCTCAACCTTCGGCTGATCAGCGCAGGCGACAACGGCACCATCGCGGACGACAGTTTCCGGTAGACGCGCAGCGTCATCGGCAGTGAGTCAGCCAAGAGCGGCCTCCGGACGCCCGACGGCCGCGTAGGCGCGACGGGTCGCTTCGTTCAGGTAAGCTTCTACCTGAAGTCGAAGCTTTTCCATAGTCTCGGCATCTGCATCCGGCGGAACATACACAGCATCGATGCCGACCACCGCACCGCGTCCGAACGGTAAATTAATGGTGGTGGAATCCCAGTTCTTCAACCGGATAAATCTGGAGGTCACCATCGCGAACGGCATGATCGGTCGTCCCGACTCCCGCGCCAGCATGATGATGCCGAGCCCGACGACGCGCGCGCGCTTCGGCACGTCGGCGGTGGTCGCGACGTTCCACTTGTCTTCCAGCGCCTGCAGCATTTCACGGAATGCGCCGACGCCGCCCTTGCGATGAAAGGCTCCGCCATGATCGCCGGAACCGCGGATGGTTCCAATGCCGAGCCGCTCGGCGGCGATGGCGTTGAACTCGCCGTCGCGGTGCCGAGAGATCAGCACCTTGGCGCGGTAGCTCTCCTTGGTCTTGATGAACGGCGTCATCAAATGCTGGCCGTGCCAGAACGCGAAGATCGCCGGCATCTGCGGCTCGACCTGCTCGTACACGTCAATCGGCTCATAACTGAAGCGGTTGGTCAGCCAGACCAGCCGCAGGTACTCGGCCGCGAGCACCCCGAGCGCACGCTGTACGAAAGTGCTGCGCAGCAAATCGCGGACGAGACGTTTCAACTGCAGGACTTCTTAACCGGAGGATTTCGTATCTTGGGCCGGGTCGAGCAGCCGGTGGAGGTGGACCACGAAGTAGCGCATGTGGGCGTTGTCGACGGTCTGCTGGGCCTTCGCCTTCCAGGCCGCGAGCGCCGACGCATAGTTCGGATAGACGCCGACGATGTCGACCTGGTCGAGGTCCTTGAACGTAATATGTTCGAGATCGGTCAGTTCGCCGCCGATGACGAGATGCAGCAATTGCTGCGGAGGGCTATCTGGCATGATGGTCCTTTTTAACGAGATGCCCGGCAAGCAAACAGCGACACTATCAACGCGGTATCAACGTAACGATATGTGGCGCGGATTTCGACCGATTCAGGGCAGCCGGTGATCCCGGAAGTGCGCGACGATCCGACTGTGTCGTTCTTGCCCCGCCGCCACCAGCACCCCGTGCACCACCTCCCGGCGGTTATACTCGATCGTATCCCCCGAGAGCGCGGTCATTCTACCATTCGCTTCCTGCACGATCAAATTCGCGGCGGCAAGGTCCCAATCGCGGCTCTGTCCGCCCGCAAAAGCGGCATCCAGGCTACCGTCGGCGACCCGGCACAGCCGCAGCGCCAGCGATCCGATGCGCGGATGCAGCGTGATCTCCTCGGGGGACGGGCTCAGCCGCTGCACCAGCGGTTTTGGCCCGGCCATGCGGGAGAAATCGAGCGCCGTGCCGGGGGCTGCGTGCACCGGCTGCTCGTTATGCGTGGCGCCGCGATCGCGTATCGCAAAGAAGAACTCGTCGGTGGCCGGTGCGAACACCGCCGCCAATACCGGCGCCGAGCCCGCGACCAGCGCCACACTGACGCACCAGTCCTCACGGCCGGCGAGATAGGCGCGGGTACCGTCGATCGGGTCGACGATCCAGACCAGTTCCTTGCCGAGGCGCGAATCATCATCGACGCTCTCTTCCGACAGCCAGCCATAATCCGGCGTCGCCGCGCGCAGCCGCCGCTCGACAAGGTCGTTGACGGCAATGTCGGCTTCGGAGACCGGCGACGAGGCGCCTTTGATCCAGTTCTTCAGCTCGGTCCGAAACAGCGACAGGGCCAGCGCGCCGGCCTCGCGAACCGTGTCTTTCAGCAGCGCAGCGTCGTGTGCCCAAACCTTGTCGGCGATATCAGCGTCCGCCAAGCGTCAGGCCCTCGATGCGCAGCGTCGGCGCGTTGGTGCCGTAGCGGAACTCCAGATCGTTGGCGGGGACCAGCGACTTGAACATCGCCAGCAGGTGCCCCGCGATCGTCACCTCGCTGACCGGGTAGGTGATCTCACCGTTCTCGATCCAGAAACCGGAAGCGCCGCGGCTGTAATCGCCGGTCACGCCGTTAACGCCGGAGCCGATCAGATCGGTGACGTAAAAGCCCTGCTTGATGTCGGCGATCAGCTCTTTCGGCGTCATCGCGCCGGGTTCGAGATGCAGATTATACGCCCCCGGCGACGGCGATGACGAGACGCCGCGATGGGCGTGCCCGGTCGTCGCCAGCCCGAGTTCGCGCGCGGTCGCGCAATCGAGCAGCCAGGTGGTCAAGACACCGTCGTCGATCAGCGCGGTCTTCTTCACCTTGACGCCTTCGGCGTCAAAGGTCTGCGAGCGCAGGCCACGCACCCGCAAGGGATCGTCGATGATGCGGATGTTGTTCGCAAACAGCTGCTCGCCCATCCGGTCTTTCAGGAAGCTGGTCTTGCGCGCGATCGAGGCGCCGTTGATGGCGCCGACGAGATGGCCGACCAGCGATCCCGAAACCCGCGGGTCGTACACGACCGGCACCTTGCAGGTTTCGACCTTGCGCGGATTGGCGCGCGCCACCGTGCGCTCGCCCGCCTTGCGGCCGACGCTCTCGGGTGAGGCGAGGTCCGAAGCATGCAGCGCCGAACTGAATTCGTAATCGCGCTCCATGCCTGTGCCTTCGCCCGAGATCGCGGTCGTCGAGAAGCCGTGGCTGGAACGCAGATAGGAGCCATGGAAGCCGGTCGAGGTCACCAGCACCATGCCGCCGATACCGTGCGAGGCGGACGCGCCGCCGGATTTGGTGACCCCCTTGACCGCGAGGCCCGCCGCTTCAGCCTCGCAGGCGCGACGTTCCAGTTCAGCCGTGGTCGGGATGGTGCGATCGAGCAGATCGAGATCGGCGAAGTCGCGCGCCAGCAATGCGGGATCGGCGAGACCGACATATTTGTCGTCGGGCGCCACGCGGGCCATCGCGACCGCCCGCTCGGCGAGCTTTGCGATGCCGTCGCCGGAAACGTCATTGGTCGAGACCACGGCCTGGCGCCGCCCGACCAGCACGCGCAGACCGACATCGTCGCCTTCGGAACGCTCGGATTCCTCGACCCTTCCGTCGCGTACCTCGACGCCTTGCGAGATGCCGCGCACCGCGACCGCATCAGCGGCATCCGCGCCGGCGCGTTTTGCCGCCTCGACCAGCCGCTGCGCCAGCGTCGAGAGCGCCGATTGATCGAACAGATCGGAGGCGGCGCCGGAAGTCTTCTGATGTGTTGACGTGCTGGATGGTGAAGAGTTCACAAACAAAATCCCTGACATGGAAGAGAGCGGGCGACGCAAACCGGCAAGACTTCTCAAATGTGCCTGATTCACGGGGATTTCAAGCATTTTGCGACGCGGAATGGCAAACAATTTCGGCAATTTCGCAAGGTCTCGTCAATCATGCTGCCAGATGCAGGGCAAGTGACGTCTCCTTAACCAGCCTTTTTAAGGCGATACGGAAATCGCTCCGCTAGGGTCTCGCGTATCGACCGGGAACATAATCCCGGCGGGGAGATCAAAACTGTGGGGCGTCAAACAGCAACAAGCGGGATCAATCCCGCGGGGTCGAGCCGTGTCACGCGGCTCGACCCCCTCTCTCTTCCGCTCAGCTTCCAGACGTACGATACCCGTGCGGATGGCGGCGTGCGGCGGATCGAACTTCACCGCGAACGCGTCGTGCTGCACCGTGCCATCCACGGCATGCGGATGGCGATCAACGTTCGCGTCCAGGACTTCCTCGGCGTCGCGCTGCGCAGCGTTGATGACGAGGCGCAGGTGCTGGTGCTGGTGCACCGCGATCCCGCGCTCAACATTCCCTTGTGCGAAAGCGCCGATCGCGAGGAGATTGTGTCGGCCTGGCTGACATGGAGCGACATCTTCGCGCTTCCGCAATTGATGGAAGACACCCATCACGAACCGGCCGCCCGCCGCCGCCGTCACAACGCCATCCGCGCCCGCCGCCCGAAATTCCTGGTGCGCCGCCGCCTCGGCAATTTGACCAATACCGAAACCGTCCACCGCGCCGAACGCGAGATCATCGCGCGGGATTGAAGCTGAAGCCGTCTTTGCGAGCGTAGCGAAGCAATCCACGTCTCCGCACGGGGATAGATGGATTGCTTCGCTACGCTCGCAATGACGAAGCTATCAGGCCGCTCTCATCACCGCATCGACCAGCAACCCCGCGAACAGCAGCAGCCCGGCATCGCGGTTGGACTTGAATACCCGCAGGCAAAGCGCGCCATCGGCGATGTCGAGTCGCTTGATCTGCCAGATCAGGTGCGCGGCGAACGCCACAAGCCCAAGCCACGCCGGCCAGCGCGCGCCGGCCAGCGCCAGCGCTGCGCCGATCAGCACCACTGCGAGCGAATAGAACACCGCGAGCGCGCGGTGGGTCCGTGCGCCGAACAGCCGCGCGGTGGATTTGACGCCGATCAGCGCGTCGTCCTCGGCGTCCTGGTGCGCGTAGATCGTGTCATAGCCGATCACCCAGGCGATCGAGCCGGCATAGAGTGCGAGTGCAGTCAGATCGATCCGTTCGAGCGTGACCGCAAATCCCATCAGCGCCCCCCAGGAGAAGGCGAGACCGAGCACGGCCTGCGGCCACCAGGTGATGCGCTTCATGAAGGGATAGGCCGCAACGATGACGAGCGAGGCGATGCCGGTCAGGATCGCAAAGCGGTTGAACTGCAGCAACACGGCAAGGCCGATCAGCGCCAGCAGCACCAGGAAGGCAAACGCCTGCGTCACGCTGATCTGGCCTGCCGGCAACGGCCGCGACCGCGTCCGCTCGACGCGCGCGTCGAGATCGCGGTCGGTGATGTCGTTCCAGGCGCAGCCCGCGCCGCGCATGACGAAGGCCCCGACGAAGAACAGCACGATGACTAGCGGCAGTTGCGAGACGTCGTGTGCGATACCGGCGGCCAGCGCCGCCGACCACCAGCACGGCATCAGCAACAGCCACGATCCGATCGGGCGGTCGAAACGGGAAATTCGCAGATAGGGCCGCGACCAGGACGGCGCGTGCGTATCGACCCAGTTGCCGGTCGCATCGGCAACGGGGGCGGTCACCTCGCTCATCGGCGCGGGGTCATCGCGTGAGAACGTTGCCGTTCAGCGTATCGAAGGTGCTGCCGCCCTTCTTGACGGGCTGCGCCTCGGGGAGCGCCGACGAGGAGCCGAGCACTTCGCTCAGGCTGGGACCGGCCGGGCCGCGCGTCGCCGCCTGCTGCGCCACGGCGCAGACCTGCTTCTGCATCTTCTCGGTGTTCTTGTGGCCGCTCTTGAGCTGCTCGGCGATCTGCGGCGGGATTCCGCATTTGGCCGAGTTGGTCTCGACATATTTGATCATCTTCAGTTCGGCCTGGCCGAAATTGCCGATCAGCTTGCAGGCCTCGTCCGGCGGCGCCTTGCGGTCGCTCGCGGCCTTGATCATCTTGCCGCGCTTCTCGGCTTCCTCACGCAGCGGAACGAACCCCTTCATGCAGGCGTCCGCACTGCCGCCGGCCTGCGGCGGAGGACCTGCCGGCGCCATTCCGCCCGTCGGCGCGGCTCCGCGATCGAACACCGAGCTTCCGGCCGGCGCACTCTGGGCCGGCGCAGCCGCCATGCCATTCACCGGTGGAAACGGCGACGCGCTCTGGTTGGGCAGTGGCGCCGGAAACGGAGTTTGCGCAACGACATGGCCCGTGTGAAGGCTCACAACGGCAGCGGTCAACGGCACAATCAGGCGGCGGATCATCAGCGGCGGTTCTCCGGCTGGGCCAGGCAATTCTTAACGCGCCCGAACGAAGCAGATTTACGACGGGCTTTTTACGATTCCTGCCGCCGCTTAACAACCCGCCGATTGGGGCAGCAGCGCGGCGCATCGCCGCCGGAAGGCCAAAAATCGCCTCCGGATTCCCGCGCGTTGGGCTAAAAACGCCCGGTAACGGAACCTTTACCGATGCCGCAATTCGATTTCCTCACAGCCTTCAACCGTTCACAGGGATCGACGGCCGATCCAGATATCGCCATGTCCCAGCAGTTTGCCCGGACCAGCTGACGGGCTCCGTTGCGCCAAGGTACAGACCTGCTTCTGCAGCTTCTCGGTGTTCCTGTGGCTGTTCTTGAACTGCTCGGCGGTCTGACACGGAATTCCGCACCGCGCCGCGTTGGCCTGGATATATCTGATCATCTTGATTTCGGCTTGGCTGAAATCGCCGATCAATTTGCAGGCCTCGTCCGATGGCGCCCTGCGCTCACTCGCAGCCTTGATCAGACCGCTGCGCTTTTCCGCCTCTTCGCGCAACGGCAGGAATCCACTCATGCAGGCGTCGGTTCCAATACCCGACTGAAAAGCCGGCGGCGAGGCGGCATCCACATGCGGGACGGGCACAGTGTTGGTGGGCGCTTCAGCCTGCCCCGGCAGCGGTGCGGGAAACGTAGCTTGCGCGCATGCCTGCTCGACGCAAACGGTCGCGACGGCCAACGTGAGTGGCACAATCAGGCTGCGGAGCGGTGTATCGCAATCATCAGACCCCGGGTACCGCGCAGAGCCGCCGCCGCATCTCTTCGGTCTTCGCATGGCCAGTCTTGAGCCGCGCGGCAACCTGCTGCAATCCGCATTTGGCCGAATTGGCGTCGACATATCTGATCATCTTGAGCTCGGCCCGGCTGAAGTTTCCGATCAGTTCGCAGGCCTCTTCCCGAGGCGCCTTGCGATTACTCGCCTCCTTGACCAGCCTGCCGCGTCGTTCCGCTTCGTCGCGGAGCCGGACGAAACCCTTATGGCAGGCATCCGCCAGCTCGCTCGATGGCAATGGTGCCTCGAGTGCGCCCTGCGCATGGGCTTGGTCCGCAAGGATCATCACGACGGCAGCGATCAGCGAAACAATCAGGCGAATCATCAAGGGCGCTTCTCAACAAGATCCCGCGGCCCAAATTCTTCCGATTGAAGCTGGGTTCCGATAACAGGCCTTTATAGGCTAGAACCGGCGCGAAACGGAACACGCAGATATGCCCGACCTCGATTTCCGCGCCCCTCGCCTGTTCGTCGACGCACCCTTGCGCGAGGGCGAGCGCTTCGCGCTGGAACGCAACCAGAGCAACTATCTCGGCAACGTGCTGCGGCTTGCCGCCGGTGACACCATACTGGTTTTCAACGGCCGCGACGGCGAGTGGCAGGCCGCGATCGAGGGCCGCAAGCGGCCCGACGGGCTGACGATCGTGTCGCAAACGCGGCCACAGGATCGCCTGCCCGACATCGCCTACGTCTTTGCGCCGCTGAAACACGCCCGCCTTGACTACATGGTGCAGAAGGCGGTCGAGATGGGGGCCTCGGTGCTGCAGCCGGTGCTGACCCGGCACACCCAGGTTTCGCGCGTCAACGGCGACCGGATGCGCGCCAATGTCATCGAGGCGGCCGAGCAATGCGGCATTTTGAGCGTGGCAGAGGTCGCCGAGCCTGTCGCGCTGGATCGCTATCTCGACCAACGCGAGAGCCAACGCCTGCTGGTGTTTTGCGACGAGGCATCCGAGATCCATGATCCCATCGAGGCGCTGCGTCAGGGACTGACCGCGGCCGACGGGATCGACGTCCTGATCGGCCCTGAAGGCGGCTTCGCCGACGAGGAACGTACCCTGCTGCTGCGGCAGCCGAGGACGCTGCGGTTGTCGCTAGGCCCCCGCATCCTGCGCGCCGACACCGCCGGCGTCGCCGCGCTGGCGCTGGTGCAGGCCGCACTGGGGGACTGGCGGGGCTCGAATCAGCCGGCCACCGCCCCTCCCCGGTAAGCCACACCCCATTAATTCAGATGTCCGATCCCTGTCGAAACGCCGCGCTGGCCATGCTAAGGCCTGCGCCGATAAGGCTCTGGGAACGCCAACCCGTCCCAAACCAACCCTAGAATCCGGATTTTCCGGATGTTTGGACGTAAAATGACCGCGACCGCCGCCGCCAGAGGTGCTGCCGGACCCGCCGCCTGGGCGGATGCTCTGCTGTTGTCGTTTGCACAAGGCGGCTACGTGCAGGCCCATCCGGGCATCCTGCAGCCGGCCGAGCCGTTCCTCGACCTCTCCGGCGAGGACATCCGCAAGAGCCTTTACCTGACCACCGACGCCGCCGGCGAGGAACTCTGCCTGCGCCCCGACCTCACCATCCCGGTGGCGCGCGATTATCTGGCTTCCTCCAGCGCCGGAAAGCCCGCGGGCTTTTCCTATCTCGGGCCGGTGTTCCGCTATCGCGGCGGCGGCCCCAGCGAGTTCCTGCAGGCCGGCATCGAGTCATTCGGCCGGGCGGACCGCGCCGCGGCGGATGCCGAAATGCTCGCGCTCGGGCTCGAGGCCACTGCCGCCTTCGGCGTCAAGGATGTCGAAATCCGCACCGGCGACGTCGCGCTGTTCACCGCGCTGATCGATGCGCTCAATCTCTACCCGGTTTGGCGCCGGCGGCTGATCAAAGATTTCAACCGCAAGGTCAGCCTCGCCGACGATATCGAACGGCTGACGCTCGCCGCCGCGCCGGGCCGCAACGAATATGAGGGCGTGCTGGCGGCGCTGGCCGGCTCCGATCGCAAGGCGGCGCTCGCGCTGGTCACCGATCTGATGTCGATCGCCGGCACCACCAATGTCGGCGGACGCACGGTCGACGAAATCGCCGACCGCTTCCTCGAGCAATCCACGCTGAAGGGCGGCGCGCTGCCGCGCGATGCGCTCAACATCATCAAGCGTTTCCTCGCGATCGCGGGCGATTCCGATGAATCGGTGGCGCAGCTGCGCACGCTCGCCGCCGACGCCAAGCTCGATCTCACAGCCGCCATCGACCAGCTCGAAAGCCGAGTCGGCTTCATGGCCGCGCGCGGCATCGACACCAAACGGGTGCGGTTCGCCACCTCGTTCGGCCGCGGCCTCGACTACTACACCGGCTTCGAGTTCGAACTGCACGCCAAGGGCAACGGCGTCGAGCCGCTGGTGGCGGGCGGGCGCTATGACGGCCTGATGACGCAGCTCGGCTCGCCGGTGCCGATCCCCGCAGTCGGCTTCTCGGTGTGGATCGAGGCGATGACGCAACACGCCACGCAAGGGAGCATCGCATGACCGCCCCCTTCGTTCTCGCCGTCCCCTCGAAGGGCCGCCTGCAGGAACACGCCGAGGCGTTTTTCACCCGCGCGGGGCTGTCGCTGGCAAAGCCGCGCGGCGCGCGCGACTATCGCGGCACCATTGCCGGCCTCGACAATGTCGAGATCGCCTATCTCTCCGCGGGCGAAATCGCCTCGCAACTGGCGCGCGGCATGGTGCATCTCGGCGTTACCGGCGAGGATCTGCTGCGCGAAAGCATTCCCGACGCCGACAAGCGCGTGCTCTTGATCGACAGCCTCGGCTTCGGCAGCGCCAATGTCGTGGTCGCGGTGCCGCAGGCCTGGATCGACGTCCGCACCATGGCCGATCTCGACGACGTCACCACCGGTTTCCGCGCCCAGCATAACCGGCGG
>Ga0268266_10006485_pt1 | contig 10711 bp, 10 predicted proteins | sample KBSS13metaG_FD_190356 | JGI IMG/M metagenome (GOLD analysis project Ga0268266, IMG submission 190356) | Switchgrass rhizosphere microbial communities from Kellogg Biological Station, Michigan, USA - KBS S1-3 metaG (SPAdes) (version 2) | ecosystem: Host-associated > Plants > Roots > Rhizosphere... | reverse complement strand
ACGTGGCGAACGCCTCGGGGAACACGTCCAGCGAACCGACCGGATACCAGATGTCCCCCGACATCTCGTCCCAGTCGGGAGGGGGCGGCGGAATGTTGCGAAAATTGCAGACGGTGAGGTACTCGATCTCGTCGTAGTCGTAGAACACGACGCGGCCGAACCGGGTGACGCCGAAGTTCTTGAACAGGAGATCGCCGGGGAAGATGTTGACCGCGGCCAGCTCTTTGATCGCGTCGCCGTATTCGCGCATCGCGTGCTCGCGCTGCGCGGCGTCGGCGCGCTCGAGAAAGATGTTGAGCGGTATCATCCGCCGCTCGATGTAGACGTGCCGGACGACGATATGGTCGCGCTCGATCTCGACCACCGAAGGGGCCACCGTCAGGAGCTCGGCCACGAGCTCGTCGGAAAAGCGCTCGCGCGGAAAGACGACGTCGGAGTACTCGAGAATGTCGGTCATCCGGCCGACGCGATCGTGGTGCTTGACGAGCCAGTACTTGTCCTTGACCTTCTGCCGGTCGGTGTCCTTCGACGCGGCGATCTTGTCGCGGATCACCTTGAACACATAGGGATAGGAGGGCAGGGTGAACACCGCCATCACGAGGCCCTTGATGCCCGGCGCGACGATGAACTTGTCCCGCGAGTGCTTGAGGTGGTGCAGGAAGTCGCGGAAAAAGTAGTTCTTTCCGGCCTTCTGCAGTCCGACCATCGTGTAGAGCTCGGAGGCCGTCTTGTCCGGCAGCACTGCGCGGAGGAAGTCGACGTAGGCCGACGGCACCTCCATGTCGACCAGGAAATAGGCGCGGTTCGCGGAGAAGAAAATTGCGAGGTCGACCTCGTCCAAGAGAAGCGCATCGAAGCGCAACTTGCCGGCGGCATCGTGCTTGACCGGCACGACGAACGGATAGGTGTGCGCGCCGTTGACGACGCGTCCGACGATGTAGGCGGTCTGGTTGCGAAAGAACGGCGAGGACAGCACCTGGATCTGGTGGTTGGCCTCGAGGCGGAACGGCCGCGGAAAGCGGCGGCGAAACGCGGCGAGCACATGGGTGAGATCGGCGCCGAAATCCGCGAACCGGCGCTCGAAATTGAGATCGAGCACGATGTCGATCAGCGCGTTGCGCAAACCCTGCTGCAACGGATAGTAGCTGCGATAGGAGGGTGGATCGGCGTCGATGTGCTCGGTGGAAATCGCCGGACGCACGAAGATGAAACGGTTGTGGTAATACCCGCGGCGAAGCGTCTTCACCGAGACGGAGTTGAAGAAGGTCTCCGCGCACTCCGGCTGGCGGTGGTCGACCAGGAGCCCGATGAAGTTGCGCTTGACCTCCTCCCACAGTAGTTCGCCGCGGACGCCGTCGATTTCGGCGATCCCGTATTCGCTCTCGATTTTCGCGGCGGTTTCCAGCACGCGGCGGTCGTAGAAGTCGATGCGCTCGCCGGCTACATGCTGTATCGCGAGCCAGTTGCCGGCCTCGAAGTGCCGCTTCGCCGCACGCGCGCACTCGCGGAATACTGCATAGTGGTGGTCGAACCCTTCGAGCACCAGACGCGCGATGCCTCGGGCTTCAACGGCGATGGAATCGCTCGCGGCTCGAGCTTCGGAGGGAATCGGCGCGGCCATGTCACGACGACGCGGCGTCAGCGGGTGCGGCCAGGATGGATCATCCGCCACCGAAGGTGTTGCAGCGCCGGATGTCGCCGGACTCCAGTCCTGTCTTGAACCAGCGAAGGCGCTGCTCCGCACTGCCGTGGGTGAACGATTCGGGCACAACGTAACCTTGCGCCCTTTTCTGGATGGAGTCGTCGCCCACCGCGGCGGCCGCCTTGAATCCCTCCTCGAGATCGCCCGGCTCGAGCTTGTTTCTCTTCTGCGCGAAGTAGCCCCAGATGCCGGCATAGCAGTCGGCCTGCAGCTCGAGACGCACGGACAGCGCATTGCGGCCACGCGCGTCGGTGCGCTGCATCTGCTGGTCGACCTTGCGCATCGTGCCGGTGATGTTCTGGACGTGATGGCCGACTTCGTGCGCGATCACGTAAGCCTGCGCGAAATCGCCGGGGGCGCCGAATCGCCTCGAAAGATCCTCGAAAAAGCCGGTGTCGAGATAGACCGTCCGATCGGGGGCACAATAGTGCGGTCCGGCAGACGATTTGGCACCGCCGCAAGCCGAATGTGTCGCGCGATGAAAGAGCACGAGGCGCGGGGCTTCGTAGTGCGCTCCCATCGTCTTGAAGACGGTTTCCCACACGTTTTCGGTATCGCGGAGAACGGCGCTGACGAAGTCCTTCGCCGGGTCCTGCGGCGCGTTGGCGGCGCGCGGCGGCGGCGGCCCGGGTGTGCGCTGCGGTCCGTAGCCCGGCTGTGGCCCCGCGCTCGGCACGGCAGGCGGCGCGCCGCCGCCTTCCAGCATCCCGATCATCTCCAGAGGGTTGACGCCGAAGAGGAGGCTCGCGACCACGATGACCACCAGCGCACCGCCGCCCAGGCGCATGCCGCCGCCAAGAGGAAATCCGCCGCCGGACCCGGCGCCGGGATCCTCTCCGGTCCGATCCTCGACATTGTCGCTGCGTCCGAAGTCACCCCAGCGCATGTGTCGGTCTCCTTGCGGCTCGTCGCGTCAAGGCTTCAGCGCCCGGTAGAGAAACGGCAGGCTGATATCCATCCGATAGTCGACGTCCGAATGATTGTCGTCGAATTCCTCGTACCGGTGGCGAATGCCCGCTTCGGAAAGGCGCAACGAAAGCTGCCGGGCGCCATAGTGGATGTGGTACTGGTCGCGCCAGCCGCAATCGACGTATAGTCCCTTGAGCGTCTTCAAGTTTGCCGCGTGCTTGGCGACGAGGCGCACCGGATCGTGCTGCAGCCATTTTTTCCAGCGGGCTTCGAGCTTCTCGCCGGTTTCGAGGTGGAAGGGCAGGCGGAATCCCAGCGGCGCCTTCGGGTCGGGATCGTACGTCGCCGCCATGCAGACGTTCATGATCGCGTGCATTTCGGCTGGCGACAGCTTTTCCTTCTTCCACACGCTATCGAGAAAGCGCTTCACGCGGCCATCGTCGTAGCCTTGCGCCAGCCCTTTGCGCGCGCGCGTCTCGGCCAGCACGTCGAAGGCGCCCGGAACCCGCTTGGGCTCGCGATGCTTCGCGAGCTCGTTCAGCGTGTTCGGCCAGTCGTGGTGATAAACGACGTCGAAGTAGGCATCCCCGGAATGGTCGGCGATGGCACCCCAATGCTGCGCGTATTTCATGCCGTGGATGATCGACCCGTAGCCCCCGGACGATTTGCCGAAGCAGCCACGATGGTCACGCGAGGCGAGCGTGCGGAACTCGCGATCGACGAACGGGATGATCTCGCGCGTCAGGTAATAGGCATATGCACCGATTGCCGACGAGTTCACGTATTGATTGCCGCCGAGCGACGTGAAGCAGTCGGGAAAGACGAAAATGGCGGGTCCCATCTTCCGTTCGCGGATGAGCCGCGCGGCCCGCTCCGGCACATTTTCGTTGAAGGGCCTCCAATTGGTGTGCGAGATCCCCGAGCCGGTGAAGCCGACGAGGTCGTAGAGCACCGGCAGCCGGCCGCCGCGACCGCGCGTCGCTCCCTGGTCGTATTGCGGCGGCAGCCAGACCGGCAGCTTCCGGACATGCGGGTCGCCGAGTGGATTGCCCGCAAGGACGCGCGATTCGTGCTCCAGGACGACGAGCGTGCCGGAAGGCGAGGAGCTGTGTTTGCGAGCCATCGACGAGATCTCCTTGCGCCGCTCGAGGGTAGCGAACGTGGTGAGCTGCTGGCAGTCGTTACGCGTCCCACGCCCGCAGCGCACGATGCATGGCAGGGGTGTTCAATCCTTTTCGAGCAGCAGTGAACCCCGGCAGCGCCGCGCCCCGCAGCGACAGGCATAGGATTCGCGGATTTTGCGCGTGATCCGGCCGTCGAGCGAAAGCCGGTAATCGTACGTCAGCTCTTCGCCTTCCGGTATCGTGCGGCGGGCCTCGATGTAGATCCGCCCGTCATCGGCCTCGAAGGATCTGCAGTTGGGGGCGCACGAGTGGTTCATCCAGCGCGCGGCATTGCCCCGGCGTCCGCCATCGATGACGGTGCCGTCGCTCGTCTCGAAGATGAACGTGTGCTCGGGATGCTCCGGGTCGCTGTCCGGGCGCGCGCAGACGACCTCCCAGGTCGTGCGTTGCCCCCGGTATTCGATGATCAACGCGCCCTTGCTGATCGTGGTCGCGGCGAACACGCCGCGACCGTGAATGGCGGAATGACGAACGCGATACGGTTTTTCCTTGGGGTTTCGAGCCATCGGCTTCGGCAGGGATCGCGATGCGGCTCCTTGGCACCGCCGCGAGCGCGGATTCTACCCGAAAAGCGCGCTCACCCGCTCGAGGCGTCGGATCCGAGCAAGCACAGCGCGGCCCGCAATCGCCGGTGACGTCGCAGTCGATCGTGGAAACGGAACTCGTCGGCGCCCTTGGCACGCAGCAGCAGCACCAGGCTTCGCTTGTCCGCCGGCGGCCAGGCCTCGATGCCCGGGATCTGCGCGAGGAGCGGCGCCAGCGTATCGAAGGCGTGCCGCTCGTTCGCGGACCAGTGTGCGCGGTCCTCCACGCCGAGCGCCCGGGCGACGCTACGTTTTGCGGCGCTCTGCGCGGCGGCGCGATCGCCGCCGAATCGCGCGCCGATCCATTGCGTCACGAGCTCGCTCAACCGGCCGGTCTCGATCTCGGGCGCCGGTTCGAGGCGAAGCTCGATGTCCGAGCCCGTGAATCGCCGCAAGCGGGAAAGCGGTGTCCGATAGTCGGGATCGGCCTTCATGCGCGACCATTCAGCGTCCGCCCGGCGCGCCGAGTCCGCCTCCACCGGACGAAACCCGAGCCGGTAGTAAAACCAGAACGCACCGGAGCGCAGGCCTTCGCTGTTCGTGCCGCCGAACTGCGAGGGTTCCGCCACGAAGCGACCGACTCCGAAGCATTGCCGATACGCGCGCAGGACCTGTCCGAACAGCAGGGCCGACTCCCCGCCGCGGAAAGGAGCGAACACATTGACGCCGATCTTGCACGTGCCGAGAAAGGGCCAGCCGCCGCCGTAGCCGACGGGCACGGCGTTCTTGAACAGCATCATGCCGATGTGCGAATCGAGCGGGGCGCGTCGATCGGGCCGCATCGTGTAGAGCGCGATCGCGGTACCGCGCGCCAGATCGTAGTAGCGCACGCCCTCGCTCGAGGTGAGCGCGATGGCATCGGTTTCGCGGCCCAGGGCTGCCAGCACGGCGCGGCCGGCGTCGACGACATGCTGGCGCTCGGAACGCGAGAGACGGCGCGGGGCGGGCAACGCGAGATCGACGAGGGCAGGAAGGTCGACCCGGCGCGGAAGCTCGTCGCGGTGATAGTACGTTGGTGCCGGGAGCCCACGGGCGAACGTTCGCGACAACATCGAGCGGCCGGGCCGGATCACGATGAACGGCTGCATCGCGTCCCAGAGCTGGCTGCGCAGCCCGTCGGTGCACGGGAGGCGCAGGAAGGCGCCGACGAGCCAGGCGAGGCGCGTGCGCCGTCCGCCGTCATTCGCTGCGGCGAGAAATTCGAGCTTGGTTGCCTCCCGCGCCGCGAGCTCGAACTCCATCGCCGCGAGCGCCTCGCCCACGACCTCCTGCGGCGGCAGGCCCTCCTCGCCGAACGAATCGATGTCGGCGCGCCGTGGAAAGCGTTCCACGAGCCAGCGCGCGATGTCCCAGCCGAAATTGATCGTCACGTCGGTGCACGCGACCCCGGTGTTCGCGAGTTTCGTGCGTGTGCGCGCGGCTCCGGATTCGAAGAGCTCGCGCGCCACGCTCGCGATCCGTCGCAGCTCCCGGCGCGTGGCGTCGCGCAGCGCACGCGTTTGCGGATACGCGAGGAGGCACAGCAGGCAATCGTGGTAGGCGAGAAGCGGCGCGACGTCCGTCACGGCGCAGGATGCCGCCGCCGAGAGCGCGCGCATCTTCGCGGTCGCGGGGAGCGGGCCGAAGCGGAGCGCAACCGATCGGAGGTCGTCGACAATGCGCAGGTCGAGCAGGCGGGGCGCCATCGTGAACGCCTCGCGCGAAGGGCTAGCGACCCTTCGGGCTTGCCTTCGTTCTCGGCACGACGCGCGGCACCACCGCCGATGGAGGCCGCTTGGCCTGTGGAAATTGCGTCTTCGGTCCGGTATGCCCTTTGGGGTTCGGGTAGCTGCCCCCGCTCTTGCCCTTTGCCATGCTCACCTCCGGTCGTTCGCGGGTGCTCCCGCCAAACCCAATGCTACCGGGTTCCGGTTGCGACGTGTCAGCTGCCCGCCATCAGCGCCAGCACGATCGGGGTCGTCACTGCGGCCGCCACCGTCGAAAGCACGAGGCTCGCGGCCACCGGTCCGGGGAGCGCGCCGAACTCGCGCGCCATCAGGTAGACATTCGCGCCTACCGGCAGCGATGCCAGCAACACGACCGCGCGCGTCTCGAGCGGCGGAAGCCGGAGCAGGCGGGCGAGCGCGTATACCGCGAGTGGATGCAAGGCGAGCTTGACGACACAGATCGCGCTGCTTTCCCGCCAGCCTTCGCGGACGCCGAACTCGCCGAGTCCCATACCCAGCGCGATCAGCGACAGCGGGATCGCCGCCTGGCCGATCAATTCGAGCGTGCGGTCCGCCATGCCCGGCAACGGAATGCCGATGAAGCCCCACGCCGTGCCGATCAGGATGCTGCCGACCACAGGATTGGTGGCCACGTTCTTCAGCGTAGTTGCGAACCCGGCGAGGGAGACGTGACGCGTGCGCGCCCATTCGATGGAAATGGTCACGAGAGTCCACAGCAGCAGCGAGTTGAACACGAGGACGAGCGACACGACGGGCAGCGCCGCGTCCCCCAGCAGGATCGTCGCGAGGGGGAGGCCGAGCAACAGATTGTTCGCGAAGATTCCGCCGACCCCGAAGACGGACTGCTGCACGCCGTCCATCTTGAACAACCGGGACGCGATGGCCCGGCCTGCCACAAACACGAGGAGACAGCCGCCGAAGTACGCGATGAGCAAGCGTGCATCCACCGGCGGCAGCCGGGAGAAGTCACTCATCAGCCGGAACAGCACCGCCGGTATCGCCACCGCGAAGACGAACCGCGTCAGCGCGTCGGAGACGCTCTTGGGCCAGCCGAGCCATCGCACCAGCGCATAGCCCAGGCCCGCCAGCAGGAACAGCGGCGACGTGAGCGAGATGACATGCGGGATGGCCTGCATCGCACGTTCACACGACGCTAGACGGACAGGGGGGTGGAAGCGCCGCGCGAGCTAACGGCCGCGCCCGCCGAAGCGGTGGATGACCCGCGGTTTCGCGGGCGTCGCCTTCGCTGCCGGGCCGTGGCTTCGCGGGCCCGCCGCGGCAGGTTGAGCGGCGGGTGCGGCGCGGGGTGGCCGCGCGGTTGCGGCGCTGCCCCGCGGTTGGGCTTTCCCGCCGGCGTGCGCACGACCTTGCGCGTGCTGGGCGCCCCCGCGCGGCTTGTTCCGCCCCGCACCTTGCGGCGCGTGGTCCCGCGGCTGGCCGCGGCCCTGCCGCTGCACGATCGGCTGGGCCCGCGCGTGAGGATCCGGCTCGAACCCGGCGACGACGATTCTGGGCAGCGTCCGCTTGATGAGCTTTTCGATGTCGCGCAGGAATTCATGCTCGTCCACGCATACGAGCGAGATGGCCTCGCCGGTGGCGCCGGCGCGGCCCGTCCGTCCGATCCGGTGGACGTAATCGTGCGGCACGTTCGGCAGGTCGTAGTTGACGACGTGCGGCAGCTCTTCGATGTCGATCCCGCGCGCCGCGATGTCGGTGGCGACGAGCACTTGCAGGCTGGCATCCTTGAACTCCGCCAACGCGCGCGTGCGCGCGCCCTGGCTCTTGTTGCCGTGAATCGCGAGCGCCGTGATGCCGTCGTCGTTCAACTGCTCGGCGAGCTTGTTCGCCCCGTGCTTGGTGCGCGTGAAGACGAGCACCTGGAACCAGTTCTGCGACTTGATGAGGTGCGACAAGAGCTCGCGCTTGCGGCCGCGATCCACGGGATGCACGGTCTGGGTGATGATTTCGACCGTCGAGTTACGCCGCGCGACCTCGATCAACGCCGGCGCATTGAGAAGGTTGTCCGCGAGATCCTTGATCTCGTCGGAAAACGTCGCCGAGAACAGCAGGTTCTGCCGCTTTCTGGGCAGGAGCGAGAGAATCCGCTTGATGTCGCGGATGAACCCCATGTCGAGCATCCGGTCGGCCTCGTCGAGGACCAGGATCTCGACCCGCGACAGATCGAGGTTGCCCTGGCCCTGATGGTCGAGCAGGCGGCCGGGCGTGGCGACGAGGATATCGACGCCGCGCCTCAGTTGCGCGGTCTGAGCGCCTATGCCGACACCGCCGAACATCACCATCGACGAGAGCTTCGCGTACTTGCCGTACACGCGGACGCTTTCCTCGACCTGCGCCGCGAGCTCGCGCGTGGGAGTGAGGATCAGGGCGCGGATGGACTTCTTCGCCGTTCTCGGCGCTTGGGTGGCAGCACCTGCCGTTGCCGCGAGCCGCTGCAGCATCGGCAGCACGAAGCCGGCGGTCTTGCCGGTGCCGGTCTGGGCGCCGGCCAGGAGATCGCCGCCGGCGAGCACGGCGGGGATCGCCTGCAATTGAATCGGAGTGGGTTGCGTGTAGCCGTGTTCGGTCACGGCGCGAACGAGCACGTCGGACAGGCCGAGCGAGGCAAAGGACATGATGACTTTCGGAAAAACGATCGGCCTGTCGCCACTCGAGGGCGCCAGTCGCAGGCAAACACGTGGGGGGTAGAGCGTCGGAACTGACAGCGGCAGGAGGACTGGACGGGTTGCCGCGTGCACGTATTGTAGCAGGTCCGGTCAGGGCGAGTCGTCGGGGGCGCCCGCCAACGAGGTGAGCACGACCTCCACGGTCGCGTCGCGGTTGCCCAGCCAGACGTGACCTTCCTGGATCGTGCACTGTACTTGCATCGAGCGCTGCACGAGCCTCGCGAGATCCAGGCTCGTCGCGAGCGGCACGCTCGACACGCGGATATTGCGCGTGCGTTCGAGCGGATCCCTGGCACGGCCCCACCATAGATCCACTCCGCGGCCGTAGGCGTAGACGACGACCTCGCGCGCGCGTCCGCAGGCTTGCCGCAAGAGCTTCTCGTCGGGGAGGCCGACGTCGATCCACAGGTCGATCGCGCCGGTGAGGTCGCGCCGCCAAAGGTCGGGCTCGTCGTCGGTGGACAGTCCCTTGCCGAACGCCAGGTCCGGGCTTGCATGGAGCGCGAACGCGAGGACGCGGACCATCATCCGCTCGTCGGTTTCCGACGGGTGGCGAGCGATCGTCAGCGAATGGTCGGCATAGTAGCTGCGGTCCATGTCGGCGACTTGCAGCTCGACCTTGAAGATCGTGGCTTTCTGCGCCATCGCATCACTCGCGAGGAGCGTCGCGCAGCACGCGAATCGAGATGTCGCCCACCGACACCGTCTGGCCGTGCCGGATCTTGCAGGTCTTGCGCATTTCAACGGCCCCATCGACGGCCACCGTCCCCGTCGCGACCAGCGCCTTGCCGGCCCCGCCGCTCGGGCAAATGCCGGTGACCTTCAGGAGGTCGTTGAGCGCGATGAATTCGTCGGTCAGCGGAAACTCGATTCGACGCATGGTCAGCCTTGCTCTCTCGCGCTCAACGCGCGGGATTCGGCTAGAATCGCGCTCTGTTTGGCCGAGCCGCTCGGCGGCCGCTGAAGGTCGTTTCGCATCAATCCATCCTGCCCCGAAAGACGTGCCGGCGATGAATCCCCCGACGATTTACCAGACTAATTTTCCCAAGCTCGCGGCCACGGACACGGTCGGCGCTGCGTTGCGGCAAATGCTCGACGACCGCCTGTCCGACCTCCCGGTGATCGATGCGTCCGGCGCGCTCCTCGGGATGTTCAAGCTGGTCGAGGTCTACGCGACGCTGCTGCCCAAGGCCGTGCTCCTCGGCCACGGCGTGCCGGATCTCGCGTTCGTGTCGGACACCCTTGGGCAACTGCGCGAAAAGATGGATGAAATCGAGGACGATCCGGTGTGCAATTACGTCGTCAAGCCGGATCATGTCATTCATCCGGAAACACCGCCACTTGAAATCGTGCTGCTCCTGTATCAGGGAGCCAACAACGTGCCGGTCGTCGACCGCGACAGTGGCCGGCTGGTCGGCATGGTCTCGGCGCGCGATCTCCTCACCGCGCTCGATCCGGAGAAGCCGAAATGACGCAGGGGGACGCCTCTCACGCGTCCGCGGTCATCTTCGGCCTGTCGCCGCTGTGGGTGGCGACGACGCTCTTCGTGGTGACCTACCTCGTCATCATGAGCGACAAGCTCAACCGCGCGATCGTCGCGCTGCTGGGCGCCGGGCTCCTTATTCTGGTCGGTGTGCTCAACCAGGAAGAGGCGATGCGGGCGGTCGACTGGAACACGCTCGGCCTCCTGCTCGGCATGATGCTGATCGTCAACATCACGCGCCGTTCCGGCTTGTTCCAGTACGTGGCGATCTGGTCGGCGAAGAAGGTGGACGCGCGGCCGTGGGGCATCCTGCTGATGATGTCGGTCGTCACCGCGGTGTTTTCCGCTTTTCTCGACAACGTGACGACGGTGCTGCTGACAGTGCCGGTGACGCTCCTCATCACCGACGAGCTCAAGGTCAAGCCCTATCCCTACCTC
>Ga0268266_10006483_pt1 | contig 10713 bp, 7 predicted proteins | sample KBSS13metaG_FD_190356 | JGI IMG/M metagenome (GOLD analysis project Ga0268266, IMG submission 190356) | Switchgrass rhizosphere microbial communities from Kellogg Biological Station, Michigan, USA - KBS S1-3 metaG (SPAdes) (version 2) | ecosystem: Host-associated > Plants > Roots > Rhizosphere >... | reverse complement strand
CGCGCTTCTGGATCGAGACGCTGGAGAAGATGAAGGCGGCGGTCGGCAGCGAATGCGCCATCGCTACCCGCTTCGCCGTCGACACGCTGCTGGGCGAGGACGGGGTCGAGATCGAGCGCGACGGCATCAAGTTCATCGAGATGGCCGACCCGCTGGTCGACGTCTGGGACGTCAATGTCGGCGATATCGCCGAATGGGGCGAGGATGCCGGCCCTTCGCGCTTCTACCGCCAGGGGCATCAGCTGCCATGGCAGAAGTTCGTCAAGGAAGTGTCGAAGAAGCCCGTGCTCGGCGTCGGCCGCTTCACCGACCCGGAGAAGATGGCCGAGGTTCTGCGCAGTGGGCAGATGGACATCATCGGCGCGGCGCGGCCCTCGATCTCCGACCCGTTCCTGCCGCAGAAGATTAAGGAAGGCCGGATCGACGACATCCGCACCTGCATCGGCTGCAATGTCTGCATCTCGCGCTGGGAAATCGGCGGGCCGCCGATGATCTGCACCCAGAACGCGACGGCGGGCGAGGAGTATCGGCGGGGCTGGCATCCCGAGAAGTTCGCCAAGAAGGGCTCCGACGATTCGATCCTGGTGGTCGGCGCCGGCCCCTCCGGCGCCGAATGCGCCCGCGTGCTGATGGAACGCGGCTATACGGTGCATGTGGTCGACAGCGCCGAGAAAGTCGGCGGCCATGTGAACGAGGTGGCGACGCTGCCGGGCCTGGGTGAATGGGGCTATCACCGCGACTATCGCGAGATCCAGCTGGGCAAGCTGATCAAGAAGAGCAAGCAGAACCAGCTCGCCCTGGGCGGCAAGCGGCTCACCGTCGACGACGTGCTGGAATACGGCGCCGACAAGGTGGTGATCGCCACCGGCTCGAGCTGGGCGACCGACGGCACCAACGCGCTGACCCATGCGCCGATCGCCGGCCTGGATGCCTCCAAGCCTTATATCGCGACGCCGGAGGAGGTCATCCTCGGGACCAAGAAGATCGGCAAGAAGGTGCTGATCCTCAATGCCGATACCTACTTCATGGCGCCGTCCCTGGCGCACAAGCTGGCGCTGGATGGGCATGAGGTTACTGTGGTGACAGGGGTCGAGCTCGGCCGCTACATGCATTTCACGCTGGAATTCCCGAACCTGCACCGCCTACTGCACGAGATGCATATCGAGGTGGTCGGCGACCATTGGGCCTCTTCGGTCGAGGAAGGCCGCATCCAGCTCTACAACATCTGGGGCGACGGCTATCAGCGGCAGTATAACGGTCCCGGCCGGATGCCGCGCACGGCCAACACCACCCACCGTTGGGTCGAATTCGACACGCTGGTGGCCGTGACCGGCCGCAAGTCCAACAATGCGCTCTATACCGGGCTCAAGGCGCGCAAGGGCGAGTGGGACAAGAACGGGATCAAGGCCGTCTATGTCGTCGGCGATGCCTGGGCGCCCAAGCTGATCGCCGATGCGACGTTCGAGGGGCACCGCCTCGCGCGTGAAATCGAGGAGCCGAACGCGCAGTTCCCCAAGCCGTACCGCCGCGAAGTGGCGGTCTGGGGTGTGCCGCACACGCCCGGCATGTCGACCGAAATCCAGTACGAGGTTTGAGGTTATTGCTCGCGATTATGGCTCACCGCTCAAACTTCCTGAGCGCCTCCCCCCTCGAGGGGGAGGCTAAAATAGCGCCAGGTCCGGCGTCGGTCCGATGACTCTGACCGACACACACAAGATTACCCGCATCCTCTTCCAGGATTTTCCGCCATGGATGGTCGCGGTTTTCTATGGTATGGTGATCGTCGCGGTCGCGGTGTTCCTGTGGGGTGTTTTCAGGCAGCTCAGGAAATACGCGGCCGGGCAGCGGGACCGCGATCTTTGGGCAACCGCCAGGCAGCGGATCGGCGACACGATCGTGACGATCCTGTCGCACCGGGCGATCCGGCGGCGCGACCAGGCCGCCGGCGGCGTTCACGCCATGATCTTTTACGGCTTCGTGCTGCTGTTCATCGGCACCGCCACGATCACGCTGCAATACGACATATTAGGGCCGTTCGGGATCGATTTCTGGTATGGCGGCTTCTATCTGACGTTCAAGCTGGTGCTGAACCTGGCCGGGCTGGGGCTGATCCTGGGGCTGGTCTACATGATGGTCCGGCGCAGCTGGATCAAGCCGCCGAAGCTCAACTACGCCAGGCCAGATCGCGCGCCGACCGACCCGGATTATAATCGCGAGTTCTACCGGATCGAGGATTGGGCGTTCCTGTGGACGTTGATCCTGATCGGCATCACCGGCTTCGTCTTGTCGGGTGCGCGCCTAATCTGGCTCCAGGATGATCCGACCGTCTGGGACTATCGCTGGTGGTCGCCGGTGGCGGCGGTGCTGGCCGCCATCTTGAAGGGCCTGGGGCTTGGCGCGGCCGTGGCGGTGAAGCTCAGGCTCGGTCTCTGGTGGACTCACGGCATCCTGGCGCTGACCTTCATCGCGCTGATCCCCTACACCAAGGTCAAACATATCTTCACCGCCATCGGCGCCTGGCTGGTGAAGGACCCCGATGCGCTGCGCCGCCTGCCGGCCGGCGATCTGGACCAGGAGAAGATCGGCTATACCGAGATCACCGATTTTGGCCGCCGCTATCTGCTCCAGGCCGATGCCTGCACCAAATGCGGCCGCTGCCACGAGGCCTGCCCTGCCAACGCCACCGGCTATCCGCTGTCGCCGCGCGACATGATCCTGACGGTGCGTGAGCATGCCGACCGGCAGCTGACGCCTTCGTTCGTGGGCCTCGGCCATGCCGGGCCGATCTCGATCCTGGGTAATGGCGATGTCCAGGTCCGCTCCGAGACCTTATGGGCCTGCCGGCAATGCGGCGCCTGCACCGAGATTTGTCCGGTCGGGGTCGAGCATGTGCCGATCACAACATGATGCGCCGCTCGCTCGTCGAATCCGGCGATATGGATCCGATGCTGCAGAAGACGCTGGACGCCGTGAACAAGTCCGGCAACTCGTTCAACGAATCCCGCCGCAAGCGTCCACGCTGGGCCAAGGATATCGGCTTCGACATCAAGGACGCGCGCAAGGAACCGGTGGACGTCCTCTGGTTCGTCGGCGATTTCGCCTCGTTCGATCCGCGCTCCCAGAAAGTATCGAAGACCTTTGCCCGCCTCTTGCACGAGGCCGGCGTCGATTTCGGTATCCTGTATGAGGATGAAACCACCGCAGGCAACGACATCCGCCGCGTGGGCGAGGAGGGGCTGTTCCAGACGCTGGCCGAGGGCAATATCGCAACGCTGGCCGAGTGTGACTTCAAGCGGATCGTCACCACCGACCCGCACAGCTACAACACGCTGAAGAACGAATATCCGGCCTTCGGCGGAAACTACCGCGTCGATCATGCCAGCGCGCTGCTGAAGGAACTGATCGATTCCGGTGCGGTCACCCTGCCGAAAAAGCTGGACTACAAGGTCACCTATCACGACCCGTGCCATCTCGGCCGCTTCAACAAGGGCTATGACCCGCCGCGCGCGGCGATCGCCGGGACAGGCGTCGATTTCGTCGAGCTGCCGCGCTCGCGCGACAACTCCTTCTGTTGCGGCGGCGGCGGCGGGCGGGTCTGGGTGCCCGATCCGCCGGGCGTGACCAAGCCGGGCGAGAACCGCGTACGCGAGGCCGGGGCGATCGCCGGCCTCGACATGCTGGTGGTCAATTGCCCGAAATGCATGACGATGCTGGAGGACGCGGTGAAGACCGCCGGTTTCGAGGGCAAATTCCAGGTCAAGGAATTGATCGAGCTGGTTGCCGAGGCGATGGATCTGGATGAAAAGGCAGCAGCGGCCGCCGCGGCGGAGCTGATTCAGGAAAAGGTTTAAGAGGTTGCTTGGATGAAGATTCTGGTTCCCGTCAAACGGACGGCGTCACTCGACGACGAATTCGAGATGCGGGATGACGGCCGCGATGTCGATGCCGATTTCTGCGAATACGACATCAACGAATTCGATGAGTTCTCGGTCGAGGAAGCGATCAAGATCAAGGAAGCCGCGGCCGAGGGCGCGGTCGAGGTGGTCGTCGTCACGGTCGGTTCGGAGGATGCCGACGAGGTGCTGCGCAAATGCCTGGCCAAGGGCGCCGATCGCGGCATCCGCGTGTGGGATGACGCCATGGAAGGCTCGGACCAGATCGCCATCGCCCGCATCCTGGCCAAGGTGATCGAGCGCGAGCAGCCCGAGCTGGTGCTGACCGGCGCGCAGTCGTCCGACCACGGCTTCGCCCAGACCGGCATTGCGCTGGCCGGTCTGCTCGGTTGGCCGCACGGCGCGGTCGTGTCGTTCCTGGACTATACGCCGGGCTCCGCGTCGCTGAGCTTCCGGCGGGAGCTGGAGGGCGGGCTGGAGCAGCAGGCGTCGATCGCGCTGCCGGCGGTGCTGACCATCCAGCTCGGCATCAATCGTCCGCGTTACGCGTCGCTGCGGGGCATCCGTCAGGCGAGCGCGAAACCGGTGGAGGAGCTGACCCACGGCGATCTCGGCCTCGGCGACGACCAGGTCGGCGAGGCCGGATCGCTGTCGCATGTGCGTCGCATGTATGTGCCCGAGCGCGGGCGCAGCGAAATGATAGAGGGCACGCCCGCCCAGCAGGCGAGCCGTATTCTGCAGATCATCAGGGAAGTTCGGGGTTAGTCATGGCCGGTATCCTCATCATCGCCGAGCATCGGCAGGGCGTGTTCCGCCCGATCACGCTTGAGGCGGTCGCCGCCGCCGAGACGATCAAGGCCGGCAGCGGCGGCGGCGTCGCCGTGGCGGTCATCGCGCCGCAGCCTGGAGCTTACGTCCCCTGGGTCAGCGTCGCCGCGGTCGACGAGGTCATCACCGTCACCGCGCCGAACGACGAGTTCGACCCCGACGTGACCCAGGCGGCGGTCAAGGCGCTGATCGAGGCGCGCAAGCCGTCGGTCGTGCTGATGGCGCACAGCGTCGACAGCTGGGCCGTCGCTCCGGCTCTCGCCGCCGAGCTGGGGCTGGGTTTCGCCACCGATGTGTTCGACCTGTGCTATGACGGCGGCGAACTGGTCGCGACCCGCGCCGCTTATAAGGAAAAGGTGTTCGTCGAGCTCGACTTCCCGGGTAAGGAGACCGTGCTGCTGACGATCCGCAGCAACGCCTTCAAGCCCGCCGCTGGAACGGGCAGCCCCGCCGTGAGCGATTTCCCCATTCCCGGCCTGGCGCCGCGCACCCGGCATCAGGGTTGGCAGGAGCCGCCACCCAGCGGCGGCATCGATATTCCCGGCGCGGAGTTCATCATGTCCGTCGGCCGCGGCGTCGGCGATGAGGCCAATATCGAGCAGTTCGCCGAACTGGCCGAGGTACTGGGCGCGACGCTCGGCTGCTCCCGGCCGATCGCCGACAATGGCTGGCTGCCCAAGGCGCGGCAGGTCGGCCAGTCCGGCAAGCTGGCGGCCAACTGCAAGCTCTATATCGCGATGGGCATCTCCGGCGCGGTGCAGCACCAGTGGGGCATGAAGCATGTCGAGAACATCATCGCCGTCAATAAGGACGCCGATGCCTCGATCTTCACGGTCGCCAAATACGGCGTGGTCGGCGACATGTTCGAGATCGCGGAAGAGCTGAAGGCCCAGGCCGGGAGAAACTAGAGGGCCGATCGCTGGCGGTTTACGTGCGAAACCGAGGAGCACCCGATGGCCGATGATGACGCCCCGCAGCTGACGCTCGACCTGGCGAAGGACAGGAAGTCGATGCGCCTGGCCTTGACCAGCAAGGGCAGGATCGATGCCGAGGTGATCCTCAATGCGGAACAATATGACGCCATCATCGCGGCGATGATGGCGATCCGCGCCAAGATGGTGCCGGAGGTGCCGACGAGCTATCCGATCGGCAGCCCGACGCACGGCATGACCGGAACGCACTATCATTTCGGCTATGATCCCGAGGGCAGGCAGATCGTCCTCTCGATCCGCAATTCCGGTGTCGGCTGGATCTCATTCCGGTTCGAGCCAGACAAGTTCCAGGACATGCTCGACGAGGCGCGCGGGATGTGGGGTCTCAACGACCTGAAAAGCGGCGATGGGCCGCATCGATAGAATTCAATAAGCGTCGACGGTGGAACCCATGGTTTAACCGATTGCCGCGCTACAGCACAGCAGACAGCGACGATTGTCTTTTCCGTTTCGGCTGCACCTTGAAGGCCGGTGCGTTGGCGATCGCCTGTTCGAGCGCGCAGCTTGTTTCGTCGGCGCCCAGCACCTGTTCGGTGAACGCATCCGTGAGATGTTCCAGCTCCGGCCCCAGAATCCGGTCCTCCCTGACCGGGGGCACCACGCTGCGCACCAGCTCGACGAAGCCGCGCAGGTTGGGCGGGGCCTCGCGGCCGGTGATATGGAGCGCCTGGGATGCGATCACCGCCAGCATGGCGAGCGAGGCATCGAAGCAGCGGCCCGCTTTTGCCTCCTTGGACCAGGCGAGGAAGGCGGGCGTTCCGACATCATCCTGGCCGGCGCCACCGGTGTCGCTGCCGGGGATGAACGTCGTCTGGGCCGCCTGCTTGGCCTGCTCCAGATAGCCGCTCATCGCCATGGGGATATAGCCGATATTGCCGCGCCCGTCGCTCTCGCCCGGTTCGCGTCCGACCAGCAGCATGTCCGGCATATGCGATGCCCGTCCATCCAGAAGCTTGACCGCCTGCCGCCCGGCAAGAAGGCTTAGATCCGCCCAGATCGCCGACAGATCGTCCATCGCCGGCGCCGCCATCGCGTTGTGATAGCCGCCGGTGCTGATGCAGCGGCCATAGGGGTGATCGATATCGGGCGCGATATAGACCGGGTTGTCCGACACGGACGACAGGGAGATGGCCGCAGCACGCTCGGCATTCGCCAATGTCCGGTAGGCATGGCCCAGCAGACGCGGGGTGATGCGATAGCTGACCGGTGCCTGATAGCCCCGGCGGCCGTCCCCGGCATTGACCAGCAACCCGCGCAGGCCCGAAAGCGCCCGCGCCTCGTACTCGTCTCCCCACAGTGAATCCAGCGCCGCGTCGTAATGCTCCAACGGCGCCCGAAAGGCTTCGATCGACAAGGCGAAGGTCTTCAGCGCAAGCCGGATGCGGCGGCAGGCGGCCAGCGCCGCGTCCGCGGTCAGCGCCGCCGCGCAGGGCGAGCCGTTGATCAGCGAGCCGCGCTCCTTCACTTCCAATTCGAACCGCATCGAGAGTTCGGCGAACAAGGGATAAAGCGCCTGTATCTCACCGGCGCCACCCTGCCCGGACGCGGCGACGGCGGGCATCGGGCCGCCATCGAGCATCGCGGCGACGGCCTTGGCGATCCGCGGCGTCGTTGCGGCATGGCCCTCGACGAAATTAGCCAGCCGCGCCAGGACAATCCCGCGGACGACGCGCTCGGGCAGATAGTCGCCAAAGGATGTCGCCGCCGGGAACGGCTTGATCCGCGCATGCCGGCCCCGGCATTCGTGGCTCAACCGATGACTCGCCAGCTCGCCCATGGCGGTCGTGACGCCGTAGATGACGACATTCGGGTCCTTGTCGATCAATTCCAGGAATGAGGCGCGGCACACCGTGATCCGCTCGAGCGCCGAATCCGCGATACGGACTGCTTCACCCCGCCAGGCGACCCGATATGCGGTGTCGAGATTGATGTCGCGGCGGGTGGTGATCAGAACAGTCATGGCGCGATCGCCATTTGCCAATGATCGTCACGAAAAAGCCATTTTTGCTGCAACTGCACAACACGGGATTTCGGCACCGTTCCGACTATCTTGTTCTCCAAGGCTCCAACGCCAATCCGCGTCCGCTCCAACTCCACCTCGTCAAGTTCGTGCCGTGTTGCGCCGAGTCGATTCGAAGGTCGCCGGCATTTTCCAAATCAATGCTATGTTCCGGACGGCAATTGACAAAGTTACAAATTTTCAGAAAGCTCATGAATCATATTCATGATGCTGATGGGTAAGCATGTACCAGCCGCGTCTTGAGATACGTCATTTGCGCATGCTCCAGGCGATGGCCCGCACGGGCAGCGTCACCCAGGCCGCATCCCTGCTGGGGCTGACCCAGTCGGCTTTGAGCCATCAGATCAGAGAGGCCGAGCGGCGCCTCGGGCTGGCGCTTTTTGTGCAACGCAGCAAGAAGATGCTGATGACGCCGGCGGCGCAAAACCTGACCGAGGAGGCCGGCCGGATCTTGTCCCAGCTGGAGCGGGTGGAGGGCGAGGTCGCCGATGCCGGGGAAGAGGTCAGGCACGTCGTCCGCATCGGATGCGGCGCCTATAGCGGCTATCGCTGGCTGCCGCGCTTTCTCAAGTCCTTTCAGGAGCAGGCCGCGGACATCGATATCGAGGTCGTCGCCGATGCCACGCGGCGTCCTCTCAAGGCGCTCGCCGACCGCACGATCGACATCGCGGTCACGTCGGGCACGTCCGACAAGACCGCTGCCAAGTCATTGAGGTTGTTCAGGGATGAGCTGATCATGATCATGCCGCCCGATCATCCCCTGGCGTCCCAGAGCTTCGTCACGGCCCAGGATCTCGCCGACCAGACCTATATTTCCTACAGCGACATCCCCGAGAAGGGGCACGAATATGACAGCTTCCTGAAACCCGCCCAGGTGACCTATCGAAAGATGCTGAAAGTCGAGCTGACCGAGGCGATCATCGAGCTGGTCATCGGCGGTTTCGGCATCAGCATTCTGTCGAAATGGGCGGTCAGCCCCTATCTGCGCTCCGGCGCGCTTGCCTCGGCGCGGATTTCGCGCAACGGCCTCTTCGTCGATTGGCATGCCGTGGCGCGCAAGTCCGAACCGGCCGACAGTCCCGCCTGGCGCATGGCGCAGGCGCTCAAGTCCTGGTGCGAAAGCGACCAGCAGGCCTTCGGCTTCGATGCGCCGTCGTCGCCGGCATGAACCGGCGCCATACAAGCCCCGGCGGCGCCGATAGAAAAACCTGGATCGCGACGGTCCCATATTGTGCTCCCGCGAGGTTGAGGGTCCTATCCGGGGCAATGGGCGCCGCGCTATGAACGCTTCGATGGGTAACCGGCTTCGATGAGTGACCGACAGTCGATACGGCCGTTCCTGGCCCATCTGGAAAAGGCCGGCGAACTCGTCCGCGTGACCAGGCCGGTCGTCCCCCATTTCGAGGTCTCTGCATTTCTGTCCGCGGCCGATGCCGGGCCGGCCCTGCTTTTCGACCAGGTCGCCGGATCGGATATCCGGATCGTCGGCAATCTTCTGAACAGCCGTGCCAGAATCGCCGCGGCGCTCGGGATCGGCGTCGGCGATATCCTGCCGCGCATAGGCGAGGCGATCCGCGCGCCGGTGAAGCCGGTAACGGTCGCAAGCGGTTCCGTCCAGCAACGGGTCGAGCTGGAGGCGCCGCTGGCGGGCCTGCCCGTGCCGACCTTCTTCGAACGTGAAGGCCACCCCTATATCACCGCCGGCGTGATCCTTGCGCGGGATCCGCAGACCAGGCTGGGCAATGCATCCTTCGCGCGTTTTGCGATACTGGACGGCAGGACCGCGATGGTGGGCATCGCGCCGAACCATCACCTTGCGCTGTTTTCGCGCCGCGCCGCGGCGGCCGGCAAGCTGCTCGAGATCGCGGTCGTTCTGGGTGCCCATCCAGCCATTCAGCTGGCGGCGTGCCTCTATCTGGGTGTCGGCGACGACGAGCTGGAATGTGCCGGCAGTCTGCTCGGCCAGCCGGTCGACGTCGTGCCGGCGAAGACGGTCGGGCTCATGGTGCCGGCCGATGCGGAGCTGGTGCTGGAAGGGGTCATCGACGCCGGCCAGCCGATCGAGGAAGGTTTCGTCTCCGAATATCACGGGATGTACGAGAATTACGGCCCGGGCTTCCTTGCGACCTTCTCGGCGCTGACCCGGCGCGAGGATGCGCTGTTCCAGGTGATCGAGCCCGGCTATCACCGCGAGCATATCTATCTGGGCGCGCTGCCGATCGCCGCCGGCCTGTTCAAGGCCGTGGCCGCCGTCGTTCCCAACGTCGTCGATGTCGCCGTCACCGAGGCGGGGGCGGGGCGGACCGATGTCGTTGTGCAGATCGCCGAGCCCAGGACGGGCCAGGCCAGGCGGGCGATGTTCGCAGTCTTCGCCGCCGTCAGCATCGTGAAACGCGTCACGGTCGTGGACGCCGATATCGATCCCTGGGATGCCATGGCGGTCGAATGGGCGCGGACCAACCGGATGAAGCTCGAACGCGACCTGCTGCTTCTACCAAACAGCGGGACCGATCGGTCCGAACCGATGGAGCAGGGCGGCCAGGTCACCAAAGCGGGATTCGACGCGACAGCCAAGGCCGGCGACCGGGTCGAGGGTATCGACCGGGCCCTCCCGCCATCGCCGCATCGCCAGGCGGCACGGGACTGGTTCATCCAGAATCTGCCGCCGGAGCGGCGCGCATGGCTGAAACCGTGATCCAGCGGCCACGCATCGTTGTCGCCATTTCCGGTGCGTCCGGCGCGGCATACGGGATCGCGGCGCTGAGGCTGTTGCGTGAAGCCGGAACCCACGAAACCCATCTGATCGTTTCGCCCGCCGGCGCCCGCACCATTGCCGAGGAAACCGACATGCCGCTGAAGGCGGTCGAGGCGCTGGCGGATCATCGTCACAATTTCCGCGATATCGGCGATCCGCTGGCCAGCGGATCGTTTCGCACGGCCGGCATGCTGGTCGCCCCATGCTCGGTGCGGACGCTGGGCG
>Ga0268266_10006478_pt1 | contig 10715 bp, 13 predicted proteins | sample KBSS13metaG_FD_190356 | JGI IMG/M metagenome (GOLD analysis project Ga0268266, IMG submission 190356) | Switchgrass rhizosphere microbial communities from Kellogg Biological Station, Michigan, USA - KBS S1-3 metaG (SPAdes) (version 2) | ecosystem: Host-associated > Plants > Roots > Rhizosphere... | reverse complement strand
CTTTGCCAACGACGCCACCACTTCGACCGACGGTTGCGAGGCGCGTTGCTGCTCCATTCTGCAGTAGTAGTCAGTGGAGATCATCGCCATCGACGCGACTTCCTCGCGACGTAGGCCACTCGTGCGGCGGCGCGCCCCGCCGGGCAACCCGACGTCGTCAGGCGTCAGCGCCATCCGCCGGCTACGGAGGAACTCGGCGAGTTGAGGTTGATCCATTCACTCATTCTCGCCGCGATCGGGGCGAGCAGCCAGGGACTCGCACACCCCGTTTCGACCGGCAGATCCCGTGGTGTTCTGCGCTTGCACGCGGTCGCGGCATGACCGCGTGCGCCCCAAACATCCGCTGCGCCCCACGAAGACAGTGACTCTGGCAAACCAGCGTTGTCGATTGGCGCACCCGTAGAGTCGCTGCACACCGGCGACTCGCGAAACCGCCCGTGGGGTCCTCAAGGACACACTGAGCACAGCCCGTCAGCTCAACGTCGCCACTCCGCGCCTCGAACGATAGCGTCCCGCGGACTCACTCGTTAGTGGACCGATCGTCGAGTAGCTGATCCATCGGATGCGTCTTCGGCGGACACCGCCTCCACAGCCGAAGAATGTATGGGCGGCAAGCGGCGATCACTGCAGCTCCGTTTGCAGGCTCGACCTCGGCACGGCCGGATTCTTTTCTCGGAGAGCATGTCTCACGAATGATGGCCACCGCAGTGAGTGGTTGAAGCTGGGGAAGATTTGCAGTGGCCGCATTGTCGCGTTGCGCCGACACCTCGATGAGCGGTTGGCCAAACCCTGGGTGATCAGCGTCAACGCATCGGAACCGCGCGCAAGCGCTGCGGTTGCCGCTCCGCATCGGCGGCACGAATGATGGCCTTGGCGCTCAGTTTTGGGCTGTTGGACATCTCCTCGGTGCGCTACCCATTTGCCAGCCGATGAGCGGTACAAGCTGACCTAGCCCGCTGTCATGGGCTCCGCCTCAGCCAATCCGTGTAGCGCGGCAGCGAGGGCTGATGGTCGTGACAGGAACGGTGAATGACTCCCGGGAAGCTCGATGACATCGGCACCGAGCCTGTCGCGTGCGATCCGCTTCGACCAATCCGGGTTGACCATCTGATCGTCACTGCAAATCACAGAAGTGCAGTTGATGGCGGGGAATCCGGAGAGCGAGAACGGTAGGGTGCTCGGGTAACTTGCCTGGGGTCGAAGACGACTGAACCCGGCCTCCACGGCCGTTTCGTCACAGTCGGCAAACAGCAGCGCTCGAGCACGATCAGGGTCGACCCATGTCGTACGGGATTCCGCATCGGGTTCACTCAAACCGGCGTCCCAACCCGGACGCATCATGTCGGTCCCGACAATCTGATCGAATACGCTTCGGCCGATGGCCGGGACGACGCCGCATAGATACACCAAATGGCGTACGGGACGACGAGCGGCGACCAACGGAATCGTGTTGGCGCCCAATGAATGCCCGACGAGCACGACATCGTGGTCGCACCCAGCGAGCGCGTCGCAGACCACATCGGCGTAGGTCTCGAAACTCGCCGAGGCGTCGTCGCACGGCAAGTCCATCGCCACCACATCGTGGCCTTCTCGCTGTAGGAGCGGAGTCAGCAGCTCCCAGCACCACGCACCGTGCCAAGCACCATGCACCAGGGCAAACGTCGTCATGCAGGGATCGTAGGGAGTTGGAGGCCCCCGAGGTGCGAAACAGGCGTGGACGGGTCGACGTCCTGCCGTGTCTGGACGCCGGTAACTAGAACCCGCGACCTTTCGGCATCACTACGTACAGGTTTACGCAGTCGGGATTGGCGCTTTTGCGGTGTCGCGTTTCTCTAGACCTCCGATGATTCTCACTGTCAAGCACGAGTCGTGCGGTGGCTTCTGGCGCGGGTCCGCGGATGAGCACGACGTGGGCGATCAACGTCGACGTCGCTGACCAGATCGGCGAGTAGCTTGCGGTACTCCGATAGCGTTCATGGGCATGAGAACTGCCGTGTACCCGGGTTCGTTCGACCCGGTGACCAATGGCCATTTCGACATCATCGAGCGCGCCGCGTCCATGTTCGACCAACTGGTGACCAGTGTGGTGGTCAATCCCAGCAAGCATTGCCGTTTCGACGTAGAGGAGCGCGTCCAGATGCTGCGTGAGGTGACCGCGCACCTGGGCAACGTGCGCGTGGACTCCTTTCGCGGCCTGACCGTCGACTACTGCCGAACAGAGAAGTTCGCCGTCGTCGTGCGGGGATTGCGTACGGTCAGCGACTTCCAGACCGAGCTGCAGATGGCACAAATGAACTACCGTCTGGCTGGCGTCGACACCGCATTTCTCATCACGAACCCGCAGTATGGCTACTCCTCGAGCCTGGTCCGTGAGATCGCACTCATGGGTGGTGATGTGTCCAGCCTGGTTCCGCCCGCGGCGCTACACAGAATCCAGCCACTCCCGGACTCCTAGGCGCTCCAAGGTGCATGCTGGGTGTCTCGTCGGCGGACGCCAACACAGCCCAGGGGCGGACGAAGCTCACCCGCGTTGGTAGTTCCGCCGCGATTCGATAAGGCAACGCCGGATCTACGCATCACCAACTCGCAGAGCCGATGTCGGCATCCACGTGGATGGATGACTGAGACATGGTCGACATCCGGGCGTCCGTCATTGCCCGCGTCGGTTCTGGGATGGTGTAGCTTAACTGAATGTTATTCAGATAAGCTCCGGGCTCCTGCATCAGCCCTTGGCGATCAATCGACAACGACTGCCCAGTACCAAGGCGGACGCAAGGGAGACGTCATGACCCAGCGAAGGATGCGGTTGCTGACCGTCGAGACCATCCTGGATGCCGCGTTGGTCTGCATCGATGAATCCGGGCAGCTCACCATGACCGAACTGGCCAAGAAGTTGGGCACCACAGCCTCATCGGTCTATCACCACCTCGATGGCCGCGCGGCCATCATCGAGGCGCTGCGGGAGCGAGTCCTGTCCGCCGTCGAGCTGCCTCTGATGGATTCCAGCTCCTGGGATGTACAAATCAGGTCCTGGATGCACTCGTTCCGCCACGCGATGGCTCAACACCCCAATCTCATACCGCTGGCAATGGAGCAGACGATCACCGCCGGACGAGCCCTGGTCGGATACGACCGGATCGCCGGCCTTCTACAAGCCGCCGGAGTCGCACCCAAACATGTGATCGTGTGGCTCAGCGTTCTGGAGTGTTACGCCTTGGGTTCGGCCCTCGATCTGGCAGCTCCCGATGAGGCATGGCGCGTTGGGCGCGAAGACCTTCCCACGCTCAGCAATGCCCTGGAGCTGGCGTCCCGCGGCCGCCAGCGCGCCGATGAGGCATTCGAGTTGGGCGTCGATGCGCTACTTCTCGGACTACGAACTCGTTTGGAGATGCACCGATGACGTCCCGTTACACGAGCACTTCCCGCACGCCGATCCCGCAGTCGCACACGCCGGGTGCGCGTGCGTTCGAGGTTCGAACAGTTCAGTCCCGCGATGCCGACCGCGACGATCTACGCGCGGCCGAGCAGTTGGTCAAACGATCGTTCGGCAAGGAATTCCGTGACAACGATTGGCGCCACGGCCTCGGCGGTACCCACGTGTTCGTCAACGATGACGTCGACACACTGTTGGCCCACGCCGCGATCGTGCCGCGAGTAATCCGTCATGGCGCCAACGCACTTCACGTCGGCTACGTCGAAGCCGTTGCGGTCACACCCGATCTTCAGGGCAGAGGCCTTGGTCGGGCGCTCATGAACCAGGTTGAGTCGATCGTGCGCGCCGAGTATGAGCTCGGAGCGTTGAATGCGATCAAGGATGCTGTCCCGTTCTACCTCCACCGCGGCTGGGCCTTGTGGACGGGCGCCACTGCCGCGCTAGACCGCGCCGGCGGCGTCGTTGCCACAAATGATGCTGAGGACCGAATAATGTTGCTAGGCAGTCAATTGCAAGCTCTGGAGATCGATCCGTGTTCGGTGCTCACGTGTGACTGGCGCCCTGGCGACGTATGGTGAACCGCTTGGGCTTTCGAGTCGAGGGTTGTGTTCTGCGTTGCTCCAATCTGACGGTGAGTAACCGCCAACTCCATGCGCGGCCCCACAGCAAGCATCCCGAGAACCCTACATCGAACAGCAAGACGCCAAGCATGCCTACCCGTTGCGGATGCATACACCTGAAGCTCAATGGGCGATCAAGGACCAGGTGCACTGGATACAACGCCTGGTGACACCGACCAAAATCAGCCGTCCAATTTCCCGAGAAGTGAAACACGTTGAGTGAGTGAGGTATAGCGCCTAACGGCTCCTCCTGCGTGTACTGGGGAAGTCATCGACTGCGGTCATACATTTCGCGGCACCGGGCAACCTCGTCCATGTTCAGGTCTGCCCAACTCTTGAGTTGCAGGAATACTCCCACCAAAGAGCGACCCAGCGGCGTCAGCTCGTATTCGACAGTCACCGGGACCGTCGGGGTCACGGTGCGGGTGATCAAACCGTCCCGTTCGAGGTTGCGCAGGGTTTGGGTGAGCATCTTCTGGCTGACCCCGGTGATGCGACGTGCCAGCCCAGAGTTCCGCGTCGAACCGTCCATCAACGCGCACAACACCAGCGTCACCCATTTGTCTGCCAGTCGCGACAGCAGCTGACGGCTACTGCACGTGACCAGAAACGCATCGTGGTCGGCCGGGTTCTCCTTCCTCGCATCGTTATGCGGCGTCAACGCCACCTCGCTTCCCTTCGACATGGCCATAGGCACTCAAAGGTACCTACTTCCCAATAGTTCCTTAGTCGTTCAGGGTAGTGACGCACCCCCAGGTGCACCACATCGACAGGAGGCACGTGTTTGACACCTCGCCCCGGCGATCAACGGCACACGTACCCGTGGTGACATCCATGCGTGCGTGGAGTGCCGTGATCACCCTCGCCCTGACCGTCTTCGTCGTGACCGTCACCGAGATGATGCCGATCGGATTGCTTCCGCAGATCAGCGCCGAGCTCCATGTCTCCAATGGTGTTGCGGGACAAAGTGTCACGATCTATGGAGTCATTGCAGGACTCTGTGCACCAGCGATGACGTCGTGGACGCAGCGACTCGATCGACGGCTGCTGGTCCTCGGAATCCTCGGTGTGTTCGTCATCGGGAACACTCTCACCGCGCTCGTCTCGACCTACCCACAGTTGCTCGCGGTTCGGCTGGTCATGGGGCTGGTGCATGGCCTGATGTGGTCGATCGTGGCGACGGTGGCAGCCCGCCTGGTGCCTGCCGCGGCTGCTGCCAAGGCAACTGCCGTGGTGTTCTCCGGGATCTCGCTGGCTTTAGTTCTCGGGGTTCCGTCGGGCGCCGTCATGGGGGCGTGGATCGGATGGCAGGCCGCATTTGCCGTCCTCGCAGCGATCACCGCACTGACCTGGGTCGCCGCGTTCATTCTCATTCCCGACTTGTCCCCCCAGAATTTGCGTCAACGTCGCGCCCTGAGGTCACTGCTGAGCGGTCGCGGCGGTCTAGGGGTGATTCTCGGGGTGACCGCAGTGATCGTGATCGGAAACTACGCCGCCTACACCTATATCGCACCCTTCCTGATCCTCGATCGCCACGTGCCGCCACTATCGGTCGGGTTCTTCCTTATCGCCTACGGCGTGGCGGGAGTGATCGGCAACTTCATTGCAGGCGCGGCAGTGACGCGCGCCGGGTCGTTGCGCGCCGTCATGTTCACGGGCGTGATGATCTTGACGGCATCGCTGGCACTGCTGTTCCTCACACCGGCCGGTGTGGGCATGACAGGCATGGCAACGGTGGTGTGGGGAATGTCGTACTCGGCACTGCCCGTACTCTTGCAGACGGCGATACTGCAGATCGCGGTCTGCGCCCGCGAGGCCGGAACCGCGCTGTACGTAATGGTTTTCAACGTCGCGATCGCCGTTGGCTCCTTCCTCGGCGCGATCGGGATCGACAACGCGGGGAGCGCTGCTCCGATCCTGATTGGTACGGCCTTCTGTTGTGTCGGCGCATGCCTGACCCTCGTGATCCGCACACCTCGACAACCCGTCCCCGGTTGCCCTTCGACATGATTCGTACGCCGCCATCAAAGACCAGATCCGATCGACTTCGTTTCTTTGGAATCGAGACAGCAAGTCCTAGGTGATATCGGACCTTGACAGATTGCCGTAGTGGTCGGTCGCCCACTGTTGTTCCTAGACGTGGATGGCACCCTGCTGTCCAGCGGTGGGCGGACGGAATTCGATGCGTCGCAAATCGATTGGCAAGAATGGCAGAGTCACCGCAACCCGCGGCTGGCCGGGATGGACCGCACGCTTGGCCGGCGTCTCCTAGCCTTTGGTTGCGACCTGGTGTGGGCCACGGCCTGGATGCATGACGCCAACGAAGTGATCGCCCCACTACTCGGGCTTCCGCCATTACCCGTGGCCGAACTACCCGAAGCTCCGTTGGAGGATCCGGTCGGCACCCTGCACTGGAAAACGGCGGCCCTCGTCGCAGCTGCCGAAGGACGTCACTTCGCCTGGGTCGACGACGAGATCTCCGACATCGACCGTGCATGGGTGGACGCACATCATGCAGGGTCGGCTCTGCTTCATCGCGTCGATCCCAGGTCAGGATTGACCGAAACGGACCTCGCACAGATCGGCGACTGGCTGTCTGGTTTCTCGCGACCTTCCGTGAAATGACCCGCTACGCAGGCCGCGATCCGGAACCCGTTGTGGGATTTGATCGTAAGTCTTTGATCATGGCGATTCCCAGCGGGCCATTGCCTTGCCCGACACTGCGAAACCCCTTGCGTTCATAGAGGCGCTTGGCGGGGTTGCGCACGTGAACGTTGGTGCACATCGCGTCGTGGTCTTCCGCGAGGGCGGCGAAGAGAGCGTCGAGCAGCATCCCGCCAACACCGGCACCCCGTCGCCCTGGCGCAACGGCAATGCACAGCTCGGGCAGCGGCACCCCCGCCGAGTCGCAGCGCAACGGTGGCTTGCCGTAATAGGCCCACACCGCTCCGAGCGGGGTGCCGCTGTGGTCTTCGGCGATGATCGGCACCAGCCCAACAGGCGGAAGCATCTCCAACACTTCGTCGTCGTCGGAGTCGGGAAGAGGCCGATCCTCGATGACGCAGGCGTGACGCGCCATCTCGACAACGAACGAGTCATCATCGGCTGTCGCCGCACGAAGGACGACGCGCGCAGGTGTCATCGACGGATTCTGGCAGACACCCGGTGCTCCCCACACCTCGTTTTCCCAAGGGGCCAGCCCAGGAGCGAGACAGAATCCGAGCCGACCAAGTTCTCTAGACCTCCGATGAGATTAAGTGTCAAGCCGTGGCGGTTATTGGCGGCCGGTTTTCTGCTGGTGTCGCCGAAGAGACCCTGGCCTGATGGTCGTGCTGCCCAAGGCGCGGACGGCGGCAGTGTCGTTTGCTGACGCGAGGCTAGAGGTGCTGTTCGGCGACGTTGGTTCCACGGTGGGCCGCTGCGGTGCTGGGCCCTGGAGGCTGGTCTTCACGCATCTGAAGGATGTGCTCGATCTCGGAGATAAGGCGTTCGTGATCAAAATGGGGCAGGCCGAGGGCCGTCGCTACTCGGTCGCTCAAGCGGGAGAACAGCGCTGTCGTGCGACGTAGGGCTGCGGCGGTGTCTGCTGCATCGAAGTGGCTCCAGCAGTGCGAAAGTTCGTCGCGGATGTCAGCATCCATCCACGTGTTCATCCGGGTAGCCAAGTAGCGAGTGTCGATGCTGGGGCCGTAACGCAATTGGTGGTCCAATTCAATCATTCGTAGAAGCTCGCCCTTAAGGTCGTTGTCGCGCAACTTCGCCGACCAAAGCTCATCTCGGACAATCGCTTTGGCGCACATCAGGGCCGCGGCATATCCCCAATTGATTACCTTGTCGACTTCGTCGGGCCCCGGCAGATTTGGGGTTTTCACCGTTGACGGCGATGGCGGTGCACAGGCGTCCTTGTCCACCAAGACCTGAAACGGCCGCGTGTGGACGGCGGTGGCCAAGTCGCTGGCCGGAATCAGAGTGAAGTCGAGTTTTCCTCCGACGTAGTAGATCAGTCGGGTCGGTGGTCCAAGGCCATTCGCCAGACGTTCGACGACCAGTACCTCGCCAAGCCCGTTCCACCATGACTCGTCTTCGAGCAGGCTTTCAACGTCGTGGGTGTAGATCTCGATGTCGCGGTCCGACAGGGGATGCACGTCGCCGGCAGCCGCTGACCCTGTGACCAGCACACCACGCACACTGTCCGTCCGTTCCGCCCACTTGCCCAATGCCTCGAGCGCAGCGATGTAGTCCATCCCCCCATCATTCATTCAGAGAAGCGGTGCCACGGGCCAACACGTGCGCAGAGAGACACACGTGGTGGGCCCGAGAACATCCGGCGAGGGCGCAACCCACGTCGTGAAACACCGCAGCTAGGCAGCTGCGGTGACGATTACCGGGAAGGCCTTTGCTTCGTCGAAGGGCTGTTGGTTCTGAAGGCAATAGTGGAGTTGCCCGATCAGCTTGTTGAACAGGTGTCGCTGCGCCGCGGCGTGACGATCTCCGTGTTCCCGTCGCTGGCGGTAGTGCTCACCAGCAGGCCGGCAGTGCGTAGCAGCGCCAAATGCCCAGATCCACCCGGCAGCGGCCAACCGGTCGTTCTTGATGCGGCGGCGGGTGATGGACACGGACTTTCCGGAGGCTCGCGTAATGGGCGCGGACCCGGCGTAGGCCTTCAACGCGCGAGCATCGACGAATCGGCGGCGGTCATCACCGATCTCGGCGAGCACGCGGGCACCGGTCGAGTCACCAAGACCGGGGAAACTGGTGATGATCGCGTAGTCAGGATGGGTGTGGAACAGCTCGGCGCAGGCCTGGCCCAACTCCTCGACGCTGACGCACGCGGTGTTCAGCGCTGCGAGCAACGCCAACGCCTGCTTGCCCATCGCGGTCTCCACTTGAGCGAGGTGACGCATTTGAGGCTCGCGCAGGGCCGTCTTGATCATGGTGGATGCGTGATCGATGCCGCGACTTCGGCCGGCACGGCGCAGTGCGGCCGCGATCCGGTTCGTCGAGAGCTTGGCGGCCGCACCGGGGGTAGGTGCGATCGCCAGGATGGCCCTGGCTTCCGGGCTGGCGATCCCGAGCGGGAATCGCTTGGTGAATGTGGCTATGAAGGTCGGGAAGAACTCGCGCAGCATCGAGCGTAATTCGTTGTGCGCCTTGATTCGTCGCCATGTCGCGTCCTGATGAGCACGTGCCAGAACTGCGATGGCCTGGCACAGTTCGCTATCTGCGGGCAGTCGCCGGTGCAGGTGAGCGTCCACGCGAAGGATGTTGGCCAGGGTCATGGCGTCGGCGTGATCGGACTTCGCCCGTGCCACCGAATGCCGTTCCCGGTAGCGGGCGACCGCCAGCGGGTTGATCGAATAGATGGCCCGACCGGTTGCCCGCAGCGAGGCCACCAGCAGACCGCGCGGCGTTTCGATGGCCACCGGGATCGGATCCGCGGTGCTGTCGCCGACGCCGGCGAACAGTTCGACCAGTTGGGCCAGGCCGGTGGGGTCATCGGTGATGCGCTTCTTGGCCACCAGCTGGCCGTCCTCGTCGACGATGGCGACGTCGTGGTGGTCTTCGGCCCAGTCGATGCCGCAGAAGAGTTTCATGGTGTCGTTTCCTCCTGTCGTTGCCGGTTGGTGCGTGGTTGACCAACCCGAGTTGGGATGCGCAGCGCTCTACTTACGAGGCTCGGTGGCCTTCCCTCCGATGAGCTGTTCGCGATCCCAGCGAACCCGCATGGCGCCCGTCTATGACAGAGCTCTCGGCTCGAGAACGTTGAGGCGTTGGATCCGTGCGGGCGGGCAAGAACCACGGGACTAATCCCACCGAACCCGGCCCTTGCGACCTCGCCGCGACACGCACGGTCTAGAGAAAGGACTCCAAGTCCGGAAACGAGATAGGCGTTTGCCGGCGGCTGGGGCCGCAAGGGTGAGCCACCCCCGACGCCTTCGCGACGCCGGTCTCATGAGAGGCCCCCACAACCAGGTTGGGTACAGCCCTTCGCGAGGACACCAGCGGTGGTTCGGAAGTAAGTAGATAACGATCTCGAGCCTGTTGGCGTAATCGGGCGGGGTCGTTCAGCGAGAGTCCGCACATCCCGAACTGTCTGTCGACCAGCAGCGGCCCACCAGTCGTAAAGCGCCAAAAATCACGCAGCTGCCCTGCGGCGACCGCGGGAATGTCATGCTCCGACAGCCCCGGACCCAAATCACATGTGAGCACCACGCCGTCCACGTCTGGCCTGACGAGAAGATTCACGTGTGAACTACCCCGGGTTTTGTTCCGATCTTCATAGGAGGATTGGAAGCTATGCCCCGTCAGTATTCGCCGGAGTTTCGGCAACGTGCGGTCCGGTTGGTGGACTCCACGATGGAAGCCTCAGAAGTTTCTGAGTTCGAGGCCATCAAATCCGTGGCCGGCAAACTCAATGTCGCAGAGGAGTGGGTGCGTCGGTGGCGACGCAAGGCCCAGGTCGATGCCGGACAGCGTCCTGGCACGTCCAGTTCCGAGCACGCCGAGATCCGCAAGCTCAAGCGTGAGGTCGCCGAATTGCGAAGAGCCAATGAGATTCTCAAGTCTGCGTCCGCGTTTTTCGCAGCGGAGCTCGACCGCCCCGCGACGAAATGATCGCCTACATCGACAGTCATCGCGATCAGTTCGGGGTCGAGCTCATC
>Ga0268266_10006476_pt1 | contig 10717 bp, 9 predicted proteins | sample KBSS13metaG_FD_190356 | JGI IMG/M metagenome (GOLD analysis project Ga0268266, IMG submission 190356) | Switchgrass rhizosphere microbial communities from Kellogg Biological Station, Michigan, USA - KBS S1-3 metaG (SPAdes) (version 2) | ecosystem: Host-associated > Plants > Roots > Rhizosphere >... | reverse complement strand
GGTCCTGCCGCAGCCGGGCAAAACCGAAACCGACGTCGTGCCGTCGCAGCGTGATCCCGGTAGTGTCCGGCTTCAGCCGGACCTTCCGGACGAATCGGCACGCCGATACGCCGTCGATCCGGCGCAGAACGTGGTTCTCGAGGCATCGGCCGGCACCGGCAAGACCCGCGTGCTGGTGGAACGCTACGTCAACCTGCTGCGCGCCGGGATCGAGCCCGACAACATCCTCGCGATTACCTTCACGCGCAAGGCCGCCGCCGAAATGCGGCAGCGCATCGTCGATCGGCTGAAGGAAGCGAGCCGGTTGTCCCAATTCGACGCCGCGCGCTGGCGCGACCTGAAAGAGCGCCTCGGCGACATCGCGGTCTCGACGATCGACGCCTTCTGTCTGCAGCTGCTGCGCGAGTTCCCCCTCGAGGCCGACGTCGATCCCGGCTTCGACCTGGCGGACAACACCGAGGTCCCCAGGCTGGTCGGCGAGTCGCTCGATCAGGCGCTCCGCATCTGCCGCGGCATCGCGCGAGACGATGACGACGTCGCGCTGGTGTTTGCACAGCTCGGCGAACGGCGGCTGCGTACCGGCATCTCCGCCCTGCTGGACCGCCGTCTGGTCGCGCCACATGCGCTGCGGCGGTTCCTGCAGAAGGGACCGCGCGACCTGACCGCCGCAACGGCGTGCAAGGCGTCCGCTGCTCGCCTGCGCGAGATCTTTGCCGGCGTGCGAGGTGGGCTCGACCTGTTCCTGAACGATGGCCCGTGTGATCATCCCCAGTTCGCGATGCTGGCGAAAGACATTCGCGCGCTGGCGGCGGGCTCGCCGGAGGGGCCGGCGTTTCAGGCGCGGGAAGAACAAGCGGCGTTTCGCGCGCTGATCGATCGGCTGCGCGCCTACTTCCTGACGCAGGAAGGGAAGCCGCGCAGCGACAAGTTCGCCGGCACCGGCTTCACCGCCGAGGACTGCGACTCTCCCGACGCCTGGAAGCGGCACCGCGCGGCGGCGTTCCAGATCGCGCCCGCGGTGCACGAGGCGATCCGCGCCTTCCGCCGCGATCTCAACGCGGTGATGTCGCGCGGGGTGTGGCGGATTTTCGCGATCGCGATGCAGCAGTACCACCAGACGCTCGAGGCGCACGCGCTGCTCGACTTCTCCGGCGTCCTGGAGCGCGCGGTCCAGCTCCTCAAGGACATGGACGAGTTCGCCGAGAGCCGCCTCCGTCTCGAAGCCCGCCATCGCCACGTTCTGGTCGACGAGTTCCAGGATACGAGCCGCGCGCAGTGGGAGCTGGTGCGACAGCTCGTCAAGAGCTGGGGCGAGGGATTCGGCGCGGCCGACGACGCGATCCCGCCCTCGATCTTCATCGTCGGCGACCGGAAGCAGTCGATCTACGGGTTCCGCGACGCGGACGTGGCGATGGTCGACGAGGCCGCCCTGTTCGTCGATGCGCTGCGGCCGGACGGCTCGCCGCGTCAGGCGATCACGGTCAGCTTCCGGTCGGCGCCGGGGATTCTGGCGTTCGTGAATGAGGTCTTCGCCGCCATCGTCGACGGGGAGGCGGCCAGCGCGACGGCGCGGCGGGACGCGTTCCGCTACGGTGAGTCGGATCGGTTTCCGGTCCGGGCCGATACGAGGGACCGTGATCCCGTTTCCTTCATCGTCGGCGATACCGTGCAGAACGCCGCCGAGGCCGTGGCCGACGAGATCGTCCACCTGCTGTCCGGGACCACGGTGCGGGATCGGACGACGGGACTGGCGCGCGAGGCTGGCGCCGCCGACATCGCGATTCTGTTCCGCTCCCGCGACAGCCACCGTGATTTCGAGGCGGCGCTGGATCGTCGCGGGGTCTCGACCTACGTCTACAAAGGGCTGGGTTTTTTCGACGCCGACGAAATCCAGGACGCCGTCGCCCTGCTGCGCTACCTCGCCGACCCGCTGTCGGACCTCCGCGCGGCGACGCTGCTGCGATCGCGGATCGTTCGGCTGTCGGATGCGGCCGTCGCGCGGCTCGGCAAGATGTCGGCGGACGCCATTCTCAGCGCCGATCCCCGGCCCGAGCTCGCGCTCGTCGGCGACGAGGATCGCCGCGTGCTCGAGATGCTGCGCGCCGCGGTGCCGCGCTGGCTGTCGTGGGTCGATCGCCTGGCGCCGTCGGAGCTGCTCGACGCGGTGCTGCACGAGACCGCCTATGCCTTCGAGCTGCGCGGCTCGCGGCGGCGGCAGGCGCGCGAGAACGTCAAGAAGCTGCGGGGCATGATCCGGCGGGCGCAGAACCGGGGGTATGCGACGCTGGCTCGGATCGCCGATCACCTGGAGCGGCTCGCCGTGGGCGACGAGTCGAACGCAGCGATCGACGCGATCGATGCCGTCAGCCTGATGACGGTCCACGCCGCCAAGGGGCTCGAGTTCCCGATCGTGTTCGTCGTCAACATGGGGCGCGGGACCGGCGGCATCCGCGCGCCGATCCGGGTGACCGACGACGCAGCCGGCGAGGCGTCGGTGGCGATCGCCGACTACCAGTCCGAAGCGGACGAAGACGTCGCGGCGCGCGAGCGCGAGGAATCGAAGCGGCTGCTCTATGTCGCGCTGACGCGCGCGCGCGATCGCCTGTATCTGTCGGCGACGCTGAAGGACGGCGTCTGCCGGATGGGCAGGGGCAGCCTTGGCGAGGTGCTGCCGGCGGCGGTCCGCGCGCGGTTTGTCGCTGCGGCGATCGAGCGTGCGGCCGAGCAACTGGTTCCCACGATCGTCCGGGCGCCGGCGCCGCCGGCAGGCGTCGACGACTTCGGACCTCTGTCGTGATCCATGCTGACCAGGAGTTCTGGAGCCGATTTCAGGTGCTCGTAGCGCGAAGGCTTTAGCCGAGCGTGTCTATCGTCGCTGAACCCTCGCTCGGCTAAAGCCTTCGCGCTACGTTGCCGTGAAAAAGGCCGTAACTCGGAGGTCCAACTGACTATCTACACGATCGGCCACTCGACCCGGGCGCTGGAGGACTTCATCGGCCTTCTGCGCGCGCACGGCGTCACACAGCTGGCGGACATTCGCACCATCCCCAAGTCGAGGCGGCATCCGCATTTCGCCGGCGCCGCGCTGGCGGACTCGCTACCCCTTGCGGGTATCAGCTACCGCCACTTCGGGGGGCTGGGAGGACTGCGCAAGCCCGCGCCGGACTCGGCGAACAGCGGTTGGCGCCACGCCGGATTTCGTGGCTACGCCGACTACATGCAGACGCCGGCCTTCGAGGCTGCGTTGGAGGACTTGATGGTGTGGTCGTCGGAGGCTCCGGCGGCGGTGATGTGTGCCGAGGCGGTGTGGTGGCAGTGTCACCGCCAGCTGGTGGCTGATGCGCTCGTGGCGCGTGGCGTGGAGGTGAGGCACATTATGTCGGCCAGGGCGGCCGCGGTCCACACGCTCACCTCGTTCGCGCGCGTAGACGGGGGGCGAGTGGCCTACCCCGGACTAGTATGAAGACTGATCCGCCCAGCGGCGGGCGTTCGCTTCTGCCTTTTCTCGGGTCTCCCCCACCAGAATGACCGATCGGTCCGGTTTTCCACTCCCGTCGCGGCTGACCCAGGCGATCCAGTGCGGACCGCGAACCTCGGTATGGATTTGGTACGAGCCGGAAGGCGTGGACATTTGGAGTCAGAATCTATCAGATTTAGGCCGATTTTGCGAAAATCCGCGGTTTTTCGGCCGATTTACATTGCGTCTGGCCCTGAGCATTTCATAGAATCGAAAGGCTAAGGAGTCATAAGTGACGTTGACCTGTCCGAATTGCGGCAACGACCGGAACTTTCTGGTCAAAACGCTGCAGATGCACGTTGTAAATGTCGAAGGCGGCCGCGTGGAAGTCTCCGAAGAGAGCCGTCCCGCGGTCCTCGAAGTGCTGTGCGACGAGTGCGAATCTGCGCTCAAGTTCGAAGAGTTCGAGGATACGCTCCGCAAAGAAGTCCTGCTGACGATCGGCGCGCGCTGAACGCGGCGCGCGCGGTCTTTCACCTGCTACTTTCCTCTTCGGCTTCTTCAAAGTAGTCGCAGTCAGGGCAAACCCATTCCCTTGTGGTCCGGGTGGTGGCACTCGGATTGCCCGGTACGCGTGTGACGGCCGTACTCTGCTTCATTCTCATCGGACCGCCGCACAACGGACACTCTTTGCTTCCGGGCATGATTCTTGTTCTCTGCAAAGAGACGCTAGCACCGGTGTGTCGCCTTGACAAGCCTGTGATCGACTCCTATCGTTAGCGAGAATTGATGTCGCAGATGACGCACGAGTGTTTCGCCGACGAAATCGCCATCGACTTCCCGTCGGTCGGGAACGTGGTCGATCGGATGCGCACCGCCTTTCTGGGCGAGCACGTGGACGCCAACGTCCTGCGCGCCGACGTCTCGCTGTCCCAGCGCGAGGCCTTCGACGGCCACGTGGTGCAGCTGAAGGTCCCGGTGCGAATCACCTGTCCGAACTGCGGCGGCCGCGGCGAAACCTGGACGGAGCCGTGCACGCTGTGCGTCGGCACCGGCGAATCGGTGTTTCAGCAGGCGCTGCGCGTGTCGGTGCCGCCGCGCGTTGCCGACGGCGCCTGCGTCCGCTTCCGCCTCAAGTCGCCCGACGGCGCGTCGATGCGCGTGGAGCTGCGCGTCGCGATCCGCTCGTCGGCCACCTGACCCCTAGCCCTAGCTCCTAGCTCCTAGCTCCTAGCCCCTAGTCCCCAGTCCCCACTATGAAGTCGCAAGTCGATTTCCTGGGCGCGCTCTTCGTCGTATGGGGACTGCTGACGGTGGTGGTTGGCCTCTCGACGCTCGCCCTCGGTGTCGGTGCGGTCGCGTTGATTGCGTCGGCCGCCCGCAGCGGCGGCAGCCAGGTGGCGGCCGGGATCACCGCGGCCGCCTTCACCGCCCTCGCGTTCCTCGCGATGGTGTGGGGCGCTGCGCACGTTGTGGTCGGCCTGCCCCTTCGGCGCTACGCGCCGTGGTCGCGGCTCATCGCCCTGATGCTGGGATCGGTGGATCTGCTGCTGCTGCCGTACGGGACCGCGCTCGGGGTCTATGCGCTGTACGTCTTGCTGAACGAGAAGGGCAAGACGCTCTTCATGGCTAAGGGCTGAGGGCCCTGGCGGCGAGCGTCAAGGTTCATCGCGAGTCCCCGGTGATGTCCACGGGCCGCAGCGCGCGATTCGCTTCATCGCGCGCCAGCCGCCCCGGACGGCGCCGTCACGAGCGATCACGATCTCCGAGTAGCGGCTGCACGTCGGGGTGAAGCGGCAGCGCAACCCGATCCGTGCTGCCGGGCCGGCGAGCGCCCGCTGGTAGACGTGAATCGAATGGATTGCCAGCGTCTGGGCCTGCCACGCGATCAGGCACACCACCGCGAGCGCGATCGCGCTAGAAACGGTCCGCGTAATGGCTGAGACCCGGCAGGATGAGGCGCGATCCAGCGACGCCCTTCAGGATGGCGACCACGTGCAGGGCGAGAATCCCGATCCAGCCGAACACGAGCAGGAACATCAGTCCGCAGCCGAGCCCGAGCGTGGCCATACTGACGATGCTCGCCACCACCATGTAGCCGACGATCAGAATCAGCTCTGCCGCCATCAGCACGAGGCCGTGTTTGGCGTGCCACTGCACCTCGGGATCGCGTTTTTCGAGCAGCAGCGGAACCAGGGCGAGCGGCCAGAGATAGGCCAGCACGATCATGACGCCGCGGTTCGGTGAGACCTCGACGTCCGCCATGCGGGGCAAGTGTACGATATTCTTGAGGGTATGCAAGTTGAGCAGGACGCGGTTCTGGCCGCCTTGAAGGTCGTCCGCGATCCCGATCTCCAGCGCGACATCGTCAGCCTCGGGTTCATCAAGGAGCTGACGATCGACGAAGGCCGCGTGGCATTCACGATCGAGCTGACCACGCCGGCGTGTCCGGTAAAGGATCAGCTGCGCGATCAGGCGCGCGCCGCGGTGATGCAGCTGCCCGGTGTCAGCCGCGTCGACGTGCAGATGAGCGCCCGCGTGCGCGAGGCGGTCGGTTCCGACGGCGCGCGGCAGTCGGTGCCCGGCGTGAAGAACGTGATCGCGGTCGGCGCCGGCAAGGGCGGCGTCGGCAAGACCACCGTCGCCGTCAACCTGGCGATTGCGCTCGCCAAGGCGGGTGGCCGCGTCGGCATCATCGACGCCGACATCTACGGACCCAACGTGCCGATCATGCTCGGCATGAAGACCCAGCTCACGACCGACGGCAAGAAGATCGTACCCGCGGAAAAGTTCGGGCTGCAGGTCATCTCCATGGGCTTTCTCACCGGGGACGACGCGCCGATCATCTGGCGCGGTCCGATGCTGCACGGGGCGCTGCAGCAGTTCTTCCGCGAGGTGGCGTGGGCGGACCTCGACTACCTGATCATCGATCTGCCGCCGGGCACCGGCGACGTGGTGCTGAGCCTGAGCCAGACGGTGCCGGTCGCCGGGGCGATCGTCGTCACCACGCCGCAGCAGGTCTCGCTCGCCGACACCCGGCGCGCGATCGCGATGTACAAGAAGCTGAACATCCCGCCGATCGGCATCATCGAGAACATGAGCTACTTCGTCTGCGCCAACTGCCACCACGAGGCCGACATCTTCGGCCACGGCGGCGGCGAACAGATGGCCACCGACTTCGGCATCCCGTTCCTCGGCCGCATTCCGATCTACCAGCCGATCCGCGAGGGGAGCGATGCCGGCGTGCCGCTGATGATCAGCGAGCCGGAGTCGCCGTCGGGCAAGGCGTTCATGGCCGCGGCGGAGCGCACCGCCGCGCAGGTGTCGATCGCGAGCTACAGCCGGCCAACCATTCAGCTGACGGTGGTCAAATGAAGAGACAGACGCAGGGACTGGGCGCTGGGGGCTGGGGGCTCGCTGTTCTCCTGTTCGCGGCGACGGCGTGCGGGCCGGCGCCGATGACCGACAAGACGCCCAAGGCCGGCGCCGAGATGAGCCGCGCGGTGCTCGATCCCTACCTCAAGATCCAGGCGGCGCTTGCGGACGACTCGATGGACGGCGTCAAGGCCAACGCCGGCAACATTGCGACCGCGGCGACCGCGCTCGGCGCGCCGGCGATGAAGATCGACACGACGGCCGTCCAGCTCGCGTCGGCGGCCGAGATCGAAGACGCGCGCGAGAAGTTCGGCGCGCTGAGCGAGGCGATCGACAAGTACATGACCGGACTTCAGCTCAAGGCGCCCGAAGGGGTGAAGGTGGCGGTCTGCCCGATGGTGCAGAAGCCGTGGCTGCAGGCTGACGCCACCATCAATAACCCGTACTACGGCAAGAGCATGCAGACTTGCGGCAGCTTCCGGTGAACATCCCCTTTACGCGGCACACGCTGGACAACGGGCTGGATATCCTGCTCCACGAAGACCACGCGTGCCCGATTGTCGCGGTGAACATCTGGTATCACGTCGGCTCGAAGAACGAGCAGCCGGGCCGGACCGGGTTCGCCCACCTGTTCGAGCACCTGATGTTCGAGGGGTCGCAGCACCACGATCACGGTTTCTTCCAGCCGCTGCAGGGCGCGGGCGCGACGCTCAACGGATCGACCAACGCCGATCGCACCAACTACTGGGAAGTGGTGCCGACCGGCGCCCTCGAGCTCGCGCTGTGGATGGAATCGGATCGCATGGGCTACCTGCTGCCGGCCCTCACCGACGCCAAGTTCACGAACCAGCGCGACGTGGTGTTGAACGAGCGGCGGCAGAACTACGAGAACCGGCCCTACGGCCTCGCGCCGATGGCGCTGCTGGCGGCGCTGTTCCCGCCCGATCATCCGTACCACTGGACGACGATCGGCGACATCGCCGATCTGCAGGCGGCGAAGCTCGACGAGGTGCGCGCCTTCTTCCGCCGCTACTACCACCCGGCGAATGCGTCGATCGCGCTCGCGGGCGACATCGATCCCGAACAGGCGCTGACCCTCGTCGATCGCTACTTCGGCGAGATCGATGCCGGCGAGCGCGTCGATCCGATCCACGTCGACGCGTCGCTGCCGCGCGACGTCCGGATCCAGTTCGAGGATCGCATCGAGCTGCCGCGGCTGTACCTGGCGTGGCTCACGCCGGCGATGTTCGCGGAGGGCGACGCGGATCTCGACCTGGCGACCGATCTGCTCGCCAACGGCAAGACCTCGCGCCTCTATCGCCGGCTGGTGTTCGACGAGCGCCTGGCCACCGACGTCTCGGCGTCGCAGAATTCCCGCGAGATGATGGGCTACGCGCAGATCACGGCCACCGCGGCCCCCGGCCACACCCTGGCCGAGCTCGAGCGCGTGATTTTCGAGGAGATTGCCCGCCTCGCCGCCGACGGACCGACCGACGAGGAGATCGAGCGCGGCCGCGTCCAGGCCGAGGCCCAGTTCATGTTCAGGCTGCAGACGGTCGGCGGGTTCGGCGGCAAATCGGATCAGCTCAACGCCTACAACGTCTTCCTGAAGGACCCGGCGTACTTTCCCAAAGATCTCGCGCGCTACCAGGTCTGCACCAAAGCCTCCCTGCAGGCGGTGGTGAACCGGTATCTCGATCCGGCGCGGCGCGTCACGCTCAGCATCGTGCCGCACGGCCGGGCGTCGCTCGCGGCGCCCGATTCCACGACAGCGGCTGTCTCGTGACGCTGCGACCAGGCTCTGGACAGGACGTGAAGGCCGACCGCACGCAACTGCCGGCTCCCGGTCCGACGCGTCCGTTCCCGTTTCCGGCGATCGAGAAATCGACCCTGCCCAACGGGCTGCGCGTCTGGACGGTGCGCCACACGCAGGTGCCGCTGGTCGCGTTCACGCTCCTGATCCGCCGCGGCGCTTCGTCCGATCCCACCGGCAAGGACGGCCTCGCTGCGGTCACCGCCGACATGCTCGACGAAGGCAGCGGCGACCGTTCGGCGATCGAGATTCACGAAGCGCTCGCGCGGCTCGGCGCCCAGTTCGACACCGACATCGGCTCGGACGCGACGGTGACCAGCGTCACCGTCCTCAGCCGCTTTACCCGCCGCGCCCTCGAGCTTCTCTCCGACGTGGTCGTTCGCCCGGCGATCCGCGAGTCGGATTTCTCCAGGGTCCGGCAGCTGCGGCTGCACCGCCTGACCCAGCTGCGCGACATGCCCGGCGCAGTCGCCGATCGCGCGTTCCTCAAGCTGGTGTACGGCCCGCACTCGTACGGCCACTCGCCGATCGGCAGCGAGGCGGCGCTCGCCTCGATGCAGGTCGACGATGTCCGCACGTTCCACGCGCGGGCGATCCGGCCCGGCGTGTCGACGCTGATTGCGGTCGGCGATTGCGACCACGCGGCGATGGTGCAGATGGCCTCCGAGGCCTTTGCCGACTGGACCGGCGCCGGGGAGGCTGAGCCGGCCGACGCCGGATCGCTGCCGCATTCGGCGCGGCTCAACGTGGTGCCGCGGGCGCGCGCGCCGCAGTCCGAGCTGCGCATCGGCCAGGTGTCCGCGGCGCGCGACACGCCCGACTACCATCCGCTCGTCGTCGCGAACACGATTCTCGGCGGGCAGTTCGTCAGCCGGATCAACCTGAACCTGCGCGAGGACAAGGGCCTGACCTACGGCGCGCGCACCGCGTTCGAGTTCCGCCGGCGCTCGGGCCCCTTCGTGCTGCAGGTCAGCGTCCAGACCAGCGGCACGGCGAAGGCGATCGAGGAATCGCTCGGCGAGATCGCGGGCATCCGCGGGTCGCGTCCGGTGACGGCGGCCGAGCTGGAGCTCGGCATCGCCGCGCTCACCCGCGGCTACGCCCGGAGCTTCGAGACCGGCGAACAGATCGGGCGCGGCGCGCTTCAGCTGGCGCTCTACGACCTGCCCGACGACTACTTCGAGCAGTTCGTCCCGCGAATCGAGCGCGTGACCGCCGATGACGTGTCGCGCGTCATGTCGCACCATCTCGATCCCGCCCGCATGGTCACCCTGGTCGTCGGCGATCTGGACGTGATCGGCAAGGACCTCGAGGCCCTCGGCCTCGGCGATCCGGTGATCCTGCCTCCCGACTCGTTCTGATAGCATTTGGTGAATTCGCCCATTCACCAACTTCGATGAAAGCTGTCAGGTTCCACCAACATGGTGGGCCCGAAGTCCTTCGCTACGAGGACGCGCCGGACCCCGAGCTCTCGCCGGGCGAGGTGCTGGTGCGGGTCCGTGCGTGCGCCGTGAACCATCTCGACCTGTGGGCGCGGCGGGGGTTGCCCCACGTGCGGATTCCGATGCCGCACATCAGCGGCAGCGACGTGGCGGGGGAGGTCGCGGCGTCGGCCGGCGACGCGGTGCCGATCGGACGCCGGGTGATGCTGCAGCCGGGCCTGAGCTGCGGCCGGTGCAGCGCGTGCCTGTCCGGCCACGACAACGTGTGCGCGCAGTACGAAGTGCTGGGCTACCTTGCCCATGGCGGCGGATACGCCGAGTATGTCAAGGTGCCGATCCAGAACCTGGTGCCGATCCCCGACGAGATCGATTTCGTGCAGGCCGCGGCGTTTCCGCTGACCTTCCTCACCGCGTGGCACATGCTGATCACCCGCGCGCAGATGAAGCAGGGCGACGACGTGCTGGTTCTGGCGGCCGGCAGCGGCGTGGGGCAGGCGGCGATCCAGATCGCGTGCCTTCACGGGGCGCGGGTGTTTGCGACCGCCGGGTCGGCCGACAAGCTCGCCCGGGCCCGGGCGCTGGGGGCGTTCGAGGTCATCGACCACTATCGGCAGGACATCGCCGAAGAGA
>Ga0268266_10006473_pt1 | contig 10718 bp, 6 predicted proteins | sample KBSS13metaG_FD_190356 | JGI IMG/M metagenome (GOLD analysis project Ga0268266, IMG submission 190356) | Switchgrass rhizosphere microbial communities from Kellogg Biological Station, Michigan, USA - KBS S1-3 metaG (SPAdes) (version 2) | ecosystem: Host-associated > Plants > Roots > Rhizosphere >... | reverse complement strand
CCAAATGAAGAAGATTGCAAATTATCGTTGGTGGATAGCTGTCTTTTTGGCGTTCACGACTGCGTTCAGCTACTTCGATCGACAAAGCTTCCCTGTCGCTGTCGTTGAGATACAAAAACATATACCTCTCAGCGACCAGCAATATTCCCAGCTGCAGATGCTCTTCCTCTGTGCGTACTCGCTCATGTATGCCGGCGGTGGAAAAGCAGCCGATTGGCTAGGAACTCGATTTGGTTACTTTGCAATGATTTTGTGGTGGTCCATCGCCACTATCCTTCATGGATTCGTGAGCACGGTTTTTGGGCTGGGTGTAGCCCGATTTCTACTTGGTCTTGGAGAGGGAGGAGGATTTCCCTGCTCCGCAAAAGCAATCTCTGAATGGTTCCCGCAAAAAGAGAGATCTTCAGCATTTGGCATTTTCAACGCAGGTTCGAGTGTTGGTGCTGTTGTGGCGCCTCCAATCATTGCTTTCATTGCGTTGGAACTGAGTTGGAGATGGGTGTTTTTCTTTATGGGAGCTCTGGGGGTACTGTGGTCCTTCGCCTGGTTATGGCTCTATGATCTCCCGTCTCGACACACGCTGATTACCTCTGTCGAGCGAAGGTACATTCGCGATGGTCAGAACGAGAGTGAACCTGCAAAGCAGCCTTCCCTCGGATGGATGACAATCCTATCCTTTCGGCAGATGTGGGCACTTTGTATTGTGAAGTTCCTTACGGACGCTGCCTGGTTTTTCTTCATCTTCTGGCTTCCTAAATACCTGGCCGATGTGCGACATCTCAATATCAAACAAATCGGATACTACGCCTGGATTCCTTACCTTTTTGCAGGCATCGGAAGCTTTGTCGGAGGAATTCTGAGCTCATATCTCATCCGCCGAAATCTATCGATAGGTGCTTCAAGAAAAACCTGCCTCTGTATCAGTGCAGCGATCATGCCGATCGTGCTGCTCATTACACGTGTGCCGCTTTCACTTGCAATTATATTTTTCAGCATGGCGCTTTTTGGCCATCAGTTCTGGTCAGCAATCCTTCAAACGCTTCCTACCGATCTTTTCCCTTCATCTTCGATAGGGATGACGGCGGGCCTTATGGGAGCCATTGGTTCATTCGGAGCCGCGTTAGCCAACATTGGAATAGGCAAGTTACTGAGCCACGATCAAAGCTATTCGCGGATATTCTTGATCGCGGGACTTGTGTATCCGATCAGTTTGGCTTTGTTATTTGTATTTATTCCTAAAGTCCGTCTACTGACGGTAGATAATCGCAGGTCCAGGTCTGCGGCCTAGGTGATTAGGCTGTGCGTCCGGTCGAGAATGTGTCTGGTTTCTAAATGGAGGCGTAGGTGAAGGCTTTAGTATTCATGTTATCTCTTTCAGTTTTTCCTTCCTTGATGGCAGCCCAAGACATGGCGGGTTTTCCCGACCCTACTATGCAACAGAGCTATGTGTTGCATAGATCCTCAAGCCGCGAATCGACAGGCGCAAATGCGGACTACAGAACTGTGACTCCTGGACAGACTCTGACTATTCTCGATGTAGACGGCCCGGGCAGAATCTCTCATATCTGGTTCACCTTGAACTCACCGGAAAGCTACCACCTTAAACGTATCGTCTTGAGGATGTACTGGGATGGGGAGACCAATCCCAGCGTCGAAACCCCAATCGGAGATTTCTTTGGTTTGGGAAATGGTCAGTACTATTTGTGGTCTTCGCCGGTCCTTTCGGTCGGCAACGATAAATCGATGAACAGTTACTTTCAAATGCCATACGCAAAACACGCACGGATAACGATCACAAATGAAGGCAAACAGGCACTAACAAGCCTCTATTGGAATATCGACTATCGCCAGGAGACGAAGCCTTTGCCCGTTGGAACTCTGTACTTCCACGCGCAATATCGACAGGCTCAACCTAACCATGGATGGATCACAGATTGGTATGCTAACGGCGATCCGCAGGTGAACTATCGACGAAATCTGGACGGAAAGGACAATTACGTCTGGTGCGAGGCCCAAGGACAAGGCCAGTTCGTTGGAGTCACGATGTCCGTATTTCAAAATCAAGATGGATGGTGGGGCGAAGGTAACGATCGATTCGACATTGATGGCGGCGCCGTTCCGACCATCGTCGGGACCGGTTCAGAGGACTACTTTCTTGGCGCTTGGGATTTTGTCTCACCGCAAAGCTTCCCTTTACACGGCTCGCCAGTAGTGGGACCAGAACTCGCAGGATCTCGTTCAAGCGTATATCGCTTCCATCTCGATGCCCCAATAACTTTCAGGAAGTCTTTCAAGGCGAGCATCGAACATGGTCATGCTAACGCACGTTCCGATAACTTCTACTCCGTAGCGTATTGGTATCAGGCCGAGCCGCACATGCAATTTCCTACACTACCCGAAATGAGCGATAGGATTCCCACAGAGCAGCCAGTTGGAGGGCCCGGCAACACAAAGACTCCACGACAACCTGAAGATCCACAGCCCCGCTAGTCCTGGATCTCGGTTCTTCACTGGGAATCTATGCTTGAACGAGTGGATGGGAGATCATGCGAGGGACGCTTTTATTGTTCTAATCGGTATGGAGTGCAACCGGTCCAGAGCAAAATTGAGCAGCGGATTTGAAGGAGCAGGATGGGAATTAACTCGCACGTAATAAAGAGCACGATCGTAGGATCACTGGGCGGTCTTCTTTTTGGCTTCGACACAGCAGTGATCTCCGGAACGACCGCCGCACTCACCACTACTTACAAGCTTTCACCGGCGAGTCTCGGGGTCACTGTTTCCATTGCACTGTGGGGCACCGTTTTAGGCGCTCTCACCGCAGGCTATCCGGGACAACGCTGGGGACGCCGCGACAGCCTCCGGGTGATGGCGATTATGTATGTCATCTCAGCTGTGGGATGTGCGCTAGCCTGGAACCTATTGTCCCTTGATACCTTTCGATTTATAGGGGGTATCGCGATTGGAGGTTCTTCGGTTCTTGGTCCTATGTACATCGCAGAGATTGCCCCTCCCCTATGGCGGGGCCGACTTGTCGGGTTCTTTCAAACCAACGTAGTCGTGGGAATTCTCCTGGCTTATATGTCGAACTTCGCCATACGTACGATGAATACAGGAGACATCGAGTGGCGAATTCAGTTGGGTGTCGCCGGGATTCCCGCGCTGCTATTTCTAGCAGCTCTCTTCTTCATCCCTCGGAGTCCAAGATGGTTAGTCATGAAAGGAAGGAACTCAGAAGCACTGGACGTTCTTACCCTCATTGGAGTGGAGAACCCGGGATTGCTGCTCTCGAATATAGAAAATGCAGTTGCAGAAGAGAGCCAGGCGACCGGTACCAGCATCTTCAAAATGCGATATCGACTTCCTATCTTTGTGGCTTTATCGGTTGGAGCTTTTTGCCAACTCAGCGGCATCAATGCCGTTTTGTATTACCTGAATGACATCTTCTCTCTCAGCGGTGCTTCTCAGATCTCTGGGGATCTTCAGGCAGTCGCAGTTGGAGGCATGAATCTAGTTGCAACTCTGTTGGCGATGTCCGTGATCGATAAATTTGGGCGGAAGAAGCTTCTCTTGACAGGAACAGCCGCGCTCTCTGTGTGCCTGGCCGCAATAGCTTGGGTGTTCGCAACGCACCGTCATGAGAATTGGCTTGTGTGGCTCCTGATGGCCTACATTGCTTTTTTTGCAATCTCGCAAGGCGCAACAGTCTGGGTCTATATCAGCGAGGTCTTCCCTACGAACGTACGAGCAAAAGGACAGAGCCTCGGAAGCTCCTCACATTGGATAACTAATGCCCTCATAACGATTGTCTTCCCTGTTATGGCGAAGCGCTCGGCATCCATTCCCTTTGTATTTTTTGCAGCAATGATGCTTTTAGATTTTTTCCTGGTACTTTTCATTTACCCGGAGACGAGCGGGCGCTCACTCGAAACACTTCAACATCAACTGGATGCGGATTCTCTGGTCTGAGAATTTTCTCTTGCCGCATTTCTTCCACAGCTTGCTTGCTCTCCTCTGTCACTGTGCTCCCCGTACATTTCGCTGTGGGCTTGTGTCCGCTACTGAAAGTAGCGCTTCTGAAACGTAAGAAGTGTCGTTGGCTTATGGCAAGCAATTTCCAACCAGCTCAGAAACTGAACCTGGCTGCCAGTTGAATGCTCCGTGGATCGCCCACGGCAGTTCCCTGTCCGAAGGAGACATTGGGCGACGACGGGTATGGATTGCTCCCCCATGTTCCATTCGGAATCATGTCGTTGCGGTGGTTGAGTGCATTGAATGCTTCGGCTATCCCCTCTACTTTTACGCGCTCAGTGAGAGCGAAGCTGCGGCTCAGATGAGCATTTAGGGTGAAAAAGTCGAAACCTATGCCAGCGTTGCGGCCAATCACAGCTCCTCCGACCCCTTCTGTGCACGGATTGATGCCACCGTTCGTTGCCAGACTGAGTCCTCGAGTGCAAGGGCGCTGCGTTGTTTGCTGTCTGGTCTGACCTCCAGTCGTGATATTGAACGGCAAGCGCGAGTAATATTGCACGATTCCACCCAAACGCCATCCATGTGTGATGTGGTCAGCAATGCTGTTCGCATGAGAGGTCGGAGAGTTCAGATTTGTATCGAAGACGAGACGATTTCTCTGGTCATCATCCGAGCGGCCCCGATCGACACTGAAATCGAAATTATTAATGGGAGAGCTGAAAAAGAACTCTCCGACATTGTTGATGGCCTTCGCCCAGGTGTAGGAGATACGGGCAGAGCCCCATGACACTGGCCGCTCCAGGAAAGAGACGGCGAGGCCATCGTAGTAAGAATCGAAACGAGAATCGTATGGTTTGACGTTGCCGCGGGAGCTGTCCGGGCGTGTGCCATCGGCATTGATGTTGGTGTTGTAAGAGGAAAGCAAACGTAGACCGCGCGCGTGCTGGTAACTGATCCCAAGCGTGGACGCCTTGAAAATCTGCTGTTCAATACCCAAGCTGGCTTGTTCAGAATAAGCATTCTGAATGTTGCGGTTCATAAGCGCGTAGCTGATCTTGGAACCTGGATTTGGAGTAGCGGAGACATTCGGGAACGTCGGCGCTCCTGGATCGGTAGGAATGTAGGAGTACTGCAACAGTCGGCCTTGTGCGGGATCTGTAGTGTTGCCCGCTGATAACAGCGCATTGGCAAGGGCACGCAGGGGTACTCGGTCGTAGAACAAGCCGAAGCTTCCGCGAACTACGGTCCTCTGGTTCTGAAAAGGAGACCATGCAAAGCCGATGCGGGGAGAGATATTGTTTGTATCGGTGTTGATGGTCTTTAGAAACTGCAAGTCGTAACGGATGCCTACATTTAGGGTCAACAGAGGCGAGGCCTTCCATTCGTCCTGAACGTAAAACCCAACGTTTGGGTTGTTCTGTTGGATATACGGTGTGCCAAAGTTCTGCGAGTAATTGGAATAGGAGGTTCCACTCATCTGGAAAGCCGTCAACGAGGGGAAGGTGTAGTTCCCTGCAATCGACATGGGAAAGGTGATGGTGTCGTCATTGAAGAGAAAATCCACACCTGTCTTGATGGTGTGTGCCCCACGCTGAACGACGAGATTATCGACTACCTCATACAAATAGTTGAGGCGCGCGGTCGGGGATGATGAAAAACGCCCGAAGGTAGCTACACCGCTGATCGTAATCGCAGGGCTGTTTTGTGTGTTCGACGGAGCGTTGAGACGATCGTAGGTGAACTGTCCACGCGTTTCATTGAAAACTCGGGGAGACAGAGTAGCGACATTGCTTATTGCGACGGTGTGATTTGTGTCGCGTACCGCAGTTCCAAAACTGACATCTGCCAAGCCACCGGCTCCACGAGCGTTGATGGCGTCCAGACGATACAAACTGTATCGAATGCTGAATTGGTCGACATCGCGGAAGCGATGATCGCCGCGTACGAACGCATTGTCGGTGTGGACTGTTGTGGGGTAAAGCGTAGCTGGGCCGGTGCCTACTGTCAGCCGAGGGCCTGTGAAGCCAATGGCGTTCAGGCGCGTATTAACTGCGGTAGCATTGGTCGGACTGATGGTAATGACGCCATCTGTATTAAGCCGTCGCCCTTCGTAGTTGCCAAAGAAGAATGTGCGGTCCTTTTTGAGCGACCCGGAAAGACTCGCCCCGTATTGTCCTTGCGTCAGGGGGAGCTTGCTCTGTGAGAGCGCATTCTTTGCATTGAGGCGTTGATTTTTCAGGAAACCATAGAGCGTGCCGTGCATATCGTTCGTGCCGCTGCGCGTGGCAATGTTGAAATATCCCCCCATGGCACGACCGAACTCAGCCTGCCCTCCGGAGGTGACGACCTGAAACTCACGCACTACATCGAGAGCGTACGAGTTCCCGGCCAGACCGGCCGCATCATCATTTGCGGTGAGACCATCGACGACAAAGCTGTTGGAGAAGTTTCTCTGGCTGTTGATCGAATACCCCTGGCCGATGACCGGCGAGGTCTCTGCAAAGGTTTGGACGCTTGCCGTGTTGGTGGGACTGACGCCGGGGACAAGCAAAGCGAGATCGAGGTAATTGCGGCCGTTGTACGGCAGCTCCGTAACCTCGTTCTGCAGCACTGTTTCTGATATCTGCGAACGGTTCTCTTCAAGCAGGGGCGCATCCGCGGTCACTGATAGTGTAGTGTCGCTCGATCCAACACTAACCCGTAGAGTCAGGTCGAAGGCCGCACCCACCGTCAACTGAATTTTGCGCGAAACCGGTGCGAAACCTGTTGATTGCGCGGAAAAGGCATATTCACCAATCGGAAGATACGGCACTCGGAAACGGCCTTGTTGATCGGTAACAACGGTGTACTTCAGGTTGGTTGCCGTAGCAACCGCTATAACTAAAGCTTGCGGCACAACTAAGCCACTTGGATCAACGACCCGCCCCGTTACCGATGCACTCGTTAGCGTTTCCTGTGCCTGGAAGGTTAGAGTGACGGCGAAGATTGGCAGTGCAGCAAGTACGCAATGTCGTAGGAATCTGAACATGTTCTTCTCCAGCGTTAGGCAGCGGAATTCAGCTGCAGCCATGTCGAAGGCCTGTGGAACTTAGCTGGAAAATGGAGGACCACGCTGGCGAATAGTCGGGGATATTCGCTTGTTGGTGTTTCTTCGGGAGGGTAGGAAGAGATCATTCTGAAGAGGAGCGACTAAGAACCGCCCGGTGCTTGCGATGAGCGCATTATGATCGCCTCCTGCTCCTGATGGCGATGGCAGACCGCAGGGGCATCTCTCGGATACCTGGGCTACGCGAACCGTAGACGAAGTACCACCGTCTGGGGCTTCGCCCACTGTGCGCCCGAAGCATTTGTGTTTCCCATGGGATCGACAGCAGGCGGGAAGAAACTCCTCTTTGCTCGTTCCCCAGGCCTGTACGACGGACAGAACGGGAAGAACAAAGCTAAGCAGCAGCAGCCACGCGCTGCCTGCTCTCCACCTGTGTTGCCTCGATATGGGATTGTTTCTATGCATTCTGAATGCGCAAGGCTCTACGCTTCATGGTGTCTGGAGCGCGCGACGGTAGATTTCTTGCGCCGTTTGCTGGACCGTTTCTATTTTCCTGAGTACGACAACTGCGTTGTTTGGGAAGCGAGGACGAAACGACGGCAACGGATCTTACATCCGTTCCGAGCCCTGTGATCTGGCGAAATCCCTCAGGCTTCGCCATCTTTCAACGGCACGCAGGCTGCCAATTCAAGAGCCATGTTCGCAATACAATGCGAGCCATCGCGGCGCTATTCGCACCCGAACAACGACCTTGCCCCGTTCAACAGCGAGAATGCTGGAAAGTTTTAGAGAGGGATCTGAGTAGGAGGTCCGCGTTCTGAATGCGAGCGATTGCGCAAAACGCGATGCCTGGATCCAATCTGAGCCGTGACCGTCGAATAGCTGATCAGATGTGCGTGAATGATGCGACTGTGGGACGGCCTGAACTTGGTTGGATGCGTGGTGACGTTCAGCGCTCCAGGACAGAATGGGCACTTTTCCTGCGAAACAACAACCTCATGTCTGCCAGAGACTCCGCCGCGTTCCGCGACGCCCAGGTTGCAGTGATGTTCACCACTACGACGGCAACACGCCGGCAGATTCGTCTCACTCTTCGGAGTTAACGCGAAGAGGGATGCACCAAATGGTAGGCCGAATATGGCCAGCAACGTGATGGCGATGAGCTTACGCAATACATTGATTGAAGCACCCTCCACTTCAAAGGGCAATGCCAATTGTTCTCGCCCCAGCCGGACTCAGTTCAGCAAGCAGGCGTAACTCTTCGCAGAGACCGGTTTCGCAAGAATTGGCCTCCGACTCCGATCCTGCATTTTGTGCGGGCTATTTCTTTACGGTCCTCTGCGACTCAAGAAAGCGACGAAGGCGATCGAGAGCACGCGCTTTGCCGAAGATGATCATGCTTTCGAGCAGAGGTGGAGACATCGTGCTTCCGGTCACAATCGCTCTCAGGAGCATGAAGTTCTCTTTCACGGACCACGCCCTCTCTTCTCCCAGCTTTTTCAGCGCAGATTCCAAAGCATCATGGTTCCACTCGGTAGCTTCAAGGATGGCAAGCTGATCCTGGGCAAAAGCAAGCGCCTCTTCCATATTTCGCTTTTTAGGAAGAAAGACTGCCTCTGAGGGGATGACGTTATCGGAAAAGAAGAAGCTTGTCAGATCACCGAACTGGGCAAGGGTCTCGATACGAGTCTGCATGATGCCCGAAATCTGCCTTAGATAATCATCACCAAAGACACGGTTGCGGACGGCGGTAAAGAAGTCCTCCGGAGAAAGCTTCCGAAGATACTCTCCATTCAGCCATTTGAGCTTGGTGAGATCGAAGACGGGACCGCCAAGGCGAATATTAGGAAAGACGAAGTGCTGAATCATCTCGTCGAGCGTGAACTGTTCCGAGCCGTTATTAATGTCGCCGGGCATACCTCCGCCCATAAGGCCGAGGAAATTGATGATCGCTTCGGGTAGATAACCACTATCACGGTAGTAGATGAGCGAGACGGGATTCTTTCGTTTGGAGATTTTGGATTTGTCGAGATTCCGTAATAGCGGCATATGCCAGAAACGGGGTAGATCCCACCCAAAAGCCCGATAAAGCAGAACATGTTTTGGCGTGGAGGAGATCCATTCTTCGGCCCGGATCACATCGGTGATCTGCATCAGATGATCATCGACTACGTTGGCGAGATGATAGGTAGGAAAGCCATCTGACTTCAGGAGAACCTGATCGTCGACGTTATTGTGCTCAAAGGTGATTGATCCGCGAAGTTCGTCCTTAAAAGTAGTGGAGGAGGTGAGATCCGCTCCGTGTGGAGGAACAGCGAGCCTGATCGTGTACGACTTGTTTGCTGCCAGATTCTGTTGAAGCTGCTCTGCGCTCAGACGTCTGCAGGTTCCGGGATACCGCGGAGGAAGCTTTGAAGCGATCTGCTGTTTACGCACGGCCTCCAACTCGTCCGGAGTGCAGAAACAACGATAGGCTGTGCCATTGGCGAGAAGAATCTCGGCATGGGTGCGATAGATTTCTGTACGTTCAGACTGCCGATAGGGTCCGAACGGGCCACCGACATCCGGGCCCTCGTCCCAGGTCAACCCAAGCCAGTGAAGAGAATCGAAGATCATCTGTTCGGAGGTAGGAACGAAACGAGCCCGATCCGTATCTTCGATGCGGAGGATGAACTTTCCCGAACGCTGACGAGCGTAGATGTAGTTCAACAGGCCGATGTACGCCGTGCCGACATGAGGATCGCCGGTGGGTGACGGAGCAATTCGAACGCGAATAGGGGCTTCTGGACTGATGCTGTTCATGATGGTGGTCAATTATTAATGCTAGCAGAGAGCGAGACCGCAGGGGCGCTCTACACCGTCATGAAAGAAAGACTTGGATGCCTTGTGAAGGGCCGCCCGGCTGGTTAGGCTCCCTTCAGACAGCGGTACCTTACGGGCGTTCTCCGTATAGCGTAACCGTAAATACGGACTCATTAAATCGATACGAGCGCGCGATGCGAAAGGTCGATGTTTTTTTATGGATATCGTAATGGGTGCCCGCAACGACTGTTGGAACGGATAAAAGGCATGCTGCACTCAATGAGGGTATCTTCGATTTCCAGGCACCGGCGAGAATGTTGGCAATCTCTCCGAGTCCATCCAACACAGTGTCGTCGACAGCGGTAACTTCCATCCCCATCATGCAAGAGGTAATTTGCTTTGCTCCGGCCTCATTGACAACGACTGTAAAGGCTCCGCTGAGAGCTCCTGCAAGCCCAATGACAGCGGTAAGAGTCACGGGGACATTGGTTGGGGCGACCGGTGTTTCCGAGATCGCCACCGGAACATTCATCATGAGACCGAGTACCTCTTCTACAGTCTGGTCGAGTATTGCGACATCTGTGACTGTAACAACGAGGTCGCCAGACATCGTGTTATCTGCGGACAGAACATTGGATTTAACCATGAGAACAGAGGTCTCCTTCCGGTATGAAGGTTCTATCGGCAGGGCGACAAGAAAAGATGAGTATTGAAAAGGCGTCCCTTAGGAGCGATTCAGATCGCTCGGCCTCAATCCTAAGACCGATGCCGCATCGTGGCCGATTACGACGTCAGATGAGATAATCGAAGATGCACCAATAACATCAAGCCTACCAAGCAATCAGGAAGAAATGACTAAAGGCCGCCAGCATCCTCTTCAGAAGATCATCGAAGATCG
>Ga0268266_10006472_pt1 | contig 10719 bp, 7 predicted proteins | sample KBSS13metaG_FD_190356 | JGI IMG/M metagenome (GOLD analysis project Ga0268266, IMG submission 190356) | Switchgrass rhizosphere microbial communities from Kellogg Biological Station, Michigan, USA - KBS S1-3 metaG (SPAdes) (version 2) | ecosystem: Host-associated > Plants > Roots > Rhizosphere >... | reverse complement strand
CGGCCGGATGTTGCGGACGCAAGCATCGTCGAGGCTGGCCGTCGAGCCGACAGCGACGAACTCCGCCGTCAAGCGCGGAATGCAGCCGGTCGCGAGCTGACCGTGACCTTGTCCGGCCGCGACCAGGTGCTTGGCGTTGCGCAACCCTTTCATGATCTCAACCGCATAGCGATCCGGGGTCACGGGATCGTTGGCGCCCGACAGGATCAACGTCGGGATGCTACTTTGCAGCGGCTCGCCGAAGTCCGGATCGACCGGCCCGCGCGGCCACTCCTGGCAAACCGCGCGCATGCCGCGCATGAACGCGGTGCCCAGGTAGGTCTTCGCCAGCTGCTCTTCCGAAACATCTTGCTGCGCCCAGCGCGGCGCGTCTTCGCTGCAAATGACGGCGTAGTTCATGCCCTCGGCGATCTGTTCCTCGATGGCGCTCTGCACTCGCAAATACTGCGCCGCCAGCGACTGCAGATTGTGCAGCGACTGTCCTTCGTGAATCAGCAGCGGCAGCGTCGATACTGTTTCATCCGAGTAGCTCAGCAGCCGAACTGCGGCGCCGAAGCGCGCTTCATCGAGTGTCGTTTCCGTCAGCGATCCCGTGAGCGGATGCGCGATCGACACCTTCACAGGTTCCTTGCGCAGCCGTTCCCGCAGCGATCTGAACTGCGCCGGAATGTCCGGAAATTCGCGCGCACACGCCTCGTCGCGTGCGCAACGCTGCAAGGCGCTGTCGATCGCCCGCTGCGCCTCGATCGCAGCATCCGGCCCGAGCGCGACCTCTGCAGGTACGGCGCCGTCGAGAACTACGCTGCGCACGCGATCCGGATAGCGACGCATGTAGTGCTGCGCGACGCGCGTACCGTACGAGATGCCGTAGAGATTCACCTTGCGATAGCCGAGCGCTGCACGCACGTCGTCGAGATCGCGCACGGCAATGCTGGTCGTGTAATAGCGCGGATCGCCGGGCAACGACGCGAGGCACTCACGGACTGCGGCTTGTACCTTCTGCGGATCGAACGCGCCGGTGTCGTCGGGCATCGTGCACTGGAGCGCGTTGGAGCGCCCGGTGCCCCGCTGATCGATCAACACGAGGTCACGGTCGCGGCGGATGCGCGAGAACGCGGGCGCAACGCTCAGATAGAAATCACTGGCCGCCTGTCCGGGACCGCCGCTCAGGATGAACAGCGGATCGGCGGCGGGCTTCAAACGCAACGCCGGGATGATGGCGACGTGCAATTGCAATTCTTTGCCCACGTTATCGTGGGGGTCGTCGCGATTCTCCCGCACTCGGTAGTGGCCGCAACGGGCGGCGACGCTGCCACCCGCAACCGTGCTCTCGAGGCGACAGTCGGCGAGGCGCAGCGGCTCGTCGGCAGATGCGGCGCCGATTGCGCTGCAAAATATCCACGCTACTAAAGCAGGAACCTGTGACCTCATGCGTTGTCCGGTTTGTAAGACGTGGCCGGTGGACCAGCCGTGTTGGCACCCGCGACAGTTTGATACATTCGCACGCCTGTCGGGGATCATCCATTGGAGTCATCAATGAGAATTCGAACACTGCTCACCGCCGCGCTGCTGACCGCTGTGCCGCTCTCGGGCGCACTGGCCAAAGATGCGGCATTGGCCAAGGCCGTCAGCAACGAACACCGCTCGCCCAACCTGGTGGAGCGCGACAAGTATCGCCATCCGCAGGAAGTGCTGGAATTCGCGGGGATCAAGCCGAACTCGACGGTCGTCGAGATCGCACCGGGCGGCGGCTACTGGACCGAGATTCTCGCCCCCTACCTGAAGGACAAGGGCACGTATTACATTGCCATGACCCCGCGCACCGCGAGCGAGCGGGCGGCCAAGCAGGTCGACGACTGGAACAAGAAACTTGCCGACAACAAGGCGCATTGGGGCAACGTGAAGATCGCCGAGTTCGGTAAGGACAGCTACGAGATCGTGCCGGCCGGCTCGGCCGACCTGGTCATGACCTCGCGCAACGTGCACAACTGGATGGGCGCGGGCATTGCGGACCAGGCGTTCGCCGCTTTCTACAAAGCGCTGAAGCCGGGCGGCATCCTGAGCGTCGAAGAGCATCGCGCGCCGGCCGACAAGCCGCAGGATCCGAAGGCCGAGAACGGCTACGTGCGCGAGGACTACACCATCGAGCTGGCGAAAAAGGCCGGCTTCAAGGTCGTCGAGAAGTCCGAGGTGCTGGCGAATCCGAAGGACACCAAGGACTGGCCGAAGGGCGTGTGGACGCTGCCGCCGACGCTGCAGATGGGCGAGACGGATCGCGCGAAATACCTGGCGATCGGCGAGGCCGACAACTTCCTGGTGAAGTTCCAGAAACCGAAATAAAGGACTGCCGTGGACGAAGACGTAAAGCGCTGGCTCTACTGGGCGATTCCGGTCGTCGTCGTGATCGGCGCGGGCGTCGCGCTCTACTACAACCGCACGCATAACCAACCGGAAACGGCACCGGTGGCGCAGACCGAAGCGCCACCGGCTGTCGCGCCGCCGGTTCAGCATCCGATCGAAGAGGTCGCCGACGAGAAGCCGCTGCCCGCGCTGGCTGAAAGCGACGCGCAGGTGCAGGACTCGCTGGTCGGCGCGCTCGGGCGTTCGATCGAGCAGGTGCTGGTGCCGAAGGACATCGTTCGTCACTTCGTCGTCACGGTCGACAACCTGCCGCGCAAGAAGACGGCGGTGCAGTTGTGGCCGGTGAAGCCGATCGGCGGCGAGCTGGCCGTAGCACCGGGCGGCGAGCCGACACTCAGTCCCGACAATGCCGAGCGCTACGCGCCGTTCATCAACATCGTGAAGAATGCCGACGTCGCGCAGGTCGCGTCCATGTATCGGCATTTCTATCCGCTGTTCCAGCAGGCGTACGTCGACCTGGGTTACCCCGACGGCTACTTCAACGATCGTCTCGTCGAGGTCATCGATCATCTGCTGGCGACGCCCGACATCGCCGGGCCGATCAAGCTGACGCAGCCGAGCGTCTACTACCAGTTCGCGGATCCGTCGATCGAGGAGCGCTCGGCGGGTCAGAAGGCGATGATCCGGCTGGGCAGCAAGAATGCCGCGATCGTGAAAGAGAAACTGCGCGCGCTACGTAAGGAAGTCGTGAAGCAGTCGGCCGGAAAGCAGCAGCAATAGGTATTCGCGACGGAAAGCAGTAGCCGGCAAAAGTCACGCCTTTTGCCGGCGATGTCGAAAGGGCCTTGGCCGCTTTCGACCAGAAAACTAGGGGAGGTGCCGCCATGACCAAGATCGCACTGGTACTCGCCATCGTCGCGATCGGCGAGGGAGCAGTCACGCTGCATCTGGTCAACCAGCTGCGCCAGGAGCGCAATAGCGCGCAGCAGCTGCAGGCTCGCGTCACCGAGCTCGAAAGCAAGGCACCGCTGGCAGCACCCGGCGCGACGTTCATCGCCGTTCCCACGCAGCCGACGGTTTCGCCCTTTACTGCCGCCAGGAAAGACGGCGCACCGCCACCACCGCCAGCCGTCGCGGGTGTATTCACCTCAGCTAACGGCGTGGCGGTAAACAGTTTCGCGCCCGTGGCGCCCGATCAGGAAGCCATGCGGGAGCAGGTCCGGCAGGGCATGGAACGTCAGGCCGCGCTGATGCGCGATCCCGAGTACCGCGACGCGATGTTGGCGCAGCAGAAGATCGGTCTGCGGCAGAGTAATCCCAATCTGGCGCGTGACCTCGACCTGACGCCCGAGCAGGCCGACCGGTTGTTCAGCACGCTGGCCGAGCAGCAGATGCGGCAGATGGAGAACACCAACCCCTGGGTGATGGGCGAGCAACCCGATCAGGCGAAGCTGCAGGAGTTCCAGCGCAAGATGACGCAGCAACAGACCGCCAACGAAAACGAGCTCAAGCGTGCGCTAGGGGACGCGAAGTACCGCGAATACCAGGAATACCAGTCGTTGACCGGCGTGCGCTGGGAAGCGGACCGTCTGCGCACCACGCTCGCGAATGCCGGCGTGCCGCTGGATGACAGTCTGACGAAGCCGTTGATGAAAACGCTGCAGGACCAGCAGCAGAAGCTGGTGCAACAGATGACTGCAACTCCTGCCACGGCTGGTGCGGCCACGAACAGCATCGTGGCAGTCGGCGCGCTCAACGCCAGCTTCATCTCCGACAACGGCTCGACTCCCGACCTGGTGCAGATGCAGGAGAAGGCGCTCGACTTCCAGGCGCAGCACCAGAAGCGTCAGCGCGACGCGCTCGCCCATGTGCTCACGCCGGAACAGCTCAAGGTGATCGAGGAGCAGCACAACACTGACCTGCAAATGCAGCGCGCGCAGCTGCGCATGATGCGCGCTCAGCAGGAAGCGGGACTCATGGATCCGGCGCAAAACAACGTCGTCCAGGGACAGGCTGTGCATTTCGCGCCGTCCGAAGTCCGCGACTGAATGAGCCAGCGTGCGCCGCTCGCACTCCTCGTTGCGCTGATCGGCGCGACCGGCTGTGCGCTCGCGGACGAACCTGCAAAGACGGCGCGTGCGGCCGACGCCATCCTCAATCAACATTGCAACGTCTGTCATCTAACCGGCTGGAACGGCGCGCCGCTGAGCGGCGATCCGAATGACTGGCAGCCGCGTCTGTCGGCCGGCTTCGATTCGTTACTCAAGAACGCCAAGCAAGGCATCAACAACATGCCGCCGATGGGGACGTGCCTGGATTGCACCGACGCAGAGCTGGAGGCGGCGATTCGAAAAATGCTGCCTTGATGGGGAGGCACCCGTGCAAAAGAAGATTGCCACAGTCGCCCTGCTGTTGAGCGCAACTGTTTGCGCCGCTGAAGCGCCCGGTCAGTGGCGTTACTACGGTGGCGACGCCGGCAGCTCCAAGTACTCGGCGCTCGCGCAGATCGATACGCGCAATGTGGGCTCGTTGGAAGTCGCGTGGACGTGGAACAGTCCCGACGACGCGCTCGTCGGCGCTGCGACTCGCGAACGTCCCGGCTATTTCAAACCGACGCCGATCATGATCGACGGCGTGCTCTACACGAGCACGGCCTTCAGCGAAGTCGCAGCGATCGACGCCGGTACGGGCACGACGCGTTGGGTGTTCGATCCGCACGCGTATCAAGCTGGACGCCGGCCGGCGAACTCCGGCTGGCAACATCGCGGCGTCGCGTACTGGTCCGGCAAAGTGGGCGGCCGCACCGAGCAGCGCATCCTGATCGCGACGGGCATCGGCGAGCTGATCGCGCTCGACGCACGTTCGGGACAGCCGATTGCATCGTTCGGCAAAGACGGACGCGTCGATCTGCAGGCGGCATTGATCCGCAAAGAGGAGGACCGGCGCTTGGTCGGCTTCAACGCGCCGCCGATGATCGTCGGTAACACCGTCGTAGTCGGCAACACGGTGTTCGATCGACCGACTGCTCCGGATATGCCCGCGGGTCACGTGCAGGCGTTCGACGTCGTGACCGGCGCGCCGAAGTGGATCTTCCACACTGTGCCGCAGGCCAACGAGCCGGGCGTGGAGACGTGGGAGAACGAGTCGTGGAAGTACTCGGGCAACACCAACCCGTGGCCGCCGTTCAGCGCGGACCCCGAGCTCGGGCTCGTGTTCATCCCGGTCGGCACGCCGACCAACGATTACTTCGGCGGCGATCGCCAGGGCAACAACCTCTACGCGGAAAGCCTGCTCGCGATTGCCGCGGAGACCGGCAAGCTCGTGTGGCATTTCCAGGGCGTGCACCACGGCTTGTGGGATTACGACTTTCCCGCGGCGCCGACGCTCGTCGACATCAAGGTCGATGGCCGGCGCATCAAGGCTGTCGCGCAGGTCAGCAAGCAAGGCTTCACGTACGTGTTCGAGCGTGCGACCGGTAAACCAGTTTGGCCTATCGAAGAGCGGCCGGTGCCGCAGTCGTCGGTGCCGGGCGAGAAGACCTCGGCGACGCAGCCGTTTCCGACCAAGCCGCCGCCGTTCGCGCGGCAGGGCCTGACGACCGACGATCTGATCGACTTCACGCCGGAGCTGCGCGCCGAAGCGCTGCAGATCGTCGCCGACTACACGCTCGGCCCGATATTCACGCCGCCGAGCGTCGTCGGTGAGAACGGCAAGAAAGGCGTCTTGCAGATGCCGAGCGCTGCCGGCGGTGCGAACTGGGGCGGCGCGGGCTTCGATCCTGAAACGGGTTATCTGTTCCTGCAGTCGGCGAACATCCTGTCGCTCGCTGCCGTGGTGAAGGGCGAGCCGTCGCAGAAATCGGCGTATGCGATTCGCGGGGCTGCCGGTCCGCCAGGGCCGCGCGGATTGCCGCTGATCAAGCCGCCGTATGGCGTTGTCACCGCCATCGACCTCAACAAGGGCGAGATCGCATGGCAGGTCGCGCACGGCGACGGTCCGCGCGATCATCCAGCGCTGAAGGGGCTGAACCTGCCGCCGCTCGGCGCGTCGAGTCACTCGTTCCTGTCGAGCGGCGGACCGCTGGTGACCAAGACGTTGCTGTTCATCAACCAGGTGCAGGCTCAGCCGGACCTGTCGCTGTCGCAGACCGAGCTGTTCCTGCGCGCGTTCGACAAGAAAACCGGCGCCGTGGTGTGGGAACATCGCATGACCGAGCCGCCTTTCGGTACGCCGATGACGTACTCGCACGAGGGACGGCAGTACTTGGTCGTCGCAACCGGTGGTGCCGGCACACCGGGACGACTGGTCGCTTTCGCGCTGCCCGGCAAGAAATGAGGAGTGACCCGATGCGCCTGCTCACTTCGTTCGCGATGCTCGCATTGTGTGCATGCAGCGGCGGCTCTCAAGCGCCGGCGCAGCCTGCCGCCGCCGCGCAGCCTCAGCCCGCCGCCGCGACTCAAGGCGACGAGCCCGTCAATCCCGCGTTCATCGGTCGTGTGTGGCGATCGACCAAGCTCGGCAGTCCGCTGGGCTCGGTCCTCGTGTTCCTGCCGGATCGCACGCTGTTGATGGACTCGTGCTTCGAAACGTATCGCGTGTCGAAGTGGGGCGTGGCCGGCGATCACATCCGCTGGCTCGAAGACACCGTGCCGATCGAAGCCGAAGTGATCACGCCGAGCAAGGACGAGCTGATCCTGCGCATGGGCGCGAATCTCGAACAGCGCTACGTCGCGATGACCGACCCCTACACCTGCCCCGACATGCCGAAGTGAGCTGACGGGTCAGCGCGCCGAGGCCTGCGGCCGCGAGCGGTTCTGCCAGCGACGACGGCGATTGTTGCGATTCGAGTTCGGCTGCTGCCGCGCGTGCGGATGCTGCGGCTTGCCCTGCGACTGCGGGGGTTGACCCTGCTGCGGCTGAGCTTGCCTCTGCTGTCCATGTTGCTTCTGCTGTCCGTGCTTCTGCTGAGCATGCCGCGGCTGCGCATGTCTCTGCTCCGCGTGCTGAGCCGGAGCGGCTGCTCGCTGAGGTTGCGGTTGCGCGCGGCGGAAGTGCGGCAACGGCAGCTGCGGAATCGGCTTGCGCAGTACCTTCTCGATGTCCTTCAGCAACCCGATTTCATCGGGCGCCACGAGCGACACCGCGATACCGGTCGCGCCCGCGCGGCCAGTACGACCGATGCGATGGACGTAGTCCTCCGGTACGTTCGGCAGCTCGTAGTTCACGACGTGCGGCAGCTCTTTGATGTCGAGTCCGCGTGACGCGACTTCAGTCGCGACCAGCGCACGCACGTCGTAATTCTTGAAGCCCGCGAGCGCTTGCGTCCGCGCTGACTGGCTCTTGTTGCCATGAATCGCAGCGGCCTGGATGCCGTCATCCTGCAACTGCTTCGTCAGTCGATTCGCGCCGTGCTTGGTGCGCGTGAACACGAGCACCTGCGACCAGTCGCCGTCCTGAATCAGATGCGACAGCAATGAGCGCTTCTGATCCTTCGGAACCATGTAGGCGCGCTGCTCGACAGTATCGACCGCAGCGTTGCGTCGCGCGACTTCGATCTCGACCGGATCACGCAACAGAGTCTGCGCGAGCCGCCGGATGTCATCGGAATACGTCGCCGAGAACAGCAGGTTCTGGCGCTGCTTCGGCAGCAGCTTGATCACGCGACGGATGTCGGCGATGAAGCCCATGTCGAGCATGCGATCGGCTTCGTCGAGCACCAGGATCTGCACTTGCGAGAGATCGACCGTGCCCTGCTGAGCGTGATCGAGCAGCCGGCCCGGTGTCGCAACCAGGATGTCGGTGCCGCGACGCAGACCATCGATCTGCGGATTGATGCCGACGCCGCCGAAGATCACTTGCGTGCGCAAACGCAGGTGCTTGCCGTAGGCACGCACGCTTTCGTTGACCTGTGCAGCGAGCTCGCGCGTTGGCACGAGCACCAGCGCCCGAGGCGCCTTCGGTGGATGAGCGTTGCCGTGCAGGCGTTGCAGGATCGGCAGCGTGAAGCCGGCGGTCTTGCCCGTGCCGGTCTGGGCGCCGGCCAGGATGTCCCGGCCCGCGAGAATTTCGGGGATGACGCGCAACTGCACGGGGGTGGGTTCGGCATAGCCGCGATCCGCGAGTGCACGCGTGAGTTCGGGCATCAGCCCGAGGGAAACAAAAGGCATTTGATCAGGATCCTCTACCAGCCCGCAGGCGACTTTGAGTCGCAGGTCCAGTCGAGGCGGAGATAACGTCGAGGTGGGAAAACCGCGAGTAAGTGAACGAGCTGACCGGACGGCAGCTTGTTGAGCGGGCGGCACTGTACAGGGAATCGCTCGCCACCACAAATCTTTGCGCTGGAAATGGCTACATTAACCGCATTGGACAACAACCTGGGGAGCGCTCATGCGGGTTCTGCAGTGGGGAGTTCTGCTTTGTATCGTGGGCGGGCTGGCCGCCTGCACCGGCAATCCTGGCTCGCGTTTCGAGTCCGGCGGCCTCGAGATCAAGGTGCTGTCGAACCGCGCCGATCTCATCAGCGGCGGCGATGCCCTGGTCGAAGTCGTAGTGCCGAAGGCAGCGACCGCCACTGACCTGCACGTCGACGTCGACGGTCGCGATGTCAGCAGCTCGTTCAAACAGAATGCGGGCGGACGAATCATCGGGCTCGTCACCGGCCTGAAAGACGGCGCGAATGTCGTCACTGCGAAGCTCGGCAGGAGCGGCGCTCGACTCACGATCACCAACTATCCGATCGGCGGCCCGATCTTCTCCGGCGCGCAAGTGCAGCCGTGGGTTTGCGCCACACCGACGGCGCAGGAAGCCACCAACACAGTTGCCGCGACGAACGCGAGTGGCCTGAGCCATGCGGCCACAGACGCTCAGTGCAACATCCCGAGCGAGGATCATCTGTTCTATCGCACGACTGAGCAGTGCTCGCAGGCGCGCAGCGGCCCGCCGTGCTTCAAGCCGTACGATCCGAATGCGCCGCTGCCGGCCGACGTCGCCGACACGACCAACGACCAGGGCGTGAAAACGAAGTTCATCGTACGCGTCGAGCGCGGCGTGATGAATCGCGCGATCTACGACATGGCGGTGTTGTTCGATCCCAGCAGCGCAGCCGCAGATCACGGACTGGCAGGTTGGAATCGCAAGCTGCTCTGGTCATTCGGCGGCGGCAGCGGCACGCCATTCAAACAGTTCGCGCCCAACAGCCCGTGGCAGATCGACTACGCCCTTGCTCGCGGCTATCTGGTCGCGGTGAGCGCGCACACGGATCAGCAGCTCAATTCGAACCACGCCGTTGCCGCCGAGACGGTGATGATGGGCAAAGAGCACGTCATCGAACGTTACGGTGAGATCAAGTACACGATCGGCACCGGCTGTTCGGGCGGCTCGATCATGCAGCTGCAGTTGGCGTCGCGCTACCCGGGTCTGCTCGACGGCATCCAGCCCTCGTGCACCTATCCGGACTCGTACTCAACGGGCATGGAGGTCGGCGATTGCGTGATGCTCGAAGACTACTTCGCGTCACCGCAATTTGCAGCGCTGACCAAAGAGCTGACGCCGCCGGAGCTCGCGGCCAGGAAGGCTGCGATCGCCGGGCACATGGACGAGAAGTCGTGCCGGGCGTGGGCGATGTCGTACGGCCCTTCGAACAATCCCGGCGTGTACACGAATCCCCGCACCAACAAGCCGATGAACAATTGTTCGCTGCTCGACAGCCAGGTCTACGACGCTGCGAAGAATCCGAACGGCGTGCGTTGCACGATCCCCGAGTACGCGATCGCGACCTGGGGTGCAATGCCCGGAACCCATTTCGCCCGGCGCATCGACGACAACGCGGGGATTCAGTACGGACTGAAAGCGTTCACTGCCGGCCAGATCAGCGCCGAGGAATTCGTCACACTCAACGAGAAAATCGGCGGTCGCGACATCGACATGAATCCGGCTGCAGCGCGCATGGTCGCCGATCCCGAAGCGCTGCGCATCGCCTACCAGGACGGCATCATCGGCGACGCCAAACAATGGGCGAAGGTGCCGATCATCGACTGGCGCGGCAACGACAACTCCAACATCCACATGAACTGGCGCGCGTTCGCCGTTCGCGATCGGCTCGATCGCGTCAACGGCGGTCACGGCAACCAGGTGATCTGGCGCTATGGCCCGGGACTGCTGCCGCCGCCGCAACTGATGGTCGATTCGCTGGTGACGATCGATAAGTGGGTCGCCGCGATCCAAGCGGACACGAGCAGCGCGACGCTGGAAGAGAAGGTCGTGAAGAACAAGCCGGCGGAAGCGTTCGACTTCTGTTACATCGGCAACGACTACACGATCAAGGTAACGGACTGGGCCAAGTGCGATGCCGATCCGGTG
>Ga0268266_10006471_pt1 | contig 10721 bp, 13 predicted proteins | sample KBSS13metaG_FD_190356 | JGI IMG/M metagenome (GOLD analysis project Ga0268266, IMG submission 190356) | Switchgrass rhizosphere microbial communities from Kellogg Biological Station, Michigan, USA - KBS S1-3 metaG (SPAdes) (version 2) | ecosystem: Host-associated > Plants > Roots > Rhizosphere... | reverse complement strand
CCTGTCAGATCCTGAAGATCGTCCTGAGGCGACACGCCTGGCTTAGGTGTCACGAAGGTGTTTTTTGCCGCCTTTCCGCCGGAGAGTGCAGCAAGACTGTGCCTTTCCCAGGCGGTATCGTCGAACAGTGTCAGGTGGGCCGAGCCGTGAACCGCAGCAACAGGCAGAAAACCCGGATTGCCATAGGAGAAGACCTGCCCGTTCATTGCCTCCCGTATCAGCGTAAGCCAGGGCGCACCAATATCGGTGCATTCCCAGACCTGGAGGGAACGGTTCTCATAGGAAAGTACGGCCTGGGCTGCCTCATGGTCCCAGTCGTCGGAGGATGTCACCACGAATGGTACTGCCGTGAAGTTGCGTCGGCGCGGCGCCGCTGACAGGCGATGCTTGAGACTGGCCAGTGTGGCCGACGCAGGCGCCGGTGTCGGTGCTGCAGCGGCGAATCTTCCGGCACCTGAGATCGCCCCGACGGCAAGCGCGGAGCGCGCCACTAGAGCGAGAGCCGCGCGCCTGCCGGTTGGGAGAGTGTAAATTGACATCTCGACCTCGTTTACGGTTGTCTGTAGTTGCGGCTGTTGACGAAGGCTTCGTCCGGAACGAATCCGTCGCGGTTCGGCATCTTGATAGCCAACAGGCTCGCCCGGTCGAGCGTCGCATTGGCCGGCACGACGCCGTTCAGGGAGAGAAGGTAGGCGACGAGAGAGTAGGTGTCGTCGTCGCTCAGCGTTCCTGGCGCCGTATAGGGCATGGCGCGCCGCACATAGTCGAACAGCGTGGTCGCGTATGGCCAGAAGCTGCCGATAGTTTTCAGCGGATGATCGGAAGTCAGCGTTCCCCGGCCGCCGGACAGCCGGTCGGCGATCCCGCCCACACCCTTCTCGCCATGGCATGCCAGGCAATTGTCCTCGAACAGCGAACGGCCTTGCGCGACGGTTCCATGGCCCTTGGGGAGTCCGGCGCCGTCGGGGCGCACATCGATGTTCCAGAGATTGATCTCGTCGGGCCGGGCAGGACGTCCGAAGTCCTGCGCACACGCAGGTTCGGCGAGGGCAGCTGCGATTGCGAGGACGAAGGCGAAACGGCTAGGACAGGACATTGCGGACCGCTCCATTGTCGTCGATCGCCCAGGTCTGCTGCGCGTTGTAGTGGAAGAGGGCATTCGTTCCTGTCGCCTGGATGAAGGTGGCGCGGTCGGGCTGCACGTTGCCCTTCTCGTCGGTCGAACGGCTGACGATCTTTGTCGGCTTGCCGTCCCAGACCCAGTGCGTCGAGAAGCGCGTCTGCGCCTTGGGCAGGGCCGGCATGTTGATCAGCGCGTCGGTCCAGGTCTTTGCTCCGTCGGTGCTGACCTCGACGCGAATGATACGTCCATGGCCGCTCCAGGCGAGTCCAGTAACCGGATTGTAGCCGCGGCGGATCTTCATCGTGCCGGACGGGGCCGTGATGACCGAGTTGACTTCCTGGCGGAGTTGGAATTGGCGCGCCTTGCCGTTGGCCTGTAGCTGTGTGTAGCGTGCGGTTTCCCAGCGCGTCATGAACGGCCGGTCGCCGAATTTCAGGCGCCGCAGCCACTTGATGTTCAAATTCCCCTCGAAGCCGGGCATGAAAAGGCGGAGTGGAAAGCCGTGGGCGGGCCGCAGCGGCTCGCCGTTCTGACCATAGGCCAGGATAGCCTCTGCCATGATCTCGTCGGTCAGGGGAATGCTGCGGGCGACCGCGGCGCCATCACCACCCTCGGCCAGCATCCAGGTCGAGCGCGGATCGACACCAACGAGGTCGATCAGGAAAGAGAGCGGCACGCCGGTCCATTCGTTGGTGCTAATTAACCCGTGCGTCTGCTGCACGGTCAGATCCGGTGACGCCGTCTTCCAGTTCTCCCAGCCATTGCCGGTGCATTCGACGAAGCCGATCCGCGACGTCGAAGGCATGGCGTGGAGATCGTCCATGGTGAGGACAAGGTTCCTCTGCGCCATACCGTGGACGAGCAGGCGATGCTCGGTAGGATCGATGTTGGGTACGCCGGCATGGCTACGCTCGTAGTGCTGATCGGCAGGGGTGATCGTGCCCAAGAGGTTGTGGAGCGGTGTCTTGGAGTTGATTGCATCGCTTGGATCCACCGGACGCTTGCCGGGAGTAGATTCGGGAACGCGGCCGATATGGACGTATTGCGAGCGCGGGCTCGTCAGCCCAAGAGGCCCCCCGGGGACCCGTGGCGGTACATCGGCAAGGCCGCTGGCTACCGCCTGCTCGGCGACTGCGATGCAGCCGGCGACCCCTGTGACACCGCCGAGCACGCGGCGTCGCGAGAGGGAGGAGCGGGAGGGTATGCTCATGGATCGATCTCCTGGGCGGGCGCAAATCTATTTTCGGTCCGCGACGCAGGTCGCGGCGGCGATCGTGGCCTCCCCGCCGGCCAGCCTGGAGGCCATGCCGGCGGGGAGCCCGTGCCTGCCGTCAAGCGCCCCGGTCGGTGTGTAAATCACCAGGACTGTGCCCGATGCGTCCTCGCGCACGAGCACACGCAAGGGCAACTCGATCGCGAAGTCCGGCGCGGCCAGCATCAACGGCGTGCCGCCCTTGGGATTGCCGTAGACGATCAGCGTCGTTGGCGGCATATCGAGGTCAACTGACTGGGCCGCGGCGCGCTGGTCGATGAGCGCGAAGATCGTGAAGCCTTTGGACTGGAGCGCGGCCCGCAGTTTCTCGACGGTCTCTCCGAATGAGCACGCGCTGCGAAGTTTCGTCAGATTATTCATTCCTACCTCCTTGGCGGATACGAGGGCCGAGGACGAAGCGGCCAGGAAAATGACGGAGCTGGCCAGCTGTATGAGAATGCGATGTCGCTTCAGCGCACGCGATGTCGTAGAGCCGGGGGCTGCGAGCTTTACCATTGGGAAAGTCCTTCTTGCCGAGACGAATCGTTGAGAGCAGCCAAGCCTTCGATAGGAAAGGCAGTTGAGAGTTCGTGACGTGTTATGCCGCTTCGTGCCGAGCCCGATGACCTATTGATGGCCGATAGCGTGGTCCCTGCCGAGTGTGGCTCCCGCGTTGTCTTGCGTGGGCCTGCCGCTCGCCTTTCCCAAAGTCTCATTGCCGAAGAATGGCCGTCCAATGGTCGAAGCATCGCTAACTCCCTCGTCAACATTACGTTGGCGGTCATAGCCGGCTGCAGTCCCTCAGACGCCGCGGACTGGACGATAACCATCACATTCGCCACACTGAATATGTAGTGTGTTGGTGCGATCACCCAATTAATCCTCGTGAGAAGTTGTTTAACGTACAACGAGACTTACCATTAATACTCGGATGCCGATCCGAACGCGGTGGTGCCGAGCGCTGGCAATAGCTTATAATTCCATTCAACTTGCAGGGATTATCGAAGCGCAAAACGCTTCGAACGACGGCCATAGAACAGCTCGCCAGCCACCCAAAACACCACTTCAACAAGGCCGCTAATTGTCAGGATTTCGATTGGGTCGACTAACGTCACGTTCTTGGGAGTGAAAATCCAGAGGATCATCGTATCCTCGGCGACTGCTAAAGAATATGAGCGACATTAGTGCTATGCCAACGACCAAGGTGGCCGTGACCCCAATTGATAATGCGAGAGAACCAGTACTCGTAAGCGGAATGTCATCATCGACCGTTGTCGCGAAGTAGATCCCGGCTGTGCCCAATCCTGCACAGGAGAAAAGCGTGAGAAGGACAGGCCAGGACATTCCCCGGAGCACTTCTCTTTTGAGGCTTATAAGACAGCTCCATATCGGCCGTAGATCACGCATGAGGCTGCTCCGTCGACCGTTGTTCGGCGCGTCTGTCAGAGCTGTCGCAAGATTTCAGCGGAGTTCGAATAGCTACAATGCGGCCGGCCTGCCGAAAGCAACCACGGCGCCACTGGCCCGAAAAGGTCTGACCGGCGATCAGCGCCGTGCCGAGTCCATTCGGCACATTATCTTCGTAGAAGCCGGCGAACCAATTGTCGTCGTTCCAGGTGTAGCGGCCGGCTCCTCGACGCTTGCCCGCCACGAAGCTTCCTTCGAACCAGTCGATAGGCCGGCCATGCTCGAACCACTGCACCAGGCCGCTGCCGACTTTCCTTTGGCCTCGGCATGCACCGGTCCAGGTGATAAGATCGGACGGGTCAGGATGCCAATCCCACATTCTGCATCCCACGCCTGGCTCGAAAAGCCATGAACCGCCGTCACAGGGGGCTGTCCAGTTGATCTGCACGGGATCAGGGTTTGCGGGAGCGCAGTCGAAGGACTCTAGCGTGGAATAACCTACTTGGGCGCTCGCGACCCCTTGTGACGCGATAAGTACCGCAAACAGCGCGCAAGAAGCTCGCCTCTTGGTGGACAACATCATCAACCTCATAAGCCGGGCGTTGCAACGGTATGCGCGTCGCCGGAGAGGTGGCGCGCCATCGAAAGGAGGTATTGGCGACCGTTTTGCGCCGTTAACTGATGGCTAGCTTCCTGCCAGCGCTCTCCGAGGCCATGCTGGGCCTCCGGCCTCTTTCGCCGAGAAGGAATTCGGCGTAGTCGTGCAGCGCAGCGTCCACATGCCGGATCGCGAAGGCCGGAAAGTCTTCGGTCCCGTCGGGGTCGAACCGGCAGATTGCTCTTATCAGCCCGATATGACCTTCTCCAATAAAGTCCTCCGACAGCCTGCGGGGGACTGTGTAAGACTTCACTCTCTCGACGAGGAGCTTGCGATGGGTCCTGGCCAGCTGCATTGCGGCGGATATGTCGTGGTACTCCAGCCATCGGCGCCACAACTCGTCCAAGTCTTCTACACACTTTTCAAGTGCAAGCGCGCCTGCCGGATGTGCTCTTGCAGCAAGACTAGTGCCGGAGACTCGCAGCTGATCGCTTTGATGCATGGCGCGCTTCCTCTTTAACGTGATCCTGGCGGTGATCTCTGCCTGTAGCTCGACAACAGCCACTGCTAAACTGGGTATCGACCGCCTACTCGATGGTCTGACTTTGAAGCGTTTTGGCGCGGCCGACCAATTAGTCGTCGTGAAAAGTTGTTTGCCTACGTAGACGATGGATCCTCACGTCAGCGAGCGAGAATGAAGCGCTCTATCGCCTCGGCGAGTCCTTGGTCGTTGTGGGAGCCGGTGCCAACGGTGGCCCGCCCTTTTGACCTTTTTGGAGGATTTGCCTTCGGCAATGCCAACGCCGGCACGCTCCAACATCGGAAGGTTGGTGGGTGGAGCGCTGATCGTGGGGATTTCTGGCTCCCGCACGCCGACGCGGCGTGATTTATAGTCCAACATCGCGCCCTTGCCCGCATGCTCGTTGGAGACGTCGAGATAATACGGCTGCGAGCGGTAGGCATTCACGCGCGCCGAACTCCGCCCGCGCGTCGGCCCTACAGCGCCGGATCAGTTTTGGGTCGTCCTTCAATCCGACGATCTTGGTGACTTGGTCAAGATTGGCGGCCACGTCCGTCGCAACCTTAGGCGCGAACTTCACGGTTTAGGCTTTGCGCTCGACATGCGCTCTATCGGCACTCCCGATCAGCCAATCATTTCCCCGATAGACCCAGACTTCGAGTCCGCGTCGACCGGCTGCGCGGAATGTCGGGGGAGCACGGTCCTCTGATACTGTGTGACCAGTGTCCCGTTGACATCGGCCAGACCAGGGAATTTTTACGCTTCTTCCTCGCCGCGAACGGGCCTGGCACTTCCATCAACGAGCATACTCGGTAAACACCGAGTCGTTAGACGGAGGCAAGCGCGCGTGGCAGGCGCTGCAAGTCCGACTTAGTGAAGTGGTTGAGATTGCCTTGCCGTTCTCGAGCTGGGCGTAACCCCACCCTCCCGTCGCGGCGTACTTCTTGGAGTCCTTGAGCTCGAACTGGACATTTGTAGGAGCGCCGGCAACAAAGGATTGGTTCTGGCCAAAAAAGGCGTTGTTGCGATCGGAAGGTTCGAGCTTCCAGGCGATCCTGACGAACATCGTGCCATCTGGAAACGGTCTCCGGCCGTTTCGAGAGGCCTCCACGGCTTCGTCGTTACCGAGGATCACGCGGATATCGTTCAGACGCCCAGCTTCGTGCGCCGCACTGATCATCTGCCACTTTCTATAGTCGGCAGGAATTTGGACCCCGTAATCCGGTGATGAAGCTGGAGCGGTCTCAGCGGCAACTCCAGCCGCACCCACCAGGATGGTTGCGGCAGCCGAAGCTACGTATTTGCGCAACGGATGCATCGGAGCCTCAATTGTGCTGAATTTTCCTGCCGCCGGTGCCTAGCTGTTAAGCGAAAAGTCGGCTTGGCGGCACGATGCTTCCAGTTTCAAATCTGAGCGAGCCCACCGTCCACGAACAGCTCTGCACCGTTCACGAAGCTGGCGTCTTCCGACGCGAGGAAGAGCACGGCCTTCGCGATTTCCATCGGCGTGCCGACCCGGCCTAGGGGAATTTGTGTAGCGAAGCCGTCGAGCAGGTCTTGTTGGCGCGTTGCGTCGTTTCCGACGAGACCAACCAGGCCAGGCGTGTGGATCGGTCCGGGACTTACGACGTTGATGCGGATACCAGTGCCCTTGAGGTCCAGAGCCCAACTGCGAGCAAGATTCCGAAGTGCGGCTTTGGACGCTGAGTATACGCTGAATGCCGGAGTGCCGCGAGAGCCGGCCGTCGAGCCGGTCAGGATGATCGACCCGCCGTGATCCATCAGAGGCAGGGCTTTCTGAACGGTGAAAATCACGCCTTTGACGTTGCTATCGAGCGTGTCATCGACCTGCTCCTCCGTGATCTGGCCAAGCGGTAGCAGGCTTCCACCACCGGCGTTTGCGAACAGAACGTCGATGCGTCCCGATTCAGCTCTCACTTGAGCGTAAAGTCGCTCGAGGTCGCTGAGACTTGCTGAGTCGGCGCGAATGCCGATTACACCGCTGCCGATCTCCGCTACGGCGAGATCCAGTGCATCCTGCCTGCGGCCCGTGATGTAGACCTTGGCGCCTTCAGCGGCGAACAGCTTCGCTGTAGCAAGGCCAATACCAGTCGAGCCACCAGTGACGACAGCAATCATGCCAATTAGACGCTCGCACATTGTTGTACCTTTCAGAGAGTAGTCGTTGGAATCTCGAAGTGTCCGCGGTATTCGCTTTGCCTAGACGCCGCGAAACACCAGGGCGGTGAACAACGCCCCGTCAATAATTCCCGTGCCCCATTTTGAATCGAAACCAGCTGTCGGTTGAGCCGCGATCACTTGCTCGAGAGACTTTCCCTGACCCTTTAAAGCCGCGACTCTTTCGCGAACGTCCGCGAGCATCGCCCTGAACGCCACAAGGTCCGAGCGATCACCAATGGGGCCATGGCCTGGAATGATGACGGTGTGATCGGTCACCAGAGTGAGGTTCTCATCCGCCGCGGCGATCGCGCCGTCGATGCTCCCACCGCCGACATAGTCGATGAACGGAAAGGAACCGTTCCACCAGGTATCGCCGGTCAGAAGAACGTCCGCATTTACGAAGTATACGGACAGATCGCCATCGGTGTGGCCGGCGTGGTAAGGCCGCACGATCACGGTCTCATCGTTCAATGCCAGCGTCGTGCCTTCGTCGATAACGATATCGGGGAGTGCTTCGGGCGCGATGGGCGTGAAGGTGTGTGCCCATTCTTCCACGCGAATGGTCTCAGTCAGGCGTTCGACGGCGTTCCGACTTGCAATGATCGAGGCGCCCGAGCCTCTGACCCACGCGTCGCCGTCGCTGTGATCCCAGTGCCAGTGTGTAAGAACCGCGTAGCGCAGCGGCGCGGGACTGATGCCACGCAATGCATCGACAATCTTCTGCCGAGATACGGCGATCCCCGCGTCGACCATGAGTATGCCGTCGGGCCCGGACAGAACGCCGATGTTGCCGCCGGAGCCCTCCAGCATGCTGATGTTAGCGCGAGCGGGATGAACAGTGATCGGCGATGCGGCGGCAGACGCATTGATCCTGTCGTACGGTGTCGGGGCCTGCGCGAGCACTTGGGTCGCCGTTAAGGTAACCGCAGCCGACAGATGGAATGGTCGAGCCAGTCGAACTGCGATTTGAGTCAGTCGCGAGATTCGAAGAAGGCGAGCAGCAAGCATAATAGATCTCCTGCAAAGAGCGCCATGAAGTGGCGCGCGCCGCCAGCGCACTTTGCAACTGGCGGACGTCCCAGAGTTTTGACGTCGGCCGAAACATATGGCGCCACGCGCCGTCGGAGCAGTGAGGCGCTGTGAGGGACTGCGGGAAGGTGTGAGGTGACCGGTAACCCTGGCCCACCATTGCCAGTTGGGCCGAATCCGCCAGAGTGAGGTTGCAAGTGAGGCGCGTTGTATGCGGATGAACTCGTTCAAGCAGGAGAAGCGCGCAAACCTCTGTCTTTTCGCTTCGCGAGCGGATCCACATCGCGGAGCACCATTCTTTTGGCCGGTGTCTCGTGGAACGAAGCCGCGGCCGCTTACACCTAGGGTAGACCGCTGCAAGCCCGCTGCTCCTCACATCACCTAACGGGGTCTCGCGGCAACTTCCTGTTGGGCTGAAGCGAAGGCTCTTAAGTCTGGGGGCACAAAGACAAACATGCCCCGCCAGTGACGGAGAATTCAATGATGCCTGCAGAGCACTCGATGACTGCATCCCGCCGCAATTTCATCGGAGCTGTATCTGGACTTGCTGCTTTTGGCGTCATAAGCGCGCCTTCCTTCACCGCTTGGTCTGCTGTCCCTCCCCTATCTGGCGCAGTGCGCGGAGGCGTGGTGCGCACCCCGGACGGAACTGAGATATTTTATCGAGACTGGGGGAACGGACCCGTCGTATTGCTTTCGCATGGGTGGCCGCTCAGTTCGGAGGCCTGGCAGGATCAGCTGTTCTTCCTCGCCTCCCGCGGCTTCCGCGTCATTGCCCATGATCGGCGAGGCCACGGTCGGTCGGCCCAGCCCTGGCTTGGCAACGACATGAATACGTATGCGGAGGATCTGGCAGCGCTCATGGAGACGCTGGACCTCCGTGATGTCACTCTTGTCGGTCACTCGACCGGCGGCGGAGAGGTAGCGTGTTATATCGCGCGCCATGGCACCGCCCGGCTCAAAAAGGCCGTTCTTGTTTCCGCCATTCCACCTCTTAGGCTGCGTACGGCAGCAAACCCGGACGGCGCGCCCCTGGCGGCTTCGGACGAAGTCAGGCGAGCTGTCCTGGCCGACCGCTCCCAGTTCTACCGCGACCTGAGCATTCCATTTTTTGGTGCCAACCGCCCTCACGCTCGCGTCTCACAAGGCACAAGGGACGACTTCTGGATGGATTGCATGTCGGCAGGGCTCAAGGGCGTATACGACTGCATCAAGGCCCAGACGGAGACCGACTTCACGCTGGATCTGCGGCTCTTCAATATTCCGACGATGATCATCCACGGTGACGACGATCAGCTGGTGCCGATCGGCAATTCAGCGAGGCTCCAGAAGGAATTGATCGCCGGCTCGACGCTTCTCGTCTACGCCGGCGCGCCTCATGGCCTCGTCGTGACCCATAGAGAGCGCTTCAACAGCGATCTGCTCGCTTTCATCGCGAGCCGATAGAAGGCGGGAGCGCGAGGCGATAGCGGCGATATCTCCGTTTCTTCGGAAGGACAAACGTGTCGCGCAGCCATTCGCCAAAGGGCACCAGCCACACCGCATGAGCACCGGGCCAACGGCGCTCACTAGGCCGACTTCCCGGCAACACTCCTGAAAGCAACAGAAGGAAAGCAAACGATGCCTACCGTTAAAACCAAGGACAACGCAGAGATCTTCTACAAGGATTGGGGCCACGGACCCGTGGTCATGTTCTCGCACGGCTGGCCCCTGAACGCCGACGCCTGGGACGACCAGCTCTTTACACTGGCTTCGCAGGGCTTTCGGGCGATTGCACACGATCGACGCGGTCACGGTCGTTCCAGCCAGACCTGGGACGGGAACGACATGGATACATATGCGGACGACCTCGCCGCGTTGGTGCTGGCGCTCGACGTGCGCGATGTAACGCACGTTGGCCATTCCACGGGGGGCGGCGAGGTGACCCGCTATATCGGCCGGCACGGCACGAGCCGGGTGAAGGCAGCCGTTCTGGTTTCAGCCGTCCCGCCGACGATGCTCAAGACCGTCGAGAATCCCGAGGGGCTGCCCATCGATGTCTTCGACGCGATCCGCAAAGGCGTCGCCGCCGATCGATCGCAGTACTACAGAGATCTCGCCGAGTTCTTTTACAGCGCCAATCGACCGGGCTCGACGGTCTCGCAGGGCATCAAGGATGCCTTCTGGCTGCAGTCGATGCAGGCGGGATTGAAGGGTGCCTATGACTGCATCAAGCAATTCTCCGAGACGCTCTTCTACGAAGATCTGGCAAAGTTCAACGTACCTACTCTAATCATCCACGGCGATGACGACCAAATCGTACCCATTGACGACGCGGGCCGGAAAACCGTCAAGCTCGTCAAAGGCTCGACTCTGAAGGTCTACCCCGGCGCGCCGCATGGGCTGATGGCGACGCACCGCGAAAAGTTGAACGCGGACTTGCTGGCCTTCCTCAAGTCGTGACCTGCTACCGTGCCGCCGGGCCCGCTCCGGCTTGGCGGCGCGGTTGATCAGACGTTTCAAGAAGCCAATCTGGCAGTAACGTCCCGTCTTGGTGCCGTTTGCTCGCCGCGGCCGTCCTGATGGCCGCGGAGAGCTTGCGGTGCCGGACGGCCTGCTTGAGAGCCCACCT
>Ga0268266_10006470_pt1 | contig 10721 bp, 11 predicted proteins | sample KBSS13metaG_FD_190356 | JGI IMG/M metagenome (GOLD analysis project Ga0268266, IMG submission 190356) | Switchgrass rhizosphere microbial communities from Kellogg Biological Station, Michigan, USA - KBS S1-3 metaG (SPAdes) (version 2) | ecosystem: Host-associated > Plants > Roots > Rhizosphere... | reverse complement strand
ACGCGGCGCCAGCACCTGCTGGGCGCAGCCCTGCAGCAGCGCGACCCTGCCGCGCCGCTCGCCGGTGGCCGGAAACACGCTGCCACCCGAGGGCCCCGGCGCCGGCAGGCCGTTCGGCGCGAGCGCCAGCATCGCCTTGATCCGCCGCAACAGGCCGGGTGTGGCGGCCGCATTTGACGCCGGCAATAGGCCAGCAAACGGCCGGGCGAGCCGAGCCATGATCATGCTGGCGCGAAACAGCTTTGGCCGCGGCAGCACCAGCGCCAGCACCGCGCGCAATGCCCGCTCCGCCAGCGGCCGGGAATAGTCCCGCTCGATCCGGACCCGCGCCTGATCGACCAGGTGCATGTAGTGCACGCCCGACGGACAGGTGGTCATGCAGGCGAGGCAGGACAGGCAGCGATCGATATGCTTGACCACCTCGGCGGTCGGCGGCTTGTCCTTTTCCAGCATCTCCTTGATCAGGTAGATCCGCCCGCGCGGGCTATCGAGCTCGTCGCCGAGCAGCACATAGGTCGGACAGGTCGCGGTGCAGAAGCCGCAATGCACGCAGGCGCGCAGGATCTTGTCGGCTTCGGCGATATCGGGATCGGCCAGCTGGGTGAGAGAAAATTCGGTTTTCATGTCGCGCTCCCCCGCAGCATCCGGCCGCGGTTGAGAATGGTCTTGGGATCGAAGCTGTGGCGCACCCGCTGGCTCAGCGCGGCAAGGCCGCCGGCCTGCGGATGGAAGACTTCGACATCTCGCCTGGTCTGCTCGGACGCCCGGATCAGCGAGGCGTGGCCGCCGGCCGCCTCGACGCGCTGCCGCACCAGACCGGCCAACGCATCCGGCTTGGGCGGCAATGCCGCCCAGATCAGGCCGCCGCCCCAGTCGTAGATCACATCGCCCCCGCTATCGCGCGCCAGAGCCTGACCGAGCACCCCGCCCGACGCCGGCGGACAGACGATCCGCCACACCGGCCACGCACCGAGCGATCCGCTTGAGGCAAAGGGTTCGACGTCGCGGATCGTACTCCAGACCGCTGCCGAAGCGGAGTCCCGCAGCATTTCCACAGGCCCAAACGGCGAAAGCGTCTTGCCGAGCGAACCGGCACGATCCGCCACTGACGCCGCAATGCCTTCGAGCCGCAGCAGGGTGACCGCCTGCCCCTGGGACGAAAGCGCAGCCAGCGCGCCCGTCGCCGGCCGGAACGCCGAATTCGGCAGATGCGCCGCGCCCGAAACGTCGAACGGCGAGCCGAGTGCGGCGGTCATCGCGCGATTGGCGGTCACATCGTCCAGCCCACCCAGCACCAGCGTACGCTCGCTCTCGGGCTTCGGCATCACCTTCAGGGTGACTTCCGTCATCACAGCCAGCGTGCCCCACGACCCCGTCAGCAGTTTGCAGAGATCATAGCCGGTGACGTTCTTCACCACCTTGCCCCCGGTTTTAAAACTGTCGCCGAAACCGGACACCGCATGCGCCCCCAGCAGGTGATCGCGGGCGCCGCCAGCCTTGATGCGGCGGGGACCGGCCAGCCCCGCGCCGATCATGCCGCCGACCGTGCCGTTGCCGGACACGCCCAGCAGCGCGGAGGTGTCCATCGGCTCGAAGGCGAATTGCTGGTTCTTGGAATCGATCAGCGACTGCACGTCGGCCAGCGGCGCGCCGGCCTGCACCGTGATGATCAGCTCGTTCGGCTCATAGGATATGACGGCGTTGAGCGCCGAGAGATCGAGCACCGCATTGGTCGCCATCGGATGGCCGATCGCGCGCCTGGTGCCATGGCCGATGATCTCAAGCGGCTGCTCGCTGGCGACAGCAGCGCGCACCACTTGCTCGACGTCTTTGGCGTCTCTTACCTTGAGCGTATCCACGCCTTTAGCGGGTAGCCAAATTTGGCTCCGAAATCAAATGCGCGCACCGAACAGATTTTTGAACGCCGCAAGCCCCGCCGCGGTGATTTCGACGGAACGGCCCTGTGGCCGGCGGCGGATCCAGTCCCGCTGGAACGCGAGGTCGGCGATCGAGGCTCCTGCCCGTCCGGCGAGATGCGGAAGCCGCTCGCTCCAGTCGAGACAGGGTCGGCACAGCGCCCGCGGGCGCCGCGCCGGTGATCGCAGGTCGAGGCCGAGACCGCCCAGAAATGCCAGGCCCGCGGCGGTCAGTTCGCCGGCATCCTGGTCCAGAACGAGATAGCCGCGTTCCCGCAGCGCATCGGTGACCGCGACGCCAAGTTCGCCCGCCAGGTGGTCGTAACAGGTCCGGGCGCGCCGCATCTGATCGTCGATCCGTGCCGACGGCCGAGAGGCTTGCGGACCGGTGACGGCAACCGTCATCATGCCCTCGAGCATCTGCGCGACCAGCGGGGTGGCCAGCCGGTAGAGCCGCCGCGGACCGCGCCTCTCCACCTTCAGAAGCGCGCGCTGAACCAGTCTGGAAAGATGCCAGCTCGCCGTCTGCGGCGTGACGCCCGCGAGCAGCGCCAGTTCGCTCGCCGTCTGCGCGCGCCCGTCCATCAGCCGCGACAGGATGCGGGCGCGCCCGGGATCGGCGATCAGTCCGGCCAGTTCGGCAAGCTGCGGTGCGATGGTCGGCATGGCCAACTCCTGCTTCCGGCGAAATCCACCATGCTTGTCGCATGGCATTCGGACGCAACGCTTCGATCATGATCGAAATGTTCACGACATCGATACTTCGATCGCAGGCGAATCGAGGTCGCCCGGCGATCGCTACAAGGGTCGCGCTGATCGCGATCGAAACCAACCGATGGAGACAGACATGGAGCGATCGATAACAGCGCGGCGCACGCCGCGATCCAACGAAGTGTTCAGCCGAAGGTCGGTGATCACTGCATTCGGAGCGGTCCTGGCGATCTATCTCTCGCCATGGACGATGTCGTCATCTCAATCCCAGGAGCAAGGAGCCCGGACAATGAATCAGTATGCTACGAAGAAATCGATCAGTGACGCCGTCGACGGCGGCGGGCTGCTCGTTGTTGCGCAATGGGAAGCAAAACAAGGCGAAGCCGACAAGGTCGCCGCGATCCTCGACCGCTTTCTGCCCGAGGCGCAGCGCGAGGAAGGCGTCAAGTTGTTCCTGATCTCGAGGGCCAAGGACAATCCGGCCCAGTTCCTGTTCTATGAACTGTTCCGCGACGAGGCCGCCTTCAAGGCGCATCAGGACAGCGCGCATTTCAAGACCTACATCGCGGGCGAAGCGCTGCCGTTGCTGGCGAAGCGCGAACGCACGCAATACGCGCTGCTGTAGGCGTTTCGGCACAGCCGGATGGCGCGGCGTTGGCCCGCGCCGTCCGGCGCTAGACGATGGCGCGCAGCGGCGATTTCCGCAGCACGAAGGCGGAGGCCGCGAAACTGCCGACGGCCGCCAGCGCGGTCAGAAGCAGCGCCTTGGCAATGGCATTCCATGCCAGCGTGTGCAGCAGGATGGCGGCGCCGATCAGGACCGGCGGGTGAATGAGGTAAACGCCGAAGGCGTTGTCGGACAGCCATTTCGAAACCGGCCCCTGCCGGTCAAAGTGACGGCGATAGACGGCGAGCATCAACAGCCCCATGCCGACGCAAACCAGCGACTCCCACAGGCATTTGCCGGCGCTGACCCAATTGAAGCCGCCGGAATATTGCTGCGTCTCGCCCTGCAGGCCGCCACCGAACAGGATGAGCACGGCGATCAGCGGGACGGAACCCACGAGCGCTATAGTTCCAAAGCGGATGCAAAAGCGCTCGGGGAGCCCGCTCATCCAGTTGCCGCGGCAGCCGAGCGCGCCGGCGGCAAACATCAGGACATACTGCGGGAAATCCCCGGGATGAACGTTGAGCACCGAGGCACCCTCGTCGATCCCGATGCGGACCAGGAACGTCGATGCAGCCATCACGATGACGAACCCGGCGAGCCAGAGACTGCTCGCACGATCGTCCCCCGGCGATATCCGAGGTTCGCTCCGGCCGCTGCGGCGGATCAGGCCGTAGACGATCGAGAACACGAGCAGCGCCGCGCAAAACCACATCGGCCCGGTTTCCGACAGCCACTCGCCATCCCTGATATGCTTGAACCATTGATGGGCGAAGCCGCCGCTGCCCCAGGTCCACGACAGGAAATATTGCGTCAGCGGCCCGATGACCAACATGAAGAGCAGGGTCGGCACGCCGAGCCGCAGAAAGCGGTCGCGCACGAACGGCGCAAAGCCCTTGCGGTCGTAGGCCGCGGCCGCGAAATAACCGGCGATGAAGAACAGCGCAGCCATGAAAAAGGCCTGCAGGAAGCTCTGGTAAAGGCCGAAGAAGAGCGCCGTGCCAAGGTCCGTCTTTTGCCGGTCCACATAGTACCAGTTTCCGAACGGGCTGTAGGTGTCGCAGGCGTGCATGCTGAGCACGAGGATGATCATCGACCAGCGGATGTTGTCGATGAACAGCAGCCGCGGCATGCGCGCGGTATCGCCGGCCCACATGGTCGTTGTACCCAGCCCGGTTTCGGCCATTGCCGCCCTCCGCACCACAATCAATTAGATTGGCTCAAATCCATCCAATCACCACCTCTCACGCGCAGTCGTACTGGAACGATCTCGTAGTCGACCTTCCGGCCTAGCTCCTCGGCCAGGACGTCCCCCGAAACGGCGTCGAGATAGACAGTCCACGACGCGAACGGCTCGACGCCATTCCGATCGCCGGGAATCAGGATTTGCCACAGGTGCGGATGGTCATTGAGTGACCTGAGTGTCATCGATCCCAGGGACGCTTTGGCAAATCCGTTCGGGACGGGTAAACGCGCCATGACTGCAGCGATGTCGGTGCTGTCGAGCCACTTGTCGGGCAACTCCATCGCACTCATCAGACCGTCCGTTGCATATGACGGCGCCGTATAGGCGTCAAAAGACAGTCTGCCATCTTGCATGAGCGCGGCCTCCACCGTATCGCCGCTATCGCCAAAGCGCCATCTCGCCTGCCAAATGCCGCGACCATCAGGCAGAAGGAACCCGTAGGTCGATAGCATCGTCAGGCTCCAGGGTGCCTTGAACTGCGCCATGAACGGGACGATGAGATTTAGAGCCTCGCGTGCACTGAGATGAGGTTGCGGGAGCGCGATCTGTCGATTTGGCGGAAGCCGAAACCGCGTCGCAGCGCTGGCCGGTTTGGTGCCGAGCTTGCGACCACCCCGGTCAAGAAGGTCCTGCGTGTCGTTCTGGGCCAGATCGGGGGAGAGCCACTGGTACGCCGGAAGACCGAGTAGTTCGCCGAACCGATATGCCGGTTGCGCGTGGATCGCTTCCTCGCGGTCGAGCGGACGAAGCAGCGACTCAAGTGACTCCGTTGCGCCAAAGGGAGCGAGAGCGAGGGGATCGAATTGGTCGCGTTCGACCGCCGGGTGCGGGTCCCACCAGCACACAAACTGGACCAAGGGACGTTCCGTGTGGGCGAGCGCAAAGGTCCAGCCATGGTCCTCGGCGTAGCAATAGTGCAGGGCCGGAAGGCCGGTCAGCCTGGAAAGATAATCTGCGAAACCCAGCCCCTCCTCCTTCCGATAACTGGCCGAGTTCGCATACGGAACGAAGGTCAGCCAGCCGTTCGCCGGCCCGAAGATTACCCCACTGAGTTTGGCTTGGCGCAGCAGCTTCTGCACCTCGCGGCTGTCGCCAACGCGAACGTGGTAGCTGATGCTCAATTCACTCATCGCGGGTCGTTGTCACACGTTCATGAGCACGTACCCTAAAACCGCGGGATATCCGGAAATGCCAGCTTTCCCGCATGCACATGCACCCGGCCGAGTTCGGCGCAGCGATGCAGCGTCGGAAACACTTTTCCGGGGTTGAGCAGGCCCTGCGCGTCGAAAGCGCACTTCAATCGCTGCTGCTGGTTGAGGTCGATCTCGGTAAACATCTCCGGCATCAGGTCGCGCTTCTCGATGCCGACGCCGTGCTCGCCGGTGAGCACGCCGCCGAATTCGACGCACGCGCGCAGGATGTCGGCGCCGAAGGCTTCGGCCCGCTCCATCTCGCCGGGCTGGTTGGCATCGTAGAGGATCAGGGGATGCAGATTGCCGTCGCCGGCGTGAAACACGTTGGCGACGCGCAGATCGTATTTGGCCGAGAGGTCGCGGATGCGCGCGAGCGCCTTCGGCAGCGCGCCGCGCGGAATGGTGCCGTCCATGCAGAGATAGTCGGGCGAAATCCGGCCCACCGCCGGGAATGCCGCCTTGCGGCCGGCCCAGAACAGATTGCGCTCGGCCTCCGACGTCGAAATCTGACAGGTGGTCGAGCCGCAGCCTTGCGCGATCGCCTCGACCCGCTTGATCAGTTCGTCGACCTCGACGCCAGGACCATCGAGCTCGATGATCAGGAGCGCCTCGACGTCGAGCGGATAGCCGGCGTGAACAAAAGCTTCGGCGGCGTGGATCGCGGGCTTGTCCATCATCTCCATGCCGCCCGGAATGATGCCGGCGCCGATGATGGCAGCCACGCATTCGCCGGCGGCCTCGACCTCGGCGAAACCCACCATCAGGGCGCGGGCCGTCTCCGGCTTCTGCAGGATCCGCACCGTGATCTCGGTGATGACGCCGAGCAGCCCCTCCGAGCCGGTGATGATGCCCATCAAATCGTAGCCGGCGTTTTCCGCGGCCTTGCCGCCGATCCGCAGGATCTCGCCCGACATCAGCACGATCTCGCAGCCCAGCACGTTGTTGGTGGTCATGCCGTATTTCAGGCAATGCACTCCGCCGGAGTTCTCCGCGACATTGCCGCCGATCGAGCAGGCGATCTGCGATGACGGATCGGGCGCGTAGTAGAAGCCGGCATGCGCCACCGCCTGGCTGATGGCAAGATTGGTGACGCCGGGCTCGGTCACCACCACGCGGTTGTCGAAATCGATCTCGCGGATGCGCTTGAACTTGCCGAGCCCCAGCAGCACGCCATCGGCCAGCGGCAGCGCGCCGCCGGACAGCGAGGTGCCGGAGCCGCGCGGCACCACCTTGATGCCCTGCTCGCAGCAATATTTCAGGACCTGAGAGACCTGTTCGGTGGTGTCGGGCAGCACCACGACCATCGGTGGTTGCCGATACGCCATCAAGCCATCGGACTCATAGGGCAGCATTTCGGCCGCGCTGTCGATCACGCCCTCACCCGGCACGATCGCCCGGAGCGCCTTGACGATGGCGTCACGGCGATCCAGAACCGCCCGATCGGAAGCCGGCATCATGATGGCCATGCGTATTCCTCCAGGCCCCGCGAATTAACGATTTGTGGTGGCAAATCAAGCACGTCTACCAAGGTTTGGGTAGGCCATCCGAAGGTTGGATTGCGATCTTCCTGCAAATGATGAGTTCTCTCTGGGACAAGTCGGCAATGGTGAAACCTGTCAAGGTTTCGTGGCTTGTCCAATTCAAGCGGGCCTGCCACAAGAAAATCCGCCTCTCTCCCCGGGAAGAAACGAAGAGCACCACATGAAAACATCGACTTTGAGCGCGCTGGTTGTCGTTACCTCGCTGACCGCCGCTACGGGGGCGCTGGCGCAGGACGCCGCCGCCGGCAAATCCTCGTTCAACAAATGCCTGGCCTGCCACGCGATCGGCGAAGGCGCCAAGAACAAGGTCGGCCCAGTGCTGAACGGGCTCGATGGCCGCCATTCCGGCAGCTTCGAGGGCTACAGCTATTCCGACGCCAACAAGAACTCCGGCATCACCTGGGGCAAGGATGTGTTCCTCGAATACATCAAGGATCCGAAGGCGAAGATTCCGGGCACCAAGATGGTGTTCGCCGGTATCAAGAACGAGAAAGAGGCCAACGATCTCTGGGCCTATGTTTCCTCGTTCGACAAGGACGGCAAGACCAAGTGAGATTGTCGGCGGCTCCGCACGTGTTGCGGAGCCGCGTCGCCTTGCGTTCCTGCGTTCGCCCGATCAAGCCAGCGTGTGCACGATCACGGGTCCGGCCATCGCAGTGGCTGGCCCGGTCAACAGCGGCGCCAGTTCATGCTCGATCCACGCCAGTGCGCGCTTGTTGGACTCCTCGGCGGCGGCAAAATTGTTGAACAGGCTGATCGCGATCACCGTGTCGTCGGGCGCATAGACCACGTAATAGCCCATGAAGCCCTCGACCTCGCTGATGACGGGAATCGCGCCCTCCTTGATCCGGCGTGTCAGCTCTTCGGCCTTGCCGGGCTTGGCCTTGCCCTGACGAATGGCGGCGTACATGGGGCTCTCCCTCGAACGTAAGCTGCCCAGTTCGCAACCTCTCACACGTTCATCCCGAGCGGGAAGAGCAGCGAGATCCCGCTCAGCCGATCGTATCCCATCCGGAGCCGTCAGGCCACGTGCGGCAGTCACGGTCGTGCCTGACCCGCGCAAGAACGCCCGTCGGATAGAGCACCGGCTCCCGCGCGGCTCAATGGGCCGCCGCTGCCGCACCCGGCGCCATCGCGGATATCATCGCCTCAACTTCCGCAATGACGAGATCGGGCGCGGCCTGCTGGATCATGTGGCCGACGCCCGGCAGCACGATCAGTTTTGCGTTCGGCGCGGTAGCCGCGAACGGCCGTGAGTGGATGTTGGTCGACACCGTCTTGTCGGCGTCGCCGGTGATGATGGTGACCGGCGCCTTGATCTGCGCATAGCGCGGTGCCTGCTCGGCGACCGCCGCCTTCAGCGTCACCAGATCGCGCGCATTGGCGATGAATTCGCGCGGCCGCAGCAACAGGGGCGTCGCGGTGTTCCGGACAAATCCGTCCGGCATCGTCTGCGGCAGGAACACGCTGCGTGCGCCCGGTTCCGCCAGCAGAAGGCCGAGCGGCAGCGTGATGGTGTGGGCGAACAGCGGACCGATCACCGGCGTGGTGATCAACCTGTTGTAGCGCCCGACGCCGCCCGGCCACGGATAGGCCACCGGCGCCAGCATCACCAGGCCGGCGACGGCTTGCGGGTAATCCAGCGCGATGCGCGCGCCCAGCGCGCCGGACCAGGAATGCACCACAAAGATCGCCCTGGTGACGCCGAGCTTTGCCAGCGCGTCGGCGATCATGCGGGCCTGAATTTCGGGGGTCGAGTCCTCGAGGCGGGAGCGGGTGCTCCAGCCATGCCCGGGACGGTCGATCAGGATCACGCGGTGCTTCCTGGCAAGCCGCTCCCCGACCGGCTGCCGCATCACTTCGAGATTGGAACTCGCGCCATGCAGCATCACGATCGGCGGGCCGGCCGGATCGCGCGGGCCGATATCGAGGATGTGGAGGGTTCCACCCGACACCTCGACCATCCGGCCCTGGGCCGGATGCGCCCGCTCGCTGAGAAAAACGCCGGCTTGCGTAACCAGCGCCAGCACCGCCAGCGCCGCCACGACAATCACTACCACCATCGACGATTTCCGGCTGATTTTCTGCACCAGCGAGCTACGGCCCGGATCGGCGCGGGTTTCGTGGGTTGTCCACAGGGCACCTGTTCTGTGGATAGCGGGGTCATACTGACGTCATCGGCAAATTTGTACAGTCGCACTGACACTTTCGCCATTTGTGCGCGTGCCTGATTAGGGGGTTAGTCGGGCGCCTGCATTGTACCCAACATCCACAGGAACAGGGGCGCTCACTACAAATTGTTCCAGCGTACAATCGAAGGGAATACCCATGATTTCCGACGCAAGCGAAGCCGCCATCGATCAGATCGTAGCGAGTTGCAATGGCGATATCCGCGGCGCCCTCAAAGCGCTGTTGCGGGTCAACGAGCAGCTTGAAGCGGAACTGGCGCAGTTCTACGCGGCCGTGGGCCTCGACGGCATGGCGCGCGGCAGCAACGCCGTACATTAGAGCGTTTTGGGTCGACGCGTTTTCCTGACGCGAAACGGCTCCAAAAACGCTCTAATCGGATTTCTTCTCGTCATTCTGCGTGTCTGCGGGCGGTTCTTCTACCGCCGGGCAACTGGAGATGGTCGAACGGGCCCGCTTGGCGTCGTCGAACGAGCTGTACGGTCCGGTTCCGAACCAGATATTGCCGCCGACCTGGGCGTTGATGACGGGATTGCTCGCGACGATCTCGCATTTGCTGGTCGCGCGATTGCCGACCACCCAATAGCCGCCCTGCGCGAAAACGCAGGTTCCGGTCGCGATCATCATCGCGCCGGCCAGCAGCAATGATTTCATGGCTCGCTCCTGTAACGCAGTCAGCCGATAATACCGCGCTAGCGACGCGGCGTTCCTGTCTGAAGTATGTCGTCGGGAAACAGGGTTAACCGGGATCTTTTTGATTGAGCATGATCTTATCGGAAAACCGGCATCCACTTTTCCGGATCATGCTCGCAATCAGATATCGCGGCCTTCGACCTTTTCGGTCAGCGTCTTGACCAGTTCCGGCACCTTCTCGAGATGCGGATTGACGGCCAGCGCCTTGCGGAACGCTTCCAGTGCGCGCTTTTCGTCGCCGATGTCCTGCATGATCATGCCGAGGCCAGCCAGCGCACCGAAATGCCGGGGCTCGCGGATCAGCACCTGCCGGATGTCCTCCAGCGAATGGGTGTAGTCGTTCTTCAGATAGTACAGCGTCGCGCGCCGGTTCCATCCCTCGACATAGTCGGGGCGGAGCTTGATGACCGCATCGAGCAGTTTCAGCGCGATATCGACCTTCTGCGCATCCATCGCGGCCTTGGCGCGCAGCATCAACAGCGCAGCCGTGTCGCTCGGGGTCTGCATCCACAGCGCCCAGATCCGCGCCTCGACGTGCTTGGCGCTGGCTTCGTCTGGGGCCGCCTT
>Ga0268266_10006469_pt1 | contig 10722 bp, 9 predicted proteins | sample KBSS13metaG_FD_190356 | JGI IMG/M metagenome (GOLD analysis project Ga0268266, IMG submission 190356) | Switchgrass rhizosphere microbial communities from Kellogg Biological Station, Michigan, USA - KBS S1-3 metaG (SPAdes) (version 2) | ecosystem: Host-associated > Plants > Roots > Rhizosphere >... | reverse complement strand
TTTTAATGCAACTAGTGCCGTCCCCCGTGGTATTGCTCAATCGGGCTGTAGCTGTAAAGGAATTGCAAGGTGCAGCAATAGCCCTTGAATGCATAAAGCAGATCCCCGGTATCGATTATCTGAATGAGTATTATTTGTTGCATGCCATTCTTGGGGAGTTATATACTGAAATGAGACAGATTCCTAATGCCCGCACGCATTATCAAAAAGCACTTTCCCTCACTGTTTCTACTGCTGAACAGAATCTCATACAGCATAAGTTAAATATGTTATAAGTCTTATTTGACTATTAATTATTTAAACATTATAGCAAATTTCACATTATTCCTAAGGTATATTTACACATAAAAATTATCTTTGACCCTATAGAAAAAAATAATTGCCTGTAATTTCTTATTATATAGTACTGCCGTTTATTTATTTGTTATCGGCATTGCCATTTCGTGCATTATACTTCCTGTCAAATGGGATGTATGTGTTTTTATATCACATTACAGGTTATCGAAAAAAAGTTGTTATTACTAATTTAAAAAACTCTTTTCCTGAAAAGACCGAAGATGAGATCAATGCCATATGCAAGCAATACTATAGTTACCTCTGCGATCTTTTCCTGGAAACGTTTAAAACGCTCACTATTAGCAAAAAAAGCATGCTAAAGCACTGCTACTTTCATCCCGAAGCACAAAAACTATTTGACCGTCTGGCAGATGAAAATAAGAGTGTGATACTTGTATTAGGCCACTTAGGTAATTGGGAATGGGCCGGTAATACATTTAGTCTATGTTGTCGTCACCAGTTGTACGTTATATATCACCCCTTGCGCAATAAACAGTTTGATGGTTTAATGTATAAAATGCGTTCACATTTTGGCACTAAGCTTATCGCTAAGAAAGATACATTTCGTACTATGCTTGCGCAAAAAGGCGAGTTAAACGCTACTGCCTTTATTGCCGATCAAACTCCATTTCCTGATAATGCATATTGGGTAAGGTTTCTTAATCAGGATACACCCGTATTTAAGGGTACAGAAATTATTGCTAAGAAGATCAATTACCCTATCGTCTATGTAAATGTGAACCGCATAAAACGCGGTTATTATGAATTGAATGCAGAAATGCTTTGTGAAAAGCCCGCAGCAACTGCAGATGAAGAGATTACGTTAATGCATACCAGGCGCCTGGAGCAGGATATAATAGCACGCCCTGAAACATGGCTATGGTCGCACAAACGCTGGAAACATAAACGAGTTACTAACTAATTTAAAAATAAGGAAATTGTATGAAGACAGGTAAAGAGCTCATATTAGCTACTAAACCTTTCGCAAAGGAAATACGGAGTGAGAGTTGGAAACATACCATTGTGGCCTTCGTGCTTTTATTATCTTTTTTCTTTGGTACATTGTTATTACCGGGCTTTCTGCTTAAGCTTTTGTCTAGCATAGGTGCAGGCCTTATGGTCATACGCACTTTTATTATTTACCACGACTATCTGCATCATTCCATTCTCCATAAGTCATCATTGGCAAGGCTTATTTTTTCCATTTTTGGTGTATATACTTTGGCGCCTATGAGTATTTGGAAGCGCTCGCACGATTATCATCATAAGCACAATTCCAAGCTATTTAGTGCCAGTATAGGCTCCTACCCCATAGCTACTAAAAAGAAATTTTTATCCATGACCCCGCGTGAGCGCCGCGCTTACCTGGCCACACGCCATCCTATTACCATGCTGTTTGGTTACATCACTATGTTTGTCATTGGTATGTGCCTCAATTCTTTTTTGAGTTCTCCCCGTAAGCATTGGGATTCTTTACTGGCTTTGTTATTACATCTTACAGCATCAGTATTGCTTTTTTACTTTGGTGGTTGGCAGGCATGGTTTCTCACTGCTTTCCTGCCTTTTTTCCTTGCCTTTAGTGTTGGTGCATATTTATTCTATGCACAGCACAATTTTCCTGGTGTTACCTTTTCTTCTAATACTGAATGGACTTACGAAGGGGCCGCTTTAGAGTCTTCAAGCTTTATGGTCATGAGCCCTGTGCTCAACTGGATTACTGCAAACATTGGTTATCATCACATACATCATATCAATGCACGTATACCATTTTATCGTTTACCTGAAGCAATGGCGGCCATTCCGGAACTGCAGCAGGCTAAAAAAACCTCTCTGTCACCACGGGATATGAAGAGATGTGTCAAGTTAAAAGTTTGGGACCCTGAAAGAAATCAGTTAATTCCGCTTACTTTAATAAATCAATAGCGCCGCTATTATTTATCCATGTATAATTAAATTTATTTAATTGTTACACTTTCAATAAGTTTATTTTATCGTTTTCAACAAAAGAGAAAAAAATAGTAAAGTATTTGATCGATCTGCATTATTTATTTGATTTATAAATATTATAGTCATACCTTTAGGTTATTACATTTTTTTAATTTAAACACAATGCAAGAAGGTACAGTAAAATTTTTCAATGAAACAAAAGGTTTTGGTTTCATTAAGCCGTCAAACGGTTCAGCAGACATTTTCGTTCACGTTTCAGGTCTTATAGACGAGATTCGCGAAAACGATGTTGTAACATTCGAAGTAGAAAACGGAAAAAAGGGCTTAAACGCCGTTAAGGTGAAAGTTAAATAATTTCATACATACGTTTTTTGTTCAAACACGCTCTCGCAGCGTGTTTTTTTTGCGCTTTACTGCAACTCCAATTTTTTTGACAATACCTGTATTGTTCAGTATCTTGCAGTATGTCTCGTTCCTATGCTGATATGCCTTTACATTATGGCCAGGTGCCACCCTGGCTCTATCAGCGTATGAGCAAACTCGGGGTTGCTATTATTGAATCTATTGTCACAGAATATGGCAAAAGTGCAGTTTTAGCACGTCTTAGTGATCCCTTCTGGTTTCAGGCGCTTGGTTGCGTGTTAGGTATGGATTGGCATTCTTCCGGTATCACTACGTCCGTCATGGGGGCATTGAAGCGTTCCGTAAACCCAAGAGCAAAAGAATTGGGAATTTATATCTGCGGAGGTAAGGGAAAGTATTCGAGGGAAACACCTGCAGAATTAATAAAGATAGCAGAAGAAACGGGCCTTGATGGCGATTTGTTAGTGCGCAGCAGTAAGCTTTCTGCCAAGGTCGATAATACAGCTATACAGGATGGTTACCAGCTATACTTGCATTCGTTTATTTTGAGCAATGAAGGTGAGTGGGCCGTAGTGCAGCAAGGTATGAATGATGCTAACGGTATGGCAAGGCGTTACCACTGGCATTCACCTTCTTTGAAGTCATTTGTAGAAGAGCCGCATACTTTTATATACGGCCACAATCAGGGTTTGATATTAAATATCACAGACAAGAAAGCAGACACCACTCGCTCCGGCATCCTGCAGCTTACGCGTGAGGAACCTGCCAATTTATTACCGGAAATAAGGAAGCTGTTTATGCCTGTTCATCATGATGTAAAGGCTAAAGATGTTGACCTTAAAAGATTAGGTGCAATACTGGCTGTCGCCCATGAAAAAGAAGGCTTGGATATGGAATCTTTATTGCTGCTGGAGGGTTTAGGTCCACGTACTTTACAATCATTGACACTTGTAAGTGAGGTGATACATGGCACACCTTCGCGCTTTGAAGATCCTGCCCGTTTTTCCTTCGCGCACGGAGGTAAAGATGGTCACCCCTTTCCTGTTCCTACCAAAATATATGACGAAACCATACATGCGTTAGAAATTGCGGTGAATAAATCTAAGCTGGGCCATACTGATAAAAGTGCAGCGATAAAAAGTCTTTCAAAAGCCGCACAGTTGCTGGAAAAAGATTTTCAGCCTAATAATAATTTTGAGCAGCTAATAGAGCATGAACGGAATGAATCGTGGAAATACGGTGGCCGCACTGTAATGGGTAAGGCAATGCCACCTAAACAAAGGTCTAAAGGTTTTCAGCTAAGACTATTTTAGTAAGTGCTATAAAAAGAAAAAGACCGGAATATCCGGTCTTAACTTTAAGGTTCTTTAATGATTAACGTATAACTCGAACATTAACTGCGTTCATACCTTTTCTACCCTGTTGTAATTCGAATTCAACGCGGTCGTTTTCTTTCACCTGGTCTCTTAAACCACTAACGTGAACGAATGTTTCCTGGTTTGATTCGTCATGCTTAATGAAGCCAAAACCTTTGCCTTCATTGAAGAACTTTACAGTTCCGGTTAATTTTTGTGTTTGCACTGTAAAAAAATTTAAATAAATAAAAGAGTAATACCAAAGATAGCATTTAGTTTAAAAAAACAAACACTTCGGTATTATTTTTTAGTGCTTACCAAGCTTTCTTAACATTTTTCCATGTTGCCAAAGCGCATGCATAAATGTAGGCTCTTCTTTATAAGGTAAGCCATGTTCTTGTGCTGCAGATTTTACTATCACAGATAGTTCTCTATAGTGTACATGACATATATACGGGAAAAGATGATGTTCTATTTGGTTGTTTAGCCCACCAATGAACCATGAGAATATTCTGCTTCGTGGTGAGAAATTTACAGTGTTTAGTAATTGGTGTACGGCCCAGTTATTTTCCATTTTCCTGTCTTCACTTGGTGCAGGAAATTCTGCATCTTCCATTACGTGAGCCAGCTGAAAAATACATGAAAGTGCAAGACCGGCAACAAAATGCAATATTAGAAAACCTAACACTACGGCCTGCCATGACATGCCTGAGAAAATGATAGGAAGCACAAGTATGTAACCGTAATAGATAACCTTGTAAATAGTAAGTTCAGTAAGTGCTTTACGCAGGGTTATTTTTTCCTTACGCAGCAATCCTTTTTTCTCGTATGCAAATAACAGGCGATAGTCTTTGTAAGTTACCCACTGCAGCGTTAGCAGGCCATAAAGAAACCATGCATATATATGCTGAAAGCGATGTAAAAAATAACGTTTGCTATGTGGTGAAAATCTAAGCAGCATACCTGCATCTATATCCTCATCCAGGCCTTCAATGTTTGTATATGTATGATGTAGGATGTTGTGCTGTATTCTCCAGGTAACATCATATCCGCCCACCACGTTTACTATATCGCCAATGATTGTATTTACATTTTTGTTAGTGGAGTATGAGCCATGGTTAGAGTCATGATGTACAGAACAGCCAATACCTACCATACCCAGTCCCATCAGGAACCATAATGAAAAGAACAGGAATGGACTTACGGCTGCAAGGCCCGATACTATAAAAGCATACGGTCCGAAGAATAAAGCAATCATGGCAACGGTTTTCCATTTCATTGCTGTATTGCCGTAAGATGTTAGATTATTCTCACTAAAGTACTTGTCGATATTCTTCTTTACTGTATCGTAAAAACCTTCACCGTTGCGTGGAGCAAATCGAACGATGTTTAACTTATTAACTGAAATTGACAACTTAAAAAAAATTTTATCACCAAAGATATGCTATAAATGCTGGTATTCACATTAATGTTACATTATTAACATTTCATGCCTGTTATACATTACAACAGCTATTCTTTGTTTAAGGAATAGCTGTTGTTTGTTTAGTAATATTCAAATTAGTGAGCTTTTGCGGCAGTAATTTTTTTCTTCATTTCGCCAGCCTTGTCCAGTTTGCCTTGTATTGCATATATATTTTGCAATGCTATCATGCTAGAGATGTAAGTATTCTTATCATCATTACTTAACGAACCTGCTTTCGCATCAAAAGCGTTATAGGTATTTTCAAGGTAAGGAATGGATTTTGTAAACAGTGCATCTCTCTTAGCCTTCAGGTCATCATACTTTTTCTGCTCTGCAGTGGTCAGGTCTTTCATCTGTCCATTATATACAGTTGCTTCATTAAAGTATAATGCACCCAGGTTGTAGTTATATATTGCTTTCTGGTTGTTAGCTGTATTTTCAGGTGTGGCGTCTATCGCTTTTTGATAAGCATTTTCTGCCTTGGTTATATAATCATTATAACTAGCTGGCTTGGCTAAATCATGTCCTGCAGCATCCTTAGGGAAAGCAAGTTGTTCATAACCGTTTCCTAATATTGCCTGTAGTTCGCTGTTGTTAGGTTCTTTGGCTACGGCATCTTCAAGTTTCTTTATCAGCACATCCTGCTGGCCGGTTTTTATGTAATAGTTTATCTCTGCTATCCTTAACGATTTATCATCAGGGAATGCTTTTCTGCCTTCTTCCAGTGCTGCTATAGATTCAGCATCTTTCTTCTGCTTTTCGTATATGTCAGACAAGTTCATGTACAGAACAGGCTCCTTTATGTATGGGCTTGTTTTCAGTTCATTTATGTATGTTATAGCTTCATCATAGCGATTACCATAGTATGCAGCATTAGCCATTACATATTTTGCTTTTGCGGCAATAGTATCAAAAGACTTATCGCTAAATCTTTTACCACCCTGCAGGTCATGTATCTCGACTACATGTTTCATTAGGTCTATAGCATCATCAAATTTTCTTGCGTTATAGTTTTCAATACCATCATTAAAATAAATATAGGCGCAAGACAAGAGATTTGCATTTACCTCGTTCTTTTGGTAGTCCGGTTTTATTTCAATGACTTTTATCAATGAAGCAGTCGCTTCTTTATAAGGCGCACTGCTTTTGTATTTACCGCTCGATTGCATGGCCAGGTATATACCCGCTCTTACCCACCATGTCTTTGCTTCATTCTTAGTGCTCGGGTCTTGTATGGCTTTTTCTATATACTCTTTTGCTTTCAATGTGTCGCCATCAAGGGTTAATGACTCTTTTGCAGAGGCAACATTCTTATCCTGTGCTGTAGCAGACAAAGCTGAAAAGCCAATTGCCGCAATCAGTAATAATTTTTTCATTACACTTTTTTTAGGTGATTCAGTTGTGTTATGTTTTATTAAAGAAAATCTTCCATGCAAAAGTGGAAGATTTTCTTTAAACTGTCAGATTAAATTTATTGCTCCGGAGCAGGATTTATATCTATTACACCTGCGCTTTCTTCACCATTTTCTTCTTCTACGTCGGTTACTTCCTGTTCTTCTATACGTGCTATAGCTGCTATTTCATCCCCATCATCCAGGTTTATCAGCTTCACGCCCTGCGTTGCTCTGCCGGCTTCACGAATATTTTCCACACTCATGCGTATAGTAATACCCGAGCGGCAGGTAATAACAAGATCGTCTTTTTCTTCTACCGCCAGCAATCCTACAAGGCCACCGGTTTTTTCAGTGATGTTAATAGTTTTCACACCTTTACCACCGCGGTTAGTAATGCGGTAGCTCAGTTGGTACTTTTGCTTATTGCCTTCAGCATCTTCTATCTCTACCGTGTTCGAAAGGTCCTCAGTATTCTCGTTCTCTACCTTTTCAAGGAATGGTGTGCGTTTGCCCAATCCTTTTTCTGATACCACAAGGATATTTTTAGATGTGCTGTTTTTAGATACACATATCATACCCACTACTTCATCGTTCTTTTCATCCAGCTCTATACCAAATACACCTATAGCACCGCGACCTGTAGTACGTACTTTGTCTTCTGGGAAGCATATTGCCCTGCCCGATTTTACAGCCATCATTATATAGCTGTTACCATCAGTTAGCGATACATCCAGTAGCTGGTCTCCATCCTGTATGGTTATTGCATTAATACCATTCTGGCGCGGACGGCTAAAATCTTCAAGCGATGTTTTCTTTATTACACCCTGTTTGGTACATAACACTATACAGTGGTTTTCTATATAATCCTTGTCTTCCAGGTTCGGTATATCTATTATCGTGCGTATTTTATCATCAGGTGGCAGTTGTATCAGATTTTGTATAGCTCTGCCCTTTGCATTTTTATCTGCTTCAGGTATCTCATACACTTTCAGCCAGTAGCAGCGTCCTCGTTCTGTAAAGAATAGCAATGTATGATGCGTTGATGCTACAAATAAGTGTTCTAAGAAGTCTGCATCACGTGTACGCCCGGCCATTGCACCACGGCCACCACGACGCTGTGCCCGGTATTCAGCCTGAGAAGTACGTTTGATATAGCCTAAATGAGAGATTGTTATTACCACATCTTCTTCTTCTATCAGGTCCTCTATGCGCATTTCATTGGCCATATAGTGTATCTCGCTCTTGCGTTCATCACCATATTTCTTTTGCACTTCCAGCAACTCGTCTTTTATTATTTGGTAGCGCAGTTCCTCATTGCCCAGTATTTCCTGCAGGTGGCTTATTAGCTTCATCAGTTCAGCATGTTCTTCGCGTATTTTATCGCGTTCCATACCTGTCAGGCGTTGCAGGCGTAGTTCCAGCACCGCTTTAGCCTGTATTTCACTCATTTCAAACTGCGTGATCAGGCCATTCTTGGCAATATCAGGGTTAGCAGAATTTCTTATCAGCGATATCACTTCATCCAGGTGATCCAGTGCTATTAGGTAGCCTTCCAGTATATGTGCACGTTTTTCAGCTTCACGCAGTTCGTATTGTGTACGGCGCACCACCACTTCATGACGGAAAATGATAAACTCAGATATCAGGTCTTTCAGATTCAGCGTGCGTGGGCGGCCACCTACCAGTGCCACGTTATTGATACCGTAAGATGTCTGCAGCTCACTATACTTGTACAGTTGGTTTATTATCACCTGTGCTACAGCGTCACGGCGTATCTCCACCACTATGCGTGTACCCTCTTTGTTCGATTCGTTGGCTATATGCGTAATGCCTTCTATAATCTTATTATTTACCAGGTAGCCTATCTTTTCTGCCAGTGCATCACGGCTCACCTGGTAGGGCACTTCTGTTATTACTATCTGTTCTTTACCGCTTTTGGTATTTTCTACATTCACTTTACCCCGTATCACTACCCTGCCACGGCCGGTATGCATACCTTGCTTTATACCTTCAACACCATAAATGATACCACCTGTCGGAAAGTCAGGGGCTTTTACAAACTTCATCAGTTCGTCTATGGTTATTTCTTTATTGTCTATATAAGCGATACAGCCATTTATTACCTCGGTCAGGTTGTGCGGCATCATATTAGTTGCCATACCCACAGCTATGCCCGATGAGCCGTTGATCAGCAATTGAGGCACACGGCTTGGCAATACAGTTGGCTCTTGCAGGGAGTCATCGAAGTTGAGCGAGAAATCTACGGTTTCTTTATCCAGGTCTTCCAGTACGCTTTCAGCTATGCGCTGCAGGCGAGACTCGGTATAACGCATTGCTGCCGGCCCGTCACCATCTTGCGAGCCAAAGTTACCCTGCCCATCTATCATCATGTAGCGCATGCTCCAAGGCTGCGCCATACGCACCATTGCATCATATACCGATGTATCACCATGCGGGTGATATTTACCCAGCACTTCCCCTACTATACGGGCACATTTCTTATGCGGTTTATTGAAAGTATTGCCCAGTTCATGCATCGCAAAAAGTACACGGCGGTGTACCGGTTTCAATCCATCACGAACATCAGGTAAGGCACGGCCCACTATTACCGACATTGAGTAGTCGATATAGGCCGTTTTCATCTGCTCTTCTATGTTAATTTGTAAAATCTTATTAGTTTGCTCAGGCGAATCCTGAGGCGTTAAATCCTGGTTGTTTTGATCCATATTTGGGGATTAAAAAAGATACGCAAATATAAGGAAAAATGACGGCATTTTTGGCCTTAATACTGGCTTATTAACAGGTGTTGATAAATATCTGATAACTTTATTTCAAGCCACTTTCTAAGGCTTTTTCAGTACTGCTACGGTCAGTCTGCTCACGCATATCAGTTTATCTCTTTCATCCCTTATTTTTATGTCCCATACATGGGTGGTTTTGCCTATATGCAAGGGTGTGGCAGAGCCGGTTACTATTCCGTCTTTCTTGCCTCTTATATGGTTGCAGTTTAGCTCTATGCCCACACATATCTGTTTTTCTGTATCTATGCATAGCCAGGATGCTACGCTGCCTATTGTCTCTGCCAGTGCAGCAGAAGCACCTCCGTGCAACAATCCGTAAGGCTGATGGGTTGCATTATTTACAGGCATGGTTGCCTGCAGTAAATTTTCTTCAATGTGGGTGAATTGTATGTTTAATACTTCCCCCATTGTATTGTGATTAAGGGCGTTTATTGTGTTCAGACTTAAATCATTATGTCTCCAAATTTGAGCCATGTGGTTATACTTTTATTACATTTGCGAAAAGAAGGTACCTGGGTATGATGGTAAATGTATAAAGTGCAATAATATTGTTTATTTTGGTGTTTTGCTTTGATAACTTTTTAATAGAATTATGCGTACAATTTTGATCGCAGGTGCCGGTAAGTCATCTATTTATTTAATTCAATATCTTCTCTCAATTGCTTCGCGCAATAAATGGAAGGTAATAGTGGCCGACGGAAGTAAAGAAAATATTGAAAGCAAAATAAACGGTAACCCTTTTGCTGAAGCTGCTGTAATTGACATCACTAATAACACTGAACGCGAGGCACTTGTAAAACGTGCAGATATGGTAATATCTCTTATGCCCGCTCATTTACATATATTGCTTGCTAAAGATTGCTTAAAACATAAAAAGAACCTTATTACTTCTTCTTACATCTCTCCTGAGATGAAGGAAATGGATAAAGCTGTAAAAGAAGCCGGACTTGTATTTATGTGCGAGATGGGCCTTGACCCGGGTATTGACCACATGACTGCCAGCCAGATAATACACAGCATTCAGCGTGTGGCTTCAGTCATCACTTCTTTTAAATCTTATT
>Ga0268266_10006463_pt1 | contig 10729 bp, 11 predicted proteins | sample KBSS13metaG_FD_190356 | JGI IMG/M metagenome (GOLD analysis project Ga0268266, IMG submission 190356) | Switchgrass rhizosphere microbial communities from Kellogg Biological Station, Michigan, USA - KBS S1-3 metaG (SPAdes) (version 2) | ecosystem: Host-associated > Plants > Roots > Rhizosphere... | reverse complement strand
GCTAATGTGAGCGCTCATGAAGTGTCTGCTGCTCGCTTGTTTGCTCGCCGCATGTGCGCATGACGACGAGCGTCCGGAGACGCTCGCGTACGTCACCGAAGCGATCCTCGCGCCGAACTGCGGTACCGCGAACTGCCATTCGACTTGGAAGCACGAAGAAGACGACGTGTTCGACACCGTCGCCGGCGCGCTGGCCGCGATGCAGAACAAGAACCGGCTGCTCCTCGCGTGTCAGCACGGGCAGATCGTTCTCGATCCGTGCGACGACGCCCGCGAGACGTACCTGTACGCGGTGATCGACGGTTCCGACCGCTTCGGAAATCGCATGCCGCTCGATCAGCCGCTCGCCAACAAGGACATCAAGTTCATCAGCGAGTGGATCGACAGCGGCGCCGACGGCTACGTCTCGCTCGTGGGATCCAACTGATGCGCGCGCTGATCGTCATCGCTGTGCTCGCGATCGCGAGCACAGCGCACGCGTATCCACAATTCCAGCTGAGCAAGGACCAGACCTGCACGTCGTGTCACCTGTCGCCGGCCGGCGGCGGCATCTTGAACGAGAACGGGCTCAACGTGATCCAGGCGACGTCGTGGCGCGGCGACGATCCAACGCCGTTCTATGGCGCGGTGAACCTGCCGAGCTGGTTCGCGCTCGGCGGCGATATCCGCGCCGCGGGGGGATATTACGGAGCGGCACAAAACGACCCGAATCGGGGCCCCGTGCTGTTTCCGATGCAGGCCGAGGTCTCCGGCGCTGCGCGGCTGCCGGCGCACTTCTCGCTGTACGTGACGGCTGGCCTCATCGATCCCGAACAGGGCCCTGACGGTGAAGACCCGAACAGCATCAACACGGACACGTTGTTCGCGTCGCGCGAGCACTGGGTGCAGTGGCAGGACAGCGATGGCGGCGCGCTCGGCTTGTTCGTGCGCGCCGGCCGGTTCATGCCGGTCTTCGGCCTGCGTTTCGTCGAGCACGTCGACTTCGATCGCCGGTACGGCGGCACGCCGCTGTACGGCGAGGCGTACGGCGTCGCGCTCGAAGAGATTCAATCCAGCTGGGAAGTCCACGCGACCGCGTTCGTCCACGATCCGTGGCAGGCCACGACCGAGCTCGGCGACGGCGCGGCGATCTATGCCGAGGATCGGATCGCCGGCACGACGGCGATCGGCATCGAGGCCAAGTACGATCGCACTACCGATGATCGGAAGATCTATGCGGGCGTCACGGCCAAGCACTACTTCGCATCGCTGAACGTCCTCGTGCAGGGCGAAGGCGAATACATCCACCAGCAGGTCGTCGCCGGCGGTGCCAACGATCAGATCCTCGGCTACCTGCTCGGCAGCTACTATCTGCCCTCCGGCTTCATGATCGACCTCGGGCTCGGCGAGTACGAGCCCGACATCGTCACGCGCAACCTCACGCAGCAGGTCGCGGATCTCAACATCCACTGGTTCGCGACCTCGCACGTCGAGCTTATCTTGACCAACCGGTTGGCGGCGACGGCGTGGGGCGAGGGCTCGCCGGGCACCGGCTACTCGCTGCTGCAGCTGCACTACCGCATTTAGGAGTAGAGTCCGCGGCATGCCAGTCACCGACGCCACCGCGAAGTGGGTCGACGAGCAGTTCAAGACGTCGATCGTCCCGACTCTCGTCGACTACATCAAGATCCCGAACAAGTCGCCCGGCTTCGATCCCGAGTGGCGTGCCCACGGCCACATGGATCGCGCCGTCGAGCTGTTCGCCGGCTGGGCCAAGAAGAACCTGCCCGAGGGCGCCAAGCTCGAGGTCGTGCGGCTCGGCGAGCGCACGCCGGTGATCTTCATCGAAATCCCGGGCACTGGCGGCAAGGCGAGCGATACCGTCCTGCTCTACGGCCACCTCGACAAGCAGCCCGAGATGGCGGGCTGGCGCGACGGCCTCGGGCCGTGGACGCCCGTGATCGAAGGCGACCGGCTGTACGGCCGCGGCGGCGCCGACGACGGCTACGCGATCTTCGCGTCGCTGACGGCGATCAACGCCGTGCGCCGCGACAAGCTCCCTCACGCGCGCTGCGTGATCGTGATCGAAGCCTGCGAAGAATCCGGCAGCCCGGATCTGCCGGCGTACATCGATCATCTGGCGCCGCGCATCGGCGAGCTGTCGCTCGTCGTGTGCCTCGACTCGGGATGCGCGAACTACGACCAGCTCTGGTCGACGACGTCGCTGCGCGGCCTGGTCCTGGGCACGCTCGAGGTCTCGCTGCTCACCGAAGGCGTGCACTCGGGCGACGGCACCGGCGTGGTCGCGACGAGCGAGCGCGTGATCCGCATGGTGCTCGAGCGGCTCGAAGACACGCACACGGGCCAGATCAAGCTCGCGCAGCTCGCGACGCAGATCCCGCGGGCGCGCGTGGCGCAGGCCGAGGCGACCGCGAAGGCGCTCGGCGACGACGTGTGGAACAAGTTCCCGTACCAGCCCGGCGCGCGGCCGGTCACCAAGGACAACAGCGAGCTGATCTTGAACCGCACGTGGCGGCCGTCGCTCGCGATCACCGGCGCGGAAGGCTGGCCGCTGCCGGTCAACGCCGGCAACGTGCTGCGCCCGTTCACCAAGCTCAAGCTGTCGATCCGGATCCCGCCGCGCGTCGATCCGCGCGTCGCCGCGGCCGCGGTCAAGCAGGCGCTCGAGCACGATCCGCCGTACGGCGCGAAGGTCACGTTCACCGAGCTCGGCGCCGACGCCGGCTGGGACGCGCCCGAGATGGCGCCGTGGCTCGACAAGGCGCTCGCCGAAGCATCGACGAAGCACTTCGGCAAGCCGGCCATGTACATGGGCGAAGGCGGGTCGATCCCGTTCATGCACATGCTCGGCGAAAAGTTCCCGAAGGCGCAGTTCTGCGTGACCGGCGTGCTCGGCCCGGGCTCGAACGCGCACGGCCCGAACGAGTTCCTGGACATTCCGACGGCGAAGAAGCTGACGTTGTGTGTCGCCGACGTGCTCGCGACGCACGCGGCTCAATGAAGCGCGCGCTGTAGCGCCGTGCCGTCGCCCGCATCGTAGAGCGTGACGTTCTTGTTGCCGGCGAGCACCGGCAAGTGCAGCGCCGCGATGTCGGCGGTGCGATCGCTCTTCGGATCGGTGCGATGCGCGCCGGGCGCCCGCACGCGATTGACGAGCGCACGCACGTGCGCGCCGGCGGGCAGCGGCGCGGCCGCGAAGTCGTTCGCGTGCACGACGGTCAACGTCGGCGGCAGCTCGAAGCCGTAGTACCAGGTCGCGATCGCGATGCAGCGCGGCTCGCCGCACACGAGCACGAGGTTGCCGGGCTCGCGCCGCAGCTCGGCGAACGCCGCGGCTTCGGGATGCGGCCGCGTGACGAGCCCGAACGCGATGCGCAGCGCCGGCAGCGCGATCGCGACGCCGAGCACGATCGCCACCCAGCGCTTGCGATCGACGAGCTGATCGATCGCGAGCGCGGCGATCACGAGCACCGGCGGCAACAGCGGCGTCGTCATGCGCGGCGAGATCGGCAGCGGCACGTACTCCGAGAAGCTCGACGAGCCGAACCAGTAACACGCGGCGAACGTCGCGGCCGCGACGAGCCAGAGCCGGTCCTTGCCGCGCACCAGCCACGGCGCTGCGAGGGCGGCGAGGAGGGTTGCGAGAAACAGTTTCGCGAACAGGATCGGCGGCTGCCAGATCATGCGCGCGAGCCACTCGCGTGCGGCGTGGCCGCGCAGCGACCACGCGTGCTCGTCGGTGAGCGCGGTGATGCCGTGCGCGCGCGCGAACGCGTCGCCCCACAGCGCGGCGCAAAACGCGAGATATGCCGCGCCGAGGACCGCGCCGGTCACGACCGCCGGCAGATAGCGCCGGAGCAGCGCGCGTCCGCGGTGTGGATTAGCAGGGTCGTGACTCGACCGATCGACCGCGCGCACGTCGCACACCACCGCGTAGATCCAGACCGGCGCGCACCAGATCGCGACCTCCTTGACGAGAAACGCGGCGAGCCAGGCCGCGGCCGCGCCGGCGAGCCACCACGCACCGCGCGGGCGATCGCGAAAGCCGAGCCACAAGACGGTCACGGCCATCAGCGCCGCGCACGGCAGGTCGACGTTCAAGATCATCGCGTTCTGGAGCAGCGGGATCGAGCACACGCCGACCGCGAGCCCGACGAGCTTGGCGCGCGGCGTCGGCATCGCCGCGTAGATCACGCCGAGGATCGCGAGCGCCGCGAGCAGCGACGGCAGGTTCGTCGTCGACGACGACACGCCGAACAGCGCGTAGATCAGCGCGAGCGGCCCGGTCAGCCCGACGCGCATGACGAACGGATGGAGATCGTGCGAGGCAAACACGCTCGCCGGCGCGGCCGACATGTTGTGCGCGATCTCCGCGTACCACAGCGGATCCGACGCGACGAAGTCGGGCTGGCCGACGGCGAACAGCGCGCACATCGCGACGAGCGCGAGCAGAAGCGCGATCCAGGGGCGGCGCAGCACGCGCGAAAATATAGTGCTAGGTTCGCGCGCGATGTCGAAGCCCACCTATCAACTCGTGGCGTTGCCGGGCGACGGGATCGGCGCCGAAGTGCTCGCCGAGGCGCGCGCGGTGCTCGATGTGGTCGCGCCCGCGATCGGTGCCTCGTTCGAGATCGAAGAGATTCCGTGCGGCGGAAAGTACTTTCTCGATCACGGCGTCGACTGGCCGGCGGGCTCGCGCGACAAGTGCCGCGCCGCCGACGCGATCTTGCTCGGCGCGGTCGGCTGGAGCGGTCCCGACGGCGGACCGGTGATGATGCCCGACGGCAAGATGGCCGGCTGGAACGCGGTGATCGGCAACCGCGTCGAGCTCGACCTCTACGCGAACATCCGCCCTGTGCGCTGCCTGCCCGGCGTCCGTCATGCGATCTCGGGCGAGCTGCGCGAGGTCTGGCGGCCCGACAAGGTCGACATGGTGATCATCCGCGAGAACACCGAGGGCCTGTACTCGGGCCAGGGCTCGCGCGATCACGACCGCGCGACCGACTTGCGCGTGATCACGCGACACGCGTCGGAGCGCGTGATCGTCAAGGCGTTCGAGCTGTCGCGCGAGCGCGGCCGCGGCGCGCCGCTCGACGGCAAGAAGCGCGTGACCGCGATCGCGAAGCACAACGTGCTGCAAGGCTGCCGGCTGTTCCTCGACGTGTTCCGCGAGGTCGCCTCGCGCTACCCCGACGTCGAGCCCGACATCGCGATCGTCGACGCGTTCACGATGCAGGTGATCACGCAGCCCGAGCGCTACGACGTGTGCGTGACGACGAACATGTTCGGCGACATCGTGACCGACCTCGCGTCGGTGTTGCAGGGCGGCATGGGCATGGCCGTCGGCTGCAACGTCGGCGACAACCACGCGATGTTCGAGCCGATCCACGGCTCCGCGCCGCCGCTTGCCGGCAAGGACAAGGCGAACCCGATGGCGATGATCCTCGCGACCGGCGAGGCGCTCGCATGGCTCGGCCACCGCCACGCCGACGATCGCCTGCTGCGCGGCGCGAAGATGATCGAGCAGGCCGTCGCCTCGGTCGTCGAGCGCGGCGAGGCCCTGCCCGCCGATCTCGGCGGCACCGCGCCTCGCAGCCGCGTCGGCCAAAAGATCAGGGACGCTCTCCACTAGCTCAACCTGAGCCGATCTAAGCCTGCGAGATCACAGACGCGCCGAGGGACGCACTAAACCGAGGCGATTTGGGTGGCAGTCGAGCATTGCAGTGTTGCGCTTCATTGCGAAGTAACGACCACTGTCGCTCTGGCGAGCGCGCGACTTGTTGCGGACGCTCGGCGCGCACAACTATCCTCGACGCATGGCTGGCCCGCGAAGTAACAAGGTCAGCGTCGTCGAGGCCGCGTACCTGCCCGCGACGTCGGACACCGCCTGGCTCGCGGAGATCGTCAATGCGGCACTGCCGCTCATCTCCGAAGGGCTCGGGGCGATGGCGTGCGTCTATTCCGGCGCGCGAGGCACGCCGGTGCGCGGCGGTGAGTACGCCACTGCGGACCTCGCGTTCCCGGCCAAGGTGATCCTCGACACGGTCGATGTCGTCGAGCCGGAGCTCGCCGACCGCGCATGGCGCTTGCTGGGCTTCGGGCTGTGCTCGGAGGTCACTCACATGTCGACGGAACCGTCGTTGCGGCTCCTGGCCGATGCAGGTGTCGGTGACATCCTCAGCATCAACGCATACGACCCGTCCGGCATCGGCGTGTGGCTCGGCGCGCCACTGCGCGCGGAGCGCAAGCGGCGTCCCAACGAGGCGTCGGCCTGGACGCGCGTCGCGGCCCACATCGGAAGCGCGCTTCGCCTCCGGCGCGACGGCACGCACTCGTCGTCGCCCGACGACGCGATCGCGGTGCTCGACACGCGCGGCCGCATCACGCACGCGCGGAACGGGAAGGCGGCCGATCGGCTGCGCGGCAAGCTCCAGGAAGCGGTCGTGCGGATGGATCGCGCGCGCGGACAGATGCGCCGTCGCGACCCGGACGGTGCCGTGGAGATCTGGCGCACGCTTGTCGACGGCGAGCTGACGCTGCTCGATCACTTCGAGCGCGGCGGCCAGCGCTACGTCGTCGCGGTCGCGAACCCGCCGCGTTCGTCCACGCCGGGCCTCGAATCGCTCGCGCCGCGCGAGCGTCACGTCGTCGCCGCGGCTGCAGCCGGGCATTCGAACAAGCTCATCGCCTACGAGCTGGGCATTGCCGCGTCCACCGTACGGGTGCTGCTATCGCGTGCGGCGCAGCGTCTCGGCGCGACGTCACGGCGCGAGCTCGTCGCCATCGTGCGTGCACGGGGGCGGACTCGCCTGGAACGCCCCGACGAGTAAACGCTGCTTGTAAGCCCTTTTGTGGCTCTCGCATTGGAGGGACCGCTTGAACCACGAATGTGGTTCTACGTAGCGTGATAGCCATGCGGTTATTTCTCGTTTCGATGGTTGCGTGTGTCGCGTGCGGCAGTGTGAAAGCCACCGATACTCATTCCGACGCCGGTTCCACGGGGAGCGCCGTCGACGACGCCCCTGCGGCGAGCTTCGTGCTGTCGGTCGCACCGGCTCAGCTGACGATGTCGATCGGCGGCGCAGCGGGTGCCACCACCGTCAGCGTCGCGAGAATGGGAGCGGTCGGCGACATCACGCTGTCCGGTCAAAACCTGCCGGCCGGCGTGACGGTGACGTTTGGATCGCCCACGCTGGCGGAAGGCTCCGACTCGAGCGACGTCTTGATCTCCTTGGCCGCGCCGGTTCAGGCCGGCGCACTCGCGATCACGTTGGTCGGCACCGCGCCGGATGGCACGACGTCGTCCGCTGTCGTCAGCATCACCGCCCAGCTCACCGTGACCGGGACGATCGCAGGCGCTCGCAGCGGCGTGACGGTCGGGTTGGTCGAGAACGGCGCGTACGTGAGCTCGACCACCTCCGACGGATCCGGCAACTTCTCGTTCACCGCCGTCACGCCGCCGTACGACGTCTATGCGGTCGCCGCGACGGGCACCACCTTGCTCGGCTTCACGGGATGCAACTACTACGCGGGCCTCACGCGGCCGGATCCGACGATCATCGCGCCGTCGTCGACGCCGCTCTCGATCCTCAAGCTCCGCGGCTCGACCTCCGTCGCGGGCAACTTCTCCGACGGCTACACCAACGAGATGGTCCTGTGGACCGTCGACAACACGACGAACGCTGCATCGGCGCAGAGCTATGCGAGCGGCGGCTGGTCGCTCACGGCGGGAGCGCTCGGCACCACGTCGGGAAGCACGACGGCAGGGACGCTGTACGGGCTGCAGTGGAACAGCGGCACCTCGGGCGCCCCGAATGCGAACTATCGGTTCGGAACCGAAGCGGTCACGTTGACGACCGGCACGGCCTACACGGGGGCAAGCATCCCGGCGACCGCCGTGACGACCACCGCATCGCTGACGGGGACGGTCACGCCGCCGGCGGGATACGGCACGCCCAGCGTGACGCTGAGCCTGAACCTGCTCGGAGCGCAGACCCTGTGGTCCGCGAGCACGACTTCCGCGGTCGCGCTGATTCCGTTGATCAACGGCAGCAAGAGCTCGTTCAACGCGAGCGCAACGCTCAGCGGAGGGACCTCGTACTACGTCTATCCCTCGCTCGGGGCCAGCACCGATCTCACGTACCAGATGGTGGCCGTGGACACGCTGGTCTCACCGCCCAACTCTTCCACCAACATCGACTTCACGACCCCGTTCCAGATCACCGAGCCCGCCAACGTCGTCAGCGCGATCCAGTTCACCGGCGCCAAGCAGGTCCTCACGATCTTCACCACCGAAACCAACTTCAAGCTCCCCAACCTGGCGACCGATTTCGCGCTCCTCGCGAACACGTCGTACTCGTGGTCGAGCACCGCGTATGGCCCGTTCACGTCGCTCGACGCGTTTGCGACGCCGAACGTCGTGTTCGGCGCGACCCAGCCGGACTTCAGCAACGCGGCGCCGCGGGTCCAGACTCAGAGCCCATCGCAGTCGTTCACGACGAACGTGACCAGCCTGTAACGACCGAGGCCGTGCCGGGAGCACCCACCACCACGCGCGCGTGTGCCGCAGGTCGTGCCAGCGGCCACACCTCGGTGTCGCGTTCCGCGTCCCGACCGAGACGGCGCGGATCTACGAGCTCATGCGCGATGACGACGGCAAGCTCGTTCCTTGATGTGCCGGGAGTCGGACTCGAACCGACACTCCTTTAAGGGGAAGGGGCTTTTGAGACCCCCGAGTCTACCATTTCTCCATCCCGGCAAACGAAACGCGCCGGTCACGGGACCGGCGCGCTCGTTCTCAAACTCGACTCGGTGCCCGCAGGCGGCACCGAAACGGCTCACATGCCGCCCGAGCCAGCACCACCGGCCGGCGCGCCCATGTCGCCCGAGCCAGCCGGAGCGGCCGCCGAGCCCATGTCGCCCGAGCCCATGGCCGAGCCACCCGACGTGGTCGGGGTGGTGTTTGCATTCTTCTTGCTGCAGCCCGCAAGCGCCGCAGACGCAACGAACAGAACGATCGCGATCTTCTTCATAACACTATCCTCTCTCTGGTTTTGTCTAAGCCGCTGGCGCTTGCCAGGCAGCAATCGAACCGTTGCTTGAACGCGGCGAGCGAATCAGCCGCCGCAGGGATCCCCACCCGCGCTCGGCGCCATCGCCGAGCCGCTTCCCATGCCGGGAATGGCCGCCGAGCCAGCGGCACCGCCGTAGCTCGCGCCACCGGTCGCACCGCTTCCCATCGCGCCATTGTTGTTCGACGGGGTCGTGTTGCCGCCGGACTTGCTGCCACCACAGGCGATGAACGCGAGCGACAGCAACGAAACGAGCATCAGCTTCTTCATGGTCGGGTTCCTCTAGACAGGGGTGATCTCGGCCAATGCCGACTCCAACTCGCGGCGAGCATGCTGATCCCCGCGACGGGTGGCAACTTCGATGCCTTTTCGATAAATAGCCGCGGCTTCGCTCTTGGGAGCGATCCCGCCGGCCATCAGGTAGGTCGGGACGTAGTCGGGGAACGCCTCGATGAGCTCGGCGAACGCCGCGCGGGCGCCGTCGAGGTCGCCGCGGTTCTTCAGCTCCATCGCCAGCCCGTACCGAGGGAACGGATCCGTCGGAGACCGAGCGATGAAGCTACGAAACGTTTCGAGGCGATCCATACGAAGCGGCCAGAACACAGACGACGCCGGACTCATAACGCGGACGCTCGGGCCCGCTTACAGGCGAGCCCTCGTATCGCAAGACTTCCGGCCAAATGCCAGCCCTCCAACAACATTTCGACCCGGGTGATCGTGCTACAAAGGTACTGGTAGCCAGGGTGAAGCGACCGTTCACGCGATTCGTAGGGATCGATCTCGGCGGTGGTCGAGGCAAGACGACCGCTGTCGCCGAGATCCGGAGCGGAGCTTCCGGCGCTGAGGTCATCGAGGTCGCGACCCGCGCGGGCAAGCAGGCATGGACGGACGACGTGCTCGTCCATCGTCTCGGCGAATCCCCGGATCGCGTCGTCGCGATCGACGCGCCACTCACGACCACCGCGTGCGGGCGTTGCACGGAGCCGGTGTGTCCCGGCACCGAGTCGTGTGCCGACCCGGCGGTGATCTGGCTGCGCACGACCGGTCGCGCGCTCGTCCAGCAGGTCGCGGAGCAGACCGTCGGCGGCCCGACGCGCACCGGCCACCATCACGCCGCGCAAGCGCGGCTCGCGCCGTACCAGCACCGCGCGACCGAGGTCGTGATGACGTACGAGCGCGGCCTCCTGCCGCTGTCGGCGCTCGGCGCCTCGAACGGCGCGATCACCGCGCGCGCGACCCAGCTGAAGAAGCGGCTTCGCGGCGCCGGGTACCAGCTGCACCAGAACCTCTTGGAGGTCTCCCCGGCCGCGACGATCGCGGCGCTGTGCGACGCGCGGCTCGCGCGCGGCTACAAGCGCGACGCCGATCCATGGCGCACGCGCGCGGTGATCCTCGAGCGGCTCGGCGATGTCTCGTTCGCACCGCAGAGCCGGATGGCGCGCGAGGACGTGCTGTCGAACGACCATTGCTTCGACGCGCTGATCGCGGCGTACACGGCCTATCGCTGGGCGCACGACGGCTGGGAATCGCCCTCGGGGATCTTCGAGGACGACGGCTGGATCACCGCGCCGCCGTGATCAGGTACTTCTCGCCGGTCGCGGTCGCCGCGCACGCGCGCAGCGTCTCGAGGTCGAGCAGCTTGTCGAGCGCGATGCTCG
>Ga0268266_10006462_pt1 | contig 10731 bp, 9 predicted proteins | sample KBSS13metaG_FD_190356 | JGI IMG/M metagenome (GOLD analysis project Ga0268266, IMG submission 190356) | Switchgrass rhizosphere microbial communities from Kellogg Biological Station, Michigan, USA - KBS S1-3 metaG (SPAdes) (version 2) | ecosystem: Host-associated > Plants > Roots > Rhizosphere >... | reverse complement strand
GCCGACCAGGATTCCCGCGACGAACACGAGGATACCCAGCCACTTGAGCAGGTTGCCGAGCGTGATGCCGATGACCCTGTCGAACACGCCACGCCGCTGCCATCCCCGCGACGATGCCTTGCCGAGACTGCGCACCACTGGACGCCTCCCCTGTTCACCCGGTTGGCAGAGGCATCCGGTCCGGGCTGTCGAATCGAATCGACGGCCTCTGCGGCAACCGTGTTTATCCCCTGTGCCAACCGCTACAAGTACACCTTAGCAACGGCCACCGATGCAAGGTCGTGCGCGCAAGGACCGTCCGCGGCGACCCCGTCAGCCCGTGGCTATGCCCCGACCACCGCGACGGACGTCGCCGCGACGTCGACCTATTCGGCGCCATCACCGTAGGGGACGTCCATCCCGGTACGCAGCAGCACGAGCACATCGCTGTCGGTCGCGCTCGCGGTACCCGCGCCGCTCGCGTCGACGGTGTAGTCGAGCGTGTCGCCCGTTGCATCCGGACGCACCGGCGCCAGTACGAGCCAGGTCAGGCTGCGCCCGACCGGCAGCGCCACGCCGCTGTCGTTGAGCGCGCCGGAACCGCTGGCGGTGCAGGTCGCTCCGCCACCGGCACCGATGCAGCTCCAGTTCGTCAGGCTCGCATCGATCTGCGGTGGCGACACGTTGGCGATGCTCAGACCCGTGGCGTCGCCGGTGCCGTCATTGGTCAGCGTAACGGTATAGCTCATCGACATGCCGTAGCGCGCATACGCACGGTCGTCGTCCACGCTGAGTACCAGGTGCGGCTGCGGCGAGGCACAGTCGACGAGCACGTCGGTGATATTGCTGCCGGCCAGCGTGCCGCTGCCGTTGCTGACCGTGCATATCTGGTTCGGCTCGATCGGCTGTTGCACGATCGCCACCGCATAGTTGCTGAGATCCGGCAGCGGCTGCGGGAACACGAAGCCGCCATTCGCAGTGACGAGCAGATTGTTGCCGCCGTTGAGACTGAGTACGAGGTCGGTACCGACCATTCCGCTGACGGTGCCGCCGATCGTGTAGTTCGCGACTCCACGCGCGCTGCGCTGCGCATCGGCGGCCAGCGCGGCGTGCGTCGCGCCGCAAAGGAGCAACGGCAAGGCGACGCGCGCGGCAAGCCGCATTCCAGCATGCGAGTAGGCGGATGGGCGGGCGCGGCTGGACACGGATACGGCGGTGGGCATGGTGGTTCCCCTTGGACGAGCGTCGGGACAAGCGTCCCCATCGCCAATGATAAGCGCAACCCGGACCGTTCGCCGCACGAGTTCAACCCTGCGCCCGAAACCCGCATCCGAGTGCACGGACGAGGAGAAATGACAATGCACTACCGGTTTTGCAGTCTGCTGGCCTGCGCAATGGCTGCCCCCTTTGCGTTTGCGAACGAAGCGCCGAAGGCAGCCACCGCGTTCGTGCACGTGAATGTCGTGCCGATGGATCGCCAGCGCGTGCTGCGCGACCAGACCGTACTCGTCGAGGACGGCACCATCGTCGCGCTCGGTCGCGACCTGCCGGTGCCGAGCGAGGCCACGGTGATCGATGGCGGCATGAGCGCATGGCTGTCGCCGGGCCTCGCCGACATGCACGTCCATTCGGAGACCAAGAACGACCTCGCGGTCTACCTCGCCAACGGCGTGACGACGGTGCTGCACATGGGCGGCGCCCGCGCGGGCTTCGTCGACAGCACCGTGCCGGCGGTGAACCGCGGCGCGCTTGCCGGACCGCATGTCTACACGAGCTTCCTCGTCGACGGCTCGACCGACTACAACGGCTTCGTGATCCGCACGCCGGGCGAGGCGCGCGCGATCGTGGGTCTCGCGAAGACCAACGGCTACGATTTCATCAAGGTCTATGTCGGTCTTGCGCCCGACGTGTTTTCGGCGCTCGCCGACGAAGGCCGCCGACTCGGCTTGCCGCTGGTCGGGCATGGCGTCACTGCGGTGCGGCTCGAACGCCAGCTCGAGCAGGGCCAGGTACTCGTCGCGCACGCCGAGGAATTCTTCTACACGTTCTTCACACCGCCCGGCATCGAGGAGACCGACACGCCGCCGGACGTCAACCGCATCCCCGAAGCCGTCGCCGTCGCGAAGAAGTACCACGCGGCGGTCACCGCCGATCTCGCGACATACGCGGCGATTGCTGGCCAGATTGGCCACCCCGAAGTCATCGCCGCCTGGCTCGCGCAACCGCGATCGTCGACGTTGTCACCGAACGACCGGCTCGCCTGGTCGACCAGCAGCTACGTGAAGAAGACCGCGCAGCTCGAAGCGAAGCGTGCTTTCCTCGGCAAGCTCGTGAAAGCGATGGCCGACGCCGGTGTCGAACTGGTCGCCGGCACCGATGCACCCGCAGTGCCGGGCCTGCTGCCCGGCTATGCACTGCACGACGACCTCGGCGCGCTGGAAGGCGCCGGCCTGAGCCGCTACCAGGCCTTGTCCGCGGCGACGCGTGCGCCGGGCGACTTCATCCATCGCAGCAAGGGCGGCCAGCGCTTCGGCGTCGTCGCGCCGGGATATCGTGCGGACCTCGTCCTGTCGACGGCGAATCCGCTCGACGATCTCGCGACATTGCGCAACCCGGCCGGCGTGATGGTGCATGGACAATGGCGCGATGCCGCGGCGCTGAAGGACCTGCTCGACGGGGTGCGCGAGAGCTATCGCCACGCAGCCGCCATGCCCTGATCGCGGACCCGGCTCGCCACTTCGCTCACAACCGCGCCAGCTGCGTCAGTGGTGATGGTGCTGTTCGTCGTCGACACCGGGGCCCACGCCTGCGCCCATGCCGCCACCGCCCTCCCGCCTCCGCCTCCCGAACCCTTGCCCTGTTTCGCCTCGTCCTTCGCAGCGCCTTCGCCCTTGCCACGCGCGGACGACGGTCGCGCAGGACCCTGTTTCGGAATCGACAGATGCGCGGGTACCGGATCGAGGTCGAGCACCTGGCGGATGAAATCGCGCAGCGAGACGACCAGTTCCGCCGTCTGCGCATGGCGACCTTCGGCCAGTTCGGTCGCGGCCTTCGCGGCCAGCCGGACATGCTCCTCGGTGCCGAGCAGGATGATGTCGGACAAGGCCGCCTCGACCGCATCGCGAATCCGGCGCGAGCGCTCGGCGCTCGAAGGCACGTTCGTGTCCTGCGCATCGCTCGTCGCGGACGCAACGGTCACGCCATCGGATGCAGTGACGTGTTCGCTCCTGCGCCGCAGGTCGCGCAGGTGCGTCGGATCGACCGCGAGGTAGCCGGTGAAGGAACCTCCGAGCGTCTTGTAGGCGGCGATGAGCGTGCGCAGGCGTTCGTTGATCTGCCGGTTCTCGCGCTCGCGCCGCTGCTGGATCGTCTGCATCGCGAGCAGTCGGATACCGACGCCGATCAGGGTGATCATCGCCAGGCCGAAGAAGGTCGACAGGAGTGCCTGCCAGGAACTGAAGTCCAGATTGCGCATGCGGTAGTCCTAGGCGTCGGCTTTCCTGCGGGTGGGCTTGCCCTTGAATTGCGCGACGAGCGCCTTCGGCGCCTGCGTTGTCCATGCATCCACCAGCAATGCGCGCAACTCGGCACGCCCGATTTCCTTCAGGCGCACGAGTACCGCGGGAAATCCCTCGTAGTGCGGCTCGGTGAAGAACGTGCGCGGGTCCGCCATCAGCAGGATTTCCTTCGCGTCGAGGTTCGCGACGCGCACCGCGAGCACGTCGTGGCAGGGCATTCGCGGCTTGCGCGGATCGACACGCTCCATCCAGACCCAGGCGAAGCCCTTGTGCTTCGCGCGGTTGAGCACCGAGAACGCGAAATGTCCCTCGCCTTCCCGTGTTTCCGGAAGCGACAGCGCGATCCGCCGTACGTCGGACTGGGTGGCCATCGCGGCAGCATAGGCGATGGTGCGCGATGCAGCCACCGCAGCCGGTGCAGCCGGAAAGGCGTCAGTTGAAGCCGTTCGCGAAAATGCCGTCGCCGGTTTCGGCCGCGCCGGCGATGTCCGTATCGTCGACGATGCCGCCGGCCTCGTCATGCGTCGAGCGCGTGCGTGCGGCTGCTATTCCCTGCAGGCCGTCCCCGGATCGGCTCCGCCGGCATCGGCCGCCCACAGGCAGACGATGCGGTCGAGCGCCAACCCGGTGCGCGAATTGCTGAAGAACACGATGCCATCGCGTTGCTGCGGGCGCATGAGGAACTTCGCGCGGAATCCAGCCTGGTTGCGCCCGTCGTGGCCGACCGCCGTGCTGCCGTCGGCGAGATGCTCGACGAAGTGACCGAGTCCGTAGACCGCTTCGCCGGGCACGCGCGGAGCCGCCAGACGCGCCGGCGTGTGCAGCGCTGCGAGCCGCTCCGTCGACAGCGGCCCGCGGCTGGCGCCGTCGGCGCCGACCATGCCGGCGATCATCCACCGGGCGAAATCGTCGACCGTCGTGGTCAGGCCCGAGGGCGCCTGCTCGACGTAGTAGCGCATCGGCACCGGGCTGCCGTCGTCGCCGTGCCCCTGCGCGGCGCCAGCCATGACGCGCGGCGACATCTCCACGCTCGAATGGCGCATGCCCAATGGACGGAACACCAGCTCGTGCGCGAGGTCGGAATACCTGCGGCGTGTGGTGCGTTCGATCGCGAGCTGCAGCAGCGTGTAGCCACCACCCGAGTACTGGAATTTCGTGCCCGGCGCCGCGAACAGTTCCACCGCGCCGCGGCCATTGGTCTTGCCGGCGAGGGATTCCTCGAGAGTCGGCAGTTGCGCGTAGTCGAGCCAGCCTTCGTAACCGCCGAGGGTCGTACCCGCAGTGTGCGACAGCAGGTGGCGCAGCGTGATCGCATGCGGATCGAACGCGCTCGCGGCAAGCGGCCACGGCGAGACAAGATCGGCAACGGGCTGGTCGAGCCGGATCGCCCCCTGCTCGACCAGCCGCATCGCGACCCACGCCGCGATCGGCTTCGAGAGCGAAGCGGCGACGAAGACCGTGTCCGGCGTCACCGCCACCTTGCCGGCATGGTCGGCGAATCCGAAACCCTTCGCGTACGCGAGCCGGCCGTCGACGACGAGGCCCACCGCCACGCCTTCGATGCGAGCCGCGCGCATGATCGCCGGCACCTCGCGCTCGACGACCCTCGCGAATGCGGGAACGCGCGCCACGGCCGCGCACGCGCCGTCGGCGAACGCCAGCCCCGCGACCAGCGCGAGTGCGGCGAACATGCGCGTCATTGGCGTGCGGCGCGCGCGGGTGAGCGCGGAGTCCGGGTGTCGTGGATTCGTCATGAATGCGTTGCTCGGCGGGCGGATGGACCGGCTTGGATGCAAGCCTCGCGTGATCGGTTAGGCGCCGAAGCGCCTGCCGCATTCCACGCATCGAGCCGTCGCGGTAAGGTGACGCATGGACACACGCAGCCTGCTCCGATCCGTGCGCATGAAGCACTACGCGGCGTCGCTCGTGATGGCGCGGCATCGGCACCCCGAGCCTTCGTTGTGCCTCGTCGTCGATGGCGCCTATGCGCAGTACACGCATGGACGTGAGGAACGGCACGCGATCGGCCACCTGATGTTCTGCCCCGCCGACGAACCGCACGCGCAGGCGTTCGCACGCAGCGGCGCGCTCAAGATCCATCTCTCGCCCGGTCCGGAATTGCTCGACGTCCTTGCGCGACGCGTGGCGTTGCAGAGTGCACCGTTCGCCTGCGCCGACGCACTGGTCTCCATCGCGCGGCGCATCGCGACGGAGTTGCTGCGCCCGGATGGCTGTTCCGCGCTGGCGGTCGAAAGCCTCGTGCTCGAAGCGGTCGACCGGTTCGGTCGCGCCGAGCCAGCGGATGCTCACGCCGCCTGGCTGCGGTCGGCACGCGACTACGTCGAAAGCCGCGCGTTCGAGGCATTCACGCTCGCCGACGTCGCGGGCGCAGTGGACCGCCACCCGATCCATGTCGCGCGCGAGTTCAAGCGGGCGTACGCGTGCACGGTCGGCGACCACGTACGCCGACTGCGGGTGCGCACCGCTGCCGCATTGCTGCGCAGCAGTCGCCGGCCCATCGCGGAGATCGCCGGCGAGTGCGGTTTCTACGACCAGGCACACCTGACGCGTTCGTTCCGCACCGTGCACGGCATGACGCCCGGCGCCTATCGGAATGCCGCCTCGGCCACCGGCGCTAATCCCGTGCAATCCCTTTGATGGCGATGCGCACAAACTTGCGCGTACCGCTTCACCGCTTCGGAGGCCGTCGTGTCCGAAATCCGCAAACCGTCGCGCTGCCGGACCCACGCCGGCCTGCTCGCGCTGTCGATTGCGTCTGCCAGCGCCGTCGCCACGCCGCCGGATCAGGCGACGTTCGATCGCGCCGCCTGGCAAGGCGACTACGCCGCGCTCAAACGCGAGCTCGAACAGCGCTATGCAAATCTCGCCTGGTTCGCTTCGCCCGAAGGCGGCGTCGACCTGCCGGCGCTCGACCGCTACACCACCGCCGCGCTCGCGATCGCGGGCAACGACGACGAGGCGGCGTCGGTCCTCGCGAATTTCGCGCGCAGTTTCCATGACGATCATTTCTCGGCATTGCCGAAGGTGGCCCCCGGCAGCGCCGGACCGACGCCACCGAAGGTGTCGCTGGCCGGACTCGATGCCGCGGCCGGATGCGCCGCGCTCGGCTACAACCCGGACACGCGCGTGTCGTTCTCGGCACCGTTCGAATCGCTGCCGGGCTTCCGCCTCGACGCGGATGGCATCTCCTCGGCGTTCCGCGCCGGTGAAATGCAGCTCACCGAGGGTCCCCGCTTCGGATTCGTGCGCATCCGCTACTTCCGCCAGAACCAGTCGCCCGCGCTTTGCGTCGCTGCATGGAACGCCTTGCACGCGCACGACGACACGATCGACGTGGACGCGCTGAAGCGCGCGGTCGACGAAGCCTGGTACGCCGAGCTCGCCGCTCGCCTGAAGCGCTTCCACGACGACGGCGTCACGGTCGTGCTCGTCGACGTTGGCCAGAACAACGGCGGCAACGACAGCGGCGATTTCACGGCTCGCCTCTTCACGACGCGCCCAGTGCACTCGTCGCGCCTGCTCGTGAGCCAGTCCGTCGATGCCGCCGGCTACCTCGACGAGGAGCTTGGCGAGATGAACGCCGCGCTGGCAATGAAGCCGTCACGCGCGATCACGAGGGTCCTGCGCGAAAACCTCGCTGCGTTCGAACGTGCGAAGGAGACTGTCGCGACACCCTGCGCGATGGACTGGGCCTGGAAGACACGGCGCGCATGGAACGGCGACGGATGCAAACGCCTCGCTGCTGCGGGCACCGCCGGCGGCCCACTCGGCTACCTGGCACCGGTCGTCGACGCCGACTCGGAGAGCGCACGCCGCCTGCACTGGCCGCTCGCGGTGCAGCGCCACGGGGGCGCATGGAACGGCCCGGTCTATCTGTTGACGGATGCGAAAACCTACTCCGCCGCGGAAATGTTCACCGCGGTGATGCGCGACAACCGCATCGCGCGCACGGTCGGCGACACCACCGGCCGTGCCGGCTGCGGCTTCATGATCGACACCAATCCGGTCGTGCTGCCGCATTCGCGGTTGCGCTTCCGCATCCCCAATTGCGTGCGCCTGCGCGCCGACGGCAGCGATGAAGTCGCCGGCATCGCACCGGACCTGCCGCTGTTGCCGGCCGAAAGCGAGGATCGGCGCGCCTGGGCCGCACGCATCCTCGTCGCGGTCGGTGCCGACTTGCACGCGCGCGCGGATGATCGCGAATCCCGTTGATTCCGATGCGCACGGGATGCGCATCGGCGACCTGGAACGCGCGCGCCGAGCGCATCATTCGCCGCGTGGCAACGTCACCTTCGGCGCAGTCGTGAACGGCTCGATGCCGAACTTCGGGTACACCTCGGACGGGTAATAGAACGTGCCGTCCTTGACCACCATCGCGATCGTCTTGACCGCTTTGAGGTCCCTGGTCGGATCGCCCGGCACGAGGAAGAAATCGGCAAGCTTGCCTTTCTCGATCGAACCCATGCGCTGGTCCTGGCCGAGGTAGCGCGCGCTCTCGAGGGTGGCGCGCGCGAGGATCTGCGGCGCCGTCATGCCGACCTTCTGGTACAGCTCGAGTTCGCGGTGGTAGGTGAACGAGCCGCCGGTATCGGTGCCGAACACGATGAACACGCCGCGATCGTGCAGCCGGCGCACCACCTCGATGAGCTTGTCGAATGCACCTCGATACGCGGCGTCGTCACCGGGCGCGGAGGTATCGGCGAGCTGCTTCATCGCGTCGCGGCGCGCACCGACCGGCAGGTGATCGAGGTAGTCGACCGCGCCGACCGGCGGTTTGCCGTCGCGGTTGAGCAGCAGCATCTCGTGGATGCCGAGGGTCGGATCGATCGCCTTGTGCCCCTGCACCATCAGGTCGATCGTGTGCTGCACCTTGGGGCTGTCGAGGTCGAGCGCGGGCAGGCGCTTCAATGCCGTCAGGCGAAACAGCGTGCGCGTATCCTCGCCCTTGCCGATGACCCAGCCGAGCGCGAACTGGTTGATGTGGGTCATCTCGTCGTAACCGGCCTCGATCATCTGGTCGGCGCTGGAGAAGGCGGGAACGTGTCCGGCGACGCGCATGCCGAGCCGATGCGCCTCGGCGACGATCGCGGGCACCCATGCCGGATTCATGCTGTTGTAGACCTTGATCTGCCAGAACCCGCGCGCGCCGTACCAGCGCACCGCGTCGAGCGCCTTCTCCTGGCTGTCGACGACGAAGCCGTTGTTCGCGCTGAACGGGCTCTTGCCCTCAATGAAACCCGAACGCACGACGTGCGGACCGGCGACCTCGCCGGCGTCGATGCGGTGGACCAGGGTGTCGAGCACGGCGTTGTCGTTGCCCATGTCGCGCACCGTCGTGATGCCGGCGAGCAGGTTGAGCATCGCGCCGTCCTGGCCGACGTGTGCGTGCATCTCGTACATGCCGGGCACCAGCGTGCCGCCGGCGCCGTCGATGCCGACTTCACCCGGCGTGGCCGGACTGTCGAGCGCTTCGACCGCGGCGATCTCGCGCCCGTTGACGAGCACGCTGAGCGGATCGGTCAATGCACCCTTGTGCGGATCGAACACGCGCACGTTGCGGATGCGCACCGGCGCGCCGTAGGCGTGCGCGGCATCGCGTTGCATCGCCACGCTGCGTTCGGTAGTCCAGTCGGCCGCGAGCTTGCGCAGGCGCACTTCCTCGCCTTCGTAACCTTCGCGCACGACGATGCCCGTCGGCGACACCGCGGCGAACAGCTTGCCGTCCGGATCGAGCAGCATCGTCTCGGGCGTGAGGTCGATGCCGGACAGTTCGTATCGCGTGACCTGCAACGGACCGCCGGCACCGTCGACCTCGAGTGTCGTCCCCTTCTCGAGGCGCAGCGTGCCGCCCGGCAATGCCGGCATCGTCATGCCCGGGCGCTGGAGCAGCGCACTCGCGTATACCTGGTCGGACCACGGGCTGCCGCTCTGCGCGACGTACACCGCCGGCGCCGTCAGCGTGGTACCGCCCTTGCCGGTCGAATCGGTCCAGCTCGCGCGCGAACCGCTGCGCGAGAAATGCTCGTCGACCTTGCTGCCGAACGTCGTGGTGCCGCTGATCGTCCACGAATCCGGCAGGCCGTCCTTACCGAACGTGATCGTCTCGGCCATCGTCGGACCACGCCCGTTGTTCTTCACGTCATAGGCGATCGTGCTGCGGTTGCCGACGGTGGTCACCCACACGTGACCGACGTTCTTGCCGCCGAAGATGCTCGAATAGCGCGCGCCATCGGCGGCGCCGGCCGCAGGCGGAACGAACAGGCACGCGACGGCGAACGCGAGGGCCTTCCTCATGGCGGAACACTCCGGCATCAATGGGGACTCCACCATTGTGGACGAAGCCGGGGCACGCGTCTCCGTCAGATCTCCGGAGGCGCGCTCGACAGCACGCTCGCGCGGTCGCCACCGGTTGCCACGCCGTGTCGCAACGCGCGATGCAGCACCACGCCGAGCAATGCACCGCAGGTTTCGGCCGCGATGAAGCGCAGCCCGCTGGCTGGCGCGATGCCGGCGAACGTGTCGCTCCACATGCGCCCGAACGTCGCGGCCGGATTCGCGAACGAAGTCGACGAGGTGAACCAGTACGCCGCACCGATATAGGCCGCAACCAGCGCGGGCGCACGCGACGGCGGCGCGCGCAGCACGACGAACAGCAGGCCCGCGGTTGCGACGACCTCTCCCAACCAGATCCCGGCACCGTCCCGGACGTGCCGCGACGCCTCGATGATCGGCAACGAGAACATCGCATGCGCCAGCCAGGTCCCGCCGAGGGCACCGCCAAGCTGGACCGCGGCATACGGCAACACCCAGCGGCGCGGCATGCCGCCGCGCCAGCCGACCACGGCGCTCACCAGAGGATTCATGTGCGCGCCGCTGACCGGACCGAACACTTCGATGAGGACGAACAACGCAGCCACCGTCACGGCGGTGTTGGCGAGCAAGGCGATCGCGGCGTTTCCGCCAGCGAGGGACTCCGCCATGATGCCGGAGCCGACCACGGCGCAAAGCAGCGACGCGGTGGCGACGAATTCCGCCAGCAGGCGCGACGGCAATTCGCTCACGAGCGATACGCCTCGCGATGATTGCATTCCGCGCGGGTCACGCATTCGCCGCGATGTCCCGCAGCTTCCCCTGCACGGCGAGGCGATCGAGTTTTTCCACCGGCAGCGCGACCAGCAGCTCGACGCGGCGGCGCAGCGTGGCCATTGCGACG
>Ga0268266_10006458_pt1 | contig 10736 bp, 8 predicted proteins | sample KBSS13metaG_FD_190356 | JGI IMG/M metagenome (GOLD analysis project Ga0268266, IMG submission 190356) | Switchgrass rhizosphere microbial communities from Kellogg Biological Station, Michigan, USA - KBS S1-3 metaG (SPAdes) (version 2) | ecosystem: Host-associated > Plants > Roots > Rhizosphere >... | reverse complement strand
AGGGAGCGGGTGCGGTTAGGCGGCCTTCTTCTTGGCAGCCGGAACGTCGGTTAGGACGCCCATGATGTCGCTTTCCTTCATGATCAACAGCTCCTGGCCGTCGATCTTGACTTCGGTGCCGGACCATTTGCCGAACAGCACGCGGTCGCCGACCTTGAGGTCGATCGGGATCAGCTTGCCGGCTTCGTCGCGGCCACCCGGACCCACGGCGGTGATTTCGCCCTGCGAGGGCTTTTCCTTGGCACTGTCCGGAATGATGATGCCGCCTGCGGTTTTGTCTTCGGCATCGATGCGTTTGACCACGACACGGTCGTGGAGCGGACGGAATTTCATGCGGTCCTCCCTGGCTTTTGTGATTTTCTGGATTGGCAGTCGCGATGCGCGAGTGCTAGCCGGTCTTCACATAAGCTTGTGATACTGGGGCGCAAGGGCTTCGGCCCACGATGTTTGACTGCGACCTGAGTTTCTGGAGGAGGGGCGACTGCTGGCAGGTGAAGTACCATGCGGCTAGCGCGTTGATTGCTATGACCTATTGAACGCTTTCCTTTTTGGCGAATTGAGAATCACGCATTACTCTTCAGTTGGGCTGGAGGTTGGCATGGTCGAGAAAGATGCGGTTTCCGAGGATTTCAGAAAGCAGGTCTTAGGCTACGGACTGACAACAGCGGAAATTGTTTATCGTCGTCCGGATCGGCGCTGGCTGCTGCAAACTTACGTCTGGCAGGACTACGATATGTTTCCGGATTTCCCGGCGTTAAAGGATTTCCTCGCTTTTTGGGAAACAAAGCTCGAAGGCCCGCTGTTTGCGGTCACCGTCGCGCACTCCAAACTGATCAAGCCTGCCGAACTACGCGCCGTGGACGGAGTCTTCCGGCTGCATTAGCGCGATGGGGCGCAGAGCCTTGGGATGATCTTACGCATCACTCCGCGGCCAACGGCGCTTCGCGCGGCACGACGATCCGGATCTTCGTTCCCGCGCCGGGCCGGGTTTCCAGGTTGATCCGGCCGCCCAGGCGATTGGTCACGATGTTGTGGACGATGTGCAATCCGAGGCCGGTGCTGCCCTGGTCGCGGCGGGTGGTGAAAAATGGATCGAACACCTGACGCCTGACCTCCGCGCTCATGCCGCAGCCGTCGTCTGAAAACAGCACTTCGACGTTGTGCTTGCCCGACGCCTGCGCCGCGATATGGACGGCTCCCCGTGCGCCGTCCGGAAAGGCGTGCACCGCGGAATTGATGACGAGGTTGGTGAGCACCTGGCCGTAAGGTCCGGGATAGCTGTTCATGGCAAGATCAGGCTGGCATTCGACGCTGACCACGAGATTTCGGCGTAGCCCGAACCGCAGTCCCTTGACGACTTGCTCGGTCACCTGGCCGAGATCGAAGGCTCTCCGGTCGGAAACGTTGCGATCGGCCGCGACCTGCTTGAACGACTGTATCAGATCGACCGCATGATTGAGATTGATCATGACTTGCGATGCGGCCTCCCGGCCCGCCGCAATGAATTCCGCCAGGGTCGACCGGCGTACGCCGCCGCCGGCGACATCGGCTTCAAATCGATCGGCCTTGTTCAGGAAGGCCGAGGCGACGGTCAGACTGGTGCCGACGGGGGTGTTGAGCTCATGGGCGACGCCCGCGACCAGCCTTCCCAGCGCGGCCAGCTTCTCGGTCTGCACCAAACTGTCCTGCGCGGTGCGGAGGTCCTCGAGCGATTGCGACAATTGCCTCGTGCGTTCCTGCACCTCGGTAAACAACCGCGTGTTCTCGATGGCAATGACGGCCTGACCGGCGAAGGTTTTCAGGAGCTCGACCTGCGCCCTGGGAAATAACTGCGGTTCAAGCCGCATGACCGCGATGGCGCCGATCGCGACCTCGTCGCGCAACATCGGCACGACGAGGATGCTGCGATAGCCCGAGGTGCGTTGCAGCTCGCTGTATCCGCCGGAGATCAGCACGTCCGGTTCGTGCACGACGCGGCGCTCGCGGATGGCGACCGAAATCAGGTTTTTGCTGGTCAGCGGGGCCGGGTAAGCCTTGCGCACCGCGGCCACCGATTCCGGGGAGAACTGATCGTACGCCGCGAGATCGACATGGTCGCCATCGCGGCGATAGACGGCGCTCAGCACGCTCTGGCACAGCCGCGCGGCGTTCTTGACGATCCGATCGAACACCGGCTGGATGCCGGTCGGCGAGTCCGAGATCAGGCTCAAGATCTCGGCGGTCGCCGCTTGCCGCTCCCGGGCTTCCTGAAGTTCCAGCGCAAGCCGTTCGGCTTCCGTTGTGGCGGGACTTTCGACTTTGGCTTTTTCGAGGCTCGAGACGCGCGCTGCTTTTGGCGCCTGGCGGCGCTTTGCCGTGGTCGTCGCGTTGCTTCGCGATCTGGTTGGTCTGTCGCCTGCCTTCATTGCCTGCCTCAAGTCCCGGGACAAACTATCGTATCCGCTCAAGCCGGCAATGGGGAAGGGCATGCGCACGTACGAGTCGGATCGTGGGTCCGCGCTTGAGCAGAATTTGAACGGCACGCGATCAGAAACCTAGCACGCGGAGCTGTTGCTTGCTGACCCGGTCGGCAGGGTCGATCGATTGCGCCTTGCGGAAATCGGCGATCGCCTCGGCGCGGCGGCCCAGCACTTCATTGGAGAGGCCGCGGTTGTTGTAGGCCTCGACGTAGGAGGTACCGAACTGGATCGCTTGCGTGAAATCCGCAATCGCCCGGTTGCTGTCACCCTTTGCGACGTAGGCCTTGCCGCGGGAGTTGAAAGCGTTGAAGTCCTTGGGGTTTATCGCGATCGCCTGGTCATAGTCGGCAATCGCTTCATCGATCTTGCGCAGCGCAGTATAGGCATTGCCGCGATTCCAATACGCCACGCCGTTCCTTGAATTGATGCCGATCGACTGATCATAGGCGGCAATCGCGCGGCTATAGTCCTTCAGGCCTTCGTAAGCGACGCCGAGGCAATTGTACCCGCCGGAATTTTTGGGTTCGCGCTTGATGACCTCGCTGCAATCCGGAACGGCGATGTCGTATTGGCGATTGTTGCTGTAGGCAACGCCACGCGCGCTGTACAGCCAAACCAGATCTGGATCGAGCTTGATGGCCTCGCTGTAGTCAGCGATGGCGGGCTCCCATCCGCCTTTTTTCGCGATCAACCTCTTCCTGAAGAACGCCTGACCTCTTTGGCCGAAACCGAAGGCATATTTCGGGTCGATTGTGACCGCCTCGGTGATATCGGCGATCGCCTGATCGAATTCACCCTTCTCTGTCCACGCCATGCCGCGGCGGGCATAGGCCCATACGTCCCTGGAATTGACCCTGATCGCCTCGGCGTGGTCGGCCAGCGCTGCGTCGTATTCATGCAGACCGTAATAGGCGACGCCACGGTTGTTGTAGGCCCAGCCATATTTCGGATCGATCTTGATCGCCTCGGTGCAATCCGCAACGGCCGCGTCGTGATCCTCTTTGCTTTCGTAGGCCTCACACCGGTGCGCAAGGGCCCAGGCGTCCTTCGGGTTGAGCTTGATGGCCTCGCCGTAGTCGGCAATCGCGCGGTCATAGTCCTTCCTGTTGAAAGAGCCGCGGGCCCGGTTCTTGAGGGCCTCGACGCGTTCTGCTGGCTGCTCGCCTGCATCGTCGATAATGCGGCCGCAGGCCGCGAAGCCGGCGTCGGGCCTGTCGGCGCTGGCGGCGCACTCGCCGAGGTCGGTCGGCGTGGCAGCCAACGCCGGCATCGTAAGCAGGAGACCCACGCCAAGGAGCAGTCCAGCTGGTGCGCGCGCTGCCATGTTGTTCCTCCCCGCATTGCGCTCCGACGTGACGCGTAGGCCGTAATGATTTTAGCCCCAATGGCAAACATTCTGCCATCATCAACCAAGGTCCGAGATGGGTCAAAAGTTGCGCTTCGCTCCATCCGGGCTGCGCGCAGTTTTGAAAGTTTAACTCATCGCTTCATGTGGCGGGCCAGCACGCGGTCCACCATTGCTCCCGCGGTTCCGAGATAGTTGGCTGGCTCGCACAGGGCGGCGAGCCGGTCGGGGGGCAGGGCGGATGCGATCGCCGGACGCCGCAGCAACGCATCGAGCAGCGGCTCCCTGCGCGTGAAGGCATCGCGGCAGGCGGCGTAGACCTCGTCATGCGCAAGCTGACGGCCGAGCGCGGGTGCGAGCCCCATCATGACCGCTTCGGCCACGATCAGGCCGCGCGTGGAATCGAGGTTTCGCGTCATCGCCGCCTGATCGACGATCAGGCCGGACAGCATGAATTGCGCCTGCGCGAGCGAACCCGCCGTCAGTAGACACACCTGCGGCAGCGCCATCCATTCGGCATGCCAGGGGCCGGTGGCCCGCTCGAGATCCTGCACCATGGCGTCGAGCATCAGCGAAGCGGCGTCACGCGAGATCTTTGCGTTCGCCAGCAGAATTTCCGACGAGATTGGATTGCGCTTCTGCGGCATGGTCGAGGATGCGCCGCGATGAGAGGAGAACGGTTCGAACACCTCGCCGATCTCGGTCGCCATCAAGATCATGACGTCGTAGCCGATCTTGCCGAGCGCGCCGCAGATCACGGCTAGCGTCTGCACCATTTCGACCAGCCCGTCGCGCGCGACATGCCAGGTGATGTCAGGCTCGGTGAGGCCGAGCGCGCGCGCGTAGGCGGCGCGCACGTCGAGGCCGCGGTCGCCGAGTGACGCCAGCGTCCCCACGGCGCCGCCAAGCTGCGCCTGCAGGGCGCGTGGCTTGGCCTGTTCGAGCCGGTCGGCCGAGCGCTGCAGCGCCGAGAGCCAGACCGCAACCTTGTGCCCGAACGTGATTGGCAGCGCCTGCTGAAGATGGGTTCGCCCGGCCATCGGCGTATCGCGGTGGAGGCGGGCGAGTTCGGCGAGCGTGGCCATGACCTCGAGAAGCTGGGCTTCGATCAGCGCCACCGCCTCGCGCAGTTGCAGCACGGTCGCCGTATCCATGATGTCCTGGGTGGTCGCCCCCCAATGCACGTAGCGGCCGGCTTCGCCGAGCCGCTCGGAAAGCTGGCGCACCAGGCCGACGATGGGATAGCCGACATTCTCGGTGTCGTGCTTCAACTGCGCGCTGTCGAGCGCGATCGCCGGGGCCTTTTGCGCGATCACCTCGGCCGCTTCGCGCGGAATGACGCCGGTTTGGCCCTGGGCCACGGCAAGCGCCACCTCCGCCTGCACATAGGCCTTGAGCAGGGCCTCGTCGGAAAATGCCGCCCGCATGGCGGGCGTGGAGAAAACGTCGCGATAGAGGACGCTGTCGAACATGGTGCTGGCCACGGCGATCCTTTCAAATATGAACGGCCATAACATTTACATGTGCAAACTTGTCAAGCGCGAGGGGCGGACGCCGTTGAGGCCCGCGGCGGTCGCGCCGCCGCTCAAACGCGTGGCGCCTGCCACCCATGCAGCCTGCCATTCCGAAAGTTCGGCAGGAGAAGCTTCAGCGTGGCTAGCGCTTGCCTTCGATGGCAATCTCGACGAGATACGGACGGTCCGCCGCAACGGCCTTTGCTACGGTGCCGGCGATGTCTTCGGCCCTCTCAACTCTGACAGCTTCGACGCCCATGCCGGCCGCGAGGTGCACGAAGTCGAGTGCGGGGCCGATGATATCCATGTTTTGATAGGGATGCTGGGTGCCGGCTTCGAAATTCTGACGCCAGACGTCCACATTATGTTTGAGGATGCGGTACTCGCGGTTCGCAAGCACCACGAACACGATCGAAAGCCTGTGGTGTGCGGCAGTCCACAGCGCCTGGATCGCATACATCGCCGAGCCGTCGCCGGAGACGACGACGACCGGTCGGTCCGGCATTGCGACCTTGACGCCGATCGCGCCGGCAAGGCCCTGGCCGATGCCGCCACCACGACCGCCGAAATAATCGCCGAAGCCGCGATAGTCGAACGCGCGCGCAAGATCGAGGCTGGCCGTAATGCTTTCATCGACGATGACGACATTGTCGGGTAGCCCGCGGCGAAGTTCCGCGGTGACGCGCGGCATCGAGTTGGGCTGACGGTTCCAGCTCTTCTCGACGCGCGCGCGATAGGCTTCCTTCTCTTTCGCCTGCGATTCAGCCAACGACGCATTGCGGTTTTGCGTGGCCTGCTTGAAGTCCGCGCCCGCCTTCGCGCGCAGCGCTTCCGTCAATGCGTGGAGGCTGACGGCGATGTCGCCGACGATGCCGGCATCGAGCCGGTTGTTGAGTGCGAGACGTTCGGGAGAAGCTTCGATCTGCAGCAGGGACACGCCGTCGGCAATGTGGCCACCCGGCGCAAACCAGATGTCCTCAAAGAACGGGCCGCCGATGAGCAGCACGAGATCGGTATCGCCGAGCGCCTTGCGCACCTGCCGGGCGTCGCCGGGGAGCGACTGACGGTAGCTCGGATGGCTGGTCGGGAACGGAGCGTGATGCCGCAGCCCTTCGAACCATACGGTTGCTCCGATTGTTTCCGCCAAGACCACCAGCGCCTGTTCGCCGCCCGATCTTGCCACGTCGTCGCCGGCGATGATGGCTGGCTTCTTCGACTTCAGAATCAGCGTGGCCAGCGCATCCACGCCAGCCGGATCGGGTCGCGTCGATCGCCACAGGTTATCCGGCGTCGACGCATCGACTGGGGTTTCCTGTTCCATGACGTCGATCGGCAGCGATACGAACACCGGGCCCTGTGGCGCGTCGGTCGCCACCTTGAACGCGCGCCGCATGATCGGTGCGATCTCGTCGGCACGCTCGATCTGCACGCTCCACTTCGTCACTGGCGCTGCCATCGCAACGAGGTCGTGGCCGAGCAGCGGATTCTTGAGCCGCATTCGCGTGTCCTGCTGACCGGCGGTCACGACCACGGGTGAATTTGCTTTCAGCGCGCCGTAGAGCGAACCGATGCCGTTGCCAAGGCCGGGAGCGACGTGCAGGTTGGCAACGGTGACGCGTCCCGACGCCTGCGCATAGAAGCTGGCGGCGCTGACAGCGACGCCTTCATGCAGCGCCATGATGTATTCGATTTGCGGATATGCCGGCAAGCTGTCGAGCAGCGGCGTCTCTGTCGTGCCGGGATTGCCAAAGATATGGCGCACGCCGTGCGACACGAAAGATTCCATCAGCACACGACGTCCGCGCATTTTTCTCCCTCTCGATTGGTTCTGATCCGTTTTGTGCATCATCGGCCGGGACGCCGTCCATGGCAACCGCGTAAGGCGGTTTGCGCCGGCGCGGCCGACTGCGTCTTCCGCATGGCTTTGTCCGGAGCAGCGAGCGCAGTCTGCTTTCGACCTCCTTTGCATGTACAAATTTGTCAATCGCATGCGCGCTCTTCGAGGCCGCGCTGTGCGTGCCGCCGGCGCGGAATTGGTTCCGATCAGGTGGATTGCCATCGGCACGTTTCATCGCAGAATCGGACAAGGCATGGTCGCTTCGGGAAAGACGCCTGGATTGCCTTGCGCCAAAAGCAGGGCTCCAACGTTCGAGCCCAAGGTTCCGTCCTGCCCAGGTTCTCCAGCGGTGCTGCCACGCCCGCATCCATTATCGCCGCCCTGGAGGCGGCAGCCGGTTTGCGGCCAGGGACTCGCGCGAGCTTCGCCTCGGGCCGATGCGTTCGCGGAACCTATGCCCCCTCCGATCAGGCCCTGGAGATCACGAAATCCCGCAGCTTCACCAAGCCATCGCGCGTGCTGGCGCGCTTCTCATTGGACAGTGGCGATCCGGCGGCGGCGAACACGGATCACATGCTGCGCGGCTTCAGCTTCCGGCTTGGCAGCGACGGTCAGCGTTCGGACATTTTCACGCAAAGCGCTCCGGTTCATTTTGCCAGGACGCTCGATCAGATGCTGGCTTTCCTTGCGGCACGTGTTCTGGGACGGGGCGGCAAGCCGGATTGGGCGAAGGTCGAGGCATTCTCCGCCAGCAATCCTGAAACGCTGCATCAGGCGGACTACATCGCCGCGCATCCGTTGCCCACAAGCTTTGCTGGCACGACCTATTGGGGGGTGCACGCGTTTCCCGCGACCAATTCCAAAGGCGAGACGCGGTTCATCAAGTTCAAGGTCATGCCGGTTGGCGAAGAAGGCCGGCAGGCCGCGAACGAGGCCACGGCGAAGCCTCCCGACCTGCTGCACGGCGACCTCGACTCCCGGATCGCGGCCCGCGATATCAGATTCAGCGTGATGGCGCTGCTCGACCGTCCGGGCGACCCCGTGATGGATGTCACCATCCGATGGCCCGACGAGGATGCGCGCGAAGCTTTGCGGCTGGGAACGATCGTGGTCACCGGCGTCGAAGCAAACGATGTGTGCGACGAGGCCGTCTTCAATCCTGCCAACCTTGCCGAAGGCATCGGTTGTCCGCCGGACGAGATGTTTGTTGCGCGCTGCGCCGCCTACGCGATCTCGCAGGCAAGACGTCGCTGATCCGGCAAAGCGTCTTCAAGCAAAGTGAATACTGGTTCGCATAGCAATCAAGTTTACGCAGATTGCGTAGACTTATCAAAAAGGTCAGGTTTCGCCTTCCGGTGCGCTCTGCGTTTCGCGGCGCCACGCCGCCGGGCTGACGCCGACTACCGAGGAAAACACCCGCGTGAAATGGCTTTGATTGGCGAAGCCGGCCGATATCGCGATCTCCGACAGGGGCAGGTCGCGCACGCTCATCAACTGCTTGGCCGTATTGACGCGCTGGCGCAGCAGCCATTGGTGGGGCGGCAGGCCGGTAGAGACTCGGAATGCGCGCGAGAAATGGCTGACCGAAAGATCGAAATCCGCCGCGATTTGGTCCAGCGAAATTTTTCCGCCCAGATCGGATTCGAGCTTTTCGCAAGCGCGCTTCACCTGCCATGACGCAAGACCGCCGCGGGCCAACTCGGCGGGGCGCTGCAATCCCCCATACGCCTGGGCAACATGCGCGGTGAGCGCGAGCATCATGTGGTCGACGAAAAGCTGGTTGGTCTCAGCCGGCCGGCGCAGCCCTTCCAGGAACGAGGCGCCGATCTGGCGAACAATCACGTCGTCATGACCGACGCCGAGCTCGCAGGCGAGCTCACCAACGCGCCGCGCGCCTGACTGCTCGGATATGCTATCGAGCGCCGAGCGAGGAACGTAGAAGAACATGGAGTGGAACGGCTTGTCGATCACATAGCGCGGATCGCGCTTGAGATCGTACAGATATGTCGCGCCCGCCCGGACATCCCGCTTCATGATGCATTTGCCATGCTCCCAGAGCTCGCAGTCCGGGTAGTCATGAAGTTTTAGGCTGACCAGAAATGCATCCTCAACAGCAAATGAACCGGAGAGGCCGGGCACGGGATTATCATCACGGGTCTCGGTCACGGCGAGTTCAACGCTGCGCAAGGAGCGCGTCATCAGCGAAGGCGGCGCATCCTTCAAGTGCAAGAACTGCCCTAGCTTCCGCCCAAAAGCGCCCGCCTGTGCCATCGAAATGATCTCGTCAATGAGGGTAAGCCGAAACTCGCTCGCCCGCGAGGTGAGGGCCATTATCCGACATCAACGCGCGGCCGTCCAGTTTTCCGCCCGAGGCTGCAACGTTACGGTTTTATGACACAAAGCCCAATAGCTTACGCAGGAGTGTCAGCGCAGTTGTCCATTCGTAATGCTGCAACTCGCCTGATGTCACGGTCGTCGATTGCCTGATCTGACGGCACGCCGCGGCGGTTCGCCGCGCGACTTTGGTCGCACACGCGCGATGGCGCTTGCAGCAGGTTCGGACAAAGCATGGCGGCTTTGGGAAAGACGATGGACCTTCACAGCGCCTAGAACGCGCGCCGAACACGCTCAATCGAAGTGCCTCTCAACGGCGAGGACATTGACCATGAGCTGCACGCCAATCCCGCGCGACGTTCTGCAGCAAACCCAGTCCGACACTTCCGGGACGACCCGGCATTTGCTGCCGAACGGCGAGCCGCGTCCCGCCGATGTAGAGATGGCGCGCGTGCTGAAGACCGCACCGGTCAGCATGGCTTCGGACCCGGCCAGCGGTGCCATCGCTCACTGGAAGCATGGCGCGTTGCATGACGTCGTCGAGCCGATGGCCGATCACGTCATCATGACCTATCCCTCCGGCGTGCAGCGACTGGAGCGGCGCAGCGGAAAATCGGCTGCGATCGGAACGGCGCGTAGCGGTGTCGTGACGATCATTCCGGCCGGCTCAAGCGCCCGCTGGGACATTTCCGGGCCCGTCAACGTCGTTCAGCTCTATCTTCCCCACAGGACGCTCGAGCGCGTTGCCGGTGAAGCCGCCACGTCGGCGCCAGGCCAGTTGCTGGAGCGAACGGGGCATCCCGATCCCGTGACATCCCGCCTGCTCATCAGCGCATCGGATGCGATTCAAGGCAGCGCGGCGTTGGATGCGCTGTTCCGGCACCAGCTCAATGATCTTCTCGCCACACGCCTGCTGGCAGCACATGCCGGCTCGCCTGCCATCTTTCAGCCGACCTTGGGCGGCCTCGCGCCAACGGCGCTGCGCCGTGCCATCGAGCGTCTGCACTCGGACGACGATACGGACGTCTCCCTTGCCGCGCTGGCTTCGGATGCCGGCCTGTCGCGCTTCCACTTCTGCCGCGCCTTCAAGGAGAGCACGGGGCTGTCGCCGCATGCCTGGCTGCGCCAGCACCGGCTCGAACAGGCCATGAAGTTGCTGCGCGAGACCGACGATCCGGTCGTCTCGATCGCAGCGGCGCTTGGCTACTCCTCGCAAACGGCCTTCGCTGCGGCATTCAGAAAGCTGA
>Ga0268266_10006456_pt1 | contig 10737 bp, 10 predicted proteins | sample KBSS13metaG_FD_190356 | JGI IMG/M metagenome (GOLD analysis project Ga0268266, IMG submission 190356) | Switchgrass rhizosphere microbial communities from Kellogg Biological Station, Michigan, USA - KBS S1-3 metaG (SPAdes) (version 2) | ecosystem: Host-associated > Plants > Roots > Rhizosphere... | reverse complement strand
TTTCATCCATCGCCGAACACTCCTTCCAAGGCATCACTCCCTCCTTCTCGAGGGAGGAAGTGTTACCTATGTGTCCGGTACGAGGTGTTACCTATGTGTCGAGCCGCTCAATTGACCTGCCTAGGGTTGCGGCCGTTTTTCCCGGCTAGATCGCAGACCATTTTTTTATGATGTAGTGGATTTTGTAGCGGGTATGAAAATTGACCTGTGTTGATCAATTCTATTCGGATGCTGCGAGGCGGATTGTACTCGTTTAATGTGAGGCAAGCCGTCCATCTGGGTACTGCCCCTTCTTGTGCAGATCGATCTTGTCGGCACATCCCCTAAAGAAGAGATAAGGCTCTGCAATTCACACGTAATCTGGAATACCGGAACACCGTCAAGCAGCTTAGCTTATGTGCACACCTGTACCTTCGGGCTATTCAAAGTACGCAGATAGAACCTCAGACTTGAGGGCATGAGGCCTTCGGCCACTGACGAGCACTTTGTGGGGAGATAAAAATGAAGAAAGTCTTTTTATTGGTGTCGACGGGCATCGTGTTTACATTCTCAGGTTGCTCAGGAAATTCTCAGAAAAGCGTCTTGGGGAGCACGCCGACAGTGGTGCAGGCATCAGCGCCACCAACCAATACGTCTCCCGTTGTTGAGCCAGCGGCTGCGCTTCCTGTGCCCTCGGTCGGCACGGTGAACCGGCAAGCTTGGCGCTCTGAAAATGTGAGGGACCACCTCGGCAATGCCATCGCGCTGAGGGAGACTTCGTTGGACGGCAAGTTTGATTTAGTCATCATCCAGAGGGGAACGTACTCTTTCTTATCTTTCGTCAGGCACGAACACAGGGAGTCGTTCTGTAACCAGCCAGACAAAGGCAAGTTAATGTATCTCCGCGTCAAATTCGAGGACGGGCAGGAAAAACGCATTGAGTGGGATGAACTGGGGTTCGGCACGAACAACCTGTGCAGCGTCTTATGGTCATACCCCGCAAAGGCAGACCTTCCCATCGGCCCAGTGCCGGCAGATCGCACAGGTGATTCTGTCGGGGGTGACCAGCTCCTTATCCAAGACATGATGAAGCACAAAACGATGCTTTTAGAGGTCGAACCTGGGGTCACTGCACAGTTCGACACGACGGGGATCGCGCACGAAATCGAGAATGCCAGTACTTCCAAATCGCAGCCAGTCATTGAAGCTAGGCAAACTGCCGAGTAAGTAATTCCTACCGTCGGCTTAGCGCCTGAATAACGGCATTAGCCGAACAGCGGTACTGGTAGGAACTTCGCCTCATTACGTGGAGCGGATGAAGGGCAAGGCCAGTCCATTCGGATTCGTTTTACATCCTCGAACGCTTGAAAAATTGAAGCTTACCTTGCTCACACATTTCAGCCTAGATGCACTTTCGCGAGCGCCGGTCACTACTCTGGGTGAAATTTTGTGCGGCTATCTTGAAGCTGGGCTTTCGGTTGTGAAAACTGTTTGTCGAAAAAGCCGGAACTAGCGCAAGGCGTTACCCGGTCGCCTGGCTTACCGTTTCCAACCCTGTACTAAAACTCCCTAGCGCTGTGAGGGCGAAGCCGTGGCGGCAATACCGCCGTTCCTAAGTTCTTAAACTAGTGGGAATTCTGGAAAAGTGCGCCAGGCCGACTCCAGATCGAGTTCCACGTTGGGTGTAGCGGAAAATGTAGCGAGTACGAATCTTTCTCTCTGTTGACGAGCCTTGATGAATTTCAGCCAATGCGAATCAGGTCAATCAGATAGAGAAGGAATCAATCGGCATCCATAAGCCCAGGTTACCTTGACACGGTGGCGGTCTGGGGTTCGAGTCCCCACGAGCCTGCCATTCCAAGATGGGGTCCAGACCGGACACATAGGTGACACTTTGTACCGGCTACATGGGTAACACTGTCGGGCCGAACGGATTTTCGAGTGGTTCGAGCACCCGAGTCTCCAGATCGAAGTATCCCAGATCATAATCCATAAAGCTCACCAGCCAGATGTCGTCGTGCACTTCTTTAATGCCGACGGCTTGTTACCTATGTTCCCGACCGCTCAGATTTCGCTTGTGCCGTGATTTGTGTCGTAACTCGCCATTCCGCTGGCCTTAAAAACTCTTCGCCTCCACAAGTTTTATGCTTGGCCCGGTTTGATGGCGCTGAATGGTGTCCGAAACCTGCGATCATCCTGGTGAATTAAGACTTTGGCATTATTTCCTCGGAATGCCTGATGTCCGAGCATTCAATCAAAAGCGTGGAATCCCTCTCAAATAGCAGCTCGTGGATTAAGAGTCCATCATGGCCGAGCCGGATTTCGTGTGTAAGTAAATCTCCGTGAGCGGTATGCCTGTACCGCGGCTCCGTGTATTTGGGAGGCGTATGAAACGAATACTGCGTGACGCCCGCGTAATTCAGATGGATCCAGCGATCATGGTGAGGGCCCAACAAGGAAACCTGAAGCTCCAGTTGGCGAATTTGTTTTCGTTCGCCGCTTGCCGTTTCGCGAACCGTCAAAGTTTGCAGCCAAGCATCGTGAAGTGAGCTGCGGGAATCGAGGTTGAAATGGCCAGGATTGGAAGCAAACGCATAGACATGCTCGGGCAGTTTGTTGCGGATTGAATCGACATAGATCCGGTACCGGCCGAAATCAATTCCACCCGTTTCGGAATTGAGGATGTGTTCCACAGCTATGGCTATACCACGTCTCCCCTAATTTGAGGACGGGTAATGCTCCCGTGAGGCGCTTGAAATTGTATAACAGGAATGTTATAAATACGGAGATGAAACCACACGATCTGCGATCTGCGCGTCAAAAAAAGGGTTGGACACAAACCCAAGCGGCAGCTCGTCTGGCGATCACACAGGCTTATTTAAACTACTTGGAGAACGGCAAAAGGCGCCTCACACCTGCGCTTGTCCGCCGCGTTGCCTTGGTTTACGACCTTCCGCCAGAGGTTCTTCCTGTTGCTGATGGCTACGCCCCCGCGGAAATTGCCGACCAGCAGCTGGCGGAGATGCTTGCGAAGCTCGGATACCCTGGCTTCGCACATCTCCGCGCTCATACATTGAAGAAGAACCCTTGTGAGGTACTGCTTACTGCCCTGGCACAGAAGAGCCTCGACGGTCGCGTCGCTGAGTCTCTGCCTTGGGTAGCAATGAAGTACGCACAGCCCGAACCATGGCTCGTGGAAAACGCCCGAAAATTCAACCTTCAGAACAAGCTGGGGTTTGTTGTTGCTCTGGCCCGGCAACTAGCAGAAAAGCAGGGTAACAAAGTTCGATCGAGAGAGCTGAGACAACTCGAAAACGAACTCGACGAAAGCCGCCTTGCGAAGGAGGATGTGTTCTACCGTCCGCTTCGTACGGCGAGCGAGGGGGAATGGCTTCGAAAGAAGCGAACAGATAACGCAGCGCACTGGAATTTGCTGTCAGATATGAGGCTGGAGCATCTTCAATATGCCAGCTAAGGGGGCAGTCGGACAGCTTCAGCCTGGAAGGAGTTTCTGGGGGAACTCGACGGGATGCTGGGGGAATCACTAGAACTCCACTGCATTGGGGGATTCGCGCTCGTTCATTTCTACGGTTTCCCGCGTACAACGGCTGATATTGACTATTGCTCGGCTGTGCCCGCAAACCTCAATCTCGAGGAGGTCGCGGGGCAAGGCTCAGCGCTTCATAAGAAACACGGCGTCTGGCTTCATCGAGTGGCCGTTGCAAATCTTCCCGAAGAGTACGGAACTACGCTGCAAGAAATGGCGCCAGGGAAATTCAAACATCTCAAATTGCTGGTACCAGACCCGTACGATTCATTTTGTCGAAGTTGGAAAGGGGCAGCGGAAAGGATAGGGATGACGCGGATTTCTTGTTCCGGTCTCAGAAACTCGAGACGCAATTGCTGCGCGAACGATACAAGAAGGAGCTGCGCCACAACCTAATCGGAAATGTCGCGTGGCACGATGGAACTTTGAAGCTTTGGATTGAGATTTTCGAATCCGCACACTAAGATGTCGGCTCTCCCGATAAACTCACACGGCGGCGAAAATTGTGCCGTACTTTGTGCCATAACCGGGGCATCTTTGCACCAGCACGCGGTTGCGGCTCGGTGCAGCTCAATGCGCAAAGTTAGAAACGCAACGCCTATCAATACTTAACTTTCGGTGCAGCTTGCTGCTTCTCCGTGCAGGGCTGCGACCTGCCTAAGCTTGCCGGTTTTTCTCGATTCCTATTTCCCGACGATTCTTCGGTCATGTAGTGGATTTTGCAGGTAGGTATGAATATTGACGTACATAGACCTGGCGAAGTGTCCCGCGCAGCCAGCAGACAAAGCCGAGTTCTTTGTAGCGATAGGGCTCGCGGTATAGCCGCTCTTGCTTCGCCTTTCAACGGGTGGCGGGATAGGAGAAAGGAGGTTGGAAACTGCCCTGGTAGCGGCCCGGCTGGTTAATTTAACAGTTTCTCGCCCGCCTTGCCCGGATGGAAGTTAAGGGGGCTGAGCCAATACCGCTTCCAACTAGAGAGAGCGGGAATCGACTTGTCTGCTGACCGTCAAATTCATCGCTTCCTTCCGTTTGCAGATTGGCTGTTCAGCTATCAAAAGGAATGGTTACGGCCGGATCTAATCGCGGGCTTGACCACAGCCGCAGTGGTCGTTCCAAAGGCAATGGCCTATGCCACCATTGCCGGGTTGCCAGTACAGGTGGGACTGTATACGGCCTTTGTCCCCATGGTGATTTACGCGGTGTTGGGGACTTCGCGTCCACTCAGCGTGAGCACCACCACAACTATCGCCATTCTAGCCGCAACTGAACTCAGCGAAGTTGTTCCCAATGGTGATATGGCAGCCCTGCTCAAAGCTTCAGGAATGTTGACGTTGTTGGTGGGCGGAGTCCTCATTTTGGCCTCATTCCTCAAGCTGGGTTTTATCGCCAACTTCATTTCCGAGCCAGTTTTGGTGGGCTTCAAAGCAGGGATAGGACTTGTCATCGTGCTGGATCAGGTGCCAAAGATACTCGGCATTCATTTTGCCAAGGGTTCCTTTCTCCAGAACGTCATCGCCATTGCCAAAGGGCTCTCTGAAACGTCCCTGACGACCTTGGCCGTTGGAATTGCCATCATCCTATTGTTGGTGGGGTTCGAACGATTTGTCCCGCGGGCGCCGGCACCGCTAATCGCCGTGGCTGCAGGAATCATAGGCGCGCGTGTCCTGGGATTACAAATTCATGGAGTGGAGCTCATCGGCCGAATTCCACAAGGCCTACCTTCCTTAACAGCTCCAGAATTCTCTCTTGCAGCAGAGCTCTGGCCGGGAGCTTTGGGCATTGCCCTCATGAGCTTTACAGAAACGATTGCTGTCGGTCGAGCGTTTGCTAGCAATGATGAGCCGCCTCTCAAAGCAAACCAAGAATTGCTGGCCACAGGATTGGCAAACGTGGGAGGTGCGTTCCTAGGCGCCATGCCTGGCGGTGGTGGCGCCAGCCAAACGGCCGTGAATCGACTTGCAGGAGCCCGCACCCAAGTGGCGGAATTGGGAACAGCCGCTGCCACCCTGGCCACGATGGTTCTACTAGCACCGCTGATGGCGCTGATGCCGCAAGCCACGCTGGCGGCCGTGGTCATCGTCTATTCGATCGGATTGATTAAGCCCGCAGAGTTTATGGCAATCCTCGGAATCCGGCGAACCGAGTTCACTTGGGCCCTGGCTGCCTTTGCCGGCGTTGTGCTGCTTGGAACCTTAAAAGGGATCATCGTTGCCATCGTAATTTCCCTCGTGGCGCTTGCATATCAGGTAGCGGACCCACCCGTGCATTTCCTCGGACGCAAGCCTGGCACCAACGTCTTCCGGCCACGCTCCGAGGAACATCCTGAAGACGAGACCTTTCCCGGGCTGTTGCTGTTGCGCCTCGAGGGGCGCATTTTCTTTGCTAACGCTGAAAACATTGCAGAGAAAATCCGGGTGCTGATCGATGAAGCGAAACCAAGGGTTGTGGTAATGGACCTCAGTGCTGTCCCCGATCTCGAGTACACCGCGCTAAGGGCGCTGAGCGGTGGCGAGAAAAGATACCGTGATCGCGGCGTATTGCTTTGGCTGGCTGGGCTCAACCCAGGGGTATTGCGAATAGTCCAGAATTCCTCTTTGGGCAAGGCACTCGGGCGAGAAGCGATGCACTTCAACCTCGAGCTCGCCGTCAAGGAATATTTGGATATGTCCGGAACATCGAGCAACCGTGACGACGGAGCGCGAGGTGCGCTCAAGGACTGAACTCGGCCAGGGTTCTTTCGGACAACGCAGACGAACAGGCGCCAGGTATGCAAAGTCGTGTTTACGAATTCCAGATTGCCAACGGTCGCTTGTTAAGGCCTGCCCAGGAGGACTTCCCAACGGAATGCGCCACTGGCGCCGATGTTGCCCTGCCAGGCTTGATGATTTGCAGACTCTCAGGTTCGCTGTATTACGCCAATGCAGAATCCTTAATGAACGAGGTGCTCTCACTCGTTAGAGACGCACCGTCCACTCTCCGATCGTTTATCTTGCGGTTCGATTCCATTGACGACGTCGATTGCGTGGCCGCGAAAACTCTTATGGAGCTGGCTGACCGGATGGCAAGGGAGCAAGTGGCACTAGTATTCGCAGGCGTGTCCCAAGAAGTCGAGGACTTGCTTTCCGAGTTCGGCGTTGTTCAGGCATTCGGTTCAGACAAAGTATTCATTTCCATGGACACAGCACTTGCAGCCTTCGAGCACTTACACCTAACACCAGATAGTTGCCGAAGGATGTCGTGAAGGCCTAACCCGTGCACGAACCCTTAATCAAGCCGCGTAAGCGCCTGCTGGAGCCAATGGAAAGAATCTCCGAGGTTCTCTTTGGCCTGATCATGGTTCTCACCGTGACTTGTTCTTTCAGCGTTGCCAAGGCGGAACGCAAAGACGTTCACGCTATGCTTCTCACGGCGCTCAGTTGCAATCTAGCCTGGGGTGTCATCGACGCGGTTTTCTATCTTATGGCCCGTTTCAGTGAGCAAGGGCACGGGATCCTTGCAGTTCAAGCGCTGCGCAAAGCCACTGACCCGGAAGAGGCTTATGGCATCATCGCCGATAACTTGCCTCCCTTACTTGCGTCCGTCTTGACTCCCACAGAATTCGATGCGATGCGTGAGAGATTGGATCAATTGCCAAAACTACCCAGGTGCCCCCAACTCAACAAGGACGATTGGCTAGCTGCCCTTGGCGTATTCTTATGGGTTTTCCTGTCCACGTTCCCTGTGGTGATTCCATTTTTGCTTGTGACCGATGCCAAGTTGGCCCTTCGCTTCTCGAACGGTGTTGCAATCCTGCTGCTCTTTCTCGCTGGTTATGCTTTTGGGCGTCACGCGGGGCGTCGTCCATGGCTGACAGGATTCGCAGTGGTTGCCCTTGGGAGTGCCTTAGTAGGGATCGCAATTGCCCTCGGAGGATGAAAGATTAAGCGATATCTCGCAGTCCTCACGGTAGCTATGCTGTTCGCGGGCCATGTTTTGGCCCAGACTACATTAAGCGGCGCTCCGGACAATCGGGGAGCCTCGGCCCCCAATCCGTGGTCGTTTTCCGTCACTGCCGACGGCTATGTTGTTCCACATGCTGAGTTCTTTGTCTCGCCTACTTTCACGGCAGATCGTGATTGGCTGCACCTTGAGGCGCGTTACAACTACGAAAGTCAGTACACCGGCTCCTTGTGGATCGGCTACAACTTTAGCGTCGGTCGTAAGTTGGTGCTCGAAGCCACACCCATGATAGGAGGCGTGTTCGGAAACACGACAGGGATTGCTCCCGGTTATGAAGTGTCATTGACTTACAAGCGGGTTTCGCTGTCTAGCTCAGGGGAATACGTATTCGATACGAAGAATCGCGATGGCAACTTTTTTTATAGCTGGCCGCAATTAACATATCGGCCGTTGGATTGGTTTCACGTAGGTCTCGTGGCGCAACGCACTAAAGCCTACCATACGAGCTTTGACACCCAGCGTGGGTTTCTCATCGGTTTCTCCCACAAGGGGGCGCAGTTCACCACCTATGTATTCAATCCGGGCTGGTCCGACCCCACCCTAGTTTTTGAGTTTGGCTTGAGTTTCTGAGCTCACCCGAGTTCCATCGCCACCCACGCCTTTCTTACCTTGCAATTATGTAGTGTTGTGGCACAATTGCAAGGTAATGATTAAGCGTGCCTTAGAGCCAGCCATCAGCAAACTCCTGTCGAGGTTTCCGGCAGTAGCGATCCTGGGACCTCGCCAAGTCGGCAAGACTACGCTTGCTTTGTCCTTGGCGAAGGAGCTTCGAGAGCACGCTCTCTACGTTGACTTGGAACTACCATCTGACCGAGCAAAGCTTTCCGATCCAGAACTCTATTTGGGCCAATATGAAGATCGCTTGGTGATTTTGGATGAAATTCACCGCGTCCCGGGCATCTTCCAGATCCTTCGAAGCCTAATCGACAGGAGACGCCTTAAGGGTCACCGTAGTCGGCAGTTTCTTCTCCTCGGCTCGGCATCAATTGATTTGTTGCAGCAATCCGCCGAAACTCTCGCCGGTCGCATCGCCTATCAGGAACTGACGCCTTTTTCGGTAACAGAAGTGGCAGGCCTGGGGGCAAGAACAGGGGACCGCCTTTGGGTACGTGGTGGTTTTCCGGATAGTTTTCTGGCGGACAGCGACGCTAACAGTTTCGAGTGGCGCACGGCTTTCATTCAAACGTATTTGGAGAGGGATGTGCCATCTCTCGGACCGCGGATTCCCGCGGAGACGCTACGCCGCTACTGGCAGATGCTGGCCCATAACCAAGGCCAAATGTTGAACGCGGCACAGCTTGCCAACGGACTCGGCGTTAGCGGTCACACTGTGGCTCGCTATCTGGACATCATGGTGGACCTTTTGTTGGTGCGTCGTTTGGCACCGTGGGCTTCGAATGTCAAGAAGCGCTTGGTACGCACGCCAAAGGTGTTTGTGCGCGACAGCGGGCTTGTCCACGCACTCCTCGGAATTCAGGACAAAGAGGAACTTCTAGGCCATCCCGTCGTTGGAGCAAGCTGGGAAGGAATGCTTATCGAAAACATCTTGGGTGCATTGCCCGCTTCCGCAAGGACATCTTTTTACCGCACTTCTGCTGGTGCTGAAATCGATTTGGTTATCGAGTTTAGTGCGAAGGACCGCTGGGCTATCGAGGTGAAGCGTTCCGTCGCCGATCCCTCGCCCAGCAAGGGATTCTACATCGGTTCCGAGGACATCAAAGCCACTCGAAGGATCGTGCTCTATCCTGGCAACGAGCGCTACAAGCTCGACCCAAAGACTGAAGTGATGCCCCTGGAGAAGCTGTTGAGCGAGGACATGACACCGGGAAAAGCATGAGTTGTGTCACGACCCCGTTATAACGGTATCCGGGCAAAAATCGCAGCGCCTATACGGCCGCGCATCTGGGCCGAGTAATAGCGGTGTATTGATCGACGCGCCGACCTTGGCTCTTTCGATTAACGCTAGGTGGCTGTTCCTCCATAATGGAGGAGTTTAGGAGTAAAGACGTGGCCGTACTCAACATAAAGAATCTGCCCGACTCTCTATATAAAAAGCTTCAGGCTCGGGCGAAGCGTCAGCATCGATCGGTGGCGCAGGAGGTTACCCACCTTCTTAGTGATGCTCTTGATACCCCGAAGCCTCTGTCGATCCTTGATCTGCGGGGGTTAGGCAAAGAACACTGGAAGGGAACTGACGCGTCGGCACATGTTGAGCGAGAAAGAGCCTCATGGGATTGATGGCCGATATCGGCCACGGCCCTGTCGGCGTGGACACCTCGATCTTCATCTACTTCATCGAAGAACATCCCAAGTTTCTTTCGGTGCTCCAGCGATTTTTTAGGGAAGTCGATAAAGGCCGCAAGGACCTGGTTACGTCGGCCGTTACGCTGTTAGAAGTCTTGGTCGTTCCCTACCGCTCTGGAAACCATCTCCTGGCTGAGCGCTATGAAGCTCTTCTCACCCAGAGTCGCGGCGTCCGCGTTGCAGACATTTCGCGCGATCATTTGCGCGCCGCAGCACAGCTAAGAGCCGCAACGGGGGCTAAGACGCCAGACGCTCTTCAGCTTGTGGCCGCATTGGCAGCCGGCTGTGGGGCCTTTCTTACCGACGATCGCGCCCTCCCAACCGTACCGGGCCTTCGTATTTTGCAATTGAGTTCGTACGTTCCCTAATCCTGCCCGACCACACAGAAGAACGTTTTACCTGTGCAGGCAGCTCTCAAAAAACCTAAAAACAGCGAGGCGTGCGCAGAAATTTGTGCCGTACTTTGTGCCATAACTGAGGCCTCCTTGCACCAGCACGCACGTGCTGCCTGGTGCGGCTCCATGCGCAGAGTGAGAAACACAACGCCTAGCAAGGCTTATCCCTCGGTGCAATTCGTTGCTTCTCGCTGCACGGCTGTGCATCTGCGGTCTTAGAATTGACACGGTGGGGGTCTGGGGTTCGAGTCCCCACGAGCCTACCACTCACCCATTGTTCCCGACCGCTCAATTCCTAGACCCACCGATCGAACCATTCCAGCATTTTTTGCTGCGCCGCGAGTGGAAACTTGTGCGGGCCGTCGAAAATGAATGTGTTGAAGCGCTCCGGCTGGCTGATGGCCTGATATGACTTGCGCAACGTATCCATGGCCGACTTGACTCCTTCTGGAGGAAACAGCGTGTCCTGTTGCCCGTGAACCACGAGAAGCGGACGTGGCATGGCCAGTGTGG
>Ga0268266_10006449_pt1 | contig 10745 bp, 9 predicted proteins | sample KBSS13metaG_FD_190356 | JGI IMG/M metagenome (GOLD analysis project Ga0268266, IMG submission 190356) | Switchgrass rhizosphere microbial communities from Kellogg Biological Station, Michigan, USA - KBS S1-3 metaG (SPAdes) (version 2) | ecosystem: Host-associated > Plants > Roots > Rhizosphere >... | reverse complement strand
AATCGTCCGGTTATGTAGATCGGAAGTGATTGTGAGACGGTCGGAACCCGACTTCTAACCGTAAGCGGACTTCGCCTTAGGCCGCCTTGGATGACCGCTCGCATCTCGCGACGTCTGCGTTTGGAACCGAAACATTTTCCAGCCTGAATGATTTACTCCGGGGGCATCGCAAGATGCGAGGCATTGATGTCCTCTATCGGCGAGCGACGTGCTCCTTAAGGTCGCGATCATGAGCGTCACTTTCCTGACCGAGGTCGGGCTCTTCATTTTGATTGGAATGCTTTGAAGGGAACGCGCGATGTGGGCAGTGCGCAGTCGATGCGAGGTCTAGGACTCCACAAGCTTGATCGTTGAGACAGGCCATCTTCCCTCATGGCCCGCGATAGAAATCCGAAGCCCGTGCAATTCATCCAGCCAAACGTTCTCGATCGTGCCTGCCTTTCCGTCGGTGAGCACGACGGCTTTGCCGATCAATTTGCGCCGCACCGTACTCATCCAAGATTTTTGACGCCCGGCGCTTCACTGGCATGGCGCGCCCATGGGCCGCTGCGCTGTCCTAGGCGGCTCAACAGCGAAGTTTGTCCCAGCGAATGATTGATGGCGACTTCTCTTCCAGTTCGCGGAGCTGGTTGGTTTGCGTTCGCGTTCCTCGTTCTGTCGGATTGAACGCCAGAATAGCTTCGCTGCTTCTGCCTACGCCGCAACGTCGCGTCCGGTATTTCCGGTATTGGCACTTTTCGGACGTGCTGATCTTCCGATGTCCGCCCTTGGGGGTTTAACAGACGTAAATTAGCCGCGCTCGAATGTCGCCTTTTGACCCTGGCTGTGTAAAAACTCAAAAATCGAAACATGACGAAGAATGATATTTTTCGGTTCGAGCGTGTCATCGCGGAGCGAAACAGCCCGCGCGCCTCATTTGCACAGCATGATATGCGCACGCATTGGGATCCGCTGCACCGCGCCTATTTCAACGGAAAAGGTTGGCTTTTCCGTGCAAGACTCGCGCCGTTGTGTTTGGTTCCTCGAAGACTAACGCGGCCCGCCACCTGGCCGCGCCACGATCAGGTTGATCAGGCCACGACCTCAATCGCCTTGCCGTTGACGCGGGTCTCGCCCTTCAAATTGTCGACCGTCACGTAGGTGTCGTACCAGGTGAGGCGAGGCCGGACACCAAAGCGCTCAGTCAAGTCAGCGATGCGCACTTCTGTAAACCAGGCTTCCGCCGATCCACGGCTGTCCCAAAGATAAACGCCGCCGGTGCCGTTTTCCCCGTTCAGGTAGTCCTTTCGGATCAATCCTGTTTTGGCGAGGCCGCGATAGGTCGGCGCGGTCGAAGTGCCGCCTTTCACCGCCATCTCCTCGGAGCGCTTCGGCAAATCGAACTGAACGACAACGATGCAATTGGGCATGGATGGTCCTCCCGTCAGGTCGGCAATCATGCGCTGACTTCGGGTACACGGTCAAAGGCTGACCTCGCGGCGGCGACGACCGCTTCTGGCGGATTTTGTTGAAGAAGTCGGCGGCCCAAACGTTTGGGATGTTGCAAGGAATCAGGGCGCGCGTGAGTTTGTTTGCTCTCAGGCCGGCGGCGCGAAGCAGTCGTTGACCTGCTGACCGGGATTTCGCCGACGCACGACGCTAAAAGTTCCATCAGGACCTTACGAGCGTCTGGAGCGAGAGGATGGGAAATGTTCAGTAAGCCACCAATTTATGCGTAGGGCTTGAATTCATCAGCGGGAAGTTTTGCGCGGCTTGGCAACCAGAATTTTTCCTTCATCAACTAGGTCTTGGCAAACCTGCATCAATCCCGTGAAAACTTCACGCGTGGCGCGGCTCGCAGGACGACCGCGTAGCAGCGCCAATACGCGATCGGCACGCATCCACGGCAAGAGTGCGGCCGACAATTTGCCTGCCTCGATCTCTTCGTGAATGCCGGAGAAGGGCAGCAGGCCATAACCGAGGCCGGAGGCCACGATTCGCTTCATCGGCACGGCGCTGTCAACCCGCAGCGAGAACGGCACCGTTGGTGGGAACGGATTGCGGCTGAGCGGCACGATGGCGGCCGGCAGGCCTTCGAATTCCTTGCGGGTCAGCTTGCCGCGTTTGAGCAGGGGATCACGCGCGGACCAATCAGGAATACCTGCTCGACCACCAGCGTTTCGTAATCGAGGTGATCATTGGGCTGCGGCGTGGTGACGACGGCGAGATCGAGTTCGCCACGCTCCGTATCGGAACGGAACTAACGCGGAGGCGCCGCTAGGTCGCTTCTCGATAGACGGTCGTGTCAAAACGGCCCGATGTCGCAATAGAGAAGGAACCTTAGTGCTTCTGGGCGATTAAGGCGATGCCTCCCGGAGTGTGCGAGAGGTAAACTTATAAAGTGCGAGCGTATGGCCGAAATCACTCTTTTCGTGGCACTGCCTTTTGATTTCGCTGACGGCGGCGGCATTGCTGCTGGTCACCCCATTGACTGCCCAAGCCCTGCCGCCGCGATACAGCGTGCGCAGGGGCTTTGGAAGGTATTTGGCCATGCTGGTTCTGTAGCGTTCAGCCGCACTACCGATTTCAAGATTGGCAAGTTTAACGACAAGCATCTGCTTCGCCGATTTGGGCAAGTGACAGACGAGTATCGATAACCCTCGCAGGCCATCGGCCTGACGTCCGTTTCTGGTCAAAATCCGATCTGGCTCGAACGTCCGATTCGGGCAAAGCGGGCGTTGGCTGCGGCAGACCAAAAAAGCGCGCGCACCGCGCGCTCGCATGTGAGGCGGGGGTTCGTCCCGGTTGCACACGCGCAGCACGGAAACTGGGGGCGCCGCGGCAAAAGGATTTAGCCGGAAGCGCGTCCTGTCAGGGGTGATGGCGTACGGAGCATTTCCTGGCAAAAGAGCTTTATGGCCAAACGCGATCTCAAGAACGGCAGCCAGTGACACGGGAAATGCGCATCCTCTCACGTGAGCGTATCGTACAACATGTGCCGAAGTCGACATTGGCCTGGAACGGCTCGCGCCTTAAGGGGACGGGTTGGCGGCTTGGATTAGGCGGAAGAACGCGCCGTTAGAACCGAAGGCAGGTCGCCGTGCCGCCCGGGTATCACGCTGATGGAAACGCAGGTTGGCGCCCGTAAGCACCTGCTCTTTCTTCGCTCGGCAAAGAAGATCCTTCCATCGTTTCACTCGCGACAGCGTTTCTCAGCAGCCAAGTAAAGCTCGCGGACGCGGATTAGGGCGATGCACGTTCATTATTGTGCGGACACCGGCTTTTTGCCCTGACCTTTGGATCGCGTTCGCGATAGCCGATGGGGGCGAGCCCCGCGGGCGCTACCCGCAGGCGGTGCGCTGGCGACACGGCAAGCGTCTCTTGACGGCAGGGCGGTGCGGTGCCGCACCTTAGCGGGCGAAGGTGCATAAATCTTTTGCGTGAAGCTTTCGATGTGACGACGTATTTTCTAACTATTCCAGCGAGTTATGGGATTTGTTTGACGCAATAAAACATCTCTTCGTATGGTGTTCATCATTCAATAATTGAATTTCAGAGGTTTGCATGAAATATGAATTTTCGAAGGCGGCCTTGGCTCACGCTGCCCGGATTGCGAGGAAAAGCGGTCACAGAAAGCTGGCGGCCGTGATTGCCGGGCGGGGATCGATAGAGGACGAGCTGTTCGCAGCGGCGAGGCGGGGAGACGAAGTGGCGATCACCAGACTGCTTGGTCTTGAGCTGAAAGTTGGCGACCGGATGCCGGACGGCACGATTTTCGCGGGTGTTTCGCGGACAGCGGCAAGCGCTTTTGGCCGATGCTCCGCGGCTCATGACGTTCAAAGATTCAAATCATTACCCACAATTTCTGGAGGCGCTCGGTCATAAGGACTGGCGGCTGCCGACGAGAGCGGAACTGACAAACCTGTTCAACAACCGGGCCGAGATCGGCGGTTTTACGACGAAGCCCGACTCCGGGTACGCCCGCTGGTACTGGTCGTGCACGGTGCGCCGCAACGACCCGTCCGACGCCTGGGTCGTTGACTTCAAGGCGGGCCACGGCTTCTGGGATCGTAAGGACAAGCTTTCCGTATCGTCGCGGGTGGTTCGCGCGGAGCCCTAATCTTCGGCCACAAATCGTTTGAAATGCCTTAGAACCACAACTAGGTCTCCGCTGAGCTTTGCGCGAGGGATCGTCACCGCATGGCCGAGACTTCAAGAAGGGCTCGGGGCTGAAAGCCTAGAGCCCGGTCTTCGCGCCGTAGCGCAACGAAGGCGGACGACGCGCCATCGAGCGCGAGCATCGTGGACGGGATGTTGAGGTCAGGAGCCTGGCCGCCGCGAGCGGCGACTTGGATGTCGCATTTAGGCAACAGCCAGCTCCGGAAGGATCTGGCGTGGCGGAGTCGCCCTGGACTACGGGGACCATGCGTGTAGCGTTCTCCCGGGAACCGTGGCGCGGAGTTGGGGGCGATGAAAGCCTTGCAGGCCGCCTGCCTCGTGGGCGCCATAGCACTCACGGGGATGATCCATCCGGTTGGCGGAAACACGCCAAACGCGACTGTACCGGACGCAATTACGGAGGCGGCTGCGAGCACCCGGACGCCCGGTAGCCCTGTGCTCTCCGCCGTCATGGCGGAAACGTCAGGCGGAGGCGGAACAGCGCCGGGCGCGTTGCCCGGGGCGGTTTCCGGACCGCCGTTGGTGGCCCAAGCCGAAATCGGCGGCGACTCTTTCGAGGCAAAATGGATGGCCTTGGGCCGCTATGATGCCGGCCAACCGGTGCCGACACCCGCGATGCCCGGCGATGCTCCCAAGCCGGCACCGGTGACGCAGGATTTCCGGTATCTCATCCATTACGTCTGGTCCGAACTGCCGCCTGCAGAGAAGCCGGCGGCGATCGTTTTAAATTCATTCAAGGACACCCCGATAGGAACGCCGCTCGAGGAGATCAAGCGCGCCTCCGACGCTTTCGGTCTCGATTCCAATTTCATGAAAGCGGTTGCCAAGATCGAGTCCGGTTTCGACCCCAAGCAACGTACCGGGTCGTATATCGGCCTGTTCCAACTGAACGAATATGAGTTCAGCAAATTCGGCTCCGGGCAGATTCGTGATCCCCGCGACAATGCCGTTGCGGCGGCCTACAAGGTCATCACCGAAGGTATCCTGTTCGAGTGGGTGACGCACCGGAAGCCGACCTTGAGCGATCTTTACCTGATCCATCAACAGGGCTGGGAAGGCGCAGCCGAGCACATCAGCCAACCTGATCGCACCGCCTGGAAATCCATGTGTGCCACTAGCGAAGGCAGGGAGAAGGGCGAAAAATGGTGCAAACGCGCGATCTGGCGGAATACTCTTCCGGCCGTCAAACGCGCGTGGAAATCGGTCGATAAGCTGACATCGGAAGCGTTCGTCGGAATGTGGCGCGACCGGGTTGCTGAATTCTACTCGAAATACATGGCCACGGCCGCCGCCGACCGCGCGAACAAGTAAAAGCAACTTATTGCTTGGGTCTGCTCGCACAGATCCTTTTTCGAGATCTTGCCGACAGGAGTCTTCGGCAAAGCGGCCCGGATCTCGAGCGCCTGCACCACCTCATGCTTGCCGAGCGGCACCCGCGAGATGAGTGCATCAGCGCGTTCAGGCGGCGCTGCGCTCTTCGGCGCTGCAGCGCTTCAGATACATCGCGGCTTCGGACGCCTTGGCGGATGCGGCGAACAGCGCCCGCTGATCGCCGTTCAGGAGCGTGAGCCACTGCGCAAGGTACTGCGCGTGGTCGGGCCGCGTTTCCTGCGTGATCCGAAGCTCCGCACAGGAACGCGGCGCCGATCTCGGCGACGAGCTCCTCGGCGGCATAGGCCTGATCGCCAAAGCGCTTGCCGAACTCGCGGTCAAGGCGGTGTTTCGCGCCGGTCCAGTCCGTCAGCTCGTGTACGAGCGTCGCGTAGGAGGAGGCGAGGGCAATCGTCTCGGACATGAGCGAGCGAGTACGCGCGACCTGGTACGATGTCGTTCGTGCCCAAGGCGTTAGTGAGAGGGATGCGGAAACGATACGCGGCGCGTTCCTCTATGAGGGATTTTCGCGCTAAGGCGGCAGGCCGAGAGAAAGCCCCCTACAGCGGCCTGTTTGCTTCGCATGGTTCGGTAGCGGTCACCCGGAAATATCGCACCACTGCCGGGCGGCAAACGGATTTTGCTGGCCTCAAGATGACCGCAACCCGTCCAAAGGCCCCAATTATTCAAGGGTCGCGCGATACCGGGACTTGAGCCAGCACTGCACTGCGGAAAGACTTCTTCTTGCTCCTGCGTTACGCTTGTGATCGCCTTTACCCGGGGCGCGAGGAGTCGATCATGACGTTTACGATCCACGCTTCCAAAGACGGACACCTGGTGCAGACGCTGCGACTGAAACCGCAGGCAGCAGTGTCAAAGGCTCGCAGCATGAACAAGGCGGGTTGGGAGGTGCATATAACCAGCGCGCAAGGCGCTAGCTTCAGTCCGCCAATGTTCGGTGAACTCTTGCAGTCCAGAGACGATGCAAGCCTCGCACCAGACCGCGCAACGCTTGTGGCTTTGTCAGACGACACAACCGAATCCGCGATGCTCAGTTGAGCGAAACTTTTTCAATGCCAGCCATCCCGAGCGCATGCGCCGCGCCTGTGGATAGGTCGATACAGCGGCCCTTGATGAACGGGCCGCGATCATTGATGCGGACGGTGACACTGCGTCTGCTTCTCTGTGAGGTGACTGTAACTTGCGAGCCGAATGGTTTGCTGCGATGAGCGGCGGTCATCGCGCTCGGGTTCATGCGCTCGCCGGATGCGGTCCGTCCGCCGCTATATCCGTAATGAGAGGCAATGCAGGTCTCAGCCAAAGCCGATGTCGAAATAAACGCAAGCACTATCGCAACGCAAACGCGTAAGAGGCGGTCCATCGATTCCAACTCCCGTTCCGCCCGAATCGAGAACTGCTGAAGCCGCTAAGTTCCGCGGCATGTCGCCGCAAACTGCGCGCTCTGTCATTTGTGCAGCAACGGACACTAGGCGGCGCTGAATCCGCCTCATGTTTTCCGCGTACGCATTTGACAGGTTCGGCGGTCGACTCTAGACGGCACTTAGCGCGCGAGGGATCGTTACCCGCATGGGTCGAGACTTTCCTCAAAGGCTCGGGCTCCAGCATGGAGCTAGAGCCCGGTCCGGAGGACGCGCTCATCGTCGTGCTTAGGTGCTCCCGGAATGAGATTGTAATTTGTGAAGAAAGCCAAGAAAACCAAGAAAGCCCGCGCCGCTCCCGCGTTGAAGAAGGCTAGCAGTCTTCCGGGTGCTGCGATCTCCTCTTCTTCGCCGCTCGGCATGTTGGCGCTTCATCTCCTCCAGCAATGGAGGAAGAGCGGCCGCGACGGCGTCGTATTCCTTGCAGGAGACGAGAACAGGGCGGAACGGCTCGCCAGCATTGTCCATTCACTCGACCGGTCGTCCGGCGTTCTGGTGTTTCCGAGACTGAACAACCTCCCGTTCGATGGACTTGAGCCGTCTCGCGAGATCGCCGGCAGACGGAGTTCGGTGTTGCGGCGTCTCGCCAAGTCGAAGAAACCCGTCTTCCTGGTGTCGACGGCGGAAGCGATCATGGAGCGCCTGCCGTTACCGGAAAGTTTGAGTCGCCTGAGCGTAGTTCTTAAGGTCGGTGCTAAGTATGCCGAGCAGGATCTGCAAACCCGTCTGGAGGCTCTGGGCTATGATCTCGAGGAAGAGGCGGAAGTTCCGGGTACGGCGCTCTTTCACGGCAAGACGTTCGAGATCTTTCCAGCCGGCGCCCTCAATCCGTTCCGCATCGAGCACTCAGACGAAGCGATCCGCAAGATTGTCGCTGTAGACCCGGAAGAGCATGACGTCATGTTCGAGGTCAAGGAACTGCTCGTCGATCCGATGTTCGAGCGCCTTGCCTTGGAGGGCAAGCGGGGACAGCGCGCCACGCTGCCCGACTACTGCGGCCGGGCGCGATGGATCGCGGACGCAGGAATCCCTGGCCACGCCGATGGCTGGCTGAGCACAATCGAAGAGGCGGCCGGTCAGAAGGAAGTAGAGCGCGAGTATCTGGGGCGAGGGGAATGGAAGAAGCTGGCCAAGCGTATGAGCATGTTGCCTCGCAAGGCCGGCTTCGCGCCGACCCCCGATTTCTCGAAGATGGCGGCGCCCAGAAAAGCACTCCGCGCCTTTGTCACAGGCACGCAACGCGCCAGGTCGCGGCTGCTCCTTGTTGCCGCGGTTGAGGACGACCTGCGCGCGATGGAGCGCATGAGCGGGATCAAGGCCGAGCGATTTGCCGGCTGGGACGAGATGAAGGAAGGGCGTAGCCGCGAGGGCGCGCTTCTTGCCGACTTCGATGCCGGCTTCGTCGAGGCTGGGCACAAATCTCTCGTCGTCGTGACGGCGTCGGATGTGCTCGGCAGCAGAGCCCACCACCCGCAGCCGATGGCCAGAGCTTGGACCCCGGCTTTCGAACATCCGGAAGTGCCGGAGCCGGGCGGGGTCGTGATTCATCTTCAGCGCGGGCTGGCGGTGCTGGAGGGCCTGCAGACTTTCGACATGGGGAAAGGGGTGGCCCGCGAGATGGTCAGGCTCGAATTCGCGGGAGACGACGCCGTTCTCGTTCCCCCCGCCGATCTCGCCCTTGTCTGGCCCTACGCTGGAGAAGTCGGCAAGCTGACGCTCGACAAGGCGGACGGAAGCACTTGGTGGGGGAGACGCGGCGAGGCCGAGCGGGAAATCCAGAACGCGGCCAAGGATCTTGCGAAACATATCGCCAAGCGCCGCCGCCGGCGCGCTCCCAGGCTGGTCGCTCCGGGGCCGGCCTACGAGAGATTCGTCACGCGTTTCCCTTATTTCACGACGCCTGACCAGGCCAAGGCCATTCAGGACGTCCTGGACGATCTTGCGTCCGGTCATCCCATGGATCGGGTCATCTGTGGTGATGTCGGCTTCGGCAAGACCGAGGTCGCCTTGCGCGCTGCCGCGACCGTCGCCCTGTCAGGGAAACAGGTCGCCATCGCCGTGCCGACAACCGTTCTGGCCAGGCAGCACGTCGCGACCTTCCGCAAACGGTTCGGTCCACTCGGCATCGACGTCGGAAACCTGTCGCGGGCGACGTCGGCTGCGGAAGCGAGGCAGACGAAGGAGGGGCTGCGCCGCGGGAACCTGAAGGTTGTGGTCGGCACGCAAGCCCTTGTTTCGAGGGACGTGAAATTCGGCGACCTTGGGCTCGTCATCATCGACGAAGAACAGCATTTCGGGGCTGCGGAGAAGGTCAAGCTATCCAGCCTGACGAAAGGCGTTCACACGCTTTGGATGAGCGCCACGCCCATACCGCGCACCCTAGCGGCAGGGCTCGCGGGCTTTAGAGACCTTAGCGTGATCGCGACGCCGCCCGTTCATCGGCTGCCGATCGTAACGAAGGTTGCTCCCCTGTCGGACGCCGCGATCGCCGCAGCATTGCTGCGCGAGCAGAGGCGTCGCGGTCAGAGTTTCCTTATTTGTCCCCGCATTCAAGATCTGGAGCCGATGTTGGCTCGGGTGCAGGCAGCGGCGCCGGATCTTCGTATCGTCTGTCTTCACGGCAGATTGCCCGCCGACGAGATTGACGATCGCATGATGAGTTTTGTCGAAGCGGAGGCCGACGTTCTCCTCGCGACCAATATCGTGGAGAGTGGCCTCGACATTCCCCGTGCAAACACCATGGTCGTCTGCTGGCCGGAAAAGTTCGGTCTGGCTCAGCTCCATCAGCTCCGAGGTCGGGTCGGACGGGGCGGCACACGCGCTTTTGCTTATCTGCTGTCCGAGTCGAGCTCAGGACACTCCGAAAAGCGTCTTGCCGTTCTGGAAGAGTTCAGTACACCCGGCGCGGGTTTCGCCATCAGCGAGCGTGATCTCGACCTCAGAGGAGCGGGAGACCTTTTCTCGGAGCGCCAGTCCGGCCATGTGCAGGTTTTCGGACCGGTACTTTACAGCCACCTCCTGAAGCAGGCTTCGGAGAAGACCGACGATAGAGCAGGCGATCTCTGGGTTCCCGACCTGAATCTGCCGATCGCGGAGATGCTGCCGACAAGCTACGTGCAATCAAAAAACATGCGCCTCGAAATCTACGGCCGCGTCGCCAGGTGTCAACGCGAGGACGATCTGGACGATCTGGAGGAAGAAACGGCGCGGCGCTTCGGCCCGCTACCGGCTGGAGCACGCGATTTCTTCGCGGTGGCGAGGCTGAGGCTCGATTGCAAGCGGCGGGGTATCGTGAGGCTGGACGCCGGACCCGAGGCCGTTGCTGCCACGTTCCTTCCCGGCCGCCTGCGCAAAGTGAAATCGAAATCGCTGCAGCGCGATGGGGATCGCGTTGTGTATGCGAGCAAACAAGATGAGAAGCCATTTGAACGGATCGAGGAGTTTATTGGGATTTTGGACGAGTAAGAACGGCTCGCCGGACGCGATTGAGTTCGGTGCTGGAGAGGTCAGCTTGTGGCGCAAGCGGCCGTTCGCAGGAATGTTCGCTCTTGGGGGGTAAAGCCGACTTCCCGGTCGCACTCCCGGACTTCTGGGTTTGCCCCTAAGCTGACATGACTGCGGCTAAAGCTCACTCGAAATGAACTGGTTGAATTCGGCGGTCTGCGGCCGGGCGAACAGTTCCGATGTCGGCCCGCTTTCCCAAATCTTTCCCCGATGCATGAAAACGACTTGGTTCGCCACCTTGCGCGCGAAGCCCATCTCATGGGTGACGGTGAT
>Ga0268266_10006448_pt1 | contig 10745 bp, 12 predicted proteins | sample KBSS13metaG_FD_190356 | JGI IMG/M metagenome (GOLD analysis project Ga0268266, IMG submission 190356) | Switchgrass rhizosphere microbial communities from Kellogg Biological Station, Michigan, USA - KBS S1-3 metaG (SPAdes) (version 2) | ecosystem: Host-associated > Plants > Roots > Rhizosphere... | reverse complement strand
CGTGCTGTTCCCGTAGGCGTTATCGAGGTAAGCAACCAGCAGACTCGTTTCGTTCCCATTACGGACCGAAAAAAGTTAACTGGTGCTCTTCTAGCAGGAATTGGGTTCGGCATGTGGTTAGCCTGGAGCAGACGTCGCTGACACCAATCTGCCGTTCCCGAGCCTCGCAGCGTGCTGAGCCGCCCGATGGTTGGCGTAACATCGCCATCACCAGTTGACCCTTGGTCATAGTGGTCTGAGGGAGTAGTTGGTGTGATCGCCTGTTCTCGACAGTTTGCCGGAGATTCACTGGGTTGGTCCATAATCAAGGCCAAGGTCCGCCAATGAAAACGCATCGAGCAATATCCTGCATCGTCATCTTGCTAACCGCCGCAAACGCCCAATCCTATACGCCGAAAAACGGCTTTGTCCCCGATTCGACGACGTCAGTAAAGCTCGCGGCCCGTGTTGCTACTCTCCTAACGGTAAATTGACTCCGGGCGCCGAGAAGGGCTATTGCGATCAAGGCGAACAAGGCTTCAGTAGCGTCACGGAAACGACGTAAGAAGACGCTCTGAAACAGCCAACAAGCGCTCGCCAAGTTTGTTATATTGCGTTTCATAACCGGATAGTCACTGATTGATCATCGGTGGCGAAAGGGGCGGTTCTGGCCGCCCCGCCCAAGTCACACCAGAAAAGGTGACCGTGAAAACTGAAACCACCCTTCGCTTATCCGACGAATCACAAACCGAGATTAAGGATGAGTTCCTGTCGTCAGATGTGCTTGAACTAAGGCGACAGATCAAGATTGCGGCACTTAGAAAGCAGCTATCAGGCATAGAGGTGGCCCTTAAGCCTCTGCGTCGCTCCACCGAGCGACTCGACGCCGCGGAACTCCTTCAAAATGCTTTGCTCGAACAAGATGAGAAAGAGATTCACCTGAATATTAGGCAACTGGAGCTGCCGACAGAAATCATTGCTGCCGACCGCCAGTATGAAATCGCACGAACCTTAGCCGATTCTCCTAGAGCGGTTGCGGCAAAAGCGGCCCGTATCATGCGACGACGCGCTGGTTCTGCGCTGGGTGGTGGTGACCCGTCATGGCGAACCCGGCACGGCAGATGGACAACGCCGGAAGACGAAGCAAAAGCTGATCTCGCTAGGAACCTACAGGAAAGCCAGTCCCGACTGAATAACTTGCAACGTGAACTCGCGAGCATCCCGGAGTCTCTGGCAAAAATTCAGAAACAGCGTAAAGAGATGGATGGTTTGTGCAACGAGGCGAAGGCGACAACGAATGAACTTATGCCCCCAGTGCAAACTGCCAACCCAAGTATCGAAGTGCTGCCTAATCGTTTCGTGAAGGACGGAGACGTTTGGCACATCTCATTTCAAGGTAAAGAAGTGGCCCTCAAGGATTCATTGGGATTGGCTTATTTGCACGAGCTAATTCAGTACGCGGGTAGATCGATCACTGCTGACGATTTATTCAAAACCGCCGCCACAACTGTACCGATAGAGCCGCGTGGCGGGGAATCAGACAGTGATGATGTATCTGAGTACAGCGGAGACAATTTTGGTTTCAACGATGAAAAGACATTCTTGGATACTAAATCAATAACTCCCGCCCGAGTGGCTGACGTAACGTCACAGAACAATCAGGAAACGCTTCGCAGCTACGGCCAAACTTTGAAAAAGCTACTTTCAGAACAGCAAAATGCGGAAAGAAATTGCGATACACCTGAATACGAGCGCTTGGAAGAATTGATCATTGCGGTCAAAAAAGAAATACAGCCATTGCAAAATCGTTTCGGTCGAGCGCGTGGCGATGACAGGAAGAGACAAAGCGTCCGTGTTGCAATAATGCGCGCTATCCGCAAGATTCAAATAAAGTGCCCGGAACTGGGTGAGTTTCTACGCAACCCGATAATTTTAAAACTTGGCTACGCGTGTATTTACCTTGATACAAAGAGCTTCTGGGAATTGAGTTAACCCCCTACTCAGTTTCGCTGGCCATTCGCACCGCGCGCCCCCGCCGCCCACACCTAGCGCCAGCACCCCTAATTGCAATCCTAGGCAGGCTCTCCGCGTCACATCGGCGTCACATCCGTGACATCAAAAGTCGCGCTTAAAAGGGTAGGAGCCTACTGATGAACCTTGTATTGGCCCCGGTGGAGAGTAGCTCAATGACTCAAATCGGCACTGAGAGGGTGAAGCGACGAAATCACGCGCTGCCCCTTTGCGAGGGAGTGAGCAAAGTACAAGCGAAGGCTAATCTAAAAATGACGCAATGTCAGCTCTCCTCCAGGCTTAGCAACGAAACGCTGCGAAAGGTGCAGCAATCGATCGCGCGCATCGCTCGCAGTGAGCCGGCTCCTCACGTCCAGCGCTGGATCAAGGATATGGTCGCCCGTTATCCGGAGTTGGCGTTAATTGACGGAGACACCTAAATGCGAGAACGAGCTCCAGCCTTTCAGTTCTATCCCCGACAGTTCGCCGGCGACGACCGAGTGATGAGCATGGATCTTGAGACCATCGGCGCGCACATTTTGCTCATGTGTGCTGCCGCGGCATCGCCGGAACGATGCCGAATCGATGCCGACGAGTATGCCATCCGGATGCGGCTTCGCAATCCATCTGACGAAGCTTGGACAAGGATTAAGAAGCAGTTACTGGGCGGCGCCTGGAAGGTTAGTCCCGACGGTAAATGGTGGGTTCAGTCTGGCTTGCAGCGCACCTTTCAGAAACAAAACGATTTCAGTGAATCTCAACGCGCTAGAGCCGCTGCTAGATGGAAAAAAGAACATGCCGAATCGATGCCGGATGTATGCCGGAATGATGCCGAAACAATGCCGGACAGTGTGCCGAATGTATGCTCTTCATCTTCATCTTCAAATCCTTCGTCCGAACTAAGAGGTTCGGACAAAGAGCTAGCTTCGGGTCAAAGGAAATCAAAAGGCTCTTCTTCACCAGAATGTTGGCGTCTCGCAGCGCTCCTAAAGACGGAAATCTTGCGCAACAAACCCGATTACAAAGTTACCGCGGTGCAAGAAAGAAACTGGTCGGTAACTGCAGATCGCATGCTTCGGCTCGATGGGCGAGATCCGGAAGAAATTGCTGACATCATTCGATGGTCGCAGGCGGATGAGTTCTGGATGTCGAACATTCTGAGCATGGACAAACTGCGCGAAAAGTTCGACCAACTGCAGATGAAACGCGGCGTCTCTAAAAAACCGAACGACGAGATGCTGCTTTCACACTCTGAGATCGTTCGCCGTCAACAGGCTGGAGAGGAGTGGCGTCAATGACCCCGGAATATTTACTGCCAGTTTGCGAAGCTGAAGAGCGAACCATTTTAGGGGCGATTATCGAAGAAGGCAGGGCTGCAGCCTACGATCAAGCGTCACAGCAAGGTCTGACCTCTGACGATTTCTCCTCAACGAGTCACCGGCTTATCTATGCGGCAATTATGGAGATTGGTGAAGCGGGTGAGGGCCTTGACCTAATCAGCGTAGTCGGAAAGTTGCGGGACCATGGGCAACTCTCAAGTGTAGGCGGCGAGGTTTATTTGGCTGACCTGCTACCTGGTGTTTTCTACGACCGTAAGAGTTTCGTGACCATTGTGAAGCGGATACGAAATGCGGCTAATCAGCGAAGACTTATCGCTGCATGCCATGGGGCCATTGCTCACGCATCCGCCAGTGGAGCGCGGATAGAGGAATCTGTCGAGCTCTTGACGGAGAGCGTAATGCCTTTACAGGCCGGCATTACGGAAATTCAGACCCGACGGATCGTGGGCGAAACGGATTTCGACAGCTGGGAAGCTTCGATCGGTAGCCCCATCAAAAGCGTTTCACTAGGACTTGAGTGCGTTCCAAGACTTCGACCCGCAGAGTTGGGAATCGTGGGAGGCTACACAGGTGGTGGAAAGACTGGCCTGTTACTACAAGCGGCCGCAGACAATGCGAAAGACGGGGTTCCGACCTTAATTTTTTCCTTGGAAATGACTCGCGAAGAATTAAGGGATCGGCTTCTTGCGCAGGCGTCTTCGGTTCCATTTTGGAAAATACGAGAACGCTCGAACCTTAGTGACGATGAAAGACGGCGGATTCGGGGAGCTTTCGAGGAAATTTCGTCTTGGCCCTTGCAGGTGAACGATTCCAGCTCGCTCTCAATTCAGCGTCTCTGCGCGCTCGCTCGAATCGAAATTCGGTTGCATCAGATCCAGTTCATATGCGTGGACTACCTGCAACTAATCTCCTGTATCACCCGGGACGAGCGGGAGCGCCTCACCAAAGTCTCGAACGCGCTGCGAATACTGGCCAAAACATCTAATGTGCCTGTGCTGGCCGCGTCTCAGCTAAGTCGCCCCAAGGATGGGGATGTAAATAGGAAACCGAACCGCTTCAGCCTGAAGGAGTCAGGCTCCATCGAGAACGACGCTCACCTAGTCATCCTTACACATTGCCCAACCAACAAGGCAGGCCAGCGAACCTTCGAGGATGAGCTGATTATCGCCAAGCAACGGCACGGTCCAGTCGGATCTGAACAGGTCTACTTCAAACCAGAGTCGTTGAGATTCTACTCGCGTTCACGATACGAAAGGCAGACTGCATGAAGCGTACCCGCTGCGGAACATTCCCACAGAGGCGCAAGAACAGACCTGAAGGCGTATTCGGCCGATTGCTGGCGGTCGTTCGTAAGACCAGGCCGGATTTGGTCGTTCTGTTGGAACTTGGAGCACGAACCAAAACGACTGCCGAGCGGGAATTGCTCTCGCGGTTACTGACCGATGCTGACGCTGTCTGGCTGCGTCAGATCCTTGAGAGCGTGGAGAACCTCGGAGGGAAGGCGTGAAGCGGTCTGCCGACAAAAACGGACGAATTCTGACAGGTAAGCAGCAAGAAGCTGCCGCTCTGCTAGCCGAGGATTGCTTCACGGACGAGAAGATCGCGGAAGCGGTTGGGGTAACGCGGTCGACGTTAGCGGAGTGGAAGAAGATCGCCGAGTTCGCCAGCCTTGTTAGCGAAGTCAGCTCTACGTATGGGCAGCGAGCAATCAAGCACGGTATCGCTCGTAAGGAGCGGCGCCTGCGAGTCCTGAACGATATTCACGACGGAATACTGCGAGTGTTCCAAGAGAGGGCGGGGAGTAAGGATTTAGCGAACGTGCCCGGCGGGAGAACTGGCCTCTTAACCAAGAACCTCGAGTTAGATGTGTCCGCCATCCGGGAATTGCGTGGAATTCAACAGCAAGCTGCAGAGGAACTCGGGCAGCGCGTTGAACGCCAGAAGGTAGAGTTCGCCGACGTGACTAAGGCTTTCGATGCACGGAACGAGGAAGAGCTTGAATTCTTCGTGAAGCATAGTCACTGGCCAGAGGAGGATTGCGCGTGCAGGGTGCAGTAATGGACTGGTACACGGCAGGCTGGAGTCGGCTGCAAATGCGCGCCGCGGCTATGCAGACACTTAAGGAGCGCCGCGAGTGGGACGCAATTTCGCAGTCTGTCGCAGAGTGGGAACGGGGTCCGATGTATTGGTTCACAGAATTTACGAAGACTGAGGATTCCCATGCCCTGGCCAAGGGAACGCCGTTTCGCGCGCCATTTCCAAAAAAAGAGATGTATCGAATAGTGACGTCGTACTTTCTGAAAGAACAGGCTTTGCTAGTGCCGAAGAGTCGCGAAGTCGGGGCATCGTGGCTGTTCTGCGCGCTCGTCACCTGGCACGCAATCTTTCACAACGCCTTCTGGATAGTTCAGAGCGGCAAGGAGTCGAAGAGTGAAGAGCTGATTAACTACTGCCGCATTCTCTACTCGAATCAAGCTGAGTTTCTTCAGAAGCGCAACTTGCTGACTACTGACAATTCGCTGGAACTGAGATTCCAAAATGGCGGCAGAGTGCTGGGTGTTGCTGCGGGCCAAGAACAGGTGAGGACTTTTCACCCATTCGGCGTGCTTTTCGACGAGGCCGCATTTATCGCTGAATTCGCAGAGTCCTTCGATGCAGTTCGGCCAGTGGCGAAGCAGGTGATCGCACTGTCTACCGACGAGATGGGAGCTTTTCACAACCTATGCAAGCTGGAAGAAGACATGCCGACCGGAGGCATCGATACCAAATTCATTTGAAAACGCGGTAAATCGCGATTCGACTGGTAAAGGACAGGATAGCAAGTGTATGGCGATTACAAGTCGCACTCTGGCGCCACAGAACTTGAACTTGATATTCGACGTGCACAGCTCGGGCAGAACACCACCAAGGCACGGCATGACGGTTACCGTAACCGCTATACAGATCTAAAGGACTGAAAAGATGAGCCCAGAAACCGCAGATGTCCCAACACTGTCTCGAACGCCAGGGAATGGCGCGGAACTAATCGATTCCGTCGAACTGGCATCGCGCTGGCGGGTCCCGGAATCTTGGATTCGCAACCACACTCGTTCTCGCACTCCAAGGGACGAGCGAATCCCTTGCGTTCGACTTGGCCGTTATGTCCGGTTCGAATGGGGGTCCTCCCAGTTGGAGAACTGGCTGGCTAGGAAAAGACATTAATTGCTTTTAAAGGTTGACCTGCTTATCGCTAAGTATGATAGTTGGTATGTGAGTCCGAAGAAGAACCCGCACGCGCAGGCGCTGGGCAGTCTTGGCGGTAAAGCACGAGCCGAACGGCTAGCGCGTGCTGAAAGAGAAAAGATCGCCAGCTTGGGCGGCAGAGCAAGGGCTGCAAAACTGTCAAGTGCGGAATTAAGCAGAATCGCGAAACTGGGTGCTGTAGCCCGCGAGCGCAAGAGAAAAAGGGCGAAGAAGTAAATATGCGCAACAGGAAGCAGCTTGGACAGATTATCCGCATTGGGCAACGCTGGTATGTTCGATATTGGGAACGCCGCAACAACGGCTGCATGGTCGAACGTAAGCGGGTCACGCATTCGATTGGAGAGGCCACGACCCGCGGCAAACACCCGCCTGCTGACATCAGAGCCGAAGCAGAGCGACACATGGCGTCTGTGAATAGCGGCACTGTGCCTGCCGAACGAATCGTCACAGTGGGCGATTTTGTAGAGCGGGTGTACCTACCCTGGATTGAGCAGCACAAACGACCTTCCACCGCCAAAGGTTATCGAGACATTTGGGAGCGCCACCTCAAGTCCCTTTGTGCGTCAGTTTGGTTGAAAGACACTCGCACCTACCACGTCCAAAGTTGGCTCAATCAGGTCGGGGCACGAGCGTTGAGCCGCAACACGCTGAAGCACGTTAAAAGCGTAATTAGCGGTGTCTTTACTCTGGCAAAGCAGCAGGACTACTTCCAGAATGAGAACCCGGCCCGCGATTCTGCTATCAACCCCAAGGCCGCGGAACCACAGGAAACCTACGCTTATTCACTCGAAGAAATTCAAAAGATCCTCACTGTACTTCCTGAACCCTCTGCAACAGCATTTGCTGTTGCGGCATTTATGGGACTTCGGCATGGCGAAATACAGGGTTTGCTTTGGGAGAATTACCGCAACGACGAGATGTATGTCTCCCGCTCAATCTGGAATGGTCGGATTTCCGCGCCAAAGACTCGCAAAGGCCGTGCTCCCGTTCCTGTGATTCGGCATCTGGCGGATCGGCTGGAATTGCATCGACTACGCAGCGGCAATCCGCAATCCGGTCCAGTATTCGCGAATGCTCTCGGCAAACCTTTGGCTCTCGGCAGCATAGTGAATCGCGTAATTCTGCCCTCGCTTAACAGGTGTGAGACTTGTGGAAAGGCAGCGTTGGCCCACCGCGGGCTAGAGCATTCCTATAAACGTGATTCTCGCGTCCCGGAGTGGCATGGCTGGCATGCAGCACGGCGGGGGCTAGGCAGCAACCTGTATCGCCTAGGTGTCCCAGATATGGTGATACAGCGAATCTTGAGGCACGCAAATGTGAGCACGACGGCGACATACTACATCAAGACCGCCGCGGATGACGTTCGGAACGCGATGGCTAAATTGGAGAACCAGGTTGCCGAGGGTGGCCAGGGTCAGCGTGGTCCAATTTTAGCGTCCGATCCTCAGCAGTCAGACAAAGGGACAATCGTTCAGTGAAAACGCACCTGCAGACAACACGACTCGCCTTCTCGCGATGAGAGTAGTTGGTGAAATGGCGATACTATGGCAAGTGGTACCCCCGCCCGCGTCCCGCCGCCGGATCATTCATGATAAGTCTGTCGATCGCCGTGCCGAGCAAGCCATTGAATCGCTTGGGGTCCTCCATCATCAGGAAGTGCCCGACTCCCGGCATGAAGATCACATGAACCCCATAGTGCTCGAGGGAGGGCACGTCGGTCGGGGCGTTTTCAGGATTGATCGCGATCACCGGCAGATGGAGTTGCTGCAAGGTCTTCGGCATCTCACGACTGTAGCTGAACGCCGACTCCAGTGATGGCAGAGCGACACTGGGAGGGGCCGAGGACATAGCGACTGCAACTCGTTCCACCAGCGCAGGGTCCGACGTGCTTACGAACATGCTTCGAACAAAGTCGCGAGTTGCTTCCGAGAAATTGGGACGAAATTTTGCGGCAAATGCTTCGACTTCTTGTGGGGTCCGGCCCGCTCCCAACTTCTTGTAAGTGTCTAACCAAATGAGGCCAACCACGCGGCCTGAAAGTCTCAGTGCTGCCTCCGGGATCACATCGCCCCCCATGGAGTGACCGACGAGGATGACCCTTCTCAGATCAAGTTTCTTCACTACGGCCGCGACATCGTCTCCATATGATTGAATCGTCCATTTTTCGCGGTTGCGGCCTGAGTCGCCATGGCCTGCCAGATCGATAGCGACAACTTTGAACTGTCTTGAGAACGGTTCGATTTGACCAGCCCAAAAGCTTCGGTTACAAGACCAGCCGTGGACGAAGACTAGCGCCAGGGCGCCCTTGCCATGCACTTCATAGGCAATACGCACACCATCGGCAGATTTTGCCCAGGAAACCTTGTTCCTTGAGTCCGCTCCGGCGACTGTCACGAAAAGGACACCTGCGGCTAACGCTGGAGCGAATCGTCGCAGGGATTTCAGGAATTTTGAGTACAGATCCATCCACCACCTCACTGCACGTCGAAGACAATATTGGATAGTGGCCAACGTCCCTTCACTTGCCTGTTAGTCAGCATCATGCGCCGTCCAGTCAAGTGTTTTTAATGAGGCGATTTTCACAACTACTTGCCCCGAAGACGGTTGGAGCCGCTTAAAAACGCAAGTGGTTGGTGAAATGGCGATGTTCCAAGAACTATCAGCCGCCACGAGGAAAACGGGAAGCCGAACCGGCGGCTAGGCTTCCCAGATGTCAGTCAGTGTTCGCTATGGTGCGAGGCGATCGGTGATGGTGTCGTTGTGGTAGTCGGAGTGATTACGCACGCCAATCCAACCGCCGTCCGGCTTCAAGGTGTCGGCAACGCTTGCTTTCTGGCTGGTCCCGAAGTCTTGCCAGTTGTTGTAGCGCGCAATGGTGAGGAAATTCCATGGGCCACCTTCAAGATGTTGCATCAAGACGTTACCGGCCAGTGCGTCACCAGTACCGGGAGGCTGGCCGAGTGATTTTTCAAGTTCATCTCGATGTCCGGGAGCCGCTCGAAAAACAGCAACCACATAAACCGATCCGGCACTCTTGGCTGGGTCGTCCAGTCCCATGGCCTTGGCGAACTCCGGCCAAGCGGGACCATTCACAAAAGTATCGCCATGCCAAGCATTTAGATCGCGGGCAGTCGCAGGGACGGCAGTTCCGGCCGCTTCCACAGTTGCTTTTGTACCGAGATGCTCGATAACAGCGTAGTCCCATTCTGCGCCACTCTGGTGCCGAAGAACGATGTAGTGTCCCGACATGGGAGCATTGGGACCTTGCTTCTTGAGGTAATCACCCTCCTCCGCCCCTTTGCCGAGGGCAGCTTTAGCAAAATGGACATGGTAGACGTCGGTACGTTTCGCCTGCGCGTTTGCATCATTAATAGCGGAGACGGAAACGTACCAAAGCAGCACGAAAAACAGCATGCGCAGCTTTCTCATAGTTCCCTCCAAGTTTTCTCATTGTTGAATGCAGTCGTGATGAGCCTTTGAAGCGGCAGGGAGTATAACAGTTCGGCCGTGTTCTGTTACGAACCGTGGAAATGCATTGACGCAGGTCGTCCGGCGTTACTAAAAATTCATTTTCCTAACTCCATAAGAGTGGAATCGACTAAGCACAGCATCGGCGATCGCATTGATTGTGGCCGGTACTCTAGAAAAAATTCTCCTCAGTCAAAAGACAGATTTCCGGACCCGCGAGGTAGTAAATGAATTGGAGAGTCAACATTGAGACCCCGGTGCTTCTTGACGGGTCGATTCTGCGACTCAACAGCCGCAGAGAAGTGACCACGAAACGCAGCTGACTTGGACGCGGGAAGCGGTGAACATTTTCCACTGAACGACGAGCAGAGGATGTTTGGTAAAAAATCGCCTTTCCGCTCTCTAACCCCAAAGAGGCCAAATCGAGGTCCCGTGTCGTTCGCGGGTGGAGGATTCATCTTTGGAAACACCCTAGCAGGCTTGAGCCGGTCGCCGAGGACTGTGGCCGTGCGGCAGAGCCGCTGGGCATCACCCCATTGTTGACGCAATTGCGATTTTCACGGCTTGAGCCGGGAAGCGGAATTGTCCAGCCCTGTCTTCACGCTGGCCATGACTTCCAGAATCGCCGATGGCACGTGGATCAGCGGCAACGGTTGACTTTCGACACCCTGAGTGAAACCATTTATTCGTCGAGCGGATCGGTTT
>Ga0268266_10006445_pt1 | contig 10746 bp, 9 predicted proteins | sample KBSS13metaG_FD_190356 | JGI IMG/M metagenome (GOLD analysis project Ga0268266, IMG submission 190356) | Switchgrass rhizosphere microbial communities from Kellogg Biological Station, Michigan, USA - KBS S1-3 metaG (SPAdes) (version 2) | ecosystem: Host-associated > Plants > Roots > Rhizosphere >... | reverse complement strand
CATCACGAAGTCGCCCGGCGACAGTCGATCGGTCGACACGTGCAGCCAGTGCTTGGGCTTGTACGGCACGTTGTCGGCCGAGTACTCGGCCGGCTGGCCGTCCTTGCCGACGTACGCGCGATAGAACGACCAGTCGCCGGTGTGGCGCGGCCAGCCCCAGTTGTCGATCTCGCCACCGTAGTCACCGACCGAGCGCGCCGGCACGTAGACGATGCGGACGTCCTTGATCTCGAGGCTCTCGATCAGCTGGTACTCGCCGCCGCGGAAGAAGCTCGAGACCTGGCAGCGGATCGACGGCCGATCCTTCTCGCATGCCGCGACGAGCTGCTTCTCGCGCTTGTCGCTCTCTTCCTTGCGCGTGACCGGATCCTTGATCTTGTCGAGCCCGTCGCGCATCTCGTGCGTGACGTCCTTGTAGGCCTGCACGACCATCACGCGCTGCGCGGGACCGGCCGGCAGCTCCTCGCTATTCGATTGCGAGAAGAAGCCGTTCTCGACGTAGTTGTGCTCCGGCGTCGAGTTCTGCTGGAGCGAGCCCTGCACGCAGTGATGGTTCGTGACGATCAGTCCGTCGGACGAAACGAACGACGCCGTGCAGCCGCCGAGCGAGACGACGCCCGCGAGCGGATCCGCGAGCGGATCGGCGAGCGTCTTGGCGTCGAGCGCGACGCCCATCTTCTTGAAGTTCTCCACGTGCTGCGGAAGCGTCATCTGCGCCGGCATCCACATCCCGCCCGGATCTTGATACGCCTTGCGAGCTTCGTAGCCGGGATCGTTCACCGGTGGCGCGATCGTGCCGTGGGTCTCGCCGCCGACACCGGTGTGCGTCGACGATCCGAGCTCGCTCTCGCGCGCGGGCGTCTGCTGCGTGCTGCTGCCGCACGCGGCGATCATCAAAAAGACTGCCGTCCGTTTCATGGCCCTGCCATACCATCGTTTGTCGCCGGGAACATCGCTGTTCCGGCGGGACAGGGTGCGACAGGGTTCGTTCCCGCCGCACGCGATGCGTCAATCGTCGCGAGCAAAGTTCGCGAAGAACGCACCGACCTCCGATTCCGGAACCTTCTGGCGCGCCTCCTCGCCGAGATCGCGCACCTCGAGCAGCTCGTCGGGGATCTCGAGCAAGAACCGCGACGGCGTCCGCGGCACGATGCGGCCGCGCGTGAGGCGCGTGCACGCGCGCGTCAGGTAGAGCTTGCGCTGCGCGCGAGTGATCCCGACGTAGCACAGCCGCCGCTCCTCGCTGATGTCGGTCGCGTGATCGGGATCCTGCACGTCGGTGGCTTGCGGGTTGAGCGTGCGCGCGTGCGGCAACAGCTCCTCTTCGAGGCCGACCATGAAGCACACCGGGAACTCGAGGCCCTTCGCGCCGTGCAGCGTGGTGAGCACGACCTTGTCGCCGTCCTGGCGCTTCTCGTTATCACTCGAGTCGAGCGACAGCGCGCGCAAATACTCGGCCAGCCGATCGACGCCGCGGCCCTTGTCGGTGAACCGCTGCAACGAGCCGAGCAGGCCGGTCACGTTGTCGATGCGGCGCTGCGCGGCGCTCATGCTGCCCGACGCGTCGCGCAGATCGTCGTAGAGCGCGATGTCCTCGATCAGCTGCTTGGTCGCGCCGACGAGATCGACGCCGGCATCGATCCCGGACTTGAGCCGCGTGATCGCCGCGATGAAGTCGGCGATGCCGGTCTTCGCGCTGCCCGCCGCTTCGAACGTCTGCAGCGTGTCCCACAGCGTCTGCCGGCTCGCATGCGCGGCCGCGACCAGCTTCTCGACGGTCGTCGCGCCGATGCCGCGCGCGGGATAGTTGATCACGCGGCGCAGCGCGAGCTCGTCGCGAGGGCTCACCGCCACGCGCAGGTATGCGAGCAGATCCTTGACCTCTTTGCGCTCGAAGAACTGCTGGCCGCCGTACATCACGTACGGGACCTGCAGCGTGCGCAGCTCTTCCTCGAGCACCTTCGACTGCAAGTTCGAGCGATACAGGATCGCGACGTCGCTCCACCGCCGGCCGGATCCGTGGAGCGACACGATCTCGCGCGCGATCCATTTCGCTTCGTCTTCGGCGGTCGGCGCGACGGCGTGGGTGATCGGCTCGCCATCGCCGAGCTGCGACCACAGCTGCTTGCCGTGGCGATCCTTGTTGTTCGCGATCACCGCATTCGCGGCGGCCAGGATCGACTTCGTCGAGCGGTAGTTCTGCTCCAGCTTGACGACCTTCGCGCCCGCGAAGATCCGATCGAACTCGAGGATGTTGGTCGGATCGGCGCCGCGCCAGCTGTAGATCGACTGATCGTCGTCGCCGACGACGCACAGGTTGCGGTGGTTCGCGACCAGCGCCTGGACCATGCGCAGCTGCGCCTTGTTGGTGTCCTGGAACTCGTCGACCATCACGTACTCGAAGCGGCCGGCCCACTTCGCGCGAACCTCGGCATCGCGCTCCCACAGCCGCACCGGCTCGACGATCAGATCGTCGAAGTCGAACGCCGCGCACGCGCGCAGCGCCTCCTGGTACTTCGGGTACACGTGCACCGTGATCGCGTCGTAGTCGTCGGCCGGGTTGCCCTCGTAGGCGTCGGGCGCGACAAACGCGTTCTTCGCGAGCGAGATCCGCGTGAGGATCGACTTCACGTCGTAGCGCCGGTCGCCGTCGCGGATCGTCCGCATCGCCTCGCGCACCGCGCCGAGCTGATCCGATTGATCGTAGATCGCGAAGCCGCGCGGCAGGCCGAGCGCCGAGCGCTCGATCTTCAGGATCTGCAGCCCGAGCGCGTGAAACGTGCCGATCGTGAGCTGGCGCGCGAGCTCGCGATCGCCGAGCAGATGCGCGATGCGCTCGCGCATTTCTTCGGCCGCCTTGTTCGTGAACGTCACCGCGCAGATCGCGTGCGGCGGCACGCCCTGCGCGAGCAGATGCGCGATGCGAAACGTGATCACGCGCGTCTTGCCCGAGCCCGCGCCGGCGAGCACCAAGATCGGCCCGGTCGTATGGCTCGCTGCTTCGCGCTGTGGCGGATTGAGCTTGCCGAGATCGACCACGAAGCCGACGACGCTACGGATCTCGCTCCCAGACGTCAACTGCTACAGTCGCCGCGTGGAGCGCTATCGCGCGCTGATCGCGGACCTCGAACGCGAGATCCCGGGGTTCCGCGTCGTCCGCAAGGATCGATCGCGGTTGCACCGCGCGATCGACATCGCGCTCCGGATCGTGACGCTCGGCCAGATGCGCGACTACTTGTCGTCGTATCAGACGACGATCGGCAAGACAGTCTACGTCACGCGCGACTGGGAGCAGATCGACCCGCTCCAGCGCTACGTGACGATGCGCCACGAAGCCGTTCACCTCCGGCAGTTTCGTAAGCTGACTCTCCCGGTGATGGCCGTGCTCTACGTGCTCTTGCCGCTGCCGCTCGGGCTCGCCTATTTCCGCGCGCGGTTCGAGCAGGAGGCCTATGCCGAGACGCTGCGCGCCGCCGCCGAGGTGTGGGGCGCTCACGTGCCGCGGTCGGCCGAGTATCGCTCGCACGTGATCGAGCAGTTCATGGGCCCGTCGTACGGCTGGATGTGGCCCTTTCGTCGCTCCGTCGAGCGCTGGTACGACCAGGTTCTGGCGAGCATCGACGGACCAAGATAGTGTCGTGACAGCGTGAGCGATCCGATCGTCGGCATCGATCTGGGGACGTCGAACACGGTGGTGGCGTATGCCGCCGAGACCGGGGCGGTGTCGTCGCTCGCCGACGAGCAGGGTACGCGGATCCATCCGTCGGTCGTGTCGTTCCATCCCAACGGCGGGGTCGTGGTCGGCGCGTCGGCCAAGCAGCGCAAGGTCATCGATCCGCGCAACACGATCTATTCGGTCAAGCGCCTGATCGGACGCAGCTTCGGCTCGCACGAGGTCCAGACCGCGAAGGCGCGCGTGCCGTACCTGATCAAGGAAGGCGCGAACCAGCAGCCCATTGTCTCGACGCGCGGCGGCGAGTTCGCGGTGCCCGAGATCTCGGCGATCGTGCTCGACCACGTCAGGAACGTCGCCACCGCCGCGATCGGCAAGACGGTCAGCCGCGCGGTCGTGACGGTGCCGGCGAGCTTCAACGACGCGCAGCGCTCCGCGACCGCGACCTCCGGCGCGATCGCCGGGCTCACCGTCGTGCGCGTGCTCAACGAACCGACGGCAGCCGCGCTCGCGTACGGCAACACGCGCGGCCTGCACGAGGTGATCGCCGTGTTCGACTTCGGCGGCGGCACGTTCGACATCACGCTGCTCAAGCTCGCGGACCAGGTCTACGAAGTCCTCGGCACCGCCGGCGACACGTTCCTCGGCGGCGACGATCTCGACGAGCGGCTCGTCGACCGCATGGTCGAGAAGTTCCTGCTCGAGAACCGGCTCGATCTGCGCGCGCACGAGGTCGCGATGATGCGGCTGCGCGCGGTCGCCGAGCAGACCAAGATCGAGCTGTCGCGCCGGTCGCGCGCGGTCGTGCGCGTCGACGAGATCGCATACGGCCCGAAGGGCAAGGCGCTCGATCTCCAGATCGAGATCACGCGCGACGAGTTCGTGCGGCAGTGCGCCGACATCATCGACCGCACGTTCCCGGTGTGCGAGGAAGCGCTGCGCTACGCCGGCATCGGCGTCGACAAGATCGACGACGTGATCCTCGTCGGCGGCACGACGAAGATCCCGTACGTTCGCGATCAGGTCGCGAAGTTCTTCCAGCGCGCGCCGCGCACCGACGTCAACCCGGAAGAAGCGGTCGCCAGCGGCGCCGCGCTCCAGGCGACCTCGCTCGAGCGCATCCTCAAGCGATCGGCGCCGATGCCCGCGATGGGCGACGACTCCGTGCGGACGACCGTCGTCGCCGACGTCGAGGACACGAACACCGCGACGACACCAGCCGACTATCCCGTGCCACCGGCGCTGCACGACGACGAAGAGCTTCGCCTGCAACCGCCGGACAAGAAGCGCGTGACCGCCGACTTCGGCGCGCGCAGCGACACCGAGCGCGCGGTGGCCCGCGGCGAGCACCACGACACGTTCGGCGACCCGCCGCCGACGCCACCGACTGCCCCGATCGGTCGCATGACGCGGACCAACGTGCAGGCGCCGCCGGTGCCAAAGACGCCGGTCACCGCGCCCGGCGTCGAGATGCCCCGCCGTGTGGCCACGCCGCCCGCGGGCACGCCCACCGCGAAGCTGCCGCCGGCGCTCACGCCGTCGCGCACGTCCACCGCTCGCCGCACCGCGCCTGCCGGTGTCCCGATCGCGCCGTCGCCGCCACCCGCGCCCGGCCGCACCGGCGCGACGTCGATTCCGCCGGCGTTCACACCGCCGCCCCCGCAAGCCAAGCCCGTGACCGCGCCGCGCGTCGACGCGGCACGACCGCCGGCGCTCGATCCGAAGACGGCTGCGTGGATCGAGGAGCCATCGGTCGAGACCGACCAGCTCGAGCTGTTGCCACCGACGGCACCGGCGAATGCCAAGACGCTGATCGTCGAACCGCCGCAGCCGCCACGCGCACCGGTCGCGCCACCGCCGCCGATCGCGCACGCGCCCACGTTGATCGCCGAGCCGATCCGCAGCGCGCAGCAGCCACCGGCGACCGCGTTCACCGAGCCGACGCGGCCGAACGCGCCCGTGATGCCGCTGCAGCCGCAGCCGCACACGACCGAGCGCGGGTTCACCGCGGCGGCCGGCAACACCGAGCCGAGCATGCCGCCCGCAGCGACGGCCCGCGGCTTCGGCGCGCTCGCCGCCACGCCGATCGCGCCGGTCGTGCTCGACGTGACGCCGCGCGGGCTCGGCGTCGGCACCGTCGCCGGCTACTGCGAGGAGCTGATCCGGCGCAACGCGCGCGTGCCCACCGAGATCCGCAAGCTCTTCACGACATCGCGCGACGGCCAGGAGTCGGTGCGCATCATCGTGTGTCAGGGCGAGTCGCGCCGACTCGACAGCAACGTCGTGATCGGCGACCTCATGCTGCAAGGCATCACGCCGCGGCCGCGCGGCGAGGTCACGATCGAGGTGACCTTCATGCTCGACGCGTCGGGCATCTTGCAGGTTCGCGCGCGCGATGCTCAGACCGGTCGCGAGCAGCGCGCGTCGCTCGATCTCGTCGGTGCGATGCCGCAACAAGAAGTCGCGGCGTCGCGCGAGCGCATGCAGCAGCTACGGCGCTAATTGCCGCCGTCTTCGGGATCGCCGGACTTCTTGACCGCGCCGCGCGTGCTCGCCGGCGGCGCTTCGTCCTTCTTCTCGTCCTTCGAGGAGTCCGCCGCGCCGCCGCCGCCCGCATCACCGCCGCCCTCGCACCACGGCAGACGGAACGCCTTCTTGGTCTCCGTGAGCGACTTCGGATCCATGATCGCGAGCTCGCCGAGCCGCTCGCCGCGCAGCACGACGAGCAAGTTCGACTTGCCCATCACCGCGGTCGCGCCGACGAGCGGGCCCGAGGCCTTGTCGAGCGCCGTGCGGCACTTGTCGGTGACCTTGTCGCCGCCCTTCCAGTACGTGTCGATCTCGGTCGGCTTGCACGGCAGCTTGCCCTGCTTGCGCACCGACTTGGTCCGCTTGCCGGTCGCGACCTCGTAGATCGTCAGCGTGTCCATGCCGTGATCGGCGAGCGCGACGTGGCTCGGATCGATGATCGAGAACGAGCCCTTGACGATCGACTGCGGCGCGTCGGCCTTGCCGCCGAGCGGCATGATCGCCCCGATCAGCGTGCCGTCCTCCTTGAAGCCCCACACGGCATCGGTCGAATCGTCGCGACCCTCGACGAAGATCGCGTCGCCCGCGTAGTACACGGCGGCCGGCGTCGTCGACGGGCCCTTGTCGACCTTGGTCGAGAACGTCGCCGTGTGGCTCTTCGCCGCGGCGTCGAAGATGTGCACGTCGTCGCCGACGAGCACCGCGACCTTGCTGCCGTCGAGGCTCCACGACATGTGCGCGACGTTGCCGTCGGTCTTCGCCTTGTCGGGCAGACAGTAGCCACGCGCGCACTTGCCGGCGAGCAGCACGTCGACGTCGTGGCCGGGCAGCGGCTTCATGTCGTCGTAAACGAGGCCGACCGTGTTGGTCTTGGTATCGATGTTCTTGAGATCGATCTTCCAGCAGCCGACCGTGCCGAGCAGCCGCGACGCGTCGGTGTCGACGGCGCACAGCACGGCGTCGGCGCCTTCGCCGGCGAGCTCGAGCCGCGGCGCGTTGTCGGCCTTGAGCGCGCTCGGCAGGCACGTCGAACCGTCGGGCACGATCGCGACCGCGGCATCGTGCCGCTTCTTCGCGCGATCTTCCTCGGTCTCCTTGTGCGGCGGCGGCGTGGTCGCCACATCGTGCTCCGGCTGAGCCGGCCCCTTCTTCGATCCGCCACACGCGACGAGGACGACGAGCAAGAATCCGCGAGCACACCTCATGGGGCAGCGTTGTACGATCGCTAGAGAGCTGATACAAGGAGCTGTGGTGCGTCGGACGAGGATCGAGCGCAACACCAAGGAGACGCAGATCGCCGTCGAGCTCGAGCTCGATGGCAGCGGCCAGCGAACGATCCAGACGCCGCTGCCGTTTCTCACGCACATGCTCGACGCGTTCGCGCGCCACGGCGTGTTCGATCTCGCGATCGCGGCGACCGGCGACATCGAGATCGACGGGCACCACACCGTCGAGGACATCGGCCTCGTGCTCGGCAACGCGTTCGAGCAATGCCTCGGCGATCGCGCCGGCATCGTGCGCTACGGCTCGGCGACGCTGCCGATGGACGAGGTACTCGCGACCGTCGCCGTCGACTTCTGTGGCCGCCCGGCGTTCGTGTGGCGCGTGCAGGGCCTCGACGGCAAGTGGATCGGCGATTTCGACTGCGAGCTCGCGAAAGAATTTTTCGCAGCGTTTGCGACGCGCGCGCAGTGCAACCTGCACGTGGTGCTGCACTACGGCGGCAACGCCCACCACGTCATCGAGGTCATCTTCAAAGCCTTCGCGCGCGCCTGCGACGCGGCGACGCGGATCGACCCGCGCCTCGGCGGCGCCGTGCCGTCGACGAAGGGCACGCTCACCGCGTGATCGCGATCGTCGACGTCTGCTCGGGAAACCTGAGGAGCGTCGAGCGCGCGCTCCAGCACGTCGGCGCCGACGTGTGCGTGACGCGCGATCCCGAAACCGTCCGGCGCGCGGACAAGATCGTCGTGCCCGGCCAGGGCGCGTTCGCGATGTTCATGCGCGGGCTCGTCGAGCGTGGGCTCGAAGCTCCGCTGCGCGACGCGATCGCACGCGGCACGCCGTACCTCGGCATCTGCCTCGGCCTGCAAGTGCTGTTCGAACATAGCGAAGAAGGCGACGTCGACGGCCTCGGCGTGCTCGGGGGCAACGTCGTGCGGTTCCGGCCCGCCGATCACGCGCTGAAAGTCCCGCACATGGGCTGGAACCAGGTGACCGGCCCCGATCCGTCGAGCGGCTCGTTCGTCTACTTCGTGCACTCGTATCACGTGGTGCCGCGCGATCGCTCGCTCGTCGCGCTCGAGGCCACGCACGGCGAGACGTTCTGCGCCGCGATCCGCACGCGCAACCTGTTCGCCTGTCAGTTCCATCCCGAGAAGAGCCAGGCTGCCGGGCTCGCGATCTTGCGCGCGTTCGCGGAGGCCGCGTGAAGCTGTATCCCGCGATCGATCTGCTCGGCGGCAAGGCCGTGCGACTCGAAGAAGGCCGTCGCGATCGCGCGACCGTGTTCGCCGATCGCCCGCTCGAGCTCGTGAGCGAGCTCGCCCGCGGCGGCGCCGATCGCCTGCACGTCGTCGATCTCGACGGCGCGTTTGCCGGTGCGCCGCAGCAGATCGATCTCGTCCAGCAGATCGTCGCGGCCTCGCCGCTGCCCGTCGAGATCGGCGGCGGAATTCGCGACCGCGCGGCGATCGACGCGGCGATCGCGCTCGGCGCCGCCTACGTCGTGCTCGGCACCGCGGCCGTGCGCTCGCCCGAGCTCGTCGAAGCGGCGTGCCGCGCGTATCCCGGCAAGCTGATCGTCGCGGTCGACGCGCGCGACGGCGTGGTCGCCGTCGACGGCTGGACGCGCACCGGCGACGTCACGGCGATCGAGCTCGGCACGCGCGCCGCCGGCTGGGGCGCCGCCGCGTTGCTCTACACCGACGTCGCTCGCGACGGGCTCCACGTCGGGCCCAACGTCGCCGCGACGGCCGAGCTCGCGCGCGCGGTGAGCTGCGAGGTGATCGCGTCGGGCGGCGTCGGCAGCCTCGACGATCTCGCGCGGCTGCGCGACGCCGGCATCGCCGCGGTCGTGGTCGGCCGTGCGCTCTACGACAAGCGCTTCACCGTCGAGCAAGCCGCCGAGGTCGCGCATGCTCGCTAGGCGGATCATCCCGTGCCTCGACGTCAAGGACGGGCGCGTGGTCAAGGGCATCAACTTCTTGCAGTTGCGCGACGCCGGCGATCCCGTCGAGCAAGCCGCGGCGTACGACGCGCAAGGCGCCGACGAAGTCTGCTTCCTCGACATCTCGGCCGCGCCGGAGGGCCGTTCGACGATGGTCGACGTGGTCGCGCGCACGGCGGATCACGTCTTCGCGCCGCTGACCGTCGGCGGCGGCGTGCGCTCGGTCGGCGATGCCGAGCGTTTGCTCGAGGCCGGCGCCGACAAGATCGCGGTGAACACGGCCGCGATCCGCACGCCGCAGCTCGTCGCCGACATCGCGGCGCGGTTCGGCAACCAGGCGATCGTCGTCGCGATCGACGCGAAGCGTCGCGATGATCGCTGGGAAGTGTTCAGCCACGGCGGCCGCACGCCCGAAGGGCTCGATGCGATCGAGTGGTCCTGCCGCGTCGCCGAGCTCGGCGCGGGCGAGCTGCTCGTCACGAGCATGGATCGCGACGGCACCGGCACCGGCTACGATCTCGCCTTGATCCGCGCGGTCGCGGGCGCGGTCACGATCCCGGTGATCGCGTCGGGTGGCGTCGGCAAGCTCGACGATCTCGCCGACGGGCTGACCGCCGGTGCCGATGCCGTGCTCGCCGCGTCGATCTTCCACTTCGGCCAGCACACGATCGCGCAGGCGAAGGAGCACCTTCGCGCGCGCGGGCTCGCGGTCAGACCTTCCTGAACAGCCGCATCAGCGTGACCTCGCCGAGCTGGTGCGATTCGCCCAGCCGCAGCTGCACGCCGCGCACGTCCTCGAACAGCTTCTTGCCGGCGCCGAGCAGCACCGGATAGACGAACAGCCTGTACTCGTCGATCACGTCGTGCGGCATCAGCGAGTAGATCATCCGGCGGCTGCCGTGGATCACGAGATCGTTGCGAAGCAGCTGCTTGAGCCGCCGAACTTCGGAGAGCAGGTCGCCGCGGAGCACCTGCGCGCCGTTCCAGTCGGCGTGTTGCAGCGTCTTGGACGCGATCCATTTCGGCATCGCGTTGATGCGATCGGTGTACTCGTCGCCGCTGTGCGTCGGCCAGATCTGCGAGTACCCGAGGTACGTGATCCGGCCGAGCAGGAGCGCGTCCGCGTTGACCAGCTCGTCGCGCTTGAGCTTGGCGATCTGCTCGTTCCAGTACGGCAACGACCAGCCCGAGCGGGGAAACGACTCCTTGTGGACCGGAGCCTCCATCACGCCATCCAGGCTCAGGAATAGGCTCGCGATCACGTTCCCCATGCGCGGGGTTCTAGCATCCCGCCGAAGTTGACAGCGCGATCTCGGTCCTCGAATCTCAGGGCATGGTCGAGCCGGCGTACGACGATCTCGGACTGGTGCCGTGC
>Ga0268266_10006434_pt1 | contig 10760 bp, 19 predicted proteins | sample KBSS13metaG_FD_190356 | JGI IMG/M metagenome (GOLD analysis project Ga0268266, IMG submission 190356) | Switchgrass rhizosphere microbial communities from Kellogg Biological Station, Michigan, USA - KBS S1-3 metaG (SPAdes) (version 2) | ecosystem: Host-associated > Plants > Roots > Rhizosphere... | reverse complement strand
CTACTGGACCGAGGGCGCGCCTTGCCGCCTCGGCTCGTCGTGCCCAGCGGAAGGGTTTGACGGCGGCGACCCCGCGCTGTCATCATGAGAGCGTAATCTGTGGCGGATTACCCAGTCCCCGGCCTCGCGAGCAGCAGCGGCCGGGGACTTTCATGTTGGCGCTTGACGTCACCTAATAGCCGACGCTAGTGTCGTCGACGTCAGCATCCGCCACGGAGCGCGGGTGCCTCACCCATAGGAGAGCACCACCATGAAGAAGTCCATCGCAGGCGGCCTGGTCGCCCTGCTCGTCGCCGGAGGGGTCGCTCTCACGGGCGGCGCAGCCTCGGCGCACACCCCGCAGGTCAGCGCGACGTGCGAGGCCATCCAGATCGACGCGACCTCCTACGACGGCACGCGCCCCGCCCAGGGCGAGCCGACGCTGACGATCGCGAACCCCGACTACGTCGCGCCCACCCCCGGCTCCCCCGCCGTCGGCACGCCGACGATCACGGTCCCGAACCCGGACTACGTCCCGGCCAAGCCCGCCACCTACGAGGACCGCGTCACCGAGCGCGAGTACAAGAAGTGGCACCTCTGGTACTGGGACTACAAGTGGTTCCCGGAGAACGCGAATCCGCAGGGCTGGACCGCGACCGGGAACGTGAAGACGGAGAAGGTCGAGACGGCACCCGCGCAGCCCGCGCAGGGCACGCCGACGATCGAGGTGGCGAACCCGGACTACAAGCCCGAGGTGCCCGCGACGCCCGCCCAGGGCGAGCCGACCATCACGGTCCCGAACCCGGACTACGTCGCCGCCGACACCGCGCCCAACACGGTGACCGCCACCGTCGACGGCGAGCAGGTGCTGAGCGCGAGCTTCGGATCGCAGTACTCCACGAGCATCCCGCTCGAGAAGTACGAGGCGCACGAGTACAGCGTCACGATCACCGCCTGGAACGACCCGACCGGCTCGAAGGGCTGGACGAAGACCTACACCGGCGCGACGACCGCCTGCGACTACCCGGCGGTGGGACCGCGCCATAACGCGAACGGCGAAGCCACCTGCGGCGCGTACTCGATCACGCTCTACAACCAGCAGGGCGAGCACGAGACGGCGCAGACGGCCAGCTTCGTGACCTACATCGACGGCGAGTTCGCCGACGCCTACGCGGTCGCAGGCGGAGAGCAGCAGACCATCACCGGCACCTTCCCGGAGGACAGCGGCAACCACCAGGTGATCGTCCGCACCGGACCCGCGCAGGGCGACGAGTTCGTATTCAGCCTCGACGTCGCTAGCGACTGCATCCCGGTACAGCCGGAGCCGACGGTCACGTACGGCGAGTGGACGACGGGCGAGTACGCCTGCGGTGACACCACGGTCCAGATGACGCGCGAGGTCACCACGACCGAGCAGGTCTGGAACGGCACCGAGTACGTCGACGGCGAGAGCATCACGACCACGCAGACGGAGACGCGCGACCTGACGGCCGAGGAGATCGCGGCGCTCGAGTGCGAGACAGTCACCCCGCCCACCGAGGAGCCGACGACCCCCGGCGCTGAGGAGCCGACCGCGCCGGTGAAGCCGGCCGCCGCGCCCGCAGCGAAGACCGCGAAGGTCACCGCGACGGAGCAGGCGGACACGCTCGCGACGACCGGTGGCGAGTCGGCCCTGGGCGTCGCCGCCCTCGCGATGGGCCTGATCGCCGCGGGGGTCGCCACCATGGCGGCACGCCGCCGCCACCGCGCGTAACGCGCAGCGCACGAGGGGAGGCCGGAGCGATCCGGCCTCCTTTTCGTCGTCCCCGCAGCGGCGCGCAGGCGGCACGAGAAAGGCCCTGCACCGCCGAGGAGGGACGGTGCAGGGCCTAGAGGCGCGAGCGGCTACGCAGAGGCGACGCGGCCGCGCTCGAGCCAGTCGCGAGCGACCTCGCCCTTGGAAAGGCCCGAGCGCTGCTTCTCGGCTTCGAGGGCGGCCTTCGTCTCATCGGAGACGAGGAACACGAGGGTGTGCGGGTAGCGCACGGGGCGGTCGACCGCGCCGGGCACGGCCGCGCCGGCGGGCTTACGCTTCGGCTTGTTGTCGGTCATAGCGTCGAGCGTAACATATTAGGCGACCCCGCGCGATTGCACGTCACCTAATAGGTGGAGTATGGTCGAGACGTCAGCATGACCGCCACAGAAGAGGAGCCACCATGGCCGAGAACGGACCCATCCCCCGCGTCGAGATCGTCTCGTATGAGACAGAGCAGGTGGTCAAGGTCGTGACCGTACCGCCCGGCGCGAGCGTCGAGCGCGTCGATCGCGGCGTGAACATCAACCTGAACCACGGCGAGTACTTCACCCGCATCGTCGACGAGGCCGATGACGCCGAGGAGATCGCGGAGCCGACAGCATGACCGCGCGGAAGAAGGTGGCCTCCGAGCCGAAGCCGGTGACCGTCGCTGAACTGCTCCTCGCGCTGGCCTCGTACCCGCAGGACGCCGAGGTCCATATCTCGGATCCCTACGTCGCGATCATGATTCGCGTCGAGGGCGACCCGATCGAGGAGTACCACTCGTTCTGGGAGCCGATGGAGACGACGAGCATCGTCGCTTCGAGGCCACAGCACTACCAGCGACCCGACATCGTCGAGCGCGTCGTGCACCGCTCGGAGCCGATGGACGACTTCGCGGCCGCGCAGGAATTCCTCGAATGGCTCCAGGGGCAGCACTACGGCATGCCGCGGGAGAGCACGGGCGGCGGGCACAATGAGCCGACCACTTACCGCGACCTGACGCCGAGCGAGCTGGCGCACGAGTACGCGCAGCGGGAGCAGTCGTGAACGCCGCCGAGGCGATCGACGCCCTGCGGGCGTTGCACCACCCCGTCGAACGCCTCCGATGCGGCGCGCGCTCGACGGAGACGGTGAAGCACTATCACGGCAACGTCGAGGAGCGCGAGCTGATCTGCACGAAGGACCCGCACCCCGCCGACGAGCCGCATAAGGATGCGATCTGCTGCTGGAGATTCCACCGCTTCACCGCGGGCACGCCCGTGCTCGAAGACGTCTGGGGCGGGAGGAATTGCGCCTGCGGCCAGTACGACTGCAAGACCCGCGCGATCCTCGACGCGATCGAGGCAACGCCCGAGTCATCCACGATCGCCGAGGAGAAGCGCCAGTGGCGCGTGCGCGACACCGCCTGGGGCGGCGACCGGATGGGCGTCGAGAACTCGATGCGGCACTACCAGCGGATGCACGGCGGCGTGCTCGAGAGCAGGCGCGCCGCCGGTGACTGGCGCGAAGAGGGGAACCCAGCGTGAAGAAGCCCTGGTCGAAGATCAAGAAGGGCGACGCGCTCGACCTAGGCGGCCGCGTCTGGACGGTCGAGAAGATCAAGCCCGGCAAGAAGAAGGCCGAGGTCAAGATCCGGCACAAGTCGAACGTGGTGCGCGACACCGTGCGCCTGGACGACAAGGTCCGCATCGCCGAGAAGCCGGAGCCGCCGCGCTCCCGGCGGACTGCAGAGGCCGCGCCGGCCAAGCCGAAGAAGCAGGCGAAGAAGCCGCCCGCACCCGCCGAGGGCGACCCCTGGGAGACGCAGCAGGATCGCATCGAGAAGCAGCTGGCCGTGATCGGCGCGCGCCTGGTCGGCGAGGCCACCGACGCCGACGCCGGATACTACGTGCCGGACGTCGACGTCACGACCGTGGCCAGCCACCTCCTCGTCTTTCACGGCACCTTCGACCCGGCAGAGGACGCGACGCAGATGTCGAACCGGCACGCGCTCGAGCACGAGGAGCACCTCGCGGGCAAGCGCACGTTCAAGATCAACCACTGGCACACTGAGAACCGTCCGACGACGGGCAAGAAGAAGAAGTCGAAGAAGGGAAAGCACTCATGACCTACACCGTGCACAGCGCCGCGGGCGAGGCGATCGCCGGCGATACCGAGCTGGACGACGTGCTCCGAGCGGCCGCGCTGATCGCCGGCGGCTACGTCACCGACGACTCGACCGGGGAGCGCGCCTACGAGTCGCCGGCCTACCTCGAGCAGCAGGTCCGACTTGCCGACGAGGAGCGCGCGCGCCGCGAAGCCGAAGAGGCCGTCGCCACCGCGACCGAGCAGGCGCGGATCGAGCGCGAGAAGTTGGCGGCGCTCGAGGCGGAGGTCGCCGCGCAGGCCGAGGCCGACGAGGAGTGACCGACGAGCGCGGCCGCGCAGGCCGCACCTTTCACCCACGCCGAACTGGACGAGCACGTGCGCTCGCTGTTCGGCGTGGGTGGCCTCTATGAGCTGGTCGCCTACGAGGTCGAGCGCCACGAGCGCCGGCGGTGCACGGGCGAGCCGACGAATGTCCGACCCCCATGGCACGCTTGACGTCACCTAATAGGGCACGCTAGGGTCTGAGAAGCACCACCCACCGCCACGGATTACGAGAGGGACCACCGCCACCATGGCCTCACCCACCCAGTACGAGATCATCCGCGAGATCCTCAACGCCGAGAACATCGAGACGGATGCCCTGGTCACGAATCAGCACGCGGACAACCTCGCCACCGAGCTGGCCGACGCGCTCGACGCCGCCGGGTACGTCATTCGGAAGAAGCCCGCGCCGCGCGCCGCGAAGCCGGTGGAGACGCTCGTGCTCACGGGCGACGCCGCGCTGGACACCTTCATCGAGAAGCATCACCGACCGGACTGGCGCGCCCGCCTCAAGAAGGCGATCAGCCCGAGCCGCCCCGGCATGATGAACATGCCCTCGCCTGCACCCGGTCACTACCGGAAGCCGATGACGCAGCAGGAGCGCGCGGACCTCTACACCGATCACCGCGTCATCCAGCACAGCAACTAGCCCCCCAGCCGTATATACACCCCGACGAAAGGTCAGCACGATGGGCAAGAAGGATCAGCCGAAGCTCTCCAAGAAGGAGCTGAAGAAGGCGCTCGCGAAGGCGGAGAAGAAGGCCGAGAAGAAGGCCGCCGCGAAGCGGGAAGCCGCAGCCAAGGGCATGAAGAAGGGTAAGGTCCGCAGCGCCGAGCACCCTACCGAGTCGGCGGCCTCCGAGTCTGGGGCCGCCGAAGAATCGAGCGAGCGACACCCCCACCTCCTGCACCTGGACCGGGTCGGCGAACTGACGGCGCTCCTGGACCCCGACCAGCCGAAGAAGGTCCGCGACGCGGCGCAGAAGGAACTGGACGCGCTCCGGGCCGAGGGCGAGAAGATCAACGCCGAGAAGCCGAAGAAGAAGTCCAAGCCCACCGAGGCTGAGCAGGACGCCGACCTGAAGGCCCGCATCGCTGAAGCCCGCGGCGAAGACGACAAGCCCGGCTCGACGAAGCGCCTGCGCGAACAGCAGGCGCGGGTCGCCGCGGGGCGCGTGAAGCTCGAGACGGGCGACACCGAAGACTCCGCAGCGGAGCGCGCCGCTCGAGCGTCGAAGCTCACGCTCGCCGACGTCACCCCTGAGGTGGCCACCACGGCGGCCGAGCAGGACGGCGACGACGAGCGCGCGGCGATCGAAGCGATCGGAGAGGCGGCCGGCCTGGAGCCGGTTTCCACAGATGTGGAGAAGCCTGTGGAGAGCGCGCAGGTCTTCACGTTCGCGAAGCCGAGCGAGGCACCCCTGGTCGACTTCGAGCAGAACGGCCTCGGCCAGTACAAGGTCAAGCGCCCGAGCGACGGCAAGCTGGTCGGCTACGTCCGAACGACGACCTACATCGACAACCTCGAAGATAAGAGCGCGCTCACGAAGTGGAAGATGCGGATGCTCCTCGAGGGCGCGGCCGCCGACCTCCTGGCGACGCAGCACGACCCCGAGCACGAAGCGCTGCTGATGCGCGTGAACGACCTCGCGCACCGCCGCGACATGACGATCGCGAAGGCCCGGAAGCAGGACCGGAAAGGCAAGCTCGACCACGGCCAGCTCGGCACGATCGTCGACGGGGCCTGGGGCGATTTCAAGAAGGCGATGGACAAGATCGCCGACGACCTCTTCGAACTCGGCGGTGGCCGCGAGAAGGCGACCAAGGGTACCGACATCCACGCGCTCTGCGACCTCTACGACACCGAGGGGATGGACGCGGTGCAGGACCTCCTCGACGCCGAGGAGATCACGCCGGCGGACTTCGCCGATGTCGAAGCGTACGCCCACGCCTGCAAGGTCCTCGGCCTCAAGGTGGTGAACACCGAGCAGGTGATCGTGAACGACGACCTCGGCGTGGCAGGCCGCCTCGACCGGGTGTATCTCGCGAAGCTTCCCGAGATCGTCGACCCGAAGAGCGGCGAGGTGATCCGTGTAGCGGACGCCCGCGCGAAGCGGTACGTCGGCGATATCAAGACCGGACGCATCGACTACGGGCAGGGCAAGATCAGCCAGCAGATTCGGATGTACGCCGACTCGCAGTGCTATGACCTCAACACCCACGAGCGGACCAGCCACGGTGCGAACCGACAGCTGGGCCTGGTCATCCACCTGCCCGCCGGATCGGGGAAGGCCGAGATTCGGCCGGTGCTCCTCGACATCGGCTCGCGCGGGAACAAGCTCTCCGGCGAGGTGCGAGCGTTCCGCAGCGAGGGCCGGAAGGCGATCGTCGGCGTCGACCTGATCGAGACGACGAAGGCCGCCGCCGCGGCGGCCGAGCGCGAGGAAGCCGAGTCGATGGAAGACCCCGGCGAGTAGCCCACAGACCGGACCGCCGCCGTACGGTGCTGACCCCTCGGGGCGGCGGCGGTCCCCACACCTTCGGCAGCACCGAAGCCCGAGCCACCCGGCGCGGGAACCCCAACACAGAAAGGGCCGACCATGGCCAAGGACAAGGGCAAGAAGAAGAGCGACGAGAAGGCGACGAAGAAGGGCAAGGGCGCAGGCTCCGGCGGCTTCGCGAAGCCGAGCGAGGCCCCGGCGGGCGGCGACGGATACCGCGTCGAAACCGACGAGCACCTCGGCGACCTCTTCCTGATCACGCCTCTGCGCGAGCAGACGGTGAAGGGCTTCGAGGACGCCGACACCCAGGTGATCGTCGCCAACGTGGTGGCGATCAACGAGAAGAAGCCCGAGAAGAGCGAGGAGCACGACGAGGTCTGGATCTGGGCGAAGTGGATCCAGGGTTCGCTCCGCGGCTACATCGGGACCGACCGCGTGCTGGGCCGCCTGGCGCAGGACAAGTCGAAGGCGAAGGGTAAGAACGCCGCCTGGGTCCTCGAGGACGCGGACGACGACGACGTCGAGACGGCGACGAAGTACCTCGAGTACGTCACCAACCCGCTCAACCGCAGCGACAAGAAGTCCAAGGGCGACGACGACGCGAAGTCGGAGAAGAAGTCCAAGGGCAAGTCGAAGGACGACGAGAAGTCGGCCAAGAAGAAGAAGTCGAAGAAGTAACTCGACACCCAGCAGCGGCGCGTCGACTCACCCCCCGGGGTCGGCGCGCCGCCTCACTCTAGGAGTAGCGATGAACGATCACAGCGCCCCGTTCACGGCGAGATACGACACCATCTGCGATGAGTGCGGAACGGATATCCTCGGCGGCATCGACGAGATCGTCATGCGCGAAGGCGAGGCGATCCATGAGGATTGCGCACCCGCACCCACCACCCGCACGTTCCCGATCTGAGGAGTAACCCATGACCGTGAAGCACACCATCCAGAAGCGATTCGACCTGCCGATCGACGCAAGGGAACTCGCCGAGTACGCCGGCGAGGTCATTAACAACAGGGAGGATGCGCCGATCAACGCAACAGTGCACATGGGCGGCCACCAGCTCGACCAGCACCCGGTCGCGGTCACCTTCACCGCGTCCTGGGAGAGCTGACCCATGGGCATCCGGTACGCGGTAGGTCGAGGCTGGGCCGAGCGCGTGAACGACACCACCGCGCTCCCGCACCGCATCCTCGAATTCGACGAGTACGGCGACGCGACCGTCCACCTGCGCATCCCGTCGCGGCCGGAACTCAATCGCGTGATCCACCTGATCAGCGCCGCCGAGCTGGCCCTCCTCGCACGCGAGCATCGCCGCGCCGCGCGCCGGCGCTTCTGGGCGCGCATCATCGGGCGGCGGTAGGGCGATGACGCAGCGGTGCGCGAGCGGGAAGGCGCGGCATTCGAGTCTCGAGCGCACGAAGACGGCCGCGCACCGCTTCGCGATCGCGCTGAACGCGGAAGGGCAGATCGCGCACAACATGTATGCCTACCGATGCGACCAGTGCCGCGGCTGGCATATCACGCGGCAGGCCGGATGGGAGGGCGTCGTCCTCGTCCTCACGGCCGCGCCAGAGGCCCTGCAGAGATGGGCGATCGACGGATGAGCCGCCCAGCCGAGAGCATGACGATCGACGGAGTGACGCACTCCTGGTATTGCGGGGTCTGCACGCGCGAGCTGGGCGTCGATCTTGACGCGGTCGACCGCGACGGCATGCCGCCGGCAGGATGCCCAGAGCACGGCCTTGAGGACATCGCCTGGGAGACGTGGAATATCGAGACGGAGCCGAACTATCCGCACCGGGAGGTGAAGCCGTGAGCGAGCGCCCCTGGATCATCCCGCCGGACGGGCAGACGCGGTTCCGGTATTCGGCGGACGGCCGCGAGATGGAACTGCAGAGCCGTGAGCACCTCTACTGCAACGAATGCCGCGAGGGCGTGCTCACCTGGCCGGGCGAGCACGATCGACACGCGCCGCTGATCCCGCACAAGCCGAACTGCTCGCGAGCGCGCAGGGCGATCCGCTGATGGCCGCGCAGCCCTGCAAGGAATGCGGTCGCCGGCCGAAGGTCGCCGGCCGCCACCGATGCGCGACGTGCCTCATCCGACAGATGCCGATCGGCGACCAGGTCGCCGAGGCGCGCCGGCGACTCTCGATGGTCCCGATTGAGCTGAGGATCAAGCGCACGCCGACGATCCAGAAGCTCGCGCCGGAGGGCACCGCGTGGTGCGCGGGGTGCCAGACCTTCCGCGACCACGAGGACTTCGCGAAGGGAGCCACCGCCTGCCGTGCGTGCAAGTCGGCGAAGACGCACGGCGCGATGATCGAGAAGACCTACGGCCTGACCAGCGAGCAGTACGACGCGCTGCTCGAGCGCCAGGGTGGCCGATGCGCGATCTGCCGGGCGAAGCCGAAGAGCATCCGCCTCGCGGTCGACCACGACCACGGGACGGGCGAAGTACGGGGCCTGCTCTGCTCGAGGTGCAACCACGACCTGCTCGGCAGCGCGTGGGATTCGCTCGCGATGGCGACCGCGCTCTGGCACTACATGAACACCCCGCCGGTGACCGGGCATTGGATCCCGCCAGAGAAGGCTCCGCAGCTCGCGCCCGTGGAAGCCGCTGAGAAGCCCTCTGACGCCCTCGCCGAGTCGTACGGCATCGTCGCCCGGCGCGAGCCTAAACGCGCCGGAGCGGCCGCTACAGCCCCGGGAGCGGCCGAATGCACCCGCGTCCACTACCTCCCGATCGGCAGTGGACCCGTCGAGGGGAAGAAGGCGCTCTACTTCACGACCGACGAGCCGGGAGCCGAACCGCCATTTTAATAGCGGTTGCACGTCGGCTAATAGGTCACGTAAGGTGTCCGAGAACGCCGACGAAGGGACAGCACCATGGCGAGCAGACGGAAGATGTACGAGGTGAAGACCGTGCGCACCGAGCGCCAGGCGGCCAGCCTCATCAAGAAAGGCTGGGAGGTCGTCTCGGGCGGCTCGAGCGGGACGTGGTTCTGGGGGCGGCGCACGTCGATCACCCTGCGCCGGTTGAACCCGCGCTATCGAGGAACGATCGCCGACGTCGAGTCGATGACCGAGGACGAGAACGGCCTCGCGCTCCGAGGCCGGATGCGCCGGGCGGGAGGGAAGCGATGACGCACCCGCTCATCCTCGCCGCCGAGGAATTCCAGCAGGACGAGGCGAGACGAGAGAAGCGCGGCCAGGCACTGCGGATGCCCGACCTCCTCGCCGAGGCGCACCTGCGCGCCGCGGTGAACGCGGCCGCCTCCACGAGCGCTGATCAGATCTACCGGAGCGAGCACCAGGACGCCCGCGGCCACCTGGCCGTCGACATCTTCGGCTACACCGACACCTTCGACGAGAACGCGGCGACGGTGATCACCGACATCCTGCACGCCGTCGAGGCGGCCGGATACAGCCCGCAGGCGGTCCTCAATCAGGCCGCAGCGTACTACGCCGAGGAGCTGTAGTCCGAGCACGCAGAAGGCCCCGCCCAGGACGACCTGCAGGCGGGGCCTTCTCGTGTCGGCGACTACTTGATCGCCGACACCTTCGCGTCGAGGCGCGCGACCGCGGCGAGGATTTCGCGACGGCGCGACCAGGTGCCGTTGGCCTCGTACGCGCCCTTGTTGTTGTTGGCCTGGGGGTTCTTCACGAGGCCCTGGGCGTTGAGCGCGTCGCGCGGGATGCCCATGCCGTCGAGGAGCAGCCCCCACTGGTTGAGCGCATCCTTGCCGAACGCGGCATTCAGGTCGTGAAGCTCGTCGGTCGCGCTCGTCACCTCGCGGGTGATCTTGGCCTGCGCGGGGTTGCCGGAGTGGGTGATGAATTCGACGTCGAGGCCGTATTCCTTGCCGTTGATCCGAACGCTCTGCATGTTGCCGCTCTCCTGGTTTTCGGGGTTCGAACCACCGCCGCCGGCGGGCGGGGTGGCGTAGATGTTGCGGGCCTTGTAATGCCACGGCTCGCCGAAGGAATAGCCCTCCGGCTCGTAGTCGTAGCTGGGGGCGTTGGCCTTGAGCCAATTGGCGCGCTCGGTACCGGCGACCGCGACGCCCGCATCCTTGCCCGAGTCGCCGAAGTCG